>Ga0079224_100007178_pt1 | contig 14903 bp, 10 predicted proteins | sample Stecom2015_FD_80414 | JGI IMG/M metagenome (GOLD analysis project Ga0079224, IMG submission 80414) | Agricultural soil microbial communities from Utah to study Nitrogen management - Steer compost 2015 | ecosystem: Environmental > Terrestrial > Soil > Agricultural land | place: USA: Utah...
CGGGCGGCGTGCCGGCCTCGGTCGTCGTGCCGGAGGACGAGCTGTCGGCCGCGTTCGACTTCACCGCCGGCGCCACGACCGGCACCGAGACCGTGACCGCCACCCTCGGCGCGTCGGTCGACGCGACCATCACCGTGGCCGAGTCGGTCGGCGGCCTCGTCATCAACGAGGTCGACTACGACTCTGTCGGCGCCGATGTCGAGGAGTTCATCGAGATCTACAACGGCACCAGCTCGCCCATCGACATGTCCGACTACGCCATCGTGCTCGTGAACGGGGCCGGAAACCCGCCGGAGCAGCAGTATCGCCGGATCGACCTCAGCGGCACCCTGGCGGCAGGAGAGTATCTGGTCGTCGGTAGCGCGTCCGTCATCGCCGCCGTCCCCGCGGGGACGCTCACGGTCCAGCTCCCGCTGGCCCAGGACAACGTCCAGAACGGCTCCCCCGACGCGCTCGGCCTCTTCCAGATCAGCTCGGGCGCCCTGGTGGACGCGCTCTCCTACGAGGGGGAGCTGACCGAAGCCGACACCGACTTCGGCGCGGACATCGACCTCAGCGAGGGCAACCCGACCCCTGCGACGGACTCGAACACGGACGTGGGTTCCCTGTCGCGGAGCCCGAACGGCTCGGACACCGACGACGCCGCCACTGACTGGGTCTTCGTCGCCACCCCGACGCCCGGCACCGCCAACGCCAGCCCCTGAGGCACGCGCCGCCGCGCCGCCGTGCCGCGATCGCGGCGCGGCGGTCAGCCGTCCTTCAGGTCCTTGCAGCGCGGGGGCGGCGCCGCGGCGGAGGCGCGCGCCGCCGGCCGGCGCTCGGTGAGGAGCTGGAAGTCGACCGCCGCGTTGTCGAAGCGGAAGCCGGCGGGGCCGCTCATCCGCGTCGCCGCGCGGCCGAGGTCGCCCTGCCAGACCAGCGCGCCGTCGGCTCGCACCGACAGCCAGCGGCCGTCGATCTCGGCGTGCAGGCGGTGCGCGCGGTCCCGCGCGATCCGCCGGGGCGGGCGGGCGAAGCTCGGCTTGACGGTCCGGTAGCCGCGGTTCCCGCACTCCTCGTTCACGCGCTCGCCCGGGTTGCTCTTCACCTTCACGGTGATGCCCGGGTCCGGCTCGATCCGCCAGCTCACGTAGACCAGGTTGCAGCCGTCCTGCGCGCGGAGCTTGAGGCTGACCTGCCGCTGCACGCGGCCGGAGGCGAGCTGCGCGGTCTCGTCGGTCGGCCCGCGGTAGGCGAAGCGGAGCTCGGCGACGTCGCCGGAGGTGCCGGGCGCGACCCCGCGCGCGGTGGCGTCGGTCGACCGCAGCCGGCCGGACGCCAGCGGCCGCGGCGCGCCGCGCGTGGTGCAGACCTCGCCGCTGGCCACCGGGTGCACCAGCGTGGTCGGCGCCGGCCGCGGAGCGCTCGCCCGCGCCGGCACCGCCCGCGACGCCCCTCCGCCGCAGCCGACCCGCCAGCCGACCAGCGCGGAGGCCGCCGCCAGCGACGCGATCCAGGGCCCCACCCTCACCGGTCGAGCTCCCCCACCAGCGCGGTGATCCCGTCGACGTGGGCGCGAAGGTACTCGTGCTCCGCCTTCACCTTGACCCACTCGAACCAGAGCATCTGCCGGGTGCGCCGGCCGGTCTCGCTGCCGATGCGCTCCAGGTCGCGGAGCTGCTGCTCGAGGTCGGCGACCAGGACCGCGGTCTCCTCGGCGCGACGGCGCTCCTCGCGGCCGAGCACCCGCAGGTGGTGCAGCGCCGGCTCGCCGCCGGCCGGCTGCTCGTCCTGCACGAAGCGGCGCCGGCCGGACGCCGCCCGCTCCTCGGCGCCGCCCTGGAACAGCGCGCCGAGGTTGACGCCGACCGACACGACCGCGAACAGCGACGACCGGTCGTCGTCGGCCGGGCCGAGGAACGAGTCGTGGCCGACCCGCACGCTCAGGTCCCAGGCGCGCGCGCGGCGCAGCCGGCCCTCCTGCCGCATCACCTCGGCGTCCGCCTCGTGGAACGCGCGCAGCGCGCCGGCGCCGTCCTCCGCTCCGCCGGCCGCGGCGCCGAGCGCGGCGATCTCGGCGCGGGTGGCGGCGGCCAGCGCGCGCAGCTCGTCGACCCGGATGCGGGTCGCGGCGGCGTCCTGCGCGGTCATGCGGCGGCCGGCGACGTCCCGCTCGGCCGCCTGCAGCATCTCCTCGGCGCGGCGGAGCGCGGCGTCGAGCACGCGGGCGCGCGCCGCCAGGGCGCGCCGCTGGGTGGCGCTCTGCACCCCGGCCGCCGCCCGGTAGCGGCGGCACTGGGCGCGCGCCCGCCGCCGCACGGTCAGCCCCTCCAGCGCGCCGGTCAGGCTGTAGCGCACGCCGGCGATGAGGCGCAGGTCGTCGCCGGTCGCCTCCGGCGCGTCCGCCACCACGCCCTGATCCAGGTAGCCGAAGCTGGCGAACAGCTCGGGCGACAGGAGCAGCGCGCTCTCCGAGGCCGCCACCCCCTCGACCCAGTCGCAGAAGCCCGAGCCGGGGCCGGGCTCATCGGCGCGCGCCGGTCCGCCGGCGATCGCGCACAGTCCTACCGCGGCGAGCGCGAGCGAGAAGGTACGGCGCATGGCGGGCATTCGATCAGAAGAGCATCGGCCTGCCGCCGACGAACAGGACCCCCTTGGCGACCGCGTCCGGCTCGGAGAGCTCGAGCTCGACCATCTGGCCGCGCAGCATCTTGTCCCGGTGCGGGTGCTTCATGGTGACCTCGCCCGGCAGGAGGTCGCGCACCTGGCCGACCTCCCCGCACAAGACCATCTCGAGGGCGCAGCCGTAGACCGGCGCGCCGGGCGCGACCTCGTCGAGGTTGCCGTACGGCACGAACGCCACGTACGCCTCGTGCTCCGACGCGCGCAGGTAGGGCGACTGCCGGATGCTGTCGATCATCGCCTCGTAGCGGGCGAGGCTGGCGGCGAGCGCCTTGCGGGTCTCGACCGCGCGGGCGGTCTCGAGCCGGGACTGATCGTACTCCTGCTTGACCTTGAGCACCTCGTAGCTGAGCGCGCCGTCGGCCTCCTTCTGCGACAGGATGGCCTCGAGCGCGCGCGCCTCCGCCTCGAGCGCCGCGGCGCGGGTCTCGAACTCCGCCTGCCGCTCGGCCAGGGACAAGTTGGAGCTGGCGATCTGCGCCAGCTGGTAGCTGCCGGCCAGGAGATCGCTGCGATCGATGAGGCCGGCCGCGTACTCCTGGCGCAGCCGGCGGCGCGACTGGCTGGCGAACGCGCGGTTGGAGCGCTTGATGTTGTCGCGCGCGCCGGCGTAGTCGCTGGCCAGCTCGCGCAGCCGGCGCAGGGTGGAGCGGCGCTCGGCCAGATCCGCCTTGACCGCCTCGATGAAGCGGGACTGGAACTCCTGCTGCGCGGCGATGAACCGCTCGGTGTGCTGCAGCTCGGCGGCGACCTTGTCGCGCAGGTTGTTCTGCTCGGCGATCTGCTGGCGCAGCGACAGCACGCGCTCGTCGGTCGGCGACACCACCATCGGCTGCACCCAGCTATCGCTCACCATGTAGAAGACGCTGGTCGTGATGTAGCCGACCAGCACGATGACGATGACCGACAGGATGATGAAGCCGAGCAGCCGGTAGCTCGACACCAGAAAGCGCGTCGCCTTCTGCGAGGTCGCGACCTGCGGCGGCGCGCCGAGGCCGATCCGCTCGAACACGGCCCAGCGGCTGCGCGGCGGCGCGGCGGGCGACATGGCGGGCATCGCCGGCGACGCGGCGGGCATCGCCGGCGGCGCGGCGGGCGTCGCCGGCGGCGCGGCGGGCATCGCCGGCGACGCAGCCGGCGCCATCGCCGGCGGAGGCGGCGCGGCGGCCGGCACCGGCGGCGGCCTGATCGGCGTGACCGCCGGCGCCATCGCGGGCGCCGCGGCGCTGGCGCTGGCGACCGCCGCGGCCGGACCGCGCGCCGGGGCCCCGGCAACCGGCGCCGGCGGCAGCGGCCGCGGCCGCTCGGTCGCCGCCGCGGCCGGACCGCGCGCGCCCACGCCTGCCGTGCTGGCGCGGCGCCCCGGCCCCATGCGTCCGGCGCGCGCGGCCTGCAGATCGATGACCGGCGCCGGGCGCGAGCCGCGCGCCGGGGTGCGCGAGCGCGTGCGGGCCGGCGCCCGCACCTCCTGCACCCGCTCCTTGGCCAGGCGGAGGGAGCGGGCCCAGGCGTCCTCGTCGCCGGCGGCGCCGGCGGCGCCGACGCCACCACTCCGCTCGCTCGCGCGAGGGACGGCGCGCGAGCCGCCCGGCTCGGCGCGCTGGTCGACGTGCGCGACGCGCGGCGTGCCTTCCGGCGGCGGCACGATGCGAGGGACCTGAGGGATGCCCGCGGGCGTCGGCCTGCGGGCCATGGCCTGCGGCGGGATGATTCGGGGTGGTCTGGTGATCGACACGAGCGACGCGGTCCATGTGCAAGAGCGTCGCCACCGCGCGCCGGTACGCGATGCACCTCATCGCCGCCGAAACCCGACTGTCCGCTCCGCGCACACTGGCGACGCCACACACCACCCCTCGCGATCTTCCGACTCACCTGCGGTGTCGACTCGACGCGCGCCGGCTCGGAATGCGCCGCGTTGCGCGCGGTATCGCTCTTGCTACGCGTCGGTTCGCCGATGTCGGCGTTTCCGATCTACCTCTTCATCCTGCTGGTCTTCGCCAACCGCTATCTGTTCGGCCTCTACCTGGCGCTGGTTCGAGGCCGCACGTTCGACGAGAAGATCCAGGGCTACGAGCCGACGGTGACGGTCGTGGTGCCGCTCTACAACGAGGGGCGGTCGATCTACGACACCATCAAGAGCCTGGTCCAGCTCGACTACCCGGCGGAGAAGCTGCACGTCACCGTGGTCGACGACTGCTCGACTGACGACAGCTACACCTGGGCCTGCAAGGCGGCCGCCGAGCACCCCAACGTCACCGTCCTGCGCAACCCGTACAACATGGGCAAGCGCAAGGGGATCAACCACGCGGTCAGGCAGGCGACCTCCGAGATCATCGTATCGGTCGACTCGGACGTCATCGTCTACCCGACGGCGCTGCGGGAGCTGGTGGCCCGCTTCGTCAGTCCGGAGATCGCCGCGGTCGGCGGCCGGGTCCACGTGTCCAACCCGAACGAGAACTGGCTCACCCGGCTGCAGACCATCAAGTACTACTTCGGCCAGGAGCACCTGAAGAACCTCGAGCGCTCGCTCCGCTCGGTCATGTGCCTGTCCGGCTGCCTCACCGCCTACCGCCGGCACGTCCTCATCCAGCTCGAGCCGATCCTCGAGAACCGCAACATCCTCGGCATCCCGATCAAGTACGGCGAGGACCGCTTCCTCACCCGCCAGATCGTCAAGGCCGGCTATCGCACCACGATGACCACCGAGGCGATGTGCTTCACCAAGGCGGTCACCAACCTGCGCGGCTACTTCGCCCAGCAGCTCCGCTGGAAGCGCTCCAACGTGGTCGACTTCTTCTGCGGCCTGGGCCACGCCTGGAAGCTGCACCCGCTGCTCTGCATCCACTACCTGTCGATATTCCTCCTCCTGCTCGTGTACCCGTTCGTCATCGGAGTGCACATCGTCGAGGGGGAGTTCTTCGAGCTTGCCATGTTCCACCTGGCGGTGGTCGGCGCCCTCGGGCTGGTCTACCACCTGGCGCCGTCCACCCGCGCCCTCCCCCCCTGGCTGCGCGTCCACCCGATCGCCTTCCTGCCGATGGCGGTGCTGATGCCGGTCGCCTACATCCTGCTCACGCCGCTCGGGATCTTCACGCTCGACACCGCGAGCTGGGAGACCCGCGGCCACGTCCCCGGGACACCAAGCGCATGATCGTCGCAGCCCACCAGCCCTCCTACCTGCCCTGGCTCGGCTACCTCGACAAGATGGCGCGGGCCGACCTGTTCGTGGTGATGGACGACCTGCAGTACGAGGCGCAGAACTTCCAGAACCGCAACCGGGTCAAGCTCAACAGCGGCGCCGGCTGGCTCACGGTGCCGGTCGAGCGCGGCCGCCAGAGCGACCGCATCTGCGACAAGCGCATCCGCAACGACGGCGTCAGCGCCAAGGAGCACTGGCAGCGGAGGAGCTGGGCGACCATCGTCACCCACTACCGGCGCGCGCCGCACTTCGCCCGCTACGCCGGCGAGCTCGAGGAGCTCTACACCCGGCGCTGGGACTCGCTGGTCGAGCTCGACCTCCACGTCCTCGCGCTGGCGCGCCGCTGGCTCGGCATCACCACCCCGATCCTGCTGTCCTCCTCGCTCGAGCTCGAGGGGGCGCGCACCGAGCGGATCGTCGATCTCTGCCGCAAGGTCGGCGCCAGCGCCTACCTGTCGGGCACCGGCGGCTCGACCGGCTATCTCGACACCGGGGCCTTCGAACGCGCCGGCGTCGCCCTGCTCTGGCAGTCGTTCCGCCACCCGGTCTACCCGCAGCGCTACCCGGAGCTCGGCTTCGTGCCCAACCTCTGCTTCCTCGACTACCTGCTCAACTGCGGCCCCGACGGCCGCGCCCTGTTCCAGGCCGGCCCGCGCGACGAGCAGCCGGCCGCCATCGCCGAGGTGATGACCGCATGAATCGAATCTTCGACGAGGGAAAGCCCGGCCGCGTGCTCGCGCTGGGCGCCCACCCGGACGACCTCGAGGTCGGCGCCGGCGGCCTGCTCGCCCGGCTGGCCAACGAGGGGGCCGAGGTGACCATGGTGATCGTCTCGGTGCCCAGCCGCAGGCAGGAGCGGCTCGCCGAGGCGCGCGAGGGCGCCCGCATCCTCGGCGCGCGGCCGATCGTGCTCGAGCCGGAGCGCGCCTGCCGGGTCGAGGACATCCCGATGCACGAGCTGGTCGGCCGGCTCGACTCGCTGGTCGCCGACATCCGGCCGGACCTGGTCATCACTCACTGCCACCAGGACCTGCACTGGGACCACGGCCTGGTCAACCGCGCCACCGTGTCGGCGCTGCGGCGCACGCCCTGCGACCTGCTCGCCTTCATGTCGAGCCCGGAGATGAACGCGCTCACCCGCGGCTTCGGCCAGTGCTTCGCCGACATCACCGGCTACGTCGACACCAAGATCGACGCGATCTCGGCCCACCGCTCGCAGCTCGCCAAGCTCGACGTCGAGTCCAGCCGCGACCTGGCCCGCGCCATGGGCCGCATCAGCGGCTTCGCCTTCGCCGAGGCGTACGAGGTCCTCCGGGTCCGCATCTAGCGCGACATCAGGGGCGTCCCGGGGCACCCCGAAGACACCGGGCGGCGCCCCCGGCCCGGCGGCGCCGCGGGCGCGCTACTTCTTCCCGAGCTTCTCGCGCGCCGCCTTGGCAGCGTGCTGCGCCTCGGTGTGGTTCTTGTCCTGCTTGAGCACCGACTCGTAGTAGCGGAGCGCGGTCTCGTAGTTGCCCTTCTGGTAGTAGGCGTGGCCGAGCAGGACCCGGGCGCGGATGCCGGTGCCGGCGCGCTTGGCGTAGGCGATGACGTCGTCGAGCCGCTTGGTCTGGAACGCCACCTCCGCCAGGCCGAGGTAGCCGGCGCTGCGGTGGAACTTGCCCTGCACCACCCGCTGGTAGAGGGCTCGCGCCTTCTCCCACTCGAGGTTGTCGCGCAACGAGCGCGCCTCGTCGAGGAGCGCCTGGGCCTCCTTTGCGTCGCGCGGCTCGCCGGCCGGCACCTCCGCCGCGCTCGGCCGCTCCTCGCGGTCGTGCCGCCGGGCCTCGCCGCGCTCCTCGCGCCCCTCGCGATCGCCCCGCTCGCCGCGTCCGCCGGCGCGCTCGCGGCCGCGCTCGCGCCCGGTCGCGCTGGCCTTGCCGGCCGCCGCGCCGCCGGCTGCGGCCTCGGCGCCGACTGGCGCGGCCGCCCCGGCCGGCTGCGGCTCGGGCGGGGGCGCCGGCGGCGCTGCGCCGGACCGCTCCGAGTCGAGCGCGAGGAACACCGCGCCGCCCCCGGCGAGGAGGAGCAGGATGAGGACCACCCAGCCGAACAGCCGCAGCCCGCTACCGCGCAGGTCGGGCACGCCGCGGTGCACGAGCTCGGTCTGCTCGCTCTGCACCTGGGTGTCCATGAGCGGCATCGGCAGCGGCGCCACCGGCTGCGCCGCCGCCACCGCGGCGGCGGCCTTTTGACCGAGGTCGAGCCCGGAGTCGCGCCGGGTCGGCGGCGGCGTCAGCTCCGCCATCGCGCCGGACGCCATGCGCGCGCGCCACGCCTTGGCGCTGAGCCCGCCGCTCGGCGTCACCTCGTCGCGCGGCAGGTAGGCGGCCGAGCCGAGCAGCGCCGCCTCGCTCTGGATGCCGAGGATCTTGGCCACCGCGGCGCCGCGGCCCGACAGGCACTTGGTCAGCTCGTACTCGAACGACTCCATCGACGGCGGCCGGTCGTCCGGGTCGCGCGCCATCGCGCTGACCACGAGCGCCTCCACCTGGGGCGGGATCTCCGGCCTGAGCTGGCCCGGTGGATCCGGGTCCACCGTCGCCTTCTTGGTCAGGATCTCCATGAAGTTGTCGCCCTCGTACGGCGGGGCGCCGGTCAGCATCTCGTAGAGGATCGCGCCGACCGCGTACACGTCGCAGCGCTCGTCCGCCTGGCGGCCGGCCGCCTGCTCCGGCGCCATGTACTCCGGCGTGCCCATCGCCATGCCCGGGTGGGTCAGCCGCTTGCCGCGCGCCTCCTCCGCCTCGGACGACTTGGCGATGCCGAAGTCGAGCACCTTGACGAAGTCGGCCGCGCCCTCGCGCACGGTCAGGAAGATGTTCTCCGGCTTGAGGTCGCGGTGGATGATGCCGACCGCGTGGGCGGCGGCCAGCGCCCGGCAGATCTGGGTGGCGATGCGCAGCGCCCGGGCGATGTCGAGCGCGCCCTCGCGGTCGATCACGCTGGCCAGCTCGACGCCCTCCAGGTACTCCATCACGAAGTACACCGAGCCGTCGCCGGTGGTGCCGGAGTCGGTCACATCGACGATGTGCGGGTGGCCGATGCGCGAGGCGGCGCGCGCCTCGCGCCGGAAGCGCTCGACCAAATCTGGCATCCGGCTGTAGACCGGGTGCAAGATCTTCATCGCCACGCGCTTGCCGATGTCGACGTGCTCGGCCAGGTAGACCCGGCCCATGCCGCCCTCGCCGATCAGCTCGTCGATCCGGTAGCGGCCGTCGATCACCTGGCCGATGAAGTCGGCCGGGCCCTGCGGCTGCGGATCGGCCACCGCGGCGGCGGCGCCGCTGTCGGAGGTGACCACGGTGCGGCCGCCCGGGCCGGGCGGCGGCACCGCCACCGCCACGCCCTGGGTGGACGCCTGGCCGACCATGATCTTGTCGATCTGGCGGCGGCCCGCGGCCCGGCGCCGGTCGGCCTGCGGCTCCCCCTGGTCGAGCGCGCGCCGGCCCAGGTTGGGGCCCTCCTCGCGCCGACGGTCGGCCGCCGCCATGAGGTCGGCCGCGCCGGCCGGGGCGGCGCGCTCGAGGATGCGGCGCAGCTCGTCGGTCGGCGGCAGGGTGGCGCGGGCGCGCTCGCGCGCCTTCTCGATGAGCACCTGCCGCTCGGCACGCTCGCGCTCGATGTCCTCCTCGAACAGCATGTGGAGGAAGCGCTCGATGCGCGCGGCGTCGGTCGCCGGCGACTCGGCCGCCAGCCAGCCGCCAAGCGCGTCGCGCAGCTCCTCGCCGCTGCCGAAGCGGTCGTCAGGGTTGGCGGCGAGCGCCTTGAGGGTGATGGCGTCGAGCGCCGGCGGCACCCGCGGCGCGCGCTGCGACGGCGGCACCACCGACGGGTTGCGCGCCCGCTTGAGCAGATCTTGCGGCTGCTCCTTGCCGGGCGGGAAGAGCTGCCGACCGGTGAGCAGCTCCCACAGGATGATACCGGCGGCGTACAGGTCGGAGCGGCCGTCGAGCTTCTCCCCCCGCGCCTGCTCCGGCGACATGTAGGACACCTTGCCGTAGATGATCCCGGGCGCCGTCTTCTCGAGCTTGAGGGTGGAGGAGGCCAGGCCGAAGTCGGTCAGCTTGACCTCGCCGGCGTAGGAGATGAGGACGTTGGGCGGCGAGACGTCCCGGTGGACCAGCTTGAGGTCGCCGTAGGAGTGGGCGTAGCCGAGGCCGCGGCACAGCTCCTTGACCAGGTAGACCGCGACGTCCACCGGGAACGCCACCCCCTTGTGGGCGCAGCGGTTCCACACCGCCCGCAGGTCCTTGCCCTCGACGAAGTCCATCGCGAGGAACAGCTCGCCGCCGACCTGGCCGGCGTCGAACACCGGGATCAGGTTGCCGTGGCTGAGCTTGACCACCACCTTGGCCTCGTCGCGGAACCGGGCCAGGTACTCGGAGTCGGCCAGGTGCGGCAGGACGGTCTTGATGACCAGGAGCTTCTCGAGGCCGCGCTCCCCGGTGACCGCCAGGTACAGCGCTCCCATCCCCCCCTGCGCGAGGGGGGCGAGCAGGTGGTACTTCCCGAACTTGCGCGGGAACTGGTCCGTTTGCGGGCCCGGCTTGCTCACGGGCCTCGCTCACTCGCTCGCGCTGCTCGCCTCATCGCCTCGGCCAGGGGCCGTGCGCAAGACTACCATGCTGTCAGGCGGGAACCAATCGCACCGCAGCGCCGGATCGGCGGGCGAGATCGCGCCGCAGCGGCGACTCCGGACCGGCCGGACCGGTTTGAAAACCGCAGGGGCGCGGGTAACATGGCCGCGCGCATGGCGGGCGAGACGATCCTGGTCATCGACGACAGCGCCACCATCCTGAAGGTGGTGCAGCTGGTCCTCACCAAGGCCGGCTTCCGCGTCGAGACCGCCTCCGATGGGGAGGCCGGTCTGGCCACCGCGCGCCAGATCGACCCGGACCTCATCCTGCTCGACTTCGTCATGCCGCGCATGAACGGCTACCAGGTGTGTCGCGCCCTCGCGGCGGACGCCGACCTGTGCGAGGTCCCGGTCGTGCTGATGAGCGCCAAGGGGGACCAGGTCGGCGAGCGATTCGTCAAGGTGATGGGCATCGTCGACTACATCACCAAGCCGTTCTCGCCCGAGGCGATCACCGCCGTGGTGCAGCACACGGTGACCAAGTACTCCCAGCGCCGCTCCGAGGAGCGGACCCGGCCGCTGGTCGGCGCCGAGCCGGCCGAGCCGGAGCCGTTCGAGGCGGCGGCGGCGGACGCCACGCCGGAGCAGGTGCTCGAGCGGGTCCGCGAGCGCCTGGCCGAGCGGATCGCCGGTCGGATCGCCGGGGTGGTGTCGCTGGCGGTGGCGGCGGCGCGCAAGGGCGACTCCGAGATCCCCGGCCCCGCGCTGCCGAGCGCCGAGGAGGACGGCGATCTGGTGCCGACCGATCCCGCCTCGCTGGCCGAGACGGTGCGCGAGGCGCTCGACGAGGCGGCGCTGGCCGAGCTCATGCGCGAGCTCGAGCCGGTGGCCCAGGCCGGCGGCGGCGGCGCGTCGCTGCGCGGCGATCTGCGCGTGGTGCCGATCGCCGAGGTGCTGCAGCTCCTCGACGCCCAGAAGCAGTCCGGCGTGCTCGAGATCGAGCGCGGCGGCGCGGCGGTCGAGGTCTGCTTCCGCGGCGGTCGGGTCGATCTGGCGGTCGCGCGCGGCGTGCCGGAGGAGTTTCTGCTCGGCCGCTTCCTGGTCGAGGCCGAGCTGCTCAGCCAGCACGACCTCGACGGCTTCCTGCAGTCGCGCGCGCCCGGCTCGCGGCTCATCGGCCAGCAGCTGGTGTCGCTCGGCTACCTGAGCGACGCAGACCTGCGCTCGACCCTGGCGCGCCAGACCCGCGAGCTCATCTACGAGGCGCTGCGCTGGAGCTTCGGCTCGTTCCGCTTCACCCGCACCCGCGACCTGCCGGCGGCGGCGGTGGACGCCATGCTGGGGCTCGACGTCGAGGGGATCCTGATGGAGGGGTTCCGCCGGGTCGACGAGTGGCACCTGATCGAGCGCGAGGTGGACGACTTCGAGACCGTGTTCCTGCGCAACGAGGACGCGGTGGCGCAGATGGGCCGCGGCCGGCTGACCCGCGAGGAGCTCGCCGTGCTCGAGCTGGTCAACGGCAAGAACACGGTCAAGGAGATCGTGCGCACCTCGCGCATGGGCTCGTTCGAGGTCTCGAAGATGCTGTACCGCCTGCTCAGCATCAAGCTCATCCGCCGGCGCGTGCTGCCGGTGGCGGTCTAGGCAAGCCAGGGAAGCTCCAGGGATCGCCCGGGGCGCGCCTGGCGAGCGCGCCGCGCCGCCCGCCGCGCGGCCGCCGCTCAGCGCAGCTCGCAGTCGGTCAGGAACAGGACGTCCTCCGGCATGCCGCCGACCCGGCAGCGCAGCGAGACCTCGTCGCCGGCGCGCAGCGCGCGCGCGCGGGCGGCGGTGCCGCCGTCGCGGAAGCGGACCTGCACCCGCGCGGTCCCGCCGGCGTCGAGCACAAGCTCGAGCCCGTCCTCGCCGAGCTCGAGCGCCTCGGCCACCGCGCCGCGCACGGCGATGAGGCCGCCGTAGCGGTCGAGCAGGTCGGCGCCGTCGCGGCGCTCGTAGTCGGCGTGGAGCTCGGCGGCGGTCACCTCCGCCGCGCGGGCGGCGCGCTCCTTGTCGGCGCGCTCCGCCTCGGCGCAGCCGACGAGGACGATGAGCAGCGCCAGCGCGGCCTTCACGCGCCATTTATACCCCCTCCCCCACCCGGGCCCCATCCCGATCGCCACACTCGGGTATCCTCGAGCCATGGGCGCCGCCGCCGCCCCCCTGAGGAACGTCATCGTGTTCGCCCTCGGCTCGGCCCGGTACGCGGTCGAGCTGCGCTGGGTGCGCGAGGTGCTCACACTTGGCCACGTGACGCCGGTGCCGCGCTCGCCGCCGGCCATCCTCGGGGTGGTCAACGTGCGCGGCGCCATCGTCCCGGTGCTCGATCTCGAGGCGCTGCTCGGCGGGCGCGCGCCGGAGGCGCCGGTCGCGGCCGCCGCCGGCGAGAGCGCGATCCTGCTCGAGGTCGAGGAGACCAGCGCGGCGCTCCGCGTCACCAGCGTAGTCGAGGTCGCCTCGCTGCGGCCGGCCGATCCGGCGGTGCCGGACAGCCTGCTCGACTCGACCGGCCGCGCCGTCCCGCTGGTCGCGCCGCCCGAGCTGGTCGCCCGCGCCCGGCAGGCGACCCAGGGCGCCGCCGGCGCCCTCCTGGCGGAGCTCGGCTCGTGAGCGGCGAGGGCGGCGAGCGGACCGGCAGGCGGCCGGCGCGCATCCCGACCGCGCACGGCACCGACGACGAGGACGCGCGGGTCTCCGCCTACGCCGACGACTCGTTCAACACCAGCGAGTACCGCGCCCTGCGGCTCCTGTTCCGCGACGAGTGCCACGAGGCGCTCGAGGAGGCGACCCACCACCTCCTGCGCGCCGGGCCGGATCACATCGCGGCGGAGGCGCTGACCGAGCTGCTCCGCACCACCCACTCGCTCAAAGGGACCGCCGGCACGGTCGGGCTGCGCGCCTTCGCCGACGCCGCCCACCGGCTCGAGGGGGTGCTCGAGCGGCTGCGCGCCGGCGCGCTGCCGTGGAGCGCGACCACCCGCGACTGGCTGGTCGAGGTGGTGGACTGGCTGCGCGCGCTGGCCGACGCCAGCGAGGACGAGGCGGAGGCGGCGGCCCTGGCCGGCCAGCTCGACCGCCGGCTGGCCGCCCTCGCCGCCGGGCGCGCCGCCGCCGAGCCGCCGGATCGCGGCGAGCCGCCCGCCCGCGCCGCCGCGCCCGCCGAGCGCCCGGCCACCCTCTCCGAGAGCGGCGCCCAGCGGACCGGCCGCGCCGGCGAGGTGCAGCTCCGGGTCGATCCGGCGCGCATCGATCGCCTGATGGACAGCGTCGGCGAGCTGGTGTTCGACCGCACGCGCATCGAGCGCCGGGTCACCGAGCTGCGCAGCGCGCTCGAGCAGCTCGCGCTGGTGCGCGACGCGCTGGCCGCCACCGCCGGCGCCGACGCGCGGCCGCTGGTCGGCGATCTCTCCGACCAGCTCGGCCAGCTCGAGCGGATCGGCGCCGCCCTGCTCGAGGACGCCGCCGCCCTGCGCCGCACCGGCAACGCGCTGCAGGATGGCCTCACCGACATCCGCATGCAGTCGACCCGGTCGCTGTTCCAGCGCCTGGCGCCGCAGGTGCGCGCGCTGGCCCGCGCCGCCGGCGTGCCGATCCGCCTCATCACGCTCGGCGGCGACACCGAGTTCGACAAGTCAGTGGCCGACCAGATGGTCGAGCCGCTCATCCACCTGCTGCGCAACGCGGTGGCGCACGGCATCGAGCCGCCCGAGGTGCGCCGCGCATGCGGCAAGCCGGAGGAGGGGCAGATCACCCTGTCGGCGCGCCACGAGGGCTCGAGCGTGGTGATCGAGCTGTCGGACGACGGCGCCGGCATCGACCCGGCGCTCTTGCGCCGCCGGCTGGTCGCCAGCGGCCGCTGGTCGGAGACCCGCGCCCGCGCCGCCGACGACGACGAGGTGCTGCGCGCCCTGTTCGAGGCGCGAGTCTCCTCGCGCGAGCAGGCGGACGAGCTGGCCGGCCGCGGCATCGGCCTCGACGCCGTGCGCGACACGCTGGTCCGCCTCGGCGGCGACATCGCGGTGACCACCAGCCCGGGCCGCGGCACCACGTTCACCATGCGCGTGCCGCTGACCACCGCGATCTCCAACGCGCTCTTGTTCAAGGTCGGCGGCCACGTGTTCGCGGTGCCGAACGTGCACGTCCTGGAGACCGCGCAGGTGGAGGTGTCGAGCCAGGTGATGCCGTCGCACCTGCGGGTCCGCCAGGAGTCGGTGCCGCTGGTGCTGCTGCACGCTCACCTCGGCGCGCCGCTGCCGCCGGACGCGCGCGCGGTGCCGGCGGTGATGATCGACTACGCCAGCCGCCGGCTGGCGGGCGCCTGCGACAAGATCGTCGGCCCCCGCGAGACCGTGGTGAAGAGCGTCGGCCCGCCGCTCGGCGCGCTGCCGC
>Ga0079224_100007179_pt1 | contig 14902 bp, 16 predicted proteins | sample Stecom2015_FD_80414 | JGI IMG/M metagenome (GOLD analysis project Ga0079224, IMG submission 80414) | Agricultural soil microbial communities from Utah to study Nitrogen management - Steer compost 2015 | ecosystem: Environmental > Terrestrial > Soil > Agricultural land | place: USA: Utah...
GCCTCGCCGGCCGCATGCACCAGCAGCGCGCGGATCCGCTTGCCGCCGCCGAGCGCGGCGTAGCGCATCGCCTCGTGCAGGCGCGCCGGATGCACGTCGGCGTGCGGAAGCGTCGCCTCGAGCGAACGCTCGATGCGCACGCGCCGGTCGGCGATCCAGGCGTCGGTGGCGCGCGCGTCGAGGAGCTCTCGCGGGACGGTACCGCTCGTGTCGGCGGCGCGCGCGCCGTCCACCGCGAAGGAGGTGCTCATCGGGCCGCAGTCGGCGTGTCGGGTTCGCAGGGCTCGGCGCCGGCGTCGAAGGGCTCGAGCAAGTCGGCTTCGAGGATGCGTACCTGCTGCTGCACGTCGGCGAGCGACTTGCGGCACCAGGCGACGAGCGAAGCGCCCCGGCGATAGGCGCCGAGCGACTCCTCGAGCGAGAGCGTGCCGCTCTCCATGCGCTGCACGATCTGCTCGAGCTCTCCGAGCGCCTGCTCGAAGGATTCGGGGGTGGACGGGTCCATGAAGGGCTTGATTTTACTTCCGTTTTCCGCGCGCCGTGGGGCGCGGCCCGGGGCACGACGGGGTCGGCCGCGGCCGGCGCCCCCGGAATGCGATCGGGTTATCCTTCTGCGCTCGTCCGGCCGGCCCGGACGCACGCCGCTGACCAGGGAGAACTTCGATGTCCGACGTGGGCCGACTCGACCGGCTCGCGCGTGCCCGCACGCAATTGCCGGTTTCCGCCTATTTCGACGAAGCGCTGTTCGAGCGCGAAATGGAGATCCTGTTCCGCCGCGGCCCCGGATACGTCGGCCACGAGCGAATGGTGCCCGAGCCGGGCGACTACTGCGTGCTGCCGGCCGAGAACGGCGGCCGCGTGCTGGTGCACGGCGGCAACGGCGTCGAGCTGCTGTCGAACGTCTGCCGCCACCGGCAGGCGGTCATGCTCGACGGACGCGGCAACACCGAGAACATCGTCTGCCCGCTGCACCGCTGGACCTACGACCTGTCCGGCCGGCTGCTCGGCGCACCGCATTTCGACGAGCAGCCGTGCCTCGATCTCGGACGCACGCCGCTGCAGAGCTGGAACGGACTGCTGTTTCGCGGACCGCGCGACGTCCGGGCCGATCTCGCCGACCTCGGAACGCACCCCGAGTTCGACTTCTCCGACTACCGGCTCGACCACATCGAGATCCACGAGTGCGACTACAACTGGAAGACCTTCATCGAGGTCTATCTCGAGGACTATCACGTCGTGCCGTTCCATCCGGGGCTCGGAGGGTTCGTCTCGTGCGACGACCTGCGCTGGCAGTTCGGCGAGCGCTGGTCGCTGCAGACGGTGGGAACGTGGAAGGCGCTGAGCAAGCCGGGCACGCCCGTGTACCGCCGATGGCACGAGCAGGTGCTTCGGCGCTACGACGGCAAGCCGCCCGAGCGCGGCGCGATGTGGCTGACGATCTTCCCGAACGTGATGCTGGAGTGGTACCCGCACGTGCTGGTCGTGTCGACCCTCGTGCCGCGGGGCACGCAGAAGACGACGAACGTCATCGAGTTCTACTACCCCGAGGAGATCGTGCTGTTCGAGCGCGAGTTCGTCGAGGCCGAACGTGCGGCGTACATGGAGACGGCGATCGAGGACGACGAGATCGCGCTTCGCATGGACGCCGGCCGCCGCGTGCTGCTCGAACGCGGCGAGGACGACGCCGGCCCCTACCAGAGTCCGATGGAAGACGGCATGCAGCATTTCCACGAGTTCCTGCGTGCCGAGCTCGGGCTCGGCCCCACGCTCGCCTGAGGATCGGGGAAGGCCGCGCATGACGATGTACTGGAGAACGCTGATCCGCGTCGACGAGCTCGCCCGGCATCTGGACGACTGTGTCGTCGTCGACTGTCGTCACGACCTCACCGACCCCGGATACGGGCCCGCGGCGTGGGCGCGCGCGCACCTGCCCGGGGCGTTCTTCCTGCACCAGGACCACGATCTGGCCGGGCCGCGCACCGGCGCGAACGGGCGGCACCCGCTTCCCGACCGCGAGACGCTGCGCCGTACGCTCGAATCCATCGGGCTGGCCGACGGACGCCAGCTGGTCGCGTACGACGAGACCGGCGGCATGATGGCGTCGCGCCTGTGGTGGCTGTCGCGCTGGCTCGGGCACGCCGAGGTCGCCGTGCTCGACGGCGGCCTGCCTGCGTGGCGCGAGGCCGGCCACGCGCTGACGACCGAGCCGCCGTCGCCGCGAGCGCCCGCCACGCTGACGCTGCGACCACCGCGCACCGCGCAGGTCGACGCCGCGCAGCTGCTCGCCCAGCTCGGCACCGACCGGCTTCGCATCGTCGACGCGCGCACGCCCGAGCGCTGGCGCGGCGAGGTCGAACCGCTCGACCCCGTCGCCGGTCGCATCCCCGGTGCGCTGAACCGCCCGTACACCGAAAACCTGCAACCCGACGGACGCTTCAAGACGCCGCAGGCGCTTCGCGCCGAGTTCCTCGCGCTGCTCGACGGCCGCCCGGCGAGCGCCGTCGTGCACCAGTGCGGCTCGGGCGTCACGGCCTGCCACAACCTGCTCGCGATGGAGGTCGCCGGACTTCCGGGAGCCATGCTCTATCCGGGATCGTGGAGCGAGTGGTGCGCGGACCCCGCACGCCCGATCGCCGTCGGCGACGATTGAAGCAATGGCGCGCCTGGTCTTCTTCGCCGGCCACGCCGGCACCGGAAAAACCACGCTGGCCCGGCGCGCCGTCCCGCTGCTGCATGCACGCACCGGCGAGAGCTTCTGCCTCCTCGACAAGGACACCGTCTACGGGGCCTACAGCGCGAAGGTGATGGGCCTGCTCACCGGCGACCCGGACGACCGCGACAGTCCCACCTATCTGGAGCACCTGCGCGACCAGGAATACTCCGGACTGTTCGAGATCGCGCGCGAGAACCTGGAGCTCGGCGTGAACACCGTGCTCGTCGGACCTTTCTCCCGCGAGGTCCGCTCGCACCGCGTTTTCGATCCGGCGGCACTGGGCCTGCCGCTCGACACGCGCATCTCGGTCGTCTGGGTCGAGCTCGACGAGGAAGAGGCCAAGGCGCGCATCGTCGCCCGCGCACATCCGAACGACCGCTACAAGCTCGAGCACTGGGACGAGTATCGCAAGCGCCGCTTCGTCCCCGATCCGGCCGAGTTCCCGCAGCTCATCCGGCACGACAACACCGTCTTCGACCCGCACGCGTTCGAGCGGCTCATCGAGCGGCTCTGCGATCTGCCGTTCTCCCCGGGGCTGTAGGGCCGAGCCGCATGGGCCGAAGGCGTGGCCGCCGCGCCCGGTGACTCGGCGCGCCTGCCTGCCCTGGCGAGCCTGCCCCCTCGTGCTCGCCCGCATGCCGACCCCCGGAACGACTGCAAGCCGACGCGCCCGGGCGCACAATTTTTTCGGCCGGCATGGGCGCAGGCCCCGGCCCGCCGGCGTCCACCACGACGAGGAGCGCGGACATGGATACATCCCGGATGCTGCATCGTTGGACGAAGGTCGCGGTCGCCGCGACGGCCGGCCTCGCGCTGTCCGCCGGAGCGCAGGAAATGAAGATCGAGCTCAGCGGAAAGAACGAAGTGCCGCCGGTCGCCACCCGCGCCTCCGGCAACGGCACCTTTGCGGTGAAACCCGACGGCACGATCACGGGCGCGGTGACCACCGCCGGGATCGAGGCGACGATGGCGCACATCCACGAAGGCGCCGAAGGAGAGAACGGGCCGGTGCGTATCCCGCTCGTGAAGGACGGTGACCGATGGGCCGTGCCGAGCGGCACGAAGCTCGACGACGCCCGCCGGCAAGCGCTCGAGCAGGGCCGTCTCTACGTGAACGTGCACAGCAAGGAGCATCCCGGCGGAGAGCTGCGGGCGCAGCTGAAGTGAGCTCGGGTGGCACGCGGAGCGGAAGCGGTTGCGGCTGCCCTCGCGACGCGACGGGATACGGTCCGGAGTTGCGCGCAGAACCGCTGGAAGGCGGGTGGCAGTCATCGCAACGGGTTGGTGGTCGGTTCGGTCGTGAAAAGTCCCGATTTTCGTGACATCCGGCGCGGGCGGAACGCCGCGTGCGCAGGACGTTCCGCAAATCGGGAGAACCGGTGCGTGCAGATTCCTGCCCTGTGGAAACTGCCCGCGAAACGGGCGTTCTCGATTGCGCTGCCCGAGCGGGCGCTGTGGAGCGAAGAGTGCGTGCACGACGCGCCCAAGCACCCTCCTCTTCGCTCAGAACCCGTGCCGCGCGTGCCATTGCGCCAGCGATTCGTCGGGATAGGCATCGAAGCACCGGTCGCCGTCGCGCAGCGCCGGCTCGACCCAGTTGGCCTTCGACGCGAGAAAGATGTGCACGCGCGTCGGCGGAAGCGGCAGCGGCGTGTCGACGGCGGACGCGTGCGGATGCACGAGCTCGGGCCAATGCGGGTCGTACAGCCACAACGCGGTCCCGCAGCGGCTGCAGAAATTGCGTTCCCCGCTGCTGGTCGTGCCGTCGTCCATCCGCGCGCGATACACCGACAGGTGCTCCGCGCCCTCGACGCGCAGCGTGCTCCGCCGCGCGCCGAGGTTGATCGCGTAGCCGCCGGCACCCGCGGTCTTGCGGCAGATCGAGCAATAGCACCGCATGAACGGCACCGGCGACGGCGCTTCGACCGAGAAGCGCACGGCCTTGCAGTGGCAGGATCCTTCGAGCTTCATTCCGTCCTCGTCCTCGGGCTACCCGAACCCTTCAGTTGCGCCGGGAAATCCCGGAACCTGGGCAGGCGGTCGCGCATCTCGCGCCTTCGAACGACAGGTCGGCGACGTTGCGATGCGACCGGCGAACCCTCGCCCGAGCGCGCATGGGCGGTACGTCCCCCCATCGGTGGTGCAGCAGAGGCGGATGGTCGGACGGAATTCCCTCGACGTCTCGCAGCTCCGGGTGCCCGCCGCGCACGAGCATCGCAGCGTAGGACGCGCGACGTCGTCGTTGACCCGACCGCGATCAGGGATGCGCGCAGCACCGACGCGCGGGTGTCGGATACCGCGCCTCGCGCCCTTGGCGCGCGGGCGTCGGACACCGCCGCTCGCCCTTGGCCCGCGGCGGCGGAAGAGACGCTCAGTGCCGGTGCGAGAACGACGCGAACAGCGCGATCAGCGCGACGCCGGCGAGCATCAGCGAGAACTGCCAGAACCAGTCGCCGTTGCGTCGCGTGTCCCGGTGCAGTCCGGGAACCAGGTCGGCGAGCGCGACGTAGATGAAGCTCGCAGCGGCGACGACGAGCACGTACGGCAGCAGGGACTGCCCGCGGGCGAGCGAGAAGTAGCCGAGGACGCCGCCGAGCACCCCGGCAAGGCCGCTGACGACGTTGAACAAGAGCGCGCGCCGGCGCGTGTAGCCCGCGTTGAGCAGGACGATGAAGTCGCCGATTTCCTGCGGGATCTCGTGCGCGGCGATGGCCGCCGTCGTGACCCAGCCGAGCGCGGGATCGGCGAGGAAGGCCGCCGCGATCAACACGCCGTCGGCCGCGTTGTGGACCGTGTCGCCGACGAGGACGACGAGGCCGCCCGGCCCTGCCGCGGCCCGGTCGTGCCCGTGGTGATGCCCGTGGCCGTCGTGCTCGTGGTGATGGCTGTGCCGCAGGACGGCGAACTTCTCCAGCGCGAAGAACGCGATGATCCCGGCCAGCAGCGTCGACGACAGCGTGTGCACGTCGGCGCCCGACTCGAAGGCCACCGGCAGCAGGTTGAGCATCGCCGTGCCGAGCAGCAGTCCCGCCGACAGGCTCACGAGCCGGTGCACGATCCCCGCGAGCACCGTCAGCGACAACCATGCGGCGGCGAGAACGCTCGCCGCGCCGGAGAGGAGCGTCGCGGCGATGATCGCCGCCAGCGTCGACGACACGATCAGCGGACCCCCTCCCGGCGGGAAGCGGCGTGGCGGCTGGGGCCGGGCGTCACCAGAGGGACTCGGTGCATGCGTGGGCGCCGGCGGGCGGCGCGATCGAGGAGGAGCGGGAGTATAGCGAACGAGCGTCCGCGCATCGATGCGCGCGCGCGGTGAGACGATACGGGTGGAGGCGGCCGGCGACTACTTGTAGGAAAGGATCTCATTGGCGTTGACGATCGCGCCGGCGATCTCCTCGATGGTCACGCGCTTGGCCATCGCCTGCTCGCGCATCACGCGATACGCATCGACCTCGCTCAGGCCCCGCGTCTGCATCAGGATGCTCTTCGCTTCCGACGTCTTCCGGATGCCGTCGAGCTTCTGCTCCAGGCGCTTGACCTGCTTCGACAGGAAGCGGACCCGCTGGTCGAGCTGCCGGGCCAGCACCAGCGCCGACAGCAGGCCGAACGAACGCACGGGCGACGCGATCAGGCCTTCCGCACCGATCCGCAGGACCGCTTCGATAATCGTCGGGTTCTCGTACGTGACGATCACGATCACGATCGGCGCCTGCGCGGTCCGGCAATGCGCCCATTGCGGAACCGGGATGCCGGGACGCACCGCGAGGAACACCGCGTCGATGCCGTGCGGCAACTCGGGCGATGGCGGCCAGAAGGCCTGGACCTGGCAGCCGATCCGTCTCAACTGCTCGATCAATTGCTCACCGTCGGGGTCGCGCGGATGCAACACCGCCACGCGCAGGCTCCGGAGGCTCTTCAGGAGCTCCGGCGTCGATCGTTGGCCGTGCAGTGCTCGCGTGTCCATGGCAGTAGCGCGTCAGGGGTCGTGTCTTGCGGCCCAATCGCCGAGCGAATGCGTGACGAGATACGGATCGGGATGGACGGCACGGGTGGCCTCCCGCACGATGGTGAACTGTCCCTTCGCATTCGCGATCCCGATCCGGGGGTACAGGCAGGTGTGATGGTTGGTCGGGTCGATGCGCACCCGGCCCTGCGGCGCGTCGAATTCCGATCCCAGCAGGTGCGGCATCAGCGCGTCGATCTCGTCGCTGCCCGACTTCGCGAGGGCATTGGCGAAAAGATGCACCTGGAAATAGGCTGCCTCCCAGCAGGCGTTCGGCACGATCTCGTCTCCAAAGCGGCGTCGGAAGTCCGCCAGGCACCGCGCGTTGACCGGCGAGTCGATCGATTGGAAATAGGGGGCGGCGGTCACGTGGCCGGCGGCCGCCTCGGCCCCCATCTGCGCCACCTCCGCCTCGAGCGTGGTGAGGCTCGCGATCGGCATCTGCTTCGGATCGAGCCCCGCCTCCGCGTACGCCCGGTACAACCATTGCGTGGAGTCGCCGACGACCGTCGAGAAGATGAAGTCGGGCCGTATCTCGCGGATCTCCGCGACCACCGCTCGGAAATCGTCCATCGTCGCGTCGAGGCGCACGTATTTCTCTCCGACCTTCGCCCCGTCGTTCCGCTGCAGGACCAGGTCGGCCATGATCCGGTTCGATTCGTACGGATAGATGTAGTCGGAACCGACCATGTAGACGCGGCCGCCGAAATTCGACGTCATGAATTCCGCGAGCTGGATGCTGTTCTGGTTCGGCGCGGCGCCGGTGTAGATGATGTTCGGCGAATACTCGAAGCCCTCGTAGAGCGTCGGATAGAAGAACAGCCGGTTCCATTTCTCGATGACCGGGATCACCGCCTTCCGCGTGCTCGACATGTAGCCGCCGAAGATCACGTTCACCCGGTCGTGCAGCACGAGCCGCTCGGCGAGCACCCGGTACACGCCGGGCGACGACTGGGGGTCGTAGCGGATCGGAACAATCTCCCGGCCCTGCACGCCGCCGGCCTCGTTGATCTCGGCGATCGCGAACAGCGTCCCCATCAGCTGCGAGGTCTCGATGGTCGAGATGACACCGGTATCCGAGAACAGAACGCCGACGCGCACCGGATCACGGTTCGACACTTGCCAATCTCCAGCGATTCAGACGATCACGATCACCCGTCGGTTCGCCCGCCGCGACGCCACCGTACGCGGATGCGCACGAGCGGACTCCGGCGAACGAAACCGGGCCGCGACTCAATGACCGATCATCCAGGGACGGGACGGCGTGCGCGCATGCGCATGAACGTGCGCGGGACGCCGCGCACCGTCGCCGCCGTGCGAATGGCCGTGGCTGCATCGGCCCGCGGGCTCGTGCGCGGAGCGGTGCACGACCTCGGGCGCGTGGGCGCTCTTCTCGTTGCGCGCGTCGACCCTGCGCCGGATTTCCGACATCAGGTTGAGCTGCGGAGCCGCGATGACGCGCGGCGACTGGCCCTCGCACGTCGGGCACGGCATCGGCAACGCCGCTTCCATCATCGGTCGGCGAGCGGAAAACGCGCCGCAGTCGCGGCACAGGTAGTCGTAGACAGGCATTTGTCGTCGTCTCCTCGTCCGGCGAACCGGGCGGCGGCAGACGCCTGCCGCCGCCCCCCTTTCAGCGCGCGCTCGCCAGGTCTCCTCCCTTCACCTTCTTCGACGGTCCGCTCGCATTGGGGCGGATGTCGAAATCGAAGATGGCAGTGGGAATGTACAGCGACACGCAGGCGTTTGGAATGTCCACGACCCCGCTCACCCGGCCTTCCACCGGTGCCGTGCTCAGGATCGTGTACACCTGTTCGCCGGTGTAGCCGAAGTTCTTCAGGTAGTTGATCGCGTGCAGGCAGGCACGCCGGTAGGCGAGCGTCACGTCGTTGTAATGCTGCGTCCCGTCCTCGGCCACCGAGAGTCCCTCGAAGACCAGGAAATCGTTGTAGTGCGGCTCGACCGGCGACGTTTCGAACATCGCCTGCGTGATCCCGTACTTGCTGCAACCCCCCTTGATGATGTCGACGTGGAAGTCGATCCAGCCCGCCATCTCGATGGCGCCGCAGAAGGTGATCTCGCCGTCGCCCTGCGAGAAGTGCAGGTCGCCGGTGACCAGCCCCGCGTTCTTCACGTACACCGGCAGGTAGACACGACTGCCGCGCACCAGGTTCTTGATGTCGCAGTTGCCGCCATGCTCGCGCGGCGGAATCGTGCGCGCACCTTCCGCCGCCGCCCGCTCGAGGTCGGATCCCTTCAGCGAACCGAGGATCACGTTCTTCGGCTCGGGCGGCAGCGCATACGGCGGCACGCGGTTCGGGTCGGTCGCGATCAACGCCCGCTCGCGCCGGTTCCATTCATTGAGCAGCTCGCGCGACGGCAGGCAGCCGAGGATGCCGGGGTGGGTCATGCCCGCGAAACGGACGTTCGGGATGTGGCGCGAGGTCGTGTACAGCCCGTGGAAGTCCCAGATCGCCTTCTTCGGCTCGGGGAAGACGTCGGTCAGGAAGCCGCTGCCGTTCTCCGTCGTGAAGATCCCCGTGTATCCCCACTCCTCGTCGCGGAAGGGACCGATGTCGAGGATGTCGACCACGAGCAGGTCGCCGGGTTCCGCACCCTCGATGCCCACCGGCCCCGACAGGTGATGGCAGGGCGACAGGTCGATGTCGCGGATGTCGTTGGCGCTGTCGTCGTTCTTGATCTGGTCGCCGGACCACGGGAAGCACTCGACGCGGAAGTTCTCCCCCGGTTTGACCATTGCCGCCATCGGTACGTCGGGGTGCCAGCGGTTCACGATGAAGGGGTTCGGCTGCTCCCGGGGTGATCTGGTCCGGTCGATGCCGATCACGGTCTTGGGCATGATCAATTCCTCCTGTAGTGCGCAGTCGGTCGACTGCAGGTGTGCAACCCTGCGGCTGCGTTCCTGGGTTCGGCTCGAAGTCGCACGGACACGACTCTCTCGCCTCAGACGGTCAGGTACGACCGGATCCGGTCGACGTCGAGATCCTCCTTGCGCTCGTCGTGCACGATGCGCCCGCGGTCGACGACGAGGAACCGGTCGGCGACGGCGTCGGCGAAGCTGAGCACCTGCTCGGAGACGAGGATCGAGAAGCCGCGCTCGCGCCGAAGCTCGTTCAGCGTCTGGGCGATTTCCTTGATGATCGAAGGCTGGATCCCCTCGGTGGGCTCGTCCAGGATCAGCACCTTCGGATTGCTCACGAGCGCGCGGGCGATCGCCAGCATCTGCTGCTGCCCGCCGGAGAGGTTCCCGCCCCGGCGCCTGCGCATCTCGCCGAGCACGGGGAAGAACCGGTAGACGAATTCCGGAACCTCGGGCCTGCGGGCCGACGTCATGCCGGCGAGGATGTTCTCCTCGACCGTCAACAGCGGAAAGATCATGCGACCCTGCGGCACGAAGGCGAGTCCGCGCGCGACGCGTTCGTAGCTGTGCAGGCCCGCGAGCTCCTGGTTCTCCAGTCGAACGCTTCCCGTGGCCGAGCGGAGCATGCCGATCACCGCCTTGAGCAGCGTGGTCTTGCCCATCCCGTTGCGGCCCATGACGGCGAGGGCCTCGCCCGAGCCGAGCGAGAACGAGGCATCGCGCACGATGTGCGACTCGCCGTAGAAGACGTTCAGCGACGCGACCTCGAGCATGGCGTCCCTCAATGGCCCAGATAGACGTCGATGACGCGCTCGTCGCGCTGCACCGTGTCGACGTCGCCTTCCGCGAGCAGCCGTCCCTGGTGCAGGACGGTGACCTTGCTCGCGATCTTCTTGACGAACTCCATGTCGTGCTCGATGACGATCAGCGACCGGCCCGCGGCGATCCGCTTCAGCAGCTCGGCGGTCTGGTCGCGTTCACGCGCGCTCATGCCTGCCACCGGTTCGTCGAGGAGCAGCAGGCGCGGGTTCTGCATCAGCAGCATCCCGATCTCCAGCCACTGCTTCTGACCGTGGCTGAGCTTCCCGGCCTTCATCGACAGGTGCGAGCGCAGGAAGACGTCCTCGGCCACCTGCTCGATGCGCCCGCGTACGGCTGCCGTGCTGCGAAAGAGCAGGCAGCCCAGCACGCCGCGTCCCTCGGGGATGGAGATTTCGAGGTTCTCCGACACGGACAGGTCGTCGTAGACCGACGGAGTCTGGAACTTCCGGCCGACGCCCGCGCGAACGATCTTGTGCTCGGGCAGCTTTCCGAGGTCGATGCCGTCGAACTCGATGCGTCCGCCGGTCGGACGCGTCTTGCCGCAGATCATGTCGAGCAGCGTCGTCTTTCCCGCGCCGTTCGGACCGATGATCACGCGCAGCTCGTCCTGCGCAACCGAAAGGTTCAGGCCGTCGACCGCCTTGATCCCGTCGAAGGTGACGGTGAGGTTCTCGATGGTCAGCATGCAGGTTGCACTCGACTTTCCTCCGGCGAACGAGGAGCGCTCGAGCTGGTTGGCAGCAACGGTGTCGCGGGTCGTCATCGTCAGAACGTTCATTTGGCCAACGCCCTCCTCCAGGCTTCGAGCCGAACACGGTCGAGCAGCCCCGCCAACCCGTTCGGCATGAACAGCACGACGCCGATGAACAGCGCACCGAGGAAGTACAGCCAGATTTCCGGGAAGTTCTCGGAGAGATACGACTTCATGAAGCCGATGAAGATCGCGCCGAGCACCGCGCCGTACACGGACAGGCGGCCGCCGACCGCCGCATAGATCACCATCTCGACGGAGGCGACGACGCCGACGATGCTCGGTGCGATCAGACCCGTCTGCAGCGAATACAGCGCGCCTCCGATCGACGAGAAGAGCGCCGCGAGCGCGAATACCGCGGCCTTGATCAGCGCCGTGTCGTAGCCGCTGAAGCGGACGCGGTCCTCGCGGTCGCGGATCGCGATCAGCACCTTGCCGAGCCGGCTGCGGATGACGAACAGCGCCGCGGCCATCACCACGAGCAGCAGGAGCGACTCGATCAGATACAGCACCATCTTCGACTCGTCGCTCAGGATGTCCATCCCGAGCAGGGTGCTGAAGTCGGTGATCCCGTTCGCGCCTCCGGTGTCGCCCTGCTGGCCGACGATCAGGACGGTCATGGTGAGCGCGAGCGCGAGCGTGACGATCGCGAAATACACGCCCCCTACGCGCTTTCGGAAGATCGCGTAGGCGAACGGAAACGCCGTCACGACGGGGAGGACGACGATGAGCGCCAGCGTGGCCGCGAAGCTCTTGAACGGCAGCCACCACGTCGGGAGCTGCTCGACGCTGCTCCAGACCATGAAGTCGGGAAGCTCGGGGGCCGACGCCTCCAGCTTCAGGAACATCGCCATCATGTAGCCGCCGAGGCCGAAGAAGATGCCCTGGCCGAGGCTCAGGATCCCCCCGTACCCCCAGGCAAGCACGATCCCGACCGCGACGAACGCGAAGGACAGGTACTTGCTCATCAGGTCGAGGCGAAACGCATCGAGCGACAGCGGAAAGACGACGAGCAGCAGCACCGCCATCGCCGCGAACGTCCAGAGCGAGCTCGCACCGCGAGTGCCGATCGTGCTCATGCCCGCACCCTCGCCGAAAACAGTCCGTTCGGTCGCAGGTACAGCACCAGGATGACGAGCAGCAGGATCGAGACCTTCGCCATCGATCCGCTCATCAGGTACTCCAGCGTCGTCTGCGACTGCGCGATGCCGAACGCGGAGAGCGCGGTCCCGACCAGGCTCGCCACGCCGCCGAACACGACGACGATGAACGAGTCGACGATGTACAGCTGCCCGGTCCCGGGATTCGTCGATCCGATCATCGTGAATACGCTGCCGGCGATGCCGGCCAGCCCCGAACCGAGTGCGAACGTCAGCGCGTCGATCCGGTTCGTGTTGATGCCGGCTGCGCCGCTCATCGCCCGGTTCTGCATGACCGCGCGCACGGAGAGCCCCCAGCGCGTGCGGTACAGCAACCCGTACACGGCAAGGCAGACGAGCACCGTAAGACCCACGATGAACAGCCGGTTCAGCGGAAGCTCGATTCCCTCGCTCACCTGCCATGCGCCGGTGAGCCACGATGCGAGCGGCACGCTCACCTCCTGCGCGCCGAAGATCGACCGATAGGTCTGCTGCAGCACCAGGCTGAGCCCCCATGTCGCCAGCAGCGTGTCGAGCGGACGGTTGTAGAACCAGCGGATGAAGCCCCGCTCGAGGGCGTAGCCGAACGCGAAGGTCGCGAGGAATGCGAAGAGCACCGCCACGAAGATGTACACGTCCATCAGCGATGGCAGCGCCCTTTCGAACAAGGTCGCCGTCAGGTACGTGACGTACGCGCCGAGGGCCATCAGCTCGCCGTGCGCCATGTTGATGACGCCCATCAGCCCGAAGACGATCGCCAGGCCGATGGACATGAGCAACAGGATCGTGAACAGGCTGATCCCGTTGAACAGCTGCAGGATGACGAGTTCGAGTGCCACGCCGCGTCCTCCGGATTCGTGCGTTCGATCGACATCGAGCGGGCGCGGCGCCTGGCCGACGGCCCGCTCGATGAGGTCTCGCCCTACAGATTGGGGAACGGGTTCGGCTCGATCAGCGACGGCGACTCCCAGACAATGTCGAACTGTCCGTCGGCCCTTGCGCGCCCGACACGGACCTTCTTCCACACGTGATGGTTCTTGTCGTGGACGCGGATCTTTCCTTCGGGCGCGTCGATCTCCAGCCCCGCGGAAGCGGCGATCACCTTGTCGACGTCGAACGATCCGGCCTTCTCCACCGCGGCCTTCCACAGGTAGACGCTGTTGTAGGCGCATTGCATCGGGTCGCCGATCACCCGGTCGGCGCCGAACTTCGCGTGGAAGGCCTTGATGAAGCGTTCGTTGACGGGGTTCTTCAGCGACTGGAAATACCCCATGCACGCGTAGTAGCCGACGGCGTTGTCCTTGCCGATGCCGTCGATCTCGTTCTCGGAGACGACGGTGGACAGCAGGACCTGCTTCTCGCCGTCGAGACCGGCCGCCTTGAGCTGCTTGTAGAAGGCGACGTTCGAGCCGCCGACGACCGTGCTGTAGATGCAGTCGGGCTTGGCCGCGCGGATCTTGGTGATGATCGACGAGAACTCGGTGTGGCCGAGCGGCGCGTATTCCTCGCCGAGCACCTTGCCACCCAGGCGGGCGATCGTCGGCTTGGCGATCTTGTTGCAGGTGCGCGGATAGATGTAGTCGGAGCCCACCAGGAAGAAGCTCTTGCCCTTCTCGCGCGCCATCCATTCGATGGCGGCGATCACCGACTGCGTCGCCTCCTGCGAGGGATAGATCACGTGCTTGTCCTGCTCCTGGCCCTCGTAGTAGGTGGGGTAGTAGAGCAGCCCCTTCGCCTGGTTCAGGGCGGGCAGCACCGCCTTGCGCGACGCCGAGGTGTAGCAGCCGATGATCGCGGCGACCTTGTCGCGCTGCAGGAGCTTGCGCGCCTTCTCGGCAAATACCGGGTTCTCGCTCGCACCGTCCTCGATCACCGGAACGATCTGATGGCCCATCACGCCGCCGGCGGCGTTGATCTCCTCGATCGCGAGCTTCTCGGCGTCGACGAGCGACGCCTCGGCGAGTGCGATCGTGCCGCTGAGCGAATGCAGCAGGCCCAGCTTCACCGTCTGTTGCGCGAAGGCTGCCTTCGGGATCGCGCCCACTGCCGCGGTTCCGGCCAGCGCGCCTCCGGCCTTCACGAAGTTGCGTCGAGTCAGTCTGCTCATGTCAGTCACCTCTGTGAGTTGTCGAATCCGGCAATCGGTTCAAATCCACACAAGCGACGGCGGACCGGCATGAAAAGCAGCGGCATCGGTCGTGCCAGGCGCACTCGGGCATCCCTTGCTGGCCGGGATCGACGCGGGTCCGCTTCCTCGCTGCTTTGCACTGCCCCTCCTCCGTAGGCGCGAGGGCGCGCATCCGCGTACGGTGACTTGCCCGCCTTGGGACCGGCGCCGGGCCGGTCCTGGCTTTTGTCGGGCAAAAAAAAACAGAGCCCACCCCGAACGAAGTCGGGCTGGGCTCTGTTGCCTTGTCACCTGACCGGCAGCGCTGGCGGTCGGTGTACTGCGGATTTGTGTTGCGATCTGCTCGCTGGTCGGGATCTTATCTGCAATTTCCTTGATGTCAACACTTGCCCGCGCGAAGGATTTGTGCTCTTCGCCTGCGCACCTGCGTACGGACGCTCGATGCCCGCATCACCGCGCGCCGCA
>Ga0079224_100007180_pt1 | contig 14901 bp, 14 predicted proteins | sample Stecom2015_FD_80414 | JGI IMG/M metagenome (GOLD analysis project Ga0079224, IMG submission 80414) | Agricultural soil microbial communities from Utah to study Nitrogen management - Steer compost 2015 | ecosystem: Environmental > Terrestrial > Soil > Agricultural land | place: USA: Utah...
AGTGGAGGGAGCGGGATCAGCGCAGCGAATCCCGCTCCAGTTGATCCAGCAGTAGCCGAACGTTCCGACGATTGGCCTTGAATGCCACGTCGAAAACGTCCCCCAGCAGCGGGATACTGCCAAGCGCGAAGTCCAGCCCTACGTTCGTCAGCATCCGCGCGATCACGCGGCGCGGGACGCCGAGCCGATACGCTTCTGCCACAATGTAGAGCGCAATCACGGTGGTGGCCGCATCTCCGAGCCCAGGGACCAGTCCCGCGAGTCCATCGATTCCGATGCGGATGTTCGTCCCGGGGATACGAAATCGCTCGTCCAGCCAATGGGCGAGCGCCTTTACCCGGCGAAGCTCGGCAGATTCGAGGGAGGGCGGCGGACCGCCCGAACCTCGCCGGCCGGTCGTGTCAGCGGCGGGCAATGATCCAGACCGCGTGGACGATCCCGGGAATGTAGCCGAAAAGCGTGAGCAGAATGTTGAGCCAGAAATGGCCGCCGAACCCGACCTGGAGAAAAACGCCGAGCGGCGGCAACAAAATCGCAAAGATGATGCGGATCAGATCCATAATCGATTCACGCTCGGGCGCTTCTCGGCCCGGCGAAGTACCAGATGATCAGGCCGAGGACCGGCAGGATAAGGATGAGCAGGATCCACAAAACCTTCGCTCCGGTGGAAGCGTTGCTTCCGAAGACATTTACGATCGCCCAGATGTCGGCGATCAGAATAATAAGGCCGAAAATGAATTCCATGAACTTCTCCGTCTATGTCGGCCCACGATTGAGGCCGCATCGTCCGGGCGAGTAAACGACCGCTCGCTTCGACAGTTCCACTTGAGAAGGGAACATCCTGCCGCGAAAACTGTTGGGGTTTGGCCGGCGGGAGGTGACCGAAGCGAGGGGTCGAGTGAAGTCAAATGGCGGGAACGGTTATGCAACCGATCCGGAGATCGCTGCCGAAGAGGCAGGGCTCCGCTATGTACAGGATGGTGACCCGGGTTTCTCGCGTCGTCGTGCCGGGCGCGGGTTCAGCTACCGCGATACGCGGGGGGAGCCGATCACCGATCGCCGCCACATCCGCCGCATCAAATCGCTGGCCATCCCCCCTGCTTGGGCAGACGTATGGATCTGCCCTTTTGCGACCGGCCATGTCCAGGCGACCGGGAGAGATGGGCGAGGACGCAAGCAGTATCGCTATCACCCTCGATGGCGCGAGGTACGCGACGAGACGAAGTATCATCGAATACTGGATTTCGGGCGGGCGCTGCCGCGAATACGCAAGCGTGTCGATGCGGACCTCTCGCTTCGGGGCCTGCCGCGCGAAAAGGTGCTCGCGACCGTGTTGCGTCTGCTGGAGGCATCGTTGATTCGTGTCGGCAACGATGAGTATGCCCGCGAGAATCGCACCTATGGCCTGACGACGCTCCGGGATGGGCATGTCGATGTCGGTTCGACGAGGATGGTTTTCCGGTTCCGCGGGAAGACCGGCAAGGTGGTCGAGGTCGACCTACGCGACCGCCGCCTCGCGCGCATCGTCAAGGCCTGCCAAGACCTACCTGGGCAGGAACTGTTCCAGTTCGTGGACGGCGACGGCGAGCAGCACGTCGTCAAGTCTCAGGATGTGAACGAATATCTGCGTGCGATCGCCGGAGACGAGTTCACGGCGAAGGACTTCCGCACCTGGGCGGGTACGGTTTTGGCCGCCTACGCTCTGCGGGAGTTCGAAGCCGTGGATAGCGAGGCGGCAGCCAAACGGAACGTGACGCGAGCGATCGAGCGCGTGGCTTCGCGGCTCGGCAACACGACAGCGATATGCAGGAAGTGCTATGTTCATCCCGAAGTCGTGAACGCCTACATGGACGGCACGCTGGCCGAGCAGCTGAAGAGCAAGGTGGAGAAGAATTTGCGAACGGAGCTCGATGATCTCGAGGGCGGGGAGGCGGCGGTCCTCGCCTTCCTGCAGCAGCGCCTGACGAGGGAAGTGGAAAAGTCGGGCGCATGAAGGATGGGAGTTTCGAGGAGGCGGTCGGCTCTGAAGAGCTGGTGACCCGCCTCGACGCCGCGGCGAGGCATGAACACACTCCCTGCGGCGCGGGAACACTCGCGTGGCGCATCTGGGGATCGGGCACGCCGATCGTCCTCATGCACGGCAGCTTCGGTTCCTGGACGCACTGGCTCAAGAACATTCCTGCGCTGTCGAGCGAGCAGGTCATGGCGGTGGATCTGCCCGGCATGGGGGATTCGGCCAATCCGCCCGAGCCGTTCTCGGCCGAGAGCCTGGCGCAGATCGTATCCGACGGGCTCGATCACATCCTGCCGGATGACCAGCCATTCCACCTCGCCGGTTTTTCGTTCGGAGGCATCGTCGGCGGTCATGTCGCACTGCGTCAGCAGCGCCGGATCCGGAGCTACACCGCTATCGGCTCTAACGGGCTCGGGCTGCGCATGGCGCCGAGAAATGGCATGGCACGCCCCAACCGGTCGATGACGCCGGAGCAGGTCGCCGACGTTCATCGGAACAATCTCGGCGTCATCATGTTCGGCGACCCCGCCAACATCGACGATCTCGCCGTCTACCTGCAGATCCGGAACACCGGCAAGGCCCGGATCCGCAGTGGCGAGATCCCGAAGACCGACACGCTGCGGCGCGCGATCGCGCAAATGCGCAATCCGGTCCAGGGGATCTGGGGCGAGCGGGACGCGACTGCAGGCCCCTACCTGCAGGAGCGGATCGATCTGTTCGCCGAGATCGCGCCGGGAAGCCGGTTTCACGTGATCCCCGGCGTCGGACATTGGGCCTGCTACGAGGCGCCCGACATCGTCAACCGCATCCTCCTGGAGACGGTCGGCTAGATCCTGTCCGTCTGGGCAAGGGAGACGTCGGCGAAGCCGAGGTCGCGAAATTCGGCCATCACCGTGGACCCGGAGCTCGCGAACTCGACGCCGGTGCACGAGCCGGTCGTCACCACGTCGCCCTGCCGCAGCCCGCCACAGCGAGCGGCGGCATGGTTCGCGAGCCACGTGACCAGTCGGATCAGATCCCCCGCCTTGTTGCCGCCTTCTTGTTCGACGACGACGTTTCCGTCGATCGTGAGGGTCACCGGCTGCCGCGTGAGAGCCAGTTGCTGCCAATTGCGCGTCTCTCGTCCGCAAATCAGCGCCACGTTTGCCTGGTGATCCGCGAGGTGCAGGAGAGGCGGGATGTCGGGCCATCCCTGCCAGCGGCTGTCGACGATCTCGATGGCCGGCATCGCCGCGGCGATCGCCTGTTCGACCTCCTGCCGCTCATACGGTCGTTCGCGGGGCGGAAGATCCCGGCCGATCCTGAAGGCGATCTCGGCCTCGACAGCGACGTCGCGGGACTGCCCTGCGGCCATGCGGGTTCTGCCTTGCCGAATCGACGAGCGGGGTAGGGGGGCGCAAAGGGGCGTCGCTTCTGGCGAGGCCGCGCCGACCTTCCACCCGCCGATGGTGCCGAGCGACCTTACGACCGCATCCTGTACGGCGTAGGCACCTTCTTCGTCCTTGATGACCTCCCGCTCCGGAAGCTGCGCCCGCCGGCCGTCGGATCGCGCCTCGAGCAGAAGGTCGGCGATGTGTCTAATGTCATTCCGATCCATACCGCTTTTCCCTTAGCTAGAGACTACGGCACTATAGCCTGTGGGTGATGAGGCCGGCGACAGCCGGTGCTGAATCGTAGTGTGGAGGGGGTGGATGCGGCATTTCAGGAAAGCGTCGGCGCTGCTTGCGGGCTTCGTCATGTTCGCCTGCGCGCCGACCGAACTGGCCGAGCATCGGCGAGTGGAAGGTGTCCGATATCTCGACCAGGGGATTTCCACCGACGAAAGGCAGCGCCTCTACCACTACAGCCAGGGCACACGGATCATGAACTATGAATGGTTCATGGCCCTGGAGCAGTCCAATAATCGGGAGCCGTTCGCCTCTCCGCAGAACCTCGCGCGCTTCGGCTTTCTGCCGAGCGAGCGAAGCGACCACAACCCGAACGGGCTTCCGGTTGGTTTCGCCAAGGACGTCGATTCGGAAACCGGGGACGCCTTCGTCGGCTTCACTTGCGCTGCCTGTCACACCGGCCAGATCAACACCGGCACCATCGGTGTCCGGATCGACGGCGGAGCCTCGCTGGTCGATACCGACCAGTTTCTCACGTCGCTGTTCAGGTCGCTCGCGATCACCCGCCTGTTGCCGACGAAATTCAATCGATTCGCCGACAAGGTTCTGGGCGACGACCATTCGGAGGCGGAGCGAGCAAGCTTGCGCGAAGATGTCGATTCCGTCATCGACCGGGTCAAGGATCAGCAGAATATCAACCGCGACCTCGGGCTCTATCCCGTCGCCGAGGGACCTGGCCGAACCGACGCGCTCGGCCGAGGCGGAAACCTCGTGTTCGGGACGGGAATTTCACCGGCGAACTACCGCAAAGCCGATGCTCCGGTGAGATTTCCTTCTCTCTGGGACATCTGGAGCTATGACTGGGTACAATACAACGCTTCCATCCATCAGCCGATGGCGCGCAACGTCGCCGAGGCGCTGGGGGTGCGGGCGCTCGTCACGTTGAAGATCCCGCCGGGCGGTACGGAGGATGATCTGTACGCCTCGACCGTTCGCCTCGCAGAAATCGACCGGATGGAGCGGATCCTGCAGAAGCTGAAACCGCCCCCTTGGCCAGAAGAAATCCTCGGACGGATAGATCGCGAGAAGTGGCGACAGGGGAAGGCCCTCTACGAGGCTCGTTGCGCCGGATGTCACGATCCGGCGTGGCGGGAGGTCGATCGGTTCGGCAATCTCGGAAGGCGGATGATCACGGTGCCGCTGGACAAGATCGGCACCGACGACAAAGCGGCAACCAATTTCGCCGAACGCACCGTCGATACCGGCGACCTCGGCCTCGGGACCGTGTCTGCGGCCAGAGCGCTCGAGGTCGTGACGACCAAGGTGATCGAGCGCAAGTACGACGAGCTCGGCATCCCTGAAGCCGAGCGCGTCAGGATGAACGGCTGTCGCGAGAATGAATGGCGCGCGCCACTTGCCTACAAGGCAAAGCCTCTGGACGGAGTCTGGGCGAGCCCGCCATATCTGCATAACGGGTCGGTGCCGAACATGTACCAGTTACTGTTGCCGGCCGAGGAGCGGGACAAGGTCTTCCATGTGGGGACCTACCGCTATGATCCGGTGCACATGGGCTACGAGACCGGTCCGTTCGAGGACTCGTTCAGGTTCGACACGACGCTGCCCGGCAATTCCAACGCCGGGCACGAGTTCCGGGATGGATCCGGAGAGGGAGTCATCGGTCCACCGCTTTCGGATGCGGAGAGATTTGCCCTGATCGAGTTCCTGAAAGCGCCGGAGACGAACCGGGAGCCGCCGCCGCGGCAGGCGGGCGACGCGGCCGATTGCATCGTGCCGGCTGGCGGATGATGCCGCGGCCGCGAGCGGCGAAGGCGGGCGGTTTGAACCGCCCGCCGGTCCGGCTCGTCAGCTGCCCGCCTTTTTCGCGGCCTCGAGGACGTAATCGAGCAGTTCCTGTCCCGGTATGCCCTTGGCGTCGACTTCTTTGATCCAGGCTTCCCACACCGGTTTTGCGGCTATCTCGCGCAGCTTCTCGATCTGTTCCGGCGTGTACACGATCCGGGTCAATCCGCGCTTGTCGAAACGGGGGACGTATTCATCGTCGCCCGCCTTATAGGCGGCCTTCAGCGCTTCGTAGGCACCCGGCTTTGCCTCCATCAGGAGTTGCTGGTATTCGGCCGGCAGGTTTTCCCATGCCGCCTCGCTCATGACGAACTGACAGCCCAGCGTGCCGACATGCATGTTGTAGGTGTACCAGTTGGAGACTTCATCCAGCCGGAAGGCTCCGAACGAGTCGGAGAAGGGGAACGAGGCGGCCTGAAACATGCCGCGCTCCAGACCGGTGTAAATTTCGGGCGCCGTGACGGTCGTCGGGATCGCCCCGAGCTGGATCATGGCGTCGCCGATGCCGCCGAGAGCCCTCACCCGCAGGCCCTTCCAGTCCTCCAGCTCGGTCGGCGGTTTGCCGGTGCCCATGAACTCGTACTGCGGTAGCGCAGTCGACATGAGCGGTTTCGCGCCCCACCGTGCCATGTCCTTCTTTGCGTATTCATTGTCGTAGAACGCCTCGTGCACCGCGATCTCTGCATCGAGAGTGGGCGTCGGCAGGAACGGCAGGTCGAGCACGGTCCAGGCTGGGACCTTGCCGGGGCCATAGGACGGGCAGAACTGCGCCGCTTCTATGACACCGATCTTGATCGCGTCGATGTTCTCCTTGGCGGGAGACAGGGTCTCGCCGTACCCGATGTTGATCTGGAAGTTGCCGCCGGTCCTCTCTGCGATATCGTCCCGCATCTTCTCGATGCCGGCCGTGACCGCCCGCGCGTTTCCCCAGACCGAAAGATTCCAGGTAACCTTCTCTGCCGCGCTCGCGCCGGTTGCCAAGGCGGTGCAGGCGACAATGCCTGCCAAAGTCAATCCGTTCTGGCGTTTCATCGAGATGCTCCCTATCCGGTTATTGTTCAGGTGAACGGCAATAGCCGCTCACTCGGCGCGTGAAGTCTGCCCGCGTCGATTTCCGCTGTCGATTGGCCTATTGCCGGACCAGGAGCCGAAAAGCGGCCCGGGACTGCGTTCGTCCCGGGCCGGAATGTTACTGGTGCATCAGATCGTGGGCGTATCCGGATCCGATCAGGTGCCGGCCTTCTGTGCCGTGGCAAGGACGAAGTCCAGGAGGTCCCGACCGGGAACGCCCTTCTGCTCCATCTCCTCCACCCACGCATTCCAGACCGGCCGACCCGCGACTTCGCGGAAACGCTCGATCTCTTGGTCGGAGTAGGTGATCGCGACGAGACCTCGTTCGCGGAATTCCGGCAGGTATTCGTCGTCGCCCGCCTTGTACGCCTTCTTCAGCGCCTCGTAGCCCGCCGGCTTCGCGTCAAGCAGGATCTGCCGGTATTCGTCCGGCAATGCCTCCCAGGGCTGAGTGCCGAAGATGTAGAGGCAGCCGACGGTGCCCAGAGCCATGTTCGACGTATGCCAGTTCGACACCTCGTGCAGCCTGTAGGCGCCATGCGCGTAGGCGAACGGAAAGGAAGCCGCCTGGACCATGCCGCGCTCCAGCGCCGTATACACTTCCGGCGCGGGTACCGTGGTGGGGATCGCGCCGAGCTTCTTCATGGCCTCGCCCAGGCCACCGAGCGCGCGCACGCGCAATCCTTTCCAGTCTTCGAGTTTCATCGGCGGGTTCCCGGCACCCATGAACTCGTATTGCGGCAGCATGGTGGAGTGATACGGCATGGCGTACCACCGCGACATGTCCTCCAGCGCCGTCTCGTTCTTGTAGAACGCCTCGTGCACGGCCACGATCGACTCGCTCGTCGGCAACGGCAGGAAGGGCAGGTCGAGCACCGTCCAGGTGGGCGTCTTGCCCGGCGCGTAGGACTGACAATATTGCGCCCCCTCTACCGCGCCGATCTTGACTGCGTCGATATTCTCCTTCGCGGGAGACAAGGTCTCGCCGTAGGCGAGGTTCAATTCGAAGTTTCCGCCGGTCTTTTCCGTGACGATGTCGCGTATCGCCTCGATTCCGGCTGTTACGGCACGAGGATTACCGAAAATCGAGATGTTCCAGGTGATTTTTTCCGCCGCGTTTGCTTCGCCGATCGGGAATGCACAAGCGGCGGCGACCGCCAAGATGGCGGCGCCGTTCATACGCCTCATGAGACGTCTCCTCTTTGTTCAGCCTCTTGAACATGGAGCGGCCTCTTCGGGCTCGTCTCCGAGGAGAAGTCTGCTCCTCTTATATTATCCTGTCGATTCCAAAGTCAGGACTGCTTCGGAACTGGACTGACATAGTCCTGGAGCAGAGACGACGGCGCGATGCTCTTCAGCTCTTCGAACGTGAACAGGCCGTCGTCTCCCTTGTGGATAGAATGTAGCTCAACCGGCTCTGTGAAGATCGCGATCTTTCCTTTGCTCGCATAAAAGACCTTGCCGGTCACATGCTTCGCTTCGTCACTGGCCAGATAGGTGACGATCGGCGGCACGAACTCCGGCCCCGGCATTTCCATGAACCGCTCGAACCGTTCCTGCGATATGAGCCCCGCTTCGAGCCGCTTCCTCATCCCGTTGATCACGCCTTCGTCCAGAGTCATTCGTGTCGCGGCCGAGGGGCACAGGGCATTCACCCGAACGTCGTAGCGACCGAGCTCGCGCGCCAGGGCTCGGGTCAGTCCGACGATCCCCGCCTTGGCGGCGCCATAGTTGGACTGGCCGACAGTGCCGAGCCAGGCCGTGGACGACACGTTGATCATCACGCCGGAGCGCTGCGTGCGCATCAGCTTCGCCGCGTGGTGGCAGGTGTTGTAGTGGCCCTTGAGGTGGACCCGGATCACCGTATCCCAATCGTCCTCGCTCATGTTCCAGATCATGCGCTCGCGCAGGACGCCGGCGCAGTTGACGAGGATGTCGATGCTGCCGAACTCGTTGGCGCAGGCCTGCACGAGCTGGCCGCCGCCGTTGTAGTCGTCGATCGGATTGTAATTGGCGATCGCGGTGCCGCCGGCCTCGCGGATCGTCGCCACGACCTCTTCCGCGGGCGTCTGGTCGGTGCCGCCGCCATCGCGGGCGGCGCCGATGTCGTTCACGACCACGCGCGCGCCGTGTGCCGCGAGATCGATCGCGATGGCCCGCCCGACGCCACGACCGCCACCGGTCACGACGGCGGCCTTACCTTCCAATGGCTTCGTCATGCTTCTTCTCCGGCTGTTTGCGAGCTTTGTCGGGGCAGTTCAGCACGGGATCGCGAAGGTGACAAATCATTCGCTATGCCGACACGTATCCTCGAAGCCGGTCCCGGTCGCGGGCTTCCGGACTCCGCTCGTTCTCCGAGCCGTAGCCGGCACCGCCGGGGGTGGCGAGACGGATCGTCTGTCCCTTCGCGAGGACATGATTGACGCGATAGTCCGCCGGCTTACCATCGATCTCGACGATGCCGAGACCGCCATCGCTCCCGCCCCTCAGGCCGGGAGCGGCGAACTTGCAACGCTCGGCCATGAAGATGATGCCGATATTCGTGTCGGAGCGGCTCTCCAGCAGGATGTCCTGGCCGAGGCCGCCGCGATAGCGGCCGCGGCCGCCGCTGTCGGGACGCATCGCCTTGCGGTGGAAGAAGAGCGGGCTGTTACGCTCCACAAGCTCGATCGGGACGTTGGAGACGTTGCTCGGCCAGGCCAGGCAGCTCTGTCCGTCGGCCTGGGGTGTGGCGCCCATGCCGCCGTTGAAGAACAGCACGTTCGCGTAGGTTTTGCCGTTCGGCCGCACGCCGGTCTGGATGATGCTCCAGAGCGGCGAGCCGCAGGGCGCGATCACCCGGTCCGGGATCACGTCGGCGAGCGCACCGAAGATGGCGGTCGGCAGATAATGGCCGGTCGCCATGCGACCGCCGACCGCGACCGGGAAGGTCGGGTTGACCAACGTGCCGGCGGGCGCGCTCACCTCGACGCAGCGGAAGATGCCTTCGTTGTTCGGAAGTGCCGGCAGGAGCGCGCATTTCAGCGCATACGCACTCATCGCGAAGGTGTAGGTCATCGTGCAGTTGATGGCCCGGTCCACCTGGGGCGAGGTGCCGGTATAGTCGACGTGGATGCGATCGCCGGCGATCGTCACCGCCGTGCGGTAGACGAACGGCTCCTCGAAGCCGTCTGTCTGGAACTCGCACGTATAGGTGCCGTCTGGGATCTGAGCCGTCGCTTCACGCATAGCGCGCTCGCAGCGCCCGTGGATCTCCGAAGCGAAGCCGGCGAGGTTGGTCATGCCGTACTCGCCCATGAGGTCCTGGAGACGCTGCTCCATCAGGTTGAGCCCAGTCACCTGAGCCCAGATGTCACCTTCGGTCTGGTCGGGAGTCCGCACCGCCGCGCGAAGCAGCTTGAACAGGGTGGCGTCCGGCTTCCCGTCGTCGATCAGCTTCATGGCCGGAATGTGGAAGCCTTCCTCGAACACTTCCCGCGCTTCGACCGAGCGCACCTTGCCGCCGATATCCGGCACATGGGCAGTGCTCGCGGCAAAGCCGACGATGCGACCGCCGCGGAAGATCGGCTTGGCGATCGAGACGTCGTTCAGGTGCCCGGTCGCGACCCACGGATTGTTGGTCACGAGGAAGTCGCCGGGCCTCATGTTGTCGAGCCCGATCGTCTCTATGAAATGCTTCACCGTCACCGGAAGGCTGCCGATGAAGGAGGGGATGCTCTCGGTGTTCTGGACGAGCGACTGTCCTTCCGCATCCGTGAGCACGCAGGCGAAGTCGTTCGACTCGTTCACCAGCGTCGAGAAGGAGGTCCGTTGCAGCGTCTTCGCCGCCTCGTCGACGGCCGAGATCATGCGCGTCCAAATGACCTCCAACGTCACGGCGTCGAAGGCGGATCGCCCGGCCGAGGGCTGCTCCTCCTGACGGGGCATGGTGACGACGACATTGCCGGTAGTGGCGACGCGGAAGCGCGCGCCGGGGCCGACGATGAAGGTCGATTCACGCTCCTCCAGGATGGCCGGCCCTTCCAATTCCTCACCGGGACGCAAGGCGAGCCGGTCGTAGACCGGCGTCTCCACGCGCTCCCCGAACTCGGGGAAAAATGCGGGGCGCCGCCCTTTGAGCGCCGGTCTGTCTGACGCTTCGGCGGCCTCCATCGACACGTCCGTGCCGGCCACTTCGGCGGTGACGGTGACGCGGATATTGATGATCTCGACCGGCACGGCCGGCGGCGTTCGGGTGAATTTCTCAAGATAGCTTCGCTCGAACGCTTCGGTCAGAGCCGCGGACGATGCTGCGGTGTATGGTCCCGGCGGCAGCTCGACCACGACCTCGAACGCCTGCCCGACATAGCGGATGTCCGCGAGGCGCTGCACCGTGGCGCTCGCGGCGTCGAGGCCGGTTTCGGCGACGATCTCCTTCGCTTCCCGTTCCAGCCGACCGTAGGCATCCTCGAAGGCGGTCCAATCCAGCTTGTTCATCTCCGTCGCGATGGTGGCGACGCGATCGATGCGCGCCGGAGCGATCAGGAGGCCCAGCGCGGAGGCGACACCGGCTGCGGGCGGGCAGATCACCTGCCTCAGGCCGAGCTTCTTCGCCACGTAATAGGCATGAACCGGTCCGGCGCCGCCGGTCGCGAGGAGACTGTAGCGCCGCGGATCCTTACCACGCTCGGCGATGTGCACCCGCGCTGCGCTCGCCATGTTCTCGTTTACGACGTCGTGGATGCCCCAAGCCGTCTGTTCCGGCGTGAGGCCGCTCTCGGCAGCGAGGCCGGCGATCGCCTCTCTGCAGCCCCCCATGTCGATCGCCATCGAGCCGCCGGCGAAGAAGTCCGGGTTCAGGTAGCCGAGGAGGAAGTCGGCGTCCGTCACGGTCGGTCGTGAGCCGCCGAGGCCATAGGCCGCGGGTCCTGGCTCGGAGCCGGCGCTTTCCGGCCCGACCTTCATCAGGCCGATTTCGTCGAGACGGGCGATCGAGCCGCCGCCGGCGCCGATCTCGATCAGCTCCAGCGTCGAAATGCGGATCGGCAGGCCGCTGCCTTCCATGAAGCGCTTCTGGCGCGCCGCCTCGAAGCTGTAGGCGACGAGGGGCTTGCCCTCGTCGACGACGCTGAGCTTGGCAGTCGTCCCGCCCATGTCGAAGGCGAGCACGTTTCCGTCGCCGTCGTCGCGGCCGAAGTGGGCGGCGGCGAGGGCGCCGGCTGCCGGGCCGGATTCGAGAAGCTGCACCGGCCGCCGCTTCGCCTCGTCGACGTTGGTCAGGCCGCCGTTCGAGAGCATGAGCAGGAGCTGGGCAGGGATGCCCCGCTCCCTGATCTGGTGCGCGAGCGAGTCCAGGTAGCGCTGTGCCAGCGGCTTGATGTAGGCGTTGGCGACCGTCGTGGAGGTGCGCTCGTATTCGCGGATCTCCGGTGCGACTTCGCTCGACGCGCTGACGCAGAGACCCGGATGCCGGGCTTCGATCAGACGCACGGCAGCCTGCTCGTGAGCGGGATTGGCGTAGGCGTGCAGGAACACGACGGCAATGGACTCCGCTCCCCCCTCGACCAGCGCATCGGCCGCGCGAAGGACCGCCGCCTCGTCGAGGTCGCGGTATACGCTCCCGTCCACCAGGACCCGCTCTGGCACCTCGAGCCGCATGTCGCGCGGCACGAGCGGCGTCGGCTTCTCGATGCCGAGGTCGTAGAGCTCGTACTTCCGCTCGCGTCCGATCTCGAGGATGTCGCGGAAACCGTCGGTCGTGATCAGCCCAGTGACTGCCCCTTTCCGCTCGATCATAGCGTTGGTGAAAAGGGGCGTGGCGTGAACGACCCGCCCGACCTCATGGGGCGGAATGCGGCCGGCGGCGATCGCATTCTCGATGCCGGTGACCACGCCTCGCGAGGGATCGTCGTGGGTCGTCAGCTCCTTGCGGCTGAACTGCTCGCCGCTGACGGTGTCGTAGACGACCACATCCGTAAACGTGCCTCCGATGTCGATCCCAAGCGAATAGCGGCTCACCGTCGGATACTCCGGTCTGTGGGGAGGGGCGGTCGGCCCGGAAGGTTGAACTGTACCGGCGAGTGCTGAGCGATGAAATCCACGTGCGACCCGGATCCCGCGGAATTTGTCGCTCGGCGACGTGTTTAAGCATAACGAGGGACCGCACGGAGCCGTCGGTCTGCTATCGTGCGCCGATGGACGAGTTCGTCGAAGAGCTGGAAAGACAAGTGCCGAGCTTGCGGCGATACGCGCGAGCGCTCATGCGGGACGGCGATGCCGCCGACGACCTCGTCCACGATTGCATCGAGCGGGCGCTCAGCCGCCGCCATCTGTGGAAACCCAGCGGCACCCTGAGGAGCTGGCTCTTCACGATCCTCCACAACCTATATGCGAACGAGATGCGCCGGCGCTCGCGGCGACCGCAGGTCTCCGGGCTGCATCTCGTCGAGGGCCAGCTTCAGCAATCCCCGGCGCAGCACGACCACATGGTAGCCGGAGACATGGCTGCGGCACTCGGCATGCTCTCGGACGAGCAGCGGCAGGTGCTGTTGCTGGTGGCGCTGGAGGGTTTCTCGTACGCGGATGTCGCTGCGATGCTAGGCGTGCCGTTGGGGACGGTCATGTCCCGTCTTTCCCGGGCGAGAGCGCGCCTTGCCGACCTGGTGGAGGGAAAGCACGGTGAGCGTCTCCGGAGCGTCCGGCAATGACGGGCGAACCGGATACCCGCGAAATCGAGCTCCATGCCTACGCTGACGGCCAATTGCCGCCGGAACGGCTCGGAGAGATGGAAAGCTGGCTCGAACACCACCCAGCGGATGCCGAGCGGGTGGCGCGCTGGAAGGCGATGAACGAGCGGATTCGGGCAGCCCATAGGGCGGGCCGATCTCCGGTTCCTACCGATCTACGGCCTGCCGCCATACTCGCACGGCAGCGTCGATGGCTGCGTCGACTCGTGGCGGCGTCGGTCTTGGCATTCGTCATCGGCGGCGCGTCCGGTTGGCTGGTGACGGAGATCGCGCCGCAGGATCCGCCGCCGAGCGTTCGCCTCGCCGACGAAGGCATCGGCGCTCACAAGGTGTACGCGGTCGAGGTCCGACATCCGGTCGAGGTCGCGGCCGGGGAGCGCCAGCATTTGCAGGCATGGCTCTCAATGCGTCTCGACCACAGCATCACGATTCCGGATCTATCGACCGCCGGCTACCGCTTGGTCGGCGGGCGGCTGCTCGCCAACTTCGACGAGCCGCGGGCGATGTTCCTCTACGAGTCCCCCGACGGCCGCCGCCTCACCGTCTACGCGGGGCGTAACCCGCGCTCGCGTGAGGTGGCGTTCCGCTTCCATCGCTCGGGCAGCGTCGGCGCGATCTGCTGGCTCGACCGTCACATGGGGTATGCGGTCGTGGCAGAGGCGGACGAGCCGATGCTACTCCGCCTCGCGCACCTGGTGCAGGAGCAGGTGTAGCGGGTTCGCTCCGCTTATTCGCTCTCGACCGGGTTGAGCAGGACGCCGAGACCGCTCACCTCGACCTCTACCGTGTCACCGGGCTTCATCCAGACCGGCGGCTGGCGCCGTGAGCCGACTCCGCCCGGCGTGCCGGTGGCGATCACATCGCCCGGCACCAGCTCGGTGAAGGTGGTGATGTAGGAGATCAGGCGCGGGATCGGGAAGATCATGTCGGCGGTCGGCGTATGCTGCATCACCTCGCCATTGAGCCGCGTCTCCAACGTGTGCTGCTTCCAGTCCCCGAATTCGTCCGTCGTGACGAGCCAGGGGCCGAACGAACCGCTCCTGAAGAAGTTCTTGCCTGGCGTGAATTGCGTGGTGTGCCCCTGCCAGTCCCGGACACTGCCGTCGTTGAAGCACGAATAGCCGGCAATGACGGAAAGGGCGTCGGCTTCCGGCACATGTCGGCAGCGTTCGCCGATGATGACGGCCAGTTCCCCTTCATAGTCGAAGCGGTCGGAGGCCCTGGGACGGATCAGCGGCTCGCCGTGTCCGACCTGTGAGTTGGCGAAGCGCACGAAGATCGTCGGGTTCTGTACCTCCGCGCGGCCGGTTTCCGCCCGGTGCATTTCATAGTTGAGGCCGATGCAGAGGATCTTGTCGGGATGCGGGATCGGCGGGAGGAACCTGACGTCATCCAGTGAAGCGTCCGCTTCGGCAGTCGACAATTCCGCCCCGATGCTCGTAAGCACGCCGGCCTCAATCGCCGCACGCAGAGTGGGATGTCGACCGGCGAGCTCCCCGCCGACGGTGCGCAGGCCATCATTCCGCACGAGGCCGTAGACGGCCTGGCCATTTTTCTCGTAGCTCGCGAATCTCATCGTTCTTCCCCCGAAAGACGGACCGTGCGGCATAGTGGCCCGACCGCG
>Ga0079224_100007181_pt1 | contig 14900 bp, 8 predicted proteins | sample Stecom2015_FD_80414 | JGI IMG/M metagenome (GOLD analysis project Ga0079224, IMG submission 80414) | Agricultural soil microbial communities from Utah to study Nitrogen management - Steer compost 2015 | ecosystem: Environmental > Terrestrial > Soil > Agricultural land | place: USA: Utah...
CCCGCCTCCGTGTCCTGCTCGCCGCGCTCGCCGGCACGACGCTCGTGGCCCAGCCCGCCCTCGCCGTGGCCGAGCCCGGCACGCCGAGTCCCGAGCGCCCGGCCTCGGTCGACTACCGGCCCGGGCAGGACGGCACCACCACGTTCGACGTCTTCAGCGACATCCAGGGGCACATCGACGACTGGGACGCGGTGCTCACCGACGCCGAGCAGTCCGCACCCGGATCGGTGGCCACGGTGATCAACGGCGACATCGTCGACCGCGGCTACGCCGAGGAGTACGACGAGGTCCGCGAGGTGATGGACGCCCACGACCGCAACCAGCCGATGCTGACCTCGTTCGGCAACCACGAGGCGTACGCGCCTGCGTGGTGCGACCAGGAGACGTTGTGCCAGCCGAGCTGGCCCAACGGATTCACCCCTGAGGACCTGTACGGCACGTACTTCGACTTCGCAGGCACCGACAAGGTCTACGGCGAGCGGGTCGTCGACGGCATCCCCATGATCGGCATCGGCCCGGACAAGCTGATGTGGTGGGAGGACGCGAACCTCGACGACCACGTCCACATCGGACAGGAGCAGATGGACTGGTTCCGCGACCGCGTGCGCACCCACGGTCGCACCGGCAAGCCGTTCTTCGTCTTCACGCACTACCCGCTGGCCGACACGGTCACCCAGTCCGACGGCGACGCCGGCCGCTACCACCTGATGGAGGACGAGATCCGCGAGATCCTCGGTGACTACCCGCAGGCGGTGCTGTTCTCCTCCCACACCCACGCCGACATCAGCCAGGACTGGTGGGCGACCCGCGTCCACGTTCCGGGCGGGCACCCCGACGGCTTCACCGCGGTGGACACCGGCGCGGTGCTGAACCAGCAGTACATCCAGGTCACGACCGGGCCGAAGGGGGCCGTCGTCCGCGCCCGCGACGCGAGCGACGGCACCGTGATCAACGAGCTCGCCGTGGCGAAGGCCGCGCAGGGGCCCGGATCGACGACGCTCACCCTGGACAGCCCGGTCGAGGCCGTAGCACCCGGCGAGCAGGTCGAGGTCACCGCGACGGCGGCCCGGCTCGGCAACGGCGCGCTCGGCGGTGCGACGGTCGACCTCGACGTGCCCGAGGGCTGGGACGCCGGCGAACAGACCAGCCGCCCGGTCGGTCCGATCCAGCCGGGCGAGCGCGAGAGGCTGACGTGGACCCTGCGGGCTCCGGAGGCCTCCGGCAGCGCCACGGTGAACGTCGTCGCCCGGGACCGTGCGGGAAGGGAACTGGACCGCGCCTCGCTCGAGGTGCGCGTCGCCGAGGCTCCGCAGGGTGAGACGCGCGTGTCCGACCTGCCCTTCCTGGCCGAGTCGAACACCCACGGACCGGTGGAACGCGACCGCACCAACGGCGGGCCCGCCCCGGCCGACGGTGGCCCGATCACGATGGACGGGACCACCTACGACCACGGACTCGGCATGCTCGCTCCGGCGTCGGCCACCGTGTTCACCGGCGGCGCGTGCACGCGATTCACGGCGACGGCCGGTCTCGACGACACCATTCCGCAGGGCTCGCAGAAGCGCCCGTTCCCCGGCGGTGAGACCGGCGACGTCGTGTTCGTCGTCGAGGCCGACGGCCGCGAGGTCTACCGCAGCGACGTCGTCCGGCAGGGCGAGCCCCCGGTCTCGGTCGAGGCGGCCGTCGACGGTGCCGACACCGTGCGGCTCGTCGCCGAGGACGCCGACGGTACGTCCACCGGCGACTACGCCGACTGGGGTGAGCCGACGTTGACCTGCGCCGGCTGATTCCCGCGCCCGGTCTTCCTCACTACGGTGGGGGAGACCGGGCCGGATCATCCTCGACGAAGGGGGCCCCGTGCGCCTGACGGAGACGTTCGACTGGCGAGGCCGCACCGTGCGATGGGCTCGGTGGGGTTCGGGGCCGCCGGTGGTGTTCTGCCACGGCACGCCCTGGTCGTCATGGCTGTGGGAGCCGTACGCCGACGCCCTCGCCGCAGAGTTCACCGTCCACCTGTGGGACATGCCCGGGTACGGCACGTCGTCGATGTTTCCCGACCACGACGTGTCCCTCGACGTGCAGGGCGAACTCCTCGCCGACCTGCTCGCCGCATGGGGACTCGACGTCCCTGAGCGCCGCCCCCACGTGGTCGCCCACGACTACGGCGGTGCCGTGTCGTTGCGTGCGCATCTGCTGCACGGGGCGGCCTACGCCTCGCTGGTGCTCGTGGACGTGGTCGCGCTCGCGCCGTGGGGTTCGCCGTTCTTCCGGCAGGTGCGCCGGACGCCCGAGGCGTTCACGACCCTCGCCCCCGAGATCCACGAGAGCCTGGTGCGCACCTACGTCGCGGGGGCGAGTCACGTCGGCCTGCGCGAGGCCGACCTGGACGCGCTCGTCACGCCGTGGCTGGGCGAGACCGGGCAGCACGCGTTCTACCGGCAGATGGCCCAGGCCGACCAGCGCTACACCGACGAGGTCCAGCCACGCTACGGCGAACTCGACCTGCCGGTGCTCGTGGTGTGGGGCCGCGAGGACACGTGGATCCCCGTCGACAGGGCCCACCGGCTCGCCCAGACGATCCCGGGCGCCGAGCTCGAGATCGTCGACGACGCGGGCCACCTCATCCAGCTCGACCAGCCCGCGCGCCTGGCCACCCGGCTGCACCGCTGGTTGGCGGCTACTTCGGCGGGGTGAGCGCGACGATCTCGGCGGTCACCTGGCCCGCCGGGGTGCGGTAGGTGATCGTGTCGCCCTTGTCGTGGCCGGCGATCGCCCTGCCGAGCGGGCTGTCGGCGGTGATGCTGGAGACCTCGTCGTCGGCCTCGGCGGTGAAGCCCACGACGACCATGTCCTCCTCGTCGCCGTCGGCGAACTTCAGGCGCACCCGCGTACCCGACGGCAGCAGACCCTCGTCCTGTTCGGCGGTCGGGCCGCCGTGCAGCAGATCAGTGATCTCGGCGATACGCCGATCGAGCTTGGACACCGACTCGGCCCGTTCCAGCAGGTCCGCCTGATCGGCGCTGTCCCCCAGCGGATCCTCGCCCAGCCGCGGGGCCAGGGATTCGCGCTGTTGCCGCAACGTCTCGAGCTCCTGCTCGAGCCGTTCGCGGGTGCCCGCGCTCATTCCTCCGGTCGACGTCATCCGGCCCTCCCTCACGTGATCCGACGACGTTCGCGCCGCGATCTACGACATTGTCGATGCTTCGTCGCCTGCTCGCCACGTGTTAGCCCGCGATCATGATCACGTGCGGGAGGGCCGGAATGGTCCACCGGGGGCCGGTCAGCCTCCGTAACCGGCCTTGCGCAGGGCGTCCGCCATGGCACCGCCCGCGGGTGCCTGGCCACGACCGCCCTGGCGATTCTGCCTGCCCTGCTTGCCGCCGCCTGGCTTACCGCGTCCGCGGCCGCCCCCGCCCTGGTTGCCGCCCTGGGCGCGGCCACCCCGAGGTTTGCCCTCGGCCTGGCCGTCGCCAGCCGGGACCTCGTCGTCGAGACGCAGCGTGAGCGAGATGCGCTTGCGTTCGACGTCGACGTCGAGGACCTTCACCTTCACGACATCACCCGGCTTGACGACCTCACGCGGATCGCTGACGAACTCGTGCGACATCGCCGAGACGTGCACCAGGCCGTCCTGGTGCACGCCGACGTCGACGAACGCGCCGAACGCGGCCACGTTGGTGACGACCCCCTCCAGGCGCATGCCCGGCTCGAGGTCGGCGATCTTCTCGACACCCTCGGCGAACGTCGCGGTCGTGAATTCCGGCCGCGGGTCCCTGCCCGGCTTCTCCAGCTCCGACAGGATGTCGGTGACGGTCGGCAGGCCGAAGGTGTCGTCGACGAACCGCGCCGGGTCGACGCTCTTGAGCGCCCGCGCGTTGCCGATGAGCTCGTGGATGCCGGTGCCCGTCTCGTCGACGATGCGGCGCACGACGGGGTAGGCCTCCGGGTGCACGGCCGAGGTGTCCAGCGGGTCGTCGCCGCCGGGGATCCGCAGGAAGCCCGCGCACTGCTCGAACGCCTTCGGCCCGAGCCGCGGCACCTGCTTGAGACCGTCCCTGGTGCGGAAACGGCCCTCGGAGTCGCGGTGGGCGACGATGTTCTCGGCCAGCGACGTGCTGATCCCCGACACCCGCGACAGCAGCGGTACCGACGCGGTGTTGAGGTCGACGCCGACGGCGTTCACACAGTCCTCCACCACGGCGTCCAGCGAACGCGACAGCTTCGACTCGGACAGGTCGTGCTGGTACTGGCCCACGCCGATGGACTTCGGGTCGATCTTCACCAGCTCGGCCAACGGGTCCTGGAGCCTGCGGGCGATCGAGACGGCGCCGCGCAGCGAGACGTCGAGGTCGGGCAGCTCACGGGCCGCGTACGCCGACGCCGAGTACACCGACGCGCCGGCCTCCGACACCATCACCTTGGTGAGCTTCAGCTCCGGCTTGGCCTTCACCAGCTCACCCGCGAGCTTGTCGGTCTCGCGCGAGGCGGTGCCGTTGCCGATGGCGATCAGTTCGACGTCGTGCTCGCGGGCCAGCTTCTCCAGCCTGGCGAGCGCTTCGTCCCACCGGCCCTGCGGTTTGTGGGGGTAGATGGTGTCGGTGGCGACGACCTTGCCCGTGGAGTCGGCGACGGCGACCTTCACACCGGTGCGGTAACCGGGGTCGAGCCCCATGGTCGCGCGGGTGCCGGCGGGCGCGGCGAGCAGCAGATCGCGCAGGTTGGCCGCGAACACGCGGACGGCCTCGTCCTCGGCGTTCTGCCGCAGCCGCATCCGCAGATCGATGCCGAGGTGCAGAAGGATCTTGGTGCGCCAGGCCCAGCGGACCGTGTCCGAGAGCCACTTGTCGGCGGGACGGCCCTGGTCGGAGATGCCGAACCGGTCCGCGATCCGCATCTCGTACTCGGTCGGGCCCGTGCGCGGTGCCTCGTCCGGTCCCGCGGGCTGCTCGGGTTCGGTCGACAGGTCGAGGATCTCCTCCTTCTCGCCGCGCAGCAGAGCCAGGACGCGGTGGGAGGGGAGCTTGGTGAAGGGCTCGGCGAAGTCGAAGTAGTCGGCGAACTTGGCGCCCTCGGTCTCCTTGCCCTGCCGGACCTTCGAGGTCATCCACCCGTGGGTCCACATGCGCTCGCGCAGCTCGCCGATCAGGTCGGCGTCCTCGGCGAACCGCTCCACGAGGATCGCCTTCGCCCCGTCGAGGGCGGCCTGCGCGTCGGCGACGCCCTTCTCGGCGTCGACGAACACCGCGGCGGCGGCCTGGGGTTCGGTGGTCGGATCGGACAGCAGGCCGTCGGCCAGCGGTTCGAGGCCGGCCTCGCGCGCGATCTGCGCCTTGGTGCGCCGCTTGGGCTTGTACGGCAGGTAGATGTCCTCGAGGCGCGCCTTGGTGTCGGCGGCCATGATGCTGGCCTTGAGCTCGTCGTCGAGCTTGCCCTGCGAGTCGATCGACTCGAGGATCGCCGTCCGCCGCTCCTCGAGCTCCCGCAGGTAGCGCAGCCGCTCCTCGAGCGTGCGCAGTTGCGTGTCGTCGAGGGCGCCGGTCACCTCCTTGCGGTACCTGGCGATGAACGGCACGGTCGCGCCACCGTCGAGCAGCTCGACAGCGGACTGGACCTGGCCGGGGCCGACGCCGAGCTCGTCGGCGATCTTCTGGGGGATGGACACCGTCTGAACCACGCAGGGCATTGTGCCCTGCCGGCCGGGCCGGATTCGGGGGAGGATCTCCTCCATGGCCGAACACGACGTGAAACCTCGCAGTCGCGAGGTGACCGACGGGATGGAACGGGCGGCGGCTCGCGGCATGCTGCGAGCGCTCGGAATGGATGACGAGGACTTCACGAAACCGCAGATCGGGATCGCCTCGTCGTGGAACGAGATCACTCCCTGCAACCTGTCCCTCGACCGGCTGGCCGAGGCGAGCAAACAGGGCGTGCACGGCGGGGGCGGATTCCCGATGGAGTTCGGCACCATCTCGGTGTCGGACGGGATCTCGATGGGGCACGAGGGCATGCACTTCTCGCTCGTGTCGCGGGAGGTGATCGCCGACTCGGTGGAGACGGTGATGGAGGCCGAACGCCTCGACGGCGCCGTACTGCTCGCCGGGTGTGACAAGAGCCTGCCCGGAATGCTCATGGCCGCCGCCCGCCTCGATGTGGCATCGGTGTTCCTGTACGCGGGCTCGATCCTGCCCGGCAGTGTCGACGGCCGTGAGGTGACGATCATCGACGCGTTCGAGGCCGTGGGAGCCTGCGCGCGGGGACTGATCACCCGCGAGGAGGTCGACAAGGTCGAACGCGCCATCTGCCCCGGCGAGGGTGCATGCGGCGGCATGTACACGGCCAACACGATGGCGTGTGCCGCCGAGGCGCTGGGTATGTCGCTGCCGGGCTCGGCCAGTCCGCCGTCGGTGGACCGGCGGCGCGACCGGTTCGCCAGGGCGAGCGGGGAAGCCGTCGTCGGGCTGCTGGAGAAGGGCATCAGCGCTCGCGACATCCTCACCCGCGAGGCGTTCGAGAACGCGATCGCGGTCGTCATGGCGCTCGGCGGGTCGACGAACGCGGTGCTGCACCTGCTGGCCATCGCGGCCGAGGCCGAGGTGGAACTCACGCTCGACGACTTCTCCCGCGTCGGCGACCGTGTGCCGCACCTGGCCGACGTCAAGCCGTTCGGGCGGCACGTCATGACCGCGGTCGACCGGGTGGGAGGCGTGCCCGTCGTGATGAAGGCGCTGCTCGACGCGGGCCTGCTGCACGGCGACTGCCTCACCGTCACCGGGAAGACCCTCTCCGAGAACCTCGCCGAGTTGGAGCCGCCGGAGCTGGACGGCGAGGTCATCCGCAGGCTCAGCGAGCCCATCCACCCGACGGGCGGGCTGACGATCCTGCGCGGCAGCCTCGCGCCCGAGGGTGCCGTCGTGAAGAGCGCGGGCTTCGACTCCGCCCGGTTCGAGGGCACGGCCAGGGTGTTCGACGGGGAGCAGGCCGCCATGGACGCGCTCGGTTCGCTGCAACCCGGCGACGTCGTGGTGATCCGAGGCGAGGGGCCACGGGGCGGACCGGGGATGCGCGAGATGCTCGCGGTGACCGGTGCGATCAAGGGCGCCGGACTCGGCAAGGACGTGCTGCTGCTCACCGACGGCCGGTTCTCCGGCGGCACCACCGGTCTGTGCATCGGACACGTGGCGCCCGAGGCCGCGCACGGCGGGCCCATCGCGTTCGTCCGCGACGGCGACCCGATCACGCTCGACATGGAGCGGCGCACGCTCGACGTCGGCGTGAGCGAGGAGGAACTCGCGCGCAGGGCCGACGGCTGGGAGATGCCGCCGGTGCCGCGCACGAAGGGTGTGCTCGCCAAGTACGCGAAGACCGTCGGAACGGCCGCGAAGGGCGCTGTCTGCTCGTGACCCCGCGGCCGGGTCCTCGAGGCCGCTGGGCCCGTGGACGCGCGAGCGCCGTGGGTGCATGACGGGGACCGCCCGTCATGCACCCACGGGCGACGGCGTCACCGGTCCTCGAGATCGCCTTCGATGCGCAGGTAGACCTCCTGCATCGCCGACATGAGCTCGGGATCCGGTTCGGACCACAGGCCACGGTCGGCCGCCTCGTTCAGCCGCTCGATGATGCCGCGCAGCGCCCACGGGTTGGCCTGGGCCAGGAAGTCCTGGTTCTCCTTGTCCAACACGTACGACTCGGTGAGCTTCTCGTACATCCAGTCGTCCACGACGCCGGCCGTGGCGTCGTAGCCGAACAGGTAGTCCACCGTCGCGGCCTGTTCGAACGCGCCCTTGTAGCCGTGCCTGCGCATCGCGGCCAGCCACCGCGGATTCACCACGCGCGCCCGGAACACGCGAGCGGTCTCCTCCGACAGGGACCGGGTGCGGACCGAGTCCGGACTCGTGCTGTCTCCGATGTACGAACGCGGCGCGCTCCCGGTGAGCGCCCGAACCGCGGCGATCATGCCGCCGTGGTACTGGAAGTAGTCGTCCGAGTCGGCGATGTCGTGTTCGCGGGTGTCGGTGTTCTTCGCCGCCACCGAGATCCGCCGGTAGGACGATTCCATGTCCTCCCGTGCCTCGGCACCGTCGAGACCCCGGCCGTAGGCGTACCCGCCCCACACGGCGTAGACCTCGGCCAGATCCGAGTCGTCACGCCAGTTGCCCGAGTCGATGAGGGGCAGGATGCCCGCGCCGTAGGAACCGGGCTTGGAACCGAAGATCCGCGTCGTGGCGCGGCGTTCGTCGCCGTGGTCGGCCAGATCGGCCTGCGCGTGCGCCCGCACGTAGTTCTGTGATTCCGGTTCCTCGAGCGAGGCGACGAGCCGCACCGCGTCGTCGATCAGGTTCACCACGTGCGGGAACGCGTCCCGGAAGAAGCCGCTGATGCGTACCGTGACGTCGATCCGGGGCCTGCCGAGCTCGTCGAGAGGGATCGGCTCGATGCCGGTGACCCGGCGCGAGGCCTCGTCCCACACGGGTCGGACGCCGAGGAGGGCGAGCACCTCCGCGGCGTCGTCACCCGAGGTGCGCATCGCCGACGTGCCCCACACCGACAGTCCGACCGAGCGCGGCCATTCGCCACCGGACTCGCCGTCGGAACCGCCTTCGGTGTGGTCGCTGCGGTAACGGCGCAACAGCGATTCGGCCAACGACTGACCGGTCTCCCACGCCAGCTGGCTCGGGATCGCCTTCGGGTCGACGGTGTAGAAGTTGCGTCCCGTCGGAAGCACGTTGACCAGACCACGCAGCGGCGATCCGCTCGGGCCCGCCGGGATGTACCCGCCGTCGAGCGCGTGCAGCACCGCGTCCAGCTCCCCGCTGGTACCCGCCAGGCGCGGTGCGATCTCCTCCGCGGCGAACCGCAGGACCGCGGCCACGTCCGCGCGCCGCTCCTGCGCCACGTCCGGGCACACCTCGTCGACGACCGCGGGCGACCAGTCGCGTTCCTCCATGGCCGCGACCAGCTCGTGCGCCTGCGCCTCGATCCGGTCCACATCGGTCTTCGGCGCGTCCTCGGTGAGGCCGAGCGCCGAACGCAGCCCCGGAACGGCCGCCTTCGTGCCGCCCCACATCTGGTTCGCCCGCAGCATCGCCAGCACGAGGTTGACCCGTGCCTCCCCGGTGGGCGCCTGACCGAGGATGTGCAGACCGTCGCGGATCTGCGCGTCCTTCACCTCGCACAGCCAGCCGTCGACGTGCAGCAGCATGTCGTCGAACTCCGCGTCGTGCGGACGTTCCTCGAGACCCAGGTCGTGGTCGAGCTTGGCGGCCTGCATGAGGGTCCAGATCTGCTGGCGGATCGCGGGCAGCTTGGCCGGATCCATCGCCGAGATGTTGGCGTGTTCGTCCAGCAGTTGCTCGAGCTTCGCGATGTCGCCGTAGCTCTCGGCCCTGGCCATCGGCGGCACGAGGTGGTCGACGATCGTCGCGTGCGCCCTGCGTTTGGCCTGTGCGCCCTCGCCGGGGTCGTTGATCAGGAAGGGGTAGATCATCGGGAGGTTGCCCAGCACCGCGTCCGGCGCGCACGCCGCCGACAGCCCGGCCGTCTTGCCGGGCAGCCACTCCAGCGAACCGTGCTTGCCGAGGTGCACGACGGCGTGGGCGCCGAACTCCTCCTCGAGCCAGCGGTACGTGGCCAGGTAGTGGTGGCTGGGCGGCAGGTCCGGGTTGTGGTAGATCGCCACGGGGTTCTCCCCGAACCCGCGCGGCGGCTGGATCATCAGCACGACGTTGCCCGCCTGCAGTGAGGCCAGCACGATGTCGCCGTCCTCCCCGCCGTCGACGTAGAGCTCGCCCGGCGGCGGACCCCAGTGCTCGATCATCGCCTCGCGCAGCTCCTCCGGCAGCTCCGCGAACCACTCGCGGTAGCGCGCTGCGGGCACCCGGATCGGGTTACCCGCCAGCTGCTCCTCGGTGAGCCACTCGGGGTCCTGTCCACCCGCCTCGATGAGCGCGTGGATGAGTGCGTCACCGTCCGGCTGGTCCGTACCGGTGGGCTCGACGCCGGGGAAGGCGTCGGCGCCCAGGTCGTAGCCCTGCGCGCGCATCCGCCTGAGCAGTTCGACCGCCGAGGCGGGGGTGTCGAGGCCCACCGCGTTGCCGACCCTCGAGTGTTTCGTCGGGTACGCCGAGAGCATGAGGGCGATCCGGCGGTCCGCGGGCGCGGTGTGCCGCAGCCGGGCGTGAGCCAGCGCGATGCGTGCGACGCGCGAGGCGCGCTCGGGATCGGGGACGTAGTGGGGGAGTCCGTCCTCGTCGAGCTCCTTGAACGAGAACGGCACCGTGATGAGCCTGCCGTCGAACTCGGGCACCGCCATCTGGTTGCCCGCGTCCATGGGGGACAGGCCCTCGTCGTTGTCGAGCCACGTGTCCCGGTCGCTCGTCAGGCACATCGCCTGCAGCGTCGGCACGTCCAGGGCCGCCAGTTCGGCGACGTCCCATGCCTCGTCGTCCCCGCCCGCGCCGACCTCGGACGGGCGGGTGCCGCCCGCGGCGAGCACCGTCACCAGCAGTGCGTCCGCCTTCTCCAGCTCCGCCATCATCTCCGGCTCGCGGGAACGCAGCGACGCGCAGTAGATCGGCAGCGCGCGCCCGCCCGCGGCCTCCACCTGGTCGGCGAGCGTGTGCACGAAGGCCGTGTTGCCGGAGAGGTGGTGTGCCCGGTAGTAGAGAATCGCCACGACCGGTCCGTCGCCCCCGGAGGACTCGCGGGGCAGCACGCCCCACGACGGCTGCGGCGCGGGTGGTTCGAACCCGTCGCCGGTCAGCAACAGGGTGTCGGACAGGAAGCGGTGCAGCTGGGCGAGGTTGTCCGGCCCGCCGTGGGCCAGATACGTGTGGGCCTCGGTCGCGATGCCCACGGGAACGGTCGACAGCGCCATCAGTTCGGCGTCCGGCGACTGCTCGCCGCCGAGAACCACGACGTGCGCACCGCTTTCCCGCACGATGCGCAGCCCCTCGGCCCATGTGCGTTCCGTGCCGAGGATGCGCACGACGACGATCGACGCGCCGTCGAGCAGCCCTGGCAGCTCGGACAACTCGAGCCGGGCGGGGTTGGCAAGGCGGTAGTCGGCGCCACACGAGCGCGCACTCAACAGGTCGGTGTCCGACGTGGACAGCAGCAAGATCACAGAATTTCCTCCTCGCGGCTCACTCTCCGGGGCCCCGGTGACGACGTCAAGGTGACGTTCTGCGCTTGACAGCGCTGACCTGGGAGCCGCGTTGCGAACGGACCGTTCGCGACGCGCTGCCGTGCGCGGTCCTGCGTTGAGCTCCTCGGGCGTCGGGGGCCGTGCATAGGGTGTGGGCCATGTCGACGTCACCAGCAGAGCGCCTCCCCGGCGAGGGGCGGGGCAGGATGCGAGCCGACGCGTGCCCCGGTGTGCTGGCCACCCATGAGGCCGCGGACGGGCCGCTCGCGCGCATTCGCCTGCCCGGCGGTGCGCTGTCGCCCGAGCAGGCGGTCGCGGTCGCGGCGTGCGCGGCCGAGCTCGGTGACGGACGGATCCACCTGACCTCGCGCGCGAACCTCCAGCTGCGCGCGGTGCGCGACGTCGACGCGCTGGTCACCCGCCTGTCGGCGGCCGGGCTGTTGCCGTCCCCTGCCCGTGAGCGGATCCGCAACATCCTCGGCTCGCCCCTGTCGGGTGTGCACGGGGGCGTGGCGGACGTGCGCGATCTGGTGCGCGATCTCGACCACGCGCTGTGCGCGTCGGCCGATCTCACGGGGTTGCCGGGCCGGTTCCTGTTCGCCCTCGACGACGGGCGCGGCGACGTCGCACCCGACGCCGATCTGTGCTGGCACGCGGTGACATCCGACACCGGCGCGCTGCTCACCGCGGGGGCCGACACCGGACTGCGGGTGCCCCGCGGGCGAGCCGTTGCGGCGCTGGTGGCGGGCGCCCGCGCCTTCGAGGAGTCCCGCGGCGCGGCGTGGCGGCTGCGCGAGCTCGACCCCGCGCCCGTCGTCGATGCCATGCGGACCGAGGCCACGGCCGAGCAGACTCCCGAACCAGCACCGACCGAACCAGCACCGACCGAACCAGCGCAGGGCGAGCCCCGTCCCGTCCCGTTCGTCGGACCGGTCGACGGCCGCGACGACGTGGTGGTGGTCGCCCCGCGGCTGGGTGAGCTGACGGCGGACACGCTGCGCGGACTGGGCGGGGCGGGGTCGGCGCTCACCGTCACGCCGTGGCGGACCGTCGTGGTGCACGACACCTCCGCGGCGGCGCTGGCCGGTCGATACTCGGATCTGGTCGTCGATCCGGCGGACCCGCTACTCGGGGTGAGTGCCTGCATCGGTGCGCCGCACTGCGCCAAATCGCACGCCGACGTGCGTGGCGACGCGACGGCGGTGACCGCGGAGCTGGCCCGGCGGGGTCTGCCCGGCGCCGTGGCCCACTTCGCAGGGTGTTCGCGGCGGTGCGGCCGACCGGGCGGATCTCACATCGACGTGGTCGCCGCGGAGGGCGGTTACCACGTCGGGGGTACGTTCGTCGGGCTCGACCGGGTCGCCGAGGCCCTGTCCGCGCAGGCACACGACCGCACGACACGGGAAGGACAGCAGTGATCGACTACATCCGCGACGGCGCGGAGATCTACCGACACTCGTTCGCCATGATCCGGGAGGAGGCCGATCTCGCCGTGCTGCCCGACGACATCGCAGGGGTGGCGGTGCGGATGATCCACACCTGCGGGATGACCGATCTCGTGGACGATCTGGCCTACAGCCTCGACGTCGTCGACGCGGCCCGCGGCGCGCTCGAAGCAGGCGCGCCGATCCTGTGCGATGCGAACATGATCGCCAGCGGCATCACGCGCAAGCGGTTGCCCGCCGACAACGAGGTCGTCTGCACGCTGTCCGACGAACGCGTCCCGCACCTGGCCGAACAGCTCAACACCACGCGTTCGGCTGCCGCACTCGAACTCTGGCGAGACCGCCTTCCCGGCTCGGTGGTGGCCATCGGGAACGCGCCGACCGCGTTGTTCCGCCTGCTCGAACTGATCAACGAGGGGGTGGGCAAACCCGCGGCGATCATCGGCGTACCCGTCGGATTCGTCGGCGCGGTCGAGTCCAAGGACCTGCTCATCACCCGCGCGCCCGCGCCGTACCTCGCCCTGCGCGGACGACGGGGCGGCAGCGCGATGGCCGTGGCCGCGGTCAACGCGCTCGCCACCAAGGAGGAGATCCTGTGACGTCCCGTACCGGTGTGCTCTACGGCGTCGGCCTCGGGCCGGGTGATCCGGAGCTCGTGACGGTCAAGGCGGCCCGGCTGATCGGCGGCGCCGACGTCATCGCCTACCACTGCGCGCGGCACGGCCGCAGCATCGCGCGGTCGGTCGCCGAGCCGTACCTGCGTGAGGGCCAGCTCGAGGAGCGGCTCATGTACCCGGTCACCACGGAGACGACCAACCATCCGGGCGGCTACGAGGGAGCCATCGCCGAGTTCTACGAGCTCGCCGCGAAGCGCCTGGCCGAACACCTCGACGAGGGCCGCGACGTGGTGCTGCTGTGCGAGGGCGACCCGTTCTTCTACGGCTCCTACATGTACATGCACGAACGCCTGGCCGACCGGTACGAGGCGCACGTCGTGCCCGGCGTGACGTCGGTCAGCGGCGCCTCGGCCGAGCTCGGCCGCCCGTTGGTGCAGCGCGACGAGGTCCTCACCCTGCTGCCCGGCACGCTGCCTGCCCCCGAGCTGGCGCGCAGGCTCGCCGACACCGAGGCCGCCGCGGTGCTGAAGCTCGGGCGGACGTTCGGCGCGGTGCACGAGGCGCTCACCGAGTCGGGACGGCTCGACGAGGCGTTCTACGTGGAGCGTGCGAGCTGGCAGGCACAGCGGGTCGAGCCGCTCGCCGACGTCGATCCCGAGACGGTGCCGTACTTCTCGTTGGCCGTCGTGCCGAGCCCGGCGTACGCCGCACGCACGTCCGGAGCCGACGAGGCCCCCGCCCCGGCTTCCGAGGCGGCAGGCGAGGTGGCGGGCGACGTCGTGGTCGTCGGACTCGGGCCCGCGGGCCCGGAGTGGCTCACCCCGGAGGCGGACGAGGCGCTGAAGGCGGCCGAGCACATCGTCGGCTACGGCCCGTACGTCGCGAAGGTGCCACAGCGCGCGGGACAGCAGCGGCACGCCTCCGGCAACCGGGTCGAGGCGGACCGCGCACGGGAGGCCCTGCAGCTGGCTGCCGGCGGCGCCCGGGTCGCGGTCGTGTCCTCCGGTGACCCCGGCGTGTTCGCGATGGCCTCGGCCGTGTTCGAACAGGCCGAGGCGCCCGAGTTCGCCGACGTCTCGGTGCGGGTGGTGCCCGGCGTGACGGCGGCGCAGGCCGCGGCCTCCCGCGTGGGCGCACCGCTCGGCCACGACTTCGCCGTGGTATCGCTGTCGGACCGGCTGAAGCCGTGGGAGATCATCGAACGCAGGCTCGACGCGATCGGCGCGGCCGACCTGGCCGTGGCGCTGTACAACCCGGCGTCGAAGAGCCGCACGACCCAGCTGGCGACCGCCAGGGACGTGCTCCTGCGCCACCGCGGGGCCGAGACACCGGTCGTGATCGCCCGCGACGTGGGCGGTCCCGAGGAATCGGTGCGGGTCGACACGCTCGGCGGGTTCGATCCCGCCGAGGTCGACATGCGCTGCCTGCTCATCGTCGGTTCCTCCCGTACGCGGGTACGCACGGGATCGGGCGGCACCTACGTGGTCTGGACACCACGCAGCTACGCGTGAGCGGGCGAACGCGGTGACGACACCGGCCCGAACCCGTGGACGCGCTGCGGGGCTTCGCCGGCAGGCCGTCGCGGCGGTGACTCAGCGGTGATTGGTGCGGTGATTGGTGCGGCGAACCGGTTCCGCCGCACCCGGGTGTGAACCCGTCCCGGGAACGGGCCCGGACATGAGTGAGGGCACCGGA
>Ga0079224_100007182_pt1 | contig 14899 bp, 13 predicted proteins | sample Stecom2015_FD_80414 | JGI IMG/M metagenome (GOLD analysis project Ga0079224, IMG submission 80414) | Agricultural soil microbial communities from Utah to study Nitrogen management - Steer compost 2015 | ecosystem: Environmental > Terrestrial > Soil > Agricultural land | place: USA: Utah...
CGCCCACGTCCATGCCCAGCTCCAGCGCGCTGGTGGCGGTGAGCACGGTGACCTCGCCGGAGCGGAACGCCTGCTCCAGGGCCCTGCGGTCCTCGGCGGTGTAGCCGGCGCGGTAGGAGGCGACGCGCTCGGCCAGCTCCGGCGGGAGCTGCTGCGCGGCGTAGCGCCTGACCAGCTCGGCCGCCTTGCGCGAGTTGCAGAAGAAGATGCTCTTCACGCCGCGGACGGCGAACGCGGCCGCCAGCGCCGCGGCCTCGGAGTTCGCGCTGCGTCGCCGACCGTCCTGCGTGCTGGGCGGCCGCCACAGCACGAACTCGCGCGCGGCGGCCGGGGCGTCGTCCTCGGCGACGACGGTGAACCTCCGGCCGGTGAGCCGGGCCGCGTGCTCGCCGGGGTTGCCTACGGTGGCGCTGGCGCATACCACCCGCGGGCTCGCCCCGTAGCGCTCGGCCAGGCGCAGCAGCCGCCTGACGACGTTGGCCACGTGGGTGCCCAGCACGCCGCGGTAGGCGTGCAGCTCGTCGAGGACCACCAGCTCTAGCGAGCCCAGGAAGGCCGCCCAGCGCTCGTGATGAGGCAGGACGCCGTAGTGCAGCATGTCCGGGTTCGTGAGCGCCACGCGCACGCCCTCGCGCACGGCGGCGCGCCGCTCGCTGGCCGTGTCGCCGTCGTAGGTGGCGATGGCCGTCTCGGGCGCAGGATCGGCCGGGCCGCGCAGCGCGCCGTAGAGGCCCCGCAGTCGTCCCAGCTGGTCGTGGGCCAGCGCCTTCGTGGGGAAGAGCACCACGCCGGTGCCGCCACGCGAGACGGCCGACGCGAGCGGGAGCTGGAACACCAGCGACTTGCCGGAGGCCGTGGGGGTGGCCACGACGACGTCCTCGCCCGCGCCCAGCGCGGCGAGCGCCCGGGCCTGGTGCCCGTACGGGACGACGCCCAGCCGCTCCAGCTCGGCGGCGTACGGACCGGAGTAGCCCTCCACGACCCGGCCGCGTCGCGGCGGGAAGAAGTGGTAAGAGGCCACCTGGCCGTCGTAGTCGGGGAGCTGGGTGAGGAGGGCGTGGAAGCTGGAGAAGCCCCCGTCGTCCGGGCGCGGCTCGCCGCCGGACGCGGTCACGGCCGGCTCCAGCGCGTCATCGCTCACGACCAGGCGAGCGTACCGCGCCTCATGGTCCCCTGGTACACTCGCTGCGACCGAAGCCCCTGAGCCGGTCGCCCCATGGTCCAGGTCCTCGCGGTCGTCCTCGTGCTCTTGGCCGTGCCGCTGGTCGCGGCCCAGGCCTGGGTGATCGTGGGCATGTTCCGCCCCGACGAGCCGACGCGCCGCGGGCGCGGTAGCCGCCCCGAACCGGCCGCGCCGTGGCGCCTCTCCTCCCCCACCCCGTCCGTGTCGGTGGTGCTGCCGGCGCACGACGAGGAGGCGCGGCTCCCGCGCACCCTGGAGAGCCTGGCGGGCCTCGACTACCCCGGCCCCATCGAGTTCGTGGTCGTGGACGACCGCTCCACCGACGCCACCGCGGCCGTCGCCCGGCGGTACGCGTCCAGCGACCCACGTTTCCGGCTGGTGCGCGTCACCGAGCCCAGCCGGCGCTACGCCCCCAAGGTGAACGCCGTGATGGCCGGGGTGGCGGCCGCGCGCGGGGAGGTCATCGTCACCACCGACGCCGACTGCAGCTTCTCGCCCGGCTGGGTGAGCGCCCTGGTGAGGCGCTTCACGCCCGGCGTGGTGATGGTGTGCGGCTTCGTCGAGACCCTGCCGCCCGCGCAGCTGTCGCGCCGGACGCCGTTCTGGCGCCTGTTCGAGGCGGCCGACTGGTTCTCGCTCATGCTCGTGTCGCGCTCGCTGCTGCGCCACGGCTACGCCTTCGCGTCGTCGGCGAACAACCAGGCCTACCTGCGCCAGGCGTTCGAGGCCGCGGGCGGCTTCGGGGCGACGGCCCGGGCGCCTTCCGGCGACGAGGACCTCCTGGCGCAGCGCTTGGGCGCGCTGCCGGGGGCGCGGGTGGTCTTCACCGCCGCGCCCGAGGCCCGGGCGGTGACGGCCAGCGCCGGCGGTCCCCTGCGCTTCCTGAGGCAGCGCAGCCGCTGGGTCTCCCGCTACCGCCACGCCGTGCACTACCGGCCGGCGTTCCTGCTCGGCCTGAGCGTGCTCGGCTTCGAGAGCCTGGCGGTCGTGGCCGCCACCCTCGCCGCGCCGTTCGCCCCCGGACTGGTACCGGTCCTCGTCGCCTGCTACGCGACCCAGACGGCGGCGATGGTCCTCGGCATGAGCGTAGGTGCCCGGCAGCTCGGGCGGCCCTACCTGGGCGGCGTCACGGCGCTGGCCTGGGCGCTGCTGCACCCCTGGCTCATCGCCACCGCCGTCCTGTGGTCGTGGGTCGCGCCTGCCGACTGGCGCGCCGGCGCGGTAGGCTACAGGCGCAGCATCGTGAGGCGCCGGTGGCGGCTCCTGCTGCGCGCGCTGTCCGCTCGACCGGAATGAGGCGTTCGCCGCGGGCCGTCCTACGGGCCTGACCTCGGCGACACGCCGGACCGCGCCTGGAGGAACAGATGAAGGTCTTCGTACTCGGTGGTGACGGCTTCTGCGGCTGGCCCACCAGCCTGCACCTCAGCAACCTGGGCCACGACGTCGTGGTCCTCGACAACCTCTCCCGCCGCAACATCGACAACGAGCTGGAGGCCGGCAGCCTCACCCCCATCCAGCCGATGGGCGTGCGCGTCAAGGCGTGGCACGAGGTCACGGGCAAGACCATCCGCTTCGTGCGCGTCGACGTGGCCAAGGACTACCCGCGCCTCCTCGAGCTCCTGAGGACCGAGCAGCCGGACGCCGTCGTCCACTTCGCCGAGCAGCGCGCGGCGCCCTACTCGATGAAGTCGAGCTGGCACAAGCGCTACACGGTGGACAACAACGTCAACGCCACGCACAACCTGCTGGCCGCGGTCGTGGAGTCGGGCCTCGACGTCCACGTCGTCCACCTGGGCACGATGGGCGTGTACGGCTACGGCACCGCCGGCATGAAGATCCCCGAGGGCTACCTGGACGTCGTCGTGCGCACCGACGACGGCACCGAGGTGCCGCAGCAGTTCCTCTACCCCACGAACCCGGGCAGCGTGTACCACATGACGAAGAGCCTCGACCAGCTGCTCTTCGCCTACTACGCGAAGAACGACAGGCTGCGCGTCACCGACCTGCACCAGGGCATCGTGTGGGGCACGAACACGCCCGAGTGCGAGCTGGACGAGCGGCTCATCAACCGGTTCGATTACGACGGCGACTACGGCACGGTGCTGAACCGCTTCCTGATGCAGGCGGCGGTGGGCTACCCGCTCACGGTGCACGGCACCGGCGGGCAGACGCGCGCTTTCATCCACATCCGCGACACCGTGAAGTGCGTGCAGCTGGCGCTGGAGAACCCGCCCCGGCGCGGCGACCGGGTGAAGATCATCAACCAGCTCACGGAGACGCACCGCGTGCGCGACCTGGCGCAGCTCGTCGCCCGCCTCACCGGCGCGGAGGTGGCCTACGTGCCGAACCCGCGCAAGGAGGACGCCGAGAACGACCTGCACGCCAGCAACGCCACCTTCCTCGACCTGGGCCTGCAGCCCACGACCCTGCAGGAGGGCCTGCTCGGCGAGGTGACCGAGGTCGCCAGGCGCTACGCCCATCGCGCGGACATGGACAAGATCCCCTGCTACAGCACGTGGACCCGGGACAACCAGCCGGGGGACCCGAAGCTCGCCCAGAAGCGCGAGACGGTCACCGCGGGCTGAGAGGAGCGAGGGTCGACCTGGGGCGTGACGCGTGCGCGTAGCGTTCTTCACCGAGACGTTCCTGCCGAAGATCGACGGGATCGTCACCCGGTTGGCGCGCACGCTGGAGCAGCTGGCGCTCCTGGGGCACGAGGCCCTGGTCTTCGCGCCGCACCAGCCGCCTGAGTCCTACGCCGGGCACCGCGTCGTCGCGGTGCCCGCGCTGTCGTTCAGGCCCTGGTACCCGGAGCTGTTCCTCGGCCTGCCGCGCCCGCGCCTGGGCCGCGAGCTCGACAGGTTCGAGCCCGACATCGTGCACGTCGTGAACCCGGTCGTGTTGGGCCTGTGGGGCACGGCGATCGCCAAGCAGCGCAACCTGCCGCTGCTGGCCAGCTACCACACGGACCTCACGCAGTACGCCAGGCACCTCAAGCTGCCCATGCTCAGCCGTCCGGGGGCGCGCTTCCTGCGCGACGTGCACAACCAGGCCCACGTGAACCTGGTCACCAGCAAGCCGATGATGGAGTCGGCCCGTGGGCTCGGCATCGAGCGGGTGCGCCTATGGCCGAAGGCCGTGGACACCGACCTGTTCCGGCCTGAGCGCGCGACGCGCGAGATGCGCATGCGCCTCACCGACGGCCACCCCGAGGCGCCGCTGCTGGTGTGCGTCAGCCGGCTCTCGTTCGAGAAGCGCATCGACTGGCTGTACGCGCCGGTCACGCAGCTAGCCGGCGTGCGCCTGGCGATCATCGGGTCCGGTCCGGCCGAGCCCGAGCTAAGGGCGCGCTTCGCCGGCACGAACACGGTCTTCACCGGCTACATGGGCGGCACCGAGCTCGCCGCGGCCTACGCCTGCGCCGACGTCTTCGTCTTCCCCTCCGACACCGAGACGCTGGGCTTCGTGGCCATGGAGGCGATGGCCAGCGGCGTGCCCGCGGTAGGCGCCCGCGCCGGCGGCATCCCCGACGTCATCCGCCACGAGGAGAACGGCTTGATGTTCACGCCGCTCGACCTCGGCGACCTGACCAGGCAGGTGAAGCGCCTCCTCGACGACCCCGAGCTGCGCCAGCGGCTGGGCCGCCGGGCGCGGCTCGACATGGAGCAGGTGTCGTGGCGGGCAGCCACCGAAGCGCTCGTCGGGTTCTACGAGCTCGCTCGCAAGGTCCACGCCCGGTTCGACCCGCCCAGCAGGTTCTAGGGGGACGCGCGTGGCGCACGCCCCTCAGAACCTGGGGACGATCACCGGCCCGCCGTCGGACGGCAGCACCTCCACCGCGGCCCGGTAGGTGGCTGCGAGCAGGTCGGGACGCAGGACCTCCGCCGGCGCGCCCGCGGCCGCGACCCGCCCCTCCGCGAGCAGCACCAGCCGGTCGCAGGCGCGCGCGGCCAGGTTGAGGTCGTGGAGCACCGCCAGCACCCCCACACCGGACGCCGCCTGCTCGCGGGCTAGGGCCAGCAGCTCGACCTGGTAGCGGAGGTCGAGGTGGTTCGTGGGCTCGTCGAGGAGCAGGAAGGCCGGCTGCTGCGCCACGGCGCGGGCGAAGACGGCGCGCTGGCGCTCGCCGCCCGAGAGCGTCTCTATGCGCCTGTCGGCGAACTCCAGCGTGCCGGTGGCGGTGAGCGCCACCGCCACGGCCCGGGCGTCCTCCGGTCCGGGCGTCCCGAGCAGACCCATGTGGGGCGCCCGTCCCATCGCGACCGTCTCGCGCACCGTGAAGCCCACCGGCACCTCGGGCTCCTGCGCCACCACCGCGACGTGCCTGGCCAGCTCGAAGCGGCCGAACGACGCGAGGGGCCGCCCGCCCAGCAGCACCCGACCCGCCGCCGGGGCGAGCTGGCGGGTGAGCAGCCTGAGGAGCGTGGTCTTCCCCGAGCCGTTGGGGCCGATGAGCCCCACCACCTCGCCGCGCCCGAGCCGGAGGCTCACGCCGGCCAGCGCCGGGCGGCGCGGCCTCCCCGACCGGGACGGGTAGGAGGCGACGACGTCCGCGGCCTCCAGCGCCTCGGGTCGCGCCCGGGCGGTGCCGCCAGCCGCGGCCGGCGCCTCCGCCCGCGCACCGCCTCGACCGGCCGGGCGCGTCACGTCCCCACCCCCGCCGCGCCGCCGGCGCGGCGCGAGCGCCGCAGCAGCCAGAGGAAGAACGGACCGCCCGTGAGCGCCGTGACGATGCCCACCGGCACCTCGACGGGCGCGATCACCGTCCTGGCCAGCAGGTCGGCCAGCACCATGAAGGCCGCGCCCCAGACGACGGCGAGCGGCAGCAGGCGCGCGTGGGCGGGGCCGGTGGCCAGGCGCGCCGCGTGCGGCACCATCAGCCCCACGAAGCCGATGATGCCGGCCACGCTCACGGCCGCGGCCGTCACCAACGTGGCCACGGCCAGGAGGAGGAGCTTCACGCCCTCCACCGGGAGGCCGAGCAGGGCGGCGCCGCGCTCGCCCAGCTGGAAGAGGTCCAAGGCGCGCGCCAGCGCTCGGCCGACCAGCAGGGCGGGCACGGTGAACGCCGCCAGCGCCGCCACGCTGTGCCAGCTCGCGAAGCCGAACCCGCCCAGCAGGCGGCTGAGGATGCCGGCGCTCTGCTCGCGCGCGGCGACCAGCAGGAACGACGTCGCGGCGGTGAACACCGCGCCCACCACCACGCCGGCCAGGATCAGGCGCACCGTGGGCACGCCGCCCACGTCGCTGGCCAGCAGCGTCACCAGCAGCACCGTGAGCAGCGCGAAGACGAACGCCACGACGGGGGCGCCCGCGGCCGCGAGGGGCGGGAACGACGCCGACAGCGTGAACACCAGCACCGCCCCGAAGCCGGCGCCGCTGGCGGTGCCGATGAGGTAGGGGTCGGCCAGCGGGTTGCGGAACACGCCCTGGAAGAGCGCCCCGGCCAGCGACAGGCCGGCGCCGGTGAGCCCGGCCAGCAGGACGCGCGGCAGGCGGATGCGCCAGGCGATCGTCTCCAGGGGCGACAGCGCCTCGCCGCGCGCGCTCTTCACCAGCGCTCCCACGAGGTGGCGCGGCTCCAGGTCGGCGCTGCCCACCGCGCCCGCCACCAGCAGCACGGCCGCCAGGGCGGCGAGCGAGACCGGCAGCAGGAGCCCCCTGCTCCCGTGGCCGCCGCTCGCCGCTCCGGCGGCGGTCGTGGCCGCCTCGGTCAGAACAGCTCCGGATGGAAGAGGCGCGCCAGCAGCCTCACGGCCTCGCCCAGGCGCGGTCCCGGGCGGCTGAGGGCGTCCACCTCCTCGTCGACGAGCTCGACGACGCGCCCGTCCGCCACGGCGCGCAGGCCCTCCCAGCCCGGGCGCTGCGCCACGTCGGCCGCCGTGACGCCGAACGGTGCGTCGAGGAGCAGCACGACCTCGGGGTCCTCGAGGACCACGAACTCGGGGTCAACCTGCGGGAACGGGCCCAGCGTCGCCGGCACCACGTTCCGCCCGCCGGCCAGGACGATGAGCTCGTGGAGGTACGAGCCCTCGCCCACGCTGTACGGCGTCGGGTCCACTTCGACGAACACGGCCGGCGCCTCCACGCCCGCGAGCGCCGCCCCCACCTCGGCCAGCTCCTCGCGCAGGCCCGCCACGACGGCCGCGGCCTCGCCTTCGCGGCCCAGGAGCCTGCCCAGGTCCGCCAGGAAGACGTAGGTCTCCTCCACCGTCTGCGGCGAGCCGGCGTAGGCGGTGACGCCCAGCGCCTCCAGGCTCGTGTGCAGGCCGCTGTACTCGTCCACGAGCACGAGGTCCGGCTCCAGGGCCACGATGGCCTCCAGGTCGGGGGCGAAGGCGTCGCCCAGCCGCGGCAGCTCGCCCAGGCCCTCCAGGTCCGTGTGCCTGTCGACGCCTACGAGCAGGTCGCAGGCCGACAGCGCGCACACGCTCTCGGTGTGGCTGGGGAGCATCGAGACGACGCGGGCGGGCGGCGCAGCCAGCGTCACCTCGCGACCCAGGTCGTCCACGACGACGGTCTGCGCCAGCGCCAGCTGCAGCAGCAGCGCCGCGACGAACGTGTACAGGCGAGGTCTCATGACGTCTCCTCGTGCCTGCGTGGTTCGGTTGGGTATGGGGCCGCCGGCTGTCGCCGGCCTCGGCCTGCCCTTCCTCGTCCGCGCAAGGGGTGCAGTTGCGTCGCGGCGCGGTACTCGGACTTCGGGAGGCTCCTCCCGTCACCGTTGCGGGACAGCGCCGGACTCTCACCGGCTTCCCCGCGGCGCGACTACCGGCACTGTACGCTCGGCTCCGCGGGGTGTCAAACCCGGGTGATAGGCTCGCGCCGGTGCCGCGACTCGTCTCCCCGAGCGACCTGCAGCCGCCCGAGCCGCCCAGCACGCGGGACCTCAGGCCGCCGGCGCGGTTCGCCGGCGCCACCTTCGAGAACTACATCCCCCAGCACCCCACCCAGGAGGCCGCCCGCTCGCACGTGCGGGAGTTCGTCCTCGCCGCCGCCAAGCCGCCGACGCGTCGGGGCCTCCTGCCGTGGACGAGGCGGCGCCGGGAGCGCGGCGCCGGGCTCTACCTGGACGGCGGCTTCGGCGTGGGCAAGACGCACCTGCTGGCCGCCGCCTACGCCGAGGCCGACACGCCCGCGAAGCGCTACCTGAGCTTCCAGCAGCTCGTCTACCTGGTGGGCGCCATGGGCATGCGGCGCGCCGTGGAGGAGTTCGGCGGCACGCAGCTCCTCTGCGTCGACGAGTTCGAGCTGGACGACCCCGGCAACACGCTGATCGTGAAGTCGTTCCTCCAGGCGCTGTTCGCCGAGGGCACGGCCGTGGTGACGACCTCGAACACGCCGCCCGAGGCCCAGGGCCGCGGCCGCTTCAACGCCGAGGACTTCAGGCGCGAGATCCAGTCGCTGGCCGACGGCTTCGAGGTCGTGCCCGTCGACGGCCCCGACTACCGCGCCCGGCACGCCGGCGGCGAGTGGCTGAGCGAGGAGGCGCTGCGACGGCTCGAGCGCACCGAGAGCACGCCCGAGCCCCGCCTCTCGCTCGCCTGGGACGAGCTCTTCGCGCTGCTGGCCGCGCACCACCCCAGCCGCTACGGTGGGGTGCTGGCGCAGGTGGGCACGGTCTACGTGCACGGCGCGCGCACGATCCCCACGCAGAACGAGGCGCTGCGGTTCGTGCACTTCGTCGACCAGCTCTACGACCGCAACCTCCTGTTGCGCGTCTCCGGCGAGGGCGACATCGCCGGCGTCTTCCACCCCTCGTACCGCGACAGCGCCTACGCCAAGAAGCACCACCGCTGCGTGTCGCGCCTCACCGAGCTGCTGGAGGAGCCGGCCGCCAGCGCCGCCGAGCAGGCCGCGGACGCCGCCCGCGGAACCGGACCGGGCTCCAGGCGGCGCGGCGTGGTCGCCGCGGACTAGCGCCCCCCTACCGCCGTTCCCCTACCCCGGCTAGCCACGCCGCCAGGTCGCGGGCGAGCGCGTCGCTCGCCCCCGGCGCTCCCATCCGCTCCGCACCAGCTCGCCTGGCGCGCTCGCGCAGGGTGGCGTCGGTGAGGGCCAGCTCGAGCATGGCCGCCACCCGCTCCGGCGCCGCCTCGCAGGTGAGCAGGCCACCCTCCAGGAGCCGCTTCTGGTTGCGCATGTACGCCTCGCCGTAGAAGGGCGGCACGGGGAACGCCACCACGGGCAGCCCCAGGCCGACGGCCTGCTCGTTCGCCGTGCCGGCCGTGCCTACGACGGCGTCGGCAGACGCCAGGACGGCCGGGAAACGCCCGGTGGTGAGCCACAACCGCCTCTCGCCACGGCGCCAAGCAGCCGTCACGCCGGCCGGGACCGAGTCGTCGGGCACCCAGCCCTCGGGGCGGCCGGGCGTCATGCGTCCCGCCCAGGCGACCAGGCCGACCGTGGGCCGGGCGACCTCCAGCGCCCGGCGCATGAGGTCGAGGCTGGCGCCCGCCTGTCCGCGCGAGCCCGGCAGCAGCGCCACCACCGGCAGGTCGGAGGAGCCCGGCGGCACCAGCGGCTCGGCCTCCAGCCCGTCCATCATCGGGTTGCCCAGGCAGGCCGCCGGCACCCCGGAGCGCGCGAGCCACTCCGCCGTGGCGGGGTCGCGGGCGTAGACGCGGTCGGCGCGCCGCAGCAGCGCCAGCTCCGGGGCCCTGAACCCCTCCATGAACCAGCGCAGGCCCGGGCCCTCGCCCCCGCCGTGGTGCACCGACACGAGGGTCTGCAGCACGCGCCGCGGCGCGGGCACGAGCGCGGCGTGCGCCTGGGCGTAGACGTCGCCCACCACGAACACGCCGCGCGGCCGCCGGCGGCCGAGGAAGCGCGCCTGCGCCAGGGTGAGGTCGGCCAGGCCGGCCCGTAGGTCGCGCCAGAGCAGCCCCGGCGAGTGCATGGTGAAGCCGCCCGAGGGGAGGTCACGCCGCGGCCCCACGACCTGAACGCCGGCCGCCTCCAGCTGCTCGCCCACGCCCACCAGGGGGAACGCTTCGACGCGCAGGCCGGGCGCGTGGGCCCGCAGGCGCTCGAGCACGCGGGCGGCGATGTAGTCCTCGCCCTTGCCGTTGCAGACGACGAGCAGGTCCGCCACGCCCGCCGCCTAGGCCTCCTCAGGGACCGGCGCCGGGCCGGCACCCCAGCCGAGCTTGAGGCGCAGCACGTCGAAGGCGCTGCGTTCACCCGTGGAGAGGAGCGTCAGGCCGCGCGGGGCGGCGGTGACCAGCACCTCGTCGCCCACGCCCACGGGCACGGGCTCCTGCCCGTCCACCACCAGCGCCATCTCGTCGGTGCGCGTGAGGACCTCCAGGCCGATGACGCTGTGCCCCGGCAGCACGATGGGGCGGTTCGTGAACGAGTGCGGCGCCACGGGCGTCACCACCAGGGCGTGCAGGCCGTGGTCGAGGATCGGCCCGCCCAGCGAGAGCGAGTAGGCGGTGGAACCCACCGGCGTGCTGACGACGACGCCGTCGGCGCGGTACTCGGTGGCGTGCTTGCCGTCCACCCGCATGCGCACGCGGACGAGGCGGGTCATGACGCCCTGCGAGAGCATGACGTCGTTCAGCGCGTGGTACACGCCCGGCTGACCGGCGATGCGCACCTGCAGCATCGTCTTCTCCTGCAGGGGCCAGTCGGGCCGCAGGGTACCGGCGGCGTACTCCAGCGCCTGCTCCGCGCCGAACTCCGCGAGGAAGCCGAGCTTGCCGAGGTTCACGCCCATCACCGGCACGCCGCTGCCCACCGAGCGGCGCGCGGCGGAGAGCAGGGTGCCGTCACCGCCGACCGACACCACCAGCTGGGCCCGCTCGAGCGCCGGCAGCAGCGGCTCCTCGCCGGCCAGGTCCAGGTCCACGCGCACGCCGTGCCGCTCGAACCGCTCGGCGATCTCGCGCGCCAGTGGGTGTGCGGCCGGCTTGTGCTTGGTGCTGGTGACGACGACGCCCGTGAGCTTGGCGGCCGGGACGTCGAAGCGCCGCGACGACGCGCGGCCGGGCCCGTCCATCAGGCGGTGGCCGCGCTCAGCTGCTCCGGCCAGCGGGCCTTGACCTTGAAGTAGACGAAGTCGACGACCGCCTCCAGCGTCAACGGGCTGGTGTCCAGGTGGATCGCGTCGGGCGCGGGCACCGACTGCTTCGCGTCGCGCTCGTCGCGCAGGCGTATGGCCTCCGCGACGGCGTCCAGGTCGGCGGCGCGCTCGCCCACGCGGCGCTTGGCCCTCACCTCGGGCGTGGCGGTCAGGTAGAACTTCCACCGCGCGTCGGGGAACACGGCCGTGCCCATGTCGCGGCCGTCGATGACGAACGGGCCCGCGAGCTCGCGCAGGCGCTCGGTCACCCAGTCCCGCACGCGCGGGAGCCGGGCCACCTCGGAGACGCGGGCGTCGATGGCGTCGGTGTGCAGCAGGTGCGCCACCTCCTCGCCGTCGACGGTGAGGCGGTCGCGCTGGGCGTCGGGCAGGAGCCTCACGTCGTGGCGCGCGAGCATGTCGAGGAGCGCCCCCTCGTCGTCCAAGGGCACGCCCTCGTGGAGCGCGATGTGCGTGGCGGCGCGGTAGAGCAGGCCGCTGGACACGTAAGCGATGCCGAGCCGGGCCGCGACGGCCTTGGCGGCGCTGGACTTGCCGGAGGCGGCGGGACCGTCGAGGGTGATGATCGGCCGCGTCCCGGCGTCCATGGCGGTCATGATAGCCCCGCCCCTAGCAGGCCGAGGAGGTCGTCGAAGAAGCGCGGGTAGGTCTTGTTCACGCAGGCAGGGTCCTTGATCACGACGTTGGGGAGGCGCGCGCCCGCCACGGCCAACGCCATGGCCATGCGGTGGTCGCCGTAGGTCTCCAGCTCCACGGGGGCCACGGGCTCCGAGGCCAGGGGCCAGACGGTCAGGCTGTCGTCACCCTCCTCCACCCTGGCGCCTAGGCGCGTCAGCTCGACGGCCATGGCGTGCAGGCGGTCGGTCTCCTTCACGCGCAGGTTGCCGACGTTCGCCACGTGCACCGGCGCGTCGGCGAACAGCCCCACCACGGCCAGCGTCTGGGCCTGGTCGGGCATGTCGTTCAGGTCGAACTCGCCGCCGCGCAGGCGCCGCGGACCGGTCACGGCCACCGTGTCGGGGGTCCAGGCCACCTGGCAGCCCATCTGCTCCAGCACGGCGGCGAAGCGCGCGTCGCCCTGGCGCGTGCCCGCGCCCAGGTTGCAGACCGTCACGCTGCCGCCGGTGACGGCCGCCGCCGCCCAGAAGTAACCAGCGGCCATGGCGTCGCCCTCCACGCGGTAGTCGCGGGCGACGTAGCCGGCCGGCTCGAGCTCGAAGCGCCGGTAGCCGTCGCGCCGCGCCGCCACCCCGAAGTGCGCCATGACGTCCAGCGTCATGTCGACGAACGGCTTCGAGAGGAGCTCGCCCTCCACCTCCACGCTCACCGGGGCGCTGGCTAGCGGGGCGGCCATCAGCAGGCCGGAGAGGAACTGCGAGCTGACGTCCCCCCTCACCCGCACCGCCCCGCCACGCAGCCCGGAGGCCCGCAGGGTGACCGGCGGCCGGCCGTCTACGCCCGAGGCGTCGGCGCCGAGCTGCCCCAGCGCGTCCAGCAGGTCGCCCACGGGCCGCTCCCGCATGCGGGCGGTGCCGTCGAGGACGTACTCGCCGTGGCCGGCGGCCAGGACGGCGGTGAGGAAGCGCAGGGACGTGCCGGAGAGCCGCAGGTCGAGCGTGGCGCCGCTGGCCGGTAGCGGCCCGCCCGCCCCGTGCACGACCACGGTCTCGCCGCGAGCCTCGAGCTCCACGCCGAGCTGCTGCAGGGCGCGGAGCATGACCTCGGAGTCCTCGGCCACGAGCGCCCCCGTGACCGTGGTGGTGCCCTGGGCCAGGGCGGCGAGGGGCAGGGCACGGTTCGTGAGGCTCTTCGACCCCGGCACGTTCACGCGACCGGACAGGCGCGTCTGCGGCGCGATGCGCAGCTTGGTGGGGAGCTTCGAAGCCACCTCGCGAGGATAACCGGCGGGCGAGGGCGGGCGGCCGGGCCGCGACCCGGCGGCCCCCTCGCAGGCGTTAGCCTGTGGTCGTGAACGACACCTTCCCGGAGCCCCTGGCGCGCGTGATCGAGCAGTTCGCGTCCGCGCCCAAGCAGCTGCGGCTGCCCCTGCTCCTCGAGTACGCCAAGAAGCTCCCCGCGCCCCCCGCAGGCATGGGCGAGCTCGAGCAGGTCCACGAGTGCCAGACCCCGCTCTTCCTCCGCGCCGAGGTGGCCGAGGACGGCCGCGTCACCCTCTACTTCGACGCGCCGGAGGAGGCGCCCACCACGCGCGGCTTCGCCTCGGTGGTGCACGCGGGGCTGAACGGCGCGACGGCCGAGCAGGTGCTGGGCACGCCCGAGGACTTCTACCAGCAGATGGGCCTGGCCGAGCTGATCTCGCCCCTACGCCTCCGCGGCATGGGCGCCATCGTGACGCGCGTGAAACGGCAGGTGCGGGAGAAGGTCCACGCCTGAGCAGGGCCGGTAGCCAGGCGGCCCGACCGCTACGGGCCGGGCCCCGCTCGGCCACCGGCCCCGCGGCCGCCTGCGGACCGCGAGGTGGCGCCCGCGTGTGCTAACATCCTGCGGGCCGCTCCACGCGGGCGGCGCTCGAGCCCGCCGCGCGGGCCCCCCGACAACACGGACGACGCCCCACGCGCTGAAGCGGGGCGCGAGAGGGAGCGACGGAGATGAAGCAAGGCATCCACCCGAAGATGGTCAAGACGAAGGTCATCTGCGACGGCCAGGTCGTCATGGAGACCTACAGCACGAAGCCCGAGCTGCACGTAGACGTCTGGTCGGGCAACCACCCGTTCTTCACCGGCGAGCAGCGCTTCATCGACACCGAAGGCCGCGTCGAGAAGTTCCAGAAGCGCTTCGGCGACAGCTACCGCCGCCAGGCGAAGAAGTGAGCCCGCGCCCCGGCAGGGGCGCAGGGACGCCAGCGCAGGAGCCCGGCTCATCGCCGGGCTCCTGTCTCATAGGGTGTGCTCGCGCCGACCTGAACGTGTCGATGGCCCTCCCGTGACCGGGCCTTACGGGGCCTGTGCCGTCACCACCGGTACCGGCACGACGCTGTTCGCGTCACCACCGGTACCGAGCCGGCCGTGCTGGCCGCGGCCCCAGCAGTAGGCCTTGCCGTCCGTGGCGACCCCGCAGGTGTGCTCCGCGCCGGCGGAGACCTGCGTGAACGCCGGGCCTTGCACGGCCACCGGCACGAGGTTGGTGCCGTTGGACTGGCCGTCGCCGACCTGACCGCTGCTGCCGTCACCCCAGCAGTACGCGGCTCCCGCCGCCGTGATGCCGCAGGTGTGCGCGCGGCCGGCGGTGAGCTCGCTGAAGGCCAGCGGGGTGTTGGCAACGGTGAACTCGTAGCGGTTCGAGTTGCCGCCGTAGCCCAGGCGGCCGCCGCCACCGTCACCCGCGCAGCGTGGGCCCCCGGAGGCCGGCTGCAGGCAGGTGTGGTAGTAGCCCGTCGTCACGAGGACGGGCTCCGAGGCGCTGAACACCAGCCGCGGGGTCAGCTCGTCGCTGGGAGCCCCGCCGGGGCCGGGACCCTTGCCCAGCTGGCCCGAGGACCCGGCGCCCCAGCAGTAGAGGTTGGACCCCGGGCTTCCCTTGGTACCGCAGGTGTGGTTGCCGCCCGCCGATACGGCCGCCCAGCCGGCTTCACCCTCCACCAGGGCCGGGAGGGCGCCGTCTTGCGCGGA
>Ga0079224_100007183_pt1 | contig 14895 bp, 12 predicted proteins | sample Stecom2015_FD_80414 | JGI IMG/M metagenome (GOLD analysis project Ga0079224, IMG submission 80414) | Agricultural soil microbial communities from Utah to study Nitrogen management - Steer compost 2015 | ecosystem: Environmental > Terrestrial > Soil > Agricultural land | place: USA: Utah...
CTTCAGCCTGCTGCTCTACCGCATCGACCGGCTTTGGCGGGCATGGCCGGCGATGATCGCCATCGCCCTGCTGGTCGGCCTCGCCTTCGCCTCCCGCTACTGGTCGATCGACTTCCAGACGACCAGCCGGCGGGTCATCGCCCTGGCCATCAGCGGGGCCTTCGCCCTCTACCTCGGCGCCGTGTTCCGCGGGCCGCATCTGCCGCGCCTGCTGATGCACGCGGCGCTGATCCTGTCCGTCGGCAGCCTGGTGATGGTCTTCGTCTTCCCGTCGATCGGGGTGCACCAGTTCGACAACGCCGGCCTGTGGCGCGGGCTCTGGTACGAGAAGAACCAGATGGGGGCGGTGATGGTGATCGGGGCCACGGCCTCGGCGGCCTGTCTCGCCTCGCCCGACCCGCGGCGCCTGCTGCCGGTCATCGCCCTGGTGCTGTCGAGCGGCCTGGTGCTGGCCACCCAGTCGAAGACTTCGCTGCTGTGCCTGATGCTCGGACTGGGCGTGGTCGGCGGCTTGTGGACCCTGCGGCGCGGCGGACCGGCCTTCAGCGTGGTCGCCATCTGGGCGGCGGTGGTGTTGGCCGGGGCCGGATTGTGGCTGTGGGAGACCCATTCGGTGGACGTGCTGGAGGCGCTGGGCAAGGACCCGTCGCTGACCGGCCGCACCGACATCTGGGCGGCCCTGATGCGCAAGGTCGCCGACGAGCCGTGGACCGGCTACGGCTACGGCGCCTTCTGGGGCCGCGAGGGCGAGTCCGTGCCCGCCGACTGGGTGCGCAAGGAGACCCAGTGGCCGGTGCCCAACGCCCACAACGGCTGGATCGACCTGCTGGTGCAACTGGGCTGGCCGGGCGCGATCCTGGTCGGGACGCTGATGGCGGCGACCACCCTGGTCACCGTGCTGCGCTCGACCGGCCAGGGCGCGCGCGAAGGCTGGTGGGCGCTGGGCTTCCTGGCCGCCTTCTTCGTGCTGAGCCTGTCGGAGTCGATCCTGCTGGCCCACCAGGGCCTGCCATGGGTGCTGTTCATGGCGGTGATGACGCGGTCCATCCTGCCGTCTCCGGCCGCCTCGGCTGTTCCGCTTGTGGAGAAGCGCCGCCGGGCCTACCAGACCGGTCCCCGAATCGCAGCACAGTATGGCTATGGGTTCCAACGCCGCGCCTTCCCTGTTCGATGACATCCCCGAGCCGCAGGGCCCGGCGCCGACGCCTGCCCCGCCCGCAACGCCGGAGCCGGCGCTGAAGCCGCAGGCGGTCGCGGCGCGGCCGGAGCCTGCGCCCGCCGCCAACCTGGCCGATCACGCCGCGGCGGGCCCGCTGGCGGCCGCGACCGGCTACTCGGCCTCCTCGATCGAGGTGCTGGAGGGGCTGGAGCCGGTGCGGAAACGGCCCGGCATGTATATCGGCGGCACCGACGAACGGGCCCTGCACCACCTGTTCGCCGAGGTGCTCGACAACGCCATGGACGAGGCGGTCGCCAAGCACGCCAGGCTCATCACCGTCGATTTCGACGCCGAGGGCTATCTGTCCGTGCGCGACGACGGGCGCGGCATCCCGGTCGACCCCCACCCCAAGCACCCAGGCAAGTCGGCGCTGGAAGTCGTCATGACGGTGCTGCACTCGGGCGGGAAATTCTCCGGCAAGGCCTATGAGACTTCCGGCGGCCTGCACGGCGTCGGCGTCTCGGTGGTCAACGCCCTGTCCGAGCGTCTGGACGTCACCGTCTGGCGCGACGGCCATGAGTGGCGGCAGTCGTTCAGCCGCGGACAGGTGCTGGGCCCGATCCAGCAGGTCGGTCCGTCGCGCAAGAAGGGCACCCTGATCCGCTTCCGGCCGGACGAGGAAATCTTCGGCGTCGGGGCGGCGTTCAAGCCCGCCCGCCTGTTCCGCATGGCCCGCTCCAAGGCCTATCTGTTCCGCGGCGTCGAAATCCGCTGGACCTGCGCACCGGAGCGGATCACCGACCACACGCCCGCCGAGGCGGTGTTCCACTTCCCCAACGGCCTGGCCGACGCCCTGGCCGAACGGGTCGGCGAGATCGAGACGGTCACCCCCACCTTCGCCGGACGGGTCGAACGCAAGGGCGAGGCCGGGGCGGTGGAATGGGCCGTGACCTGGTCGCCGATCGGGTTCGGCGAGGCCGACGGCTTCGTCCAGTCCTACTGCAACACGGTGGCCACCCCGGACGGAGGCACCCACGAAGCGGGTTTCCGCGCCGCGCTGGTCAAGGGGCTCAAGGCCTATGGCGAGCTGACCGGTGAAAAGCGGGCGAACCTGATCACCGCCGAGGACGTCATCGCCAACGCGGGGGCGCTGATCTCGGTGTTCATCCGCAATCCCGAGTTCCAGGGCCAGACCAAGGACCGGCTGTCCTCGCCGGAGGGGCAGCGGCTGGTCGAACAGCTGGTCCGCGATCCGCTGGACCACTGGCTGACCGAGAGCCCGAAGCAGGCCAACTCCCTGCTCGGCTTCGTCATCGAGCGGGCCGAGGACCGCCTGAAGCGGCGCAAGGACAAGGAGGTTCAGCGGGCCGCGGCGACGCGCAAGCTACGCCTTCCCGGCAAGCTGTCGGACTGCACCCGCCAGTCGGCCGAGGGCACGGAGCTGTTCATCGTCGAGGGCGACTCGGCCGGCGGCTCGGCCAAACAGGCCCGCGACCGCAACACCCAGGCCATCCTGCCCCTGCGCGGCAAGATCCTGAACGTCGCCTCGGCCTCGGTCGACAAGCTGCGCCAGAACGCCGAACTGTCTGACCTGGCGCTGGCGCTGGGCGTCCAGCCCGGGGCCCGCTTCAACATCGACGACCTGCGCTACGAGCGCATCGTCATCATGACCGACGCCGACGTCGACGGGGCGCACATCGCGGCCCTGTTGATCACCTTCTTCTACCGGGTGATGCCCGAGACCATCCGGCAGGGCCGCGTGTTCATGGCCCTGCCGCCGCTCTACCGCATCCAGGCCGGGCCGCTGTCGGAATACGCCCGCGACGACGCCCACCGCGACGAGCTGCTGGCCACGGTGTTCAAGGGCAAGAAGGTCGAGATCGGCCGTTTCAAGGGTCTCGGCGAGATGATGGCCTCCCAGCTCAAGGAGACCACCATGGACCCGAGGAAGCGCACCCTCGCCCGCGTCGAACTTCCCGAGAACGAGGCCGAGATCGAGGACCTGGTCGAACGTTTGATGGGCAAGAAGGCCGAGGCCCGCTACCAGTTCATCCAGGACAACGCCCGCTTCGCGGTGGCCGATCTGGACGTGTAGGTGTCAGGCGACGATCAGCAGGTCGTCCGCACGCCGTAGGTCGTGACAATGCCCATGACGCTTCCGCCCGCCAGCTCAAGCCGCGTCATCCGGTCGTATTCGCACTCCGGCATGTCCGCCGCCTCGGCGTAGCCCAGCGCCCGGGCGATGGCGGGCACGGTGTTGCTGTGGCCGACGATCAGCACGGTGGCGTCCTCCGGCAGGGCGCGGACGCGGGCGACGATGGCGGCGATGTGGGCCGCGCCGCCGCCCTCCAGCGACACCGCCTCGGACGGGGCGGAGTGGTATTCCGCCGTCGGCGCGCCGGTCAGGATCGTGCGCTGCATCGGGCTGGTCAGGACCAGCGCCGGATGAGCCGCGCGCAGGGTGTCGGCCAGGGCCTGGGCCCGGGCCTGCCCCGCCTCCGACAGCAACGGGTCCGGGTCGCCGGGGGCCTCGGCCTTCTCGGCGTGACGCACGATGTAGACGGTCTGGGCCATGGCCGGCAGGGCGGTGGCGAGCGACAGCGCGGCGGCGAGCAGAAGGCGTTTCATGGTGGTCTCCCCCAAAGGTTCGTCCACGGCTAGGGCCGACGGCGCGCGCCGGCAAGATAACTTCCTGTCATCATCCGCGCCGGCGGGTCAGTGTTCGGCCCATTCGCCGCGCGGTTCGACGAAGGCGCGTTCGCCGCTGACGTCGGCGTAGGTCATGCACAGGTCCTCGAACACCCGCCCCCACGAGAAGCGTTCCACCGCCTTGATCCGCGCGGCGGCGCCGACCGCCTCGATGTCCCGGGCGAACAGGGCCTCGACGGCGGCGGCGTAGTCGCGCGGATCGGTGGTGGGCGACAGCTGGCCCACGGTCTCGTCGACCGTCTCCTTGACCCCGCCGGCGTTGACCCCGACCACGGGACGGCCGCAGGCCATGGCCTCCAGCACGATCAGGCCGAAAGGCTCCTTGTCGTTGGCGTGCACGAAGGCGTCGCAGGAGGCGATGATCTTCGCCACGGCCTTGGGATTGGCCTCATAGGGCAGCGAAATCACCCGGTCCTCGGGCGGCAGCCCCTGCCCGGCCCCGACCAGCACCAGATGGTAGGGAGCGCCCAGCCGCTGCACCGCCTCGATGAGCAGGTCGATGTTCTTCTCGCGCGCCGGCCGGCCGGCGAAGCACAGCAGCCGCGCCGAGGCCGGCAGGCCGAGCTTCTTCAGCAGCCAGTCGCGATCGCGCTGGTCGGGGTGGAAGGTGTCGACCTCGACGCCCAGCGGCTGGATCACGATGTCCTTGATACCGGCCTCTTCCAGGCGGCGGGCGATATAGCGGCTGGGCGAGATGACCCGGTCGAACTGGCCGAACAGCCGGGCCCAGCGCTTCTCGACCGGCTTCTTGGCCCATTCGCCGAAATGCAGGGCGGCGAGGCCGGCCGGATCGGAATGGCAGAAGCCGACCACCGGGCAGCCGGCGCGTTGCCCGGCTTCGAGCGCCCCCTGTCCCGGGGTGTAGGGATCGCCGGCCTCGATCACCGAGGGATTCAGCGAGGCGACCCACGCGCCCCAGCGTCGCACCGAGGTCGGCCAGCGGTAGCCGTCGCCGAACGGCAGCTTGGTGGCGTGCAACTGGACGATGCCGTCGGCGTCGGCCTTGTGGTGGGCCCCGGGCACGACAAGGGAGTGGGCGACGCCGGGCCGCTCGGCCTCCAGCCAGGCCTTCTTGGACAGCAGGTAGCGTTTCACGCCGCCGGAGCGCGGGGCGTAGAGCATAGTGGTGTCGACCAGGCGGGGGCGGCCGTCGTCGCCGGCGGCCTTGGTGGCCTTGAGGGTCTCGGAGACTTCCTCGTCCCAACCGGGGATCAGACGAAGCTCTCCCTCCTGAACCTCCAGCCCGGCCAGGCTCATAAGTTCCTTCTCCACGGCGCTGATACCGAGGGGGCCAACGCGCCGGACCCGCTTCTGGATGCGGCGGGCCTTGCGGACCTTGGACATATGCGACTTCACCATCTGCGCGCCCTAGCGCCGGAGACGGCGAAGCTCAAGCGTCATCCGATGGCGGATCATCTTCGGAGGGGACCACGCCCCGTCGCGCCAGGGCTTCGCGCAGCAGGGTCTCGACCTGGGCGTTGACCGAGCGCAGCTCGGCGGCGGCCAATCGCTCGACCGCCGCCATCACCCCCGGGGAGGCCCGCATCAGGAACGGCTTCCTGGGTCGAGCCATGTCAGCCGTACAGGGTGCCGGTGTTGACCACGGGCTGGGCTTCGCGGTCGGCGCACAGCACCACCAACAGGTTGGAGACCATGGCCGCCTTGCGGTCCTCGTCCAATTCGACCACGCCGCGTTCGCCCAGGTCGGTCAGGGCGCTCTCGACCATGCCCACGGCGCCCTTCACGATCAGCCGCCGGGCGGCGAGAACCGCTTCGGCCTGCTGACGCTTGAGCATGGCGCTGGCGATCTCGGGCGCATAGGCAAGGTGGGCCAGCCGCGCCTCGTCGATGGCCACGCCGGCGACCCGCACCCGGCCGGCCAGTTCCTCGCGCAGACGGGCGGCGACATCCTCGGCGTCGGCGCGCAGGGTCAGCTCGTGCTCCTCGCCGTGGTCATAGGCGTAGTGCGAGGCGAGGTCGCGCAGGCCGGTGTCGACCTGGATGTTCACGAAGGCCTGATAGTCATCGACGTCGAACAAGGCCTGGGCCGAATCCTCGACCCGCCAGACCACATTGGCGGCGATCTCGATCGGATTGCCGCGCTTGTCGTTCACCTTGAGCTTGTCGGAGGTCAGGTTGCGGACCCGCAGGCTGATCTTCTTGCGGCTGTACCACGGCAGGACCCAGCGCAGCCCGGTCTTGCGGTCGGTGCCGCGATAGTCGCCGAACAGCAGAATGGCCATGCCTTCGTTCGGCTGCAGGGCGTAGAGGCCGCAGACCATCAGCAAACCGATAATCCCCGCGACGACGCCGCCCACGACGAGCAGCGCATTGTCCGGATCCTGGGCGATGACGACCGGCCCGCAGATCAGCAGCAGCAGGCCGACGAGCAGCATCAGAATGCCATTGGCGGTCGATGCCGGCCGTTCGGTGGATTTGGAATGGGTCGTGGTCATCAGTCCCTCCTGATTCGATATGGAAGTGATATCACATTGATTGCGACATCGACAATGGCCACGCTGGCCGCTTAGATCGCCGGGACGCCATCGGCCTTGCATTCGCCTCAAATTCGAGAAACTTGAGGCAGGCTGGCGCGGTCCCTGTTAGAGGATCGCCGGCGTCTCTGCGCGTGTCGTCCACAGGGGTTCTTCTGAATGCGTATTCTACTCGCGACCGCGGTGGCGATCGCTCCCCTGATGGCGGCGTCCGGCGCCATGGCCGAAGTCGTGATCTCGACCGCGCGCACCACGCCGATCACCACCGCCAATGCGACGGGCAGCGGCCCGGACAGCATCCGGATGCAGACCGGCGGTTCGATCGCTCTCAACAGCGGCGTGGCGGTCACGGTGAACTCGAGCCACAACTTCGTGATGGATGGGGGGACGATCACGGTCGACAATGCGCCCCCCGGCGCCACCGGCGTGCTGATCGAGGGCGGCAACACCGCCGACATCACCATCACCGGCTCGATCGCGCTTCTGGACGACATCCTCACCGAGACCGACACCGACACGGACAACGACGGCGATATTGACGGCCCGTTCGCCAATGGCTCGGACCGCTACGGCGTCCGGCTCACCGGGGCCGCGCCCTTGATCGGCGACATCGTCGTCAGTTCCGGCAGCCAGATCGCCGTCGACGGCAACAGCTCCTACGGCATCCTGCTCGAGGCCGGCCTCGACGGAACCTTTGACATGTTCGGGACCGTCAAGGTCGTGGGCGACGACAGTTACGGCGTTCGGGTCATCGGCGACGTCAGCGGCGACGTGCGCACCGGCGGCGAGATCTCGGCCCGCGGTCCCAATTCGACGGCGTTCGCGGTCGAGGGCGACGTCGGCGGCGCCATGGTGATCCATTCGAACATCAGCGCCTCGGGCTATCGCTACACGACGCGGCCCGCCGATCGCCCCGACGGCTTCGAAGAGACTTCGGAAAACGACGAGCGCATCCTGTTCCTCGACGAACTGGACCCCGACGACCTGATGCAGGGCGGTCCGGCCGTCAGCATCCAGGGCAATGTCGCGGGCGGAGTCGTGCTGGACCGCGGACCTGCCTACTCCAGCCTCGGGATCGACGGCGATGACGACGGCGACGGCGTCAAGAACGGCGACGAGGACGACGACGGGGACGGCACTCCCAACCGCACGGATACCGACCGCGACGGCGACGGCCTGATCGACAGCACCGAAAGCACGGCTTCGGTCAACGTCTTCGGATCCGCCCCGGCGATCGAGATCGGCTCCGACACCCAGTCCATCGCACTGGGCGCTGTCGGCACGGGAGACGAGGCCTACGGCTTCATCAACCGCGGCAACGTCACGGCCCAGGGCATCTATGACGAGGTCGAGGCCAACGGCATCGTCTTCGGCGGCAACGCTGGCCAGACGGTGGATATCGCCGGCGGCGTCCGCAACGAAGGCACCATCGTCAGCCTGTCGTTCGACGCCGATTCGACGGCCCTGCGATTCGGCGAGGGCGCCATCGCCCCGACCCTGTACAATTCCGGCTCGATCACCTCGGGGTCGAACAGCGAACTGGAGACGACGAACCGCGCCGTCCGCATCGACGCCGGCGCCACTGTCAACGCGCTGGTCAACACCGGTACGATCCTGGCCAGCTCCGGCGGCGGGACGGCCGACACCTTCGCCATCCAGGACCTCAGCGGCACCCTGACCTCGATCACCAACAACCGGTCGATCCAGGCGACGCTCAACGCCAACGCCGACAACGACCCGGTCACCGGCTCGGCCGTCGCCATCGACGTGAGCGCCAACACCACGGGCGTCACCCTGATCCAGGAAGGCATCGCCGCCCCCGCCACCGAGACCAACCCCGACACCGACGGCGACGGCGTGCCCGACAACAACGAGCCGAACATCTTCGGCGCCATCAATCTGGGCAGCGGCGCGGACACCCTCGACATCCGCAACGGCTTCGTGGTCGGCGATATCTCGTTCGGCGACGGGGCGGACACCCTTCTGGTCACCGGCGGCGCGATCGTCCGCGGCGCGCTGTCCGACACCGACGGCGCCCTCGACATCGACGTCTCCGACGGCCTGCTGGAAGGCCGGCACACCGAAGCGCTCGACCTGACCAGCCTGAACGTCGGCGCGGACGGCGACCTCATCGTCACCCTGGATCCCGCCAACGGCGTGGCCGGGACCTTCAACGTCTCCGGAACGGCGACCCTGGCCGACGGCGCCGGTCTCGGCGTGCGCTTCAACTCGCTGCTGACGAGCCCGGACCGGTTCACCCTTATCGACGCCGGGACGCTGAATTTCGGCGACATCGACCTGAGTTCGCTCGAGCAGAACTCGCCCTATCTGTACATGGTCGAGGCCGGAGCCGATGTGGGCGCCGGCCAGGTCTATGCCGACGTGCGCCGTCGCACGGCTGAAGAGGCTGGCCTGATCACCGTCGAAGCACAGATGTTCGACGCCTTCTACGGCGCCTTGGGCGGCGACGGAGCGGCCGCCGTCCGCGACGCCTTCCTGGCGCAGACCGATCGCGGCGAGTTCCTGAACCTCTACGAGCAACTGCTTCCGGAACATTCGGGCGGACCGCTGCTGTCGCTGGCCTCTGGCGTCGACGCTGTCACCCGGGCCCTGACCGGCCGCAACGCCTCCGCCGCGCCCGGCGAGACCAGCGCCTGGGTGCAGGAGATCAATTTCTACGCCGACAAGGACAAGACCGACACCTACGGCTTCCGTTCGGAAGGCTTCGGCGTGGCCGGCGGTATCGAGCGGGGCAGCGGACTGGGGGCCGTCGGCCTCAGCGTCGCCTTCACCTCCTCCGATCTCGAGGATCCTGAATCCGAGGCTGAGGAAGTGCTGTCCGCCAACCTGCTGGAGCTCGGCCTCTACTGGCGCGCGCAAGGCCAGTACTGGACCACATGGGCGCGGGCGGCGGCGGGCTACGCCTCGTTCAGCTCCGAGCGGCGTTTCGTCGGCCAGGGCCTGAGCCTGTCCAATGAGTCGGACTGGAACGGCGTCACCCTCGCCGCGGCCGGCGGCATTTCCTACGAGCGCGAATACGGGCGCTTCACCATCCGGCCCGAGGCCTATGCCGAGTATTTCTCGCTGAGCGAGGACGGCCACGTCGAAGAAGGCGGCGGCGACGGCTTCGACCTCGAGATCGACGACCGCAACGGCCACATGTTCTCGGCCACGGCCGCCATCAACCTGGGCATGAAGATGGGCCAGGACGACTGGCTGCGGCCGGAAATCCGGCTCGGCTGGCGCCAGAACATCTCGGTCGATCCGGGCGAGACGATCGCCCGCTTCCGCTCTGGCGGCGGCGACTTCACCCTGGCGCCCGACTCCATCGAGGGCGGCGGCCCGATCCTCGGCTTCCGCCTCAACGTCGGCAACGAGCTGGGCATGCTCTCGGTCAGCGCCGACGCCGAAATGATCGAGGACTACGTGCGTTACATGCTGTTCCTGCGGGCCAGCTTCCGGTTCTAGGGCCGGCGACGGACGGGCGGCTAGCTCAGCTGGTCAGAGCACCTCGTTTACACCGAGGGGGTCGGGGGTTCGAACCCCTCGCCGCCCACCATCCGCCATGGTCCCGCGCGAGGCTGGGCGTTGGGAGATTGTCGATGAAGTCCATGGCCAAACGCAGCACCGCCCTCGCCGCCGTGCTCGCCGGCGCGCTCATGCTCCAGGGGTGTCTGGTCGGGGCCGTGGTCGGCACGGCGGGGGCCGTGGTCGGCGGAACCGCCAAGGCGACCGGCGCCGTCGTCGGCGCGGGCGTCGACGCCGTGACCACTTCGGACGAAGAGACCCGCGCCAAACGCGAGCGCGAACAGCGCGAATGGGAGCGCGAGCAACGCCGCTGCGAACAGCGGCAGCGCCAGGGCCGCGACTGCTAGAGCCGTCGCTCCATCGCGTAGTTGTGGATGGCGACGCCGCCGATCTCGAAATCCCGCCGCGCCTGCACCGCATAGCCGCGCCTGAGGAAGAAGCGCCGCGCCGCCTCGCTGGCCTCGACGTACAGCCGCGTCAGGCCCGCCTGTCGCGCCGCCGCCTCCAGTTCGTCCAGCAGCCGCGCGGCCACCCCCTGCCCCGCCACAGACGGGTCGGCGAAGATAAAGTCGATATGGCCGTCGGACTCGAGGTCGACGAACGCGACCACCTGCCCGTCGTGGTCCGCCACCCAGCAACGGCGACCGTCCGCCATCCTGACCCGGAAGAGCTCCGCCCGCGGTTCCCGGCCAATCCAGGCCTCGATCTGGTTCTGCGAGTAGTCGCGCGCCCCGATGGTCCGGATGGCGCGTTCGAACACCGCCGCCAGGGCCTCGGCGTCTGCCTCCAGATAGGGGCGGATTTCGATCACAGCGTCAGCACGCAGCGCTCGTGGATGGTCGGCCGCGCCACCTGAACCCGACACAGGCCGGGCCAGTCGGGCTTCAGCCGGTCGGCGAACCACAGGCACAGGTTCTCGAGCGAGGGCCGCTCCAGTCCCGGCTTTTCGTTCAGCATGCCGTGGTCCAGCTCTTCCGCGGCGGCCTTCAGCGCCCGGTCGAGGGCGCCGAGGTCGGCGACCCAGCCGTGCTCCGCGTCCAGGGTCTCGGACCGCACCGTGGCCTCGACCGTGAAGGAATGGCCATGGACCCGGCGGTAGATGCTGCCCTCCGGCTCGTTGGGGAAGTGGTGGGCCGCGTCGAAGGTGGCCTGTTTGGTGATCTCGAAGACGGGCATTAGCGGACGCCGATGTATTTGTGGGTCTGGACGCTGAGGCGCCATTTGGGGTGGGACAGGCAGTAGTCGATAGCGGCTGCGGTATTGGCTTCGCGGTCGGGGCCGTCCATCGGCTGCAGCCAGAAGCGCTCGAAGGCGAGGTCTTCGAAGCGGTCGGGCATGGCCCTGGGCTGCGGAAACACCAGCTTGAGCTCCTGGCCAGAGGCCTGCACTACCGGCGCCTCGGCCTTCGGGCTGATGCAGATCCAGTCGATCCCGTTCGGCGCCGCCAGCGTGCCGTTCGATTCGATGGCGATCTCGAAGCCCCGGGCGTGCAGCGCCTCGATCAGCGGCGCATCCAGCTGGAGCAGAGGCTCTCCGCCGGTGCAGACGACCAGTTTCGGATCCCCTGCCCGCCCCCGCCACATCCCGGCGACATGGTCGGCGAGGGCGTCCGGCGTGGCGAATTTCCCGCCGCCGTCGCCGTCCGTCCCGACGAAGTCGGTGTCGCAGAAGGTGCAGACGGCGGCGGCGCGGTCGCGCTCCAGCCCGTTCCACAGGTTGCAGCCGGCGAAACGCAGGAAGACCGCCGGGCGACCGGCCTGGCCGCCCTCGCCCTGCACCGTCAGGAAGACCTCCTTGGCGGAATAGGTCATGACCGGGCCGCCCACTCGGCATGGCCCGCGGCGCGCAGTTCGCAGGCCGGGCAGTCGCCGCAGCCGTAGCCCCAGGCGCGCCGCTGCGTGCGATCGCCGCGATAGCAGGTGTGCGACGCCTCGACGATCAGTTCGACCAGCGGCGGACCACCCAGCTCCTGCGCGAGCGCCCAGGTGTCGGCCTTGGTCAGGGACATCAGCGGCGTCTCGATGACCACAGGCTTGTCCAGCCCGAGGCTGAGGGCGTGCGCCATGGCCTCGATCGTGTCCCTCCGGCAATCCGGATAGCCCGAGTAATCCGTCTCGCACATGCCGCCGACCAGCCCGTCCAGCCCCCTGCGGTCCGCCAGGGCCGCGGCGACGGTCAGGAAGACCAGGTTGCGTCCGGGCACGAAGGTCGTCGGCAGGCCGCGCGCGTCCATCTCGATGGCCTTGTCGGCCGTCAGGGCGCTGTCGGCGATGCGGCCGTAGCCGGTCAGGTCGACGACGTGATCCGGCCCCAGCCGCTCCGCCAGGCCGGGCAGGACCCGCGCCATGCCGTCGCGAACGTCCAGACGCGCCTGCATCTCGACCGCGTGGCGCTGGCCGTAGTCGAACCCGACCGTTTCCACCCGCTCGTACCGGGCCAGGGCCCAGGCCAGGCAGGTGGCGCTGTCCTGCCCGCCGGAGAACAGAACCAGGGCGGAATTTGCAGACTTTTGCAGGGAAGCGCTCATGACAAACCTGCGGTCGGCCGGCGGCCGCGCGCATGGACAAGGGGTGACAGGCCCGTTCGGGACGGGCCGGCCTTCTACACCAGCCCGCACGGCTGCGCAAAAGCAGCCGCACGCCCGACGGCCGAGCTTAACCCTTCTGCAAATGGTTCCCGCCATGGTCCGGCGGTCGCAGTGGAGTCCCGGTGAGCATGCCGACAATCGAATCCCTCACCGAGCGCGCCGAGGCGGTGACGCCTCAAACGCTGGGACGCGAGGTGTTCGCCCGGTTCGAGAGCGAGCCCGACACCCTGGCGATCGCCGTCGTCGACGGCCGGCGTCCGGTCGGCCTGATCGAACGCCGCGACTTCCTGCTGAAAATCGCCCGGCCCTTCGGGCGCGCCCTCTTCGCCAATCGCCCGGCCACCTGCGTGATGGATCCGGAGCCCGCGATCATCGAGGCCGGCGTCTCGATCGACACCGTCAGCGATGCGCTGACCAAGGGCGGCGCCGGGGCCCTGACCCGCGGCTTCATCGTCACCCGCAACGGCCGCTATCACGGCGTTGGAACCACCGTGTCCCTGCTGCGCGCCGTCAATGAGAGCCAGCGGCTCCAATACGCCGAACTGGCCGACAAGGTTCGGGAGCTGAACGACACCCATACCCAGGCCGTCAGCTCGGCGCGGGCGCGGAGCCAGTTCCTGTCGGTGATGAACCACGAACTGCGCACGCCGATGAACGGCGTCCTGGCGGTGGCCGAACTGCTGCGCCGGCAGCCCCTGAACGCCCAGGCCCAGGCCCACGTCACCACCATCGTGGACTCGTCGGAGTCGCTGCTGCGCATCCTCCAGGACGCGCTGGACCTGTCGCGCGCCGAGGCCGGCGAGCTGGCGCTGCAACCGGAACCGACGCCGCTGCGCGCGCTGATGGACGACATCCAGGCCCTGTGGGCGCCCCGCGCCTCGCAGGACAACGTCTCCCTGATGATCAGCTACGAGGGCGACACCGAACTGGCCGCCGTCATCGACGGCGCCCGGCTGAAGCAGGTGTTCAACAACCTGATCGGGAACGCCCTGAAATTCGCCCGCAACGGCGTGGTCGAGGTCAGCCTGAAGGCGTCCGCCACGGGTGACCGCATCATGCTCAAGGCCCACGTCCGCGACGACGGCCCCGGCATCGACGGAGAGCGGGTCGACGCCATCTTCGAACCCTTTGTCCACGGTTCGTCGCAGGACGGCGCGGGCCTGGGGCTGTCGATCTGCCGCCAGATCATCAACCGCATGGGCGGCCGCATCCGCGCCGCGAACAATCCCGGCCAGGGCGCGACCTTCGCCTTCGAGGTCGAGGTCGACCGCACCCGCGTCGAGGCCCCGGCCGCCTCCAACGTCCAGTCGCTGTCGGACCTCGAGATGACCACGTCTCCGCACGTGCTGATCGTGGACGACAACGCCACCAACCGGGTGGTCGCCCAGGCCCTGTGCGAGATGTTCGGCTGCACCTCCGAGACCGCCGAAGACGGCGTCGAGGCGGTGGAGGCGGTGCGCGAACGACAATTCGATCTCGTCCTGATGGATATCAAGATGCCGCGCATGGACGGCGTGCAGGCGACCAAGGCGATCCGCGCCCTCGACGGACCGGCCGCCGCCGTGCCGATCGTGGCCCTGACCGCCAACGCCGACCCCGACGACGCGAAGAAGTACCTCGCCAGCGGCATGGCCGCCGTTGTCGAGAAGCCGATCAAGCCCGAGCGGCTGCGCATGGCGATGAACGCCGCCATCGAGCAGACCGCGGCCGCCGCCGGCGGCCGGACCCGGCGATCCTCCCGCTCGGCCGCCTAGACGCCCTGGTCAGCCACCGCGTCCTCGTCCTCCTCGTCATAGCCCACCAGTCGCAACGCCCTCGCCTTGCGGCCGTTGAGCTCGCACCAGCGCAGCAGACCCTCTTCGCGTCCGTGGGTGATCCACACCTCCTCCGGAGCCAGTTCGGCGAAGGTGGCGGTCAGCTCCGGCCAGTCGGCGTGGTCCGACAGCACCAGAGGCAGCTCCACCCCTCTCTGCCGGGCCCGGGCGCGGACGCCCATCCAGCCGGAGGCGAAGGCCAGCACGGGATCGGCGAAACGGCGCGACCAGCGGTCCTGGGTGGCCGAGGGCGGGGCGATGACCACCTCGCCGCCGAGGGCGTTCGGCTTCAGGCCGGTGGCCGGCGCCAGCGGACCCAGATTCACGCCCTCACGCTCATACAGCCGATTCAGTCGTTCGAGCGCTCCGTGGACGAAGATCGGCCGCTCCCAGCCCGCCTCGCGCAGCAGCCGGATGACCCGCTGCGCCTTGCCCAGGGCGTAGGCCCCGACCAGGTGGGCGCGGTCGGGAAACTGACGCAGGGACTGGACCAGGCGGGCGATCTCCTCGCTGTCGGGCGGGTGGGTGAACACCGGCAGGCCGAAGGTGGCCTCGGAAATGAAAACATCGCACGGCGCCGGTTCGAACGGTGTGCAGGTCGGA
>Ga0079224_100007184_pt1 | contig 14894 bp, 7 predicted proteins | sample Stecom2015_FD_80414 | JGI IMG/M metagenome (GOLD analysis project Ga0079224, IMG submission 80414) | Agricultural soil microbial communities from Utah to study Nitrogen management - Steer compost 2015 | ecosystem: Environmental > Terrestrial > Soil > Agricultural land | place: USA: Utah...
AGCGTACACGCCGGCGGCAAAGCGCATCTCCTTCTCCGGGTCCCACGGCGGCGTGCCGAGCCAGGTGGCGCTGAAGCCGCTCGCGTCACCCGATTCGGGGTAACGGCCCGCCGGACCCGCCATGTACCAGCCCTGCATGAGCTGCTCCGGCGGCGCCTCGAGCGTGAAGTCGCCGTCTCCGAAAGACGAGGCGGCGATCGAGCCCGGGGCGAGCCCGTCGAGTTGCCAGCGCACCGTGATCGTGGCGGGGCCGACGTTCTCCGGCAGCACGAGGAAGCCCGAGCCCGCGCCGCTCACGCCGCCGGCGGACGGGCGGATGCCGAACGGCGGGCCGTTGGGCGAGCCAGCGGGTTGCACCGCCGAGCGATACGCGATCGTGACCGGCGCTTCGACCTCGCGCGTCGCGCGCCAGTGGCGGAAGTACGGGAAGCCGCCCTTGACCGCGGGGTCGTCCTCGATCGCGAAGTCGACCCGCCCGCGCGCGTCGCTCACCGTCAGCTCTTCCACCCGGTCCGCCACGCCGGTCAGGGCGGCGTAGACGATCGGTGCGGTGAGGCTGAACGGCTCGCCGGCCCCTGGTATTCCGCGGAGGACGGAATGTACCTCGATCGCCGTCACCTCCTCGCCGCCGTCGCGCACCGGCCGGAGCTCCACGTCGAACGCCGGCGCGCCGGCGGCGACGGCCGGCCCGGCGAGGAGCAGGCCGCCCAGGAGCAGGCGAGCCGCCAGCCGCGCGGGCAGGCGGAACGAGAGCAGCGGGCCGTGACGGTCGCGCATCTTTTTTCTTCCTCGTCGCCGAGCGGTTCAGAAAACGCAGGCCGAGTCCGGCACGTCCTCGCGGCGCTCCCACTGCCACGCCATGACGGTCTCGCCGCGCGGCCGGTAACGGACCGTGAACGTGCGCTCCCCGCGCCGGACCTCGAGCGTGAGGAACGCGTCCTGGTCGCCCTGGATGCCGTCCTGCGGGACCGGTTTCAGGATCTCGTCCCCGTTCTCGAGGCCCGCGCGCGCCGCGGCGGAATCCCTGATCAGCCCGCGCACGATGCGCGGGCTTTCCGTCAGCACTTTCGGCTCGAAGCCGAGCTCGTAGCGCCTGAGCGGCTTCTGCGTGCGGGTGAAGCACGGGCCGAACGCGTCCGGCTCCGGCAGCATCACGGCGCCGTCGAGCATGGCCTCGAACTCGGCCACCGCCTCGCGGCCGGCATGCTCCGCGAGCACGCGCTCCCACGCGGCCCGGTCCATCGGCCGGCCGGCGCGGCGGATCTCGAGCATCGCGCGCAGCAGGTCGTCGAGCGAGCGCTCGCCGTCTGATGCCTTGCGCAACTGGTGATCGAGCACGGCGAAATACATGGAGCCGCGGTCGTAGGGCAGGACGCGCACGCGCGTGTCCTCCCAGAAGCGCGCCGGGATCTCGTCGTTCGGGGTGTCGATCAACGCGTTCGTGTAATAGCGCGCCGCCGTCGAGTTCACGCTGTCGAGGAAGCGTTCAGGCGTGATCTGCCCGGTGCGGAGCAGGAGCAGCCGGGCGTAATGCACGGCGAGTCCCTCGCCGAACCAGGAGGAGGCGAGACCCTGCGGCGCATCGAGGGAGCCCACGAAGGTGTGGAACATCTCGTGCGCCAGCGTCCCGTTCAGGCCTTCGGCGCCGGTTTCCGGGCCGAAGGTCAGGATGAACGAATGATTGAGCCCCATGCCCCCGCCGGCGTTGACCGGGTTCGGGCGCATGAACACGCCGAAAGCCGGAGTGCCGGGCGGCCGGAAGAACTCGAGGTAGCGGTCGTACAGCGCTTCGCCGCGTCGCATCAGCGCGTGCGCGTCGAACGGCGGCTCTCCCTGCCACGCGGCGAAAAAGCCGTTGTCGGCCTGTGGATAGCGTCCGATCGCGCCGGCCATGAAGTAGGCGGACAGGAAGCGCCGCGGCGGGAGCGGCTCGTCGAGATCCACGTCGCCCTGCCCGTAGCTCGAGAAGGCGGCGGTTCCCTCGGGCAACGCGGAGAGGTCCCAGCGCACGGCGAAGCGGCGCGGCGCGTCGTCGGGCGGTATCAGCAGGAACGTGGTGCCCCCGCCGGAGACGGCTCCGGCCTCGCTCCTGAGCTCGATCGGCGGCGCCGCGCCGCGCGTGCCGGTGGCGTTCAGGACCGGCGCGCGGTAGCGGACGGCAAGCTCGCCGGACACGGTGCGTCCGGGCACCAGACATCGCCTTCCCTCGTCGTTCCCCTCCCGGTCGTCGGCGACGGACAGCGGGAGCTCGCCCCGTGCATCGCGGGCTTGCGGGTCCGCGAGCGACGCGGCGATCGTGTCCACGTTGTTCACGACGAACGGCAGGCAGAGCAGGGGTTCCCCGGCGGGCGCCGCCACGTCGGAGAGCGTGAGCGTGACGTCGATGTGCGGGATGCGAGCGTCGGCAAGCGCGGCCGCGGGCGCGAGCGTCACCTCGACGGCGGGGATGGACGGGTCGCGCGCGACGGGCGCTCCCGCGGCGTCCTGCGCGGCGGCGATGCCGATCGCCGCCGCGCAGAGGGTGGCCGCGGCGAGCCGCGGCCCGGCCTCAGAAGCGATACGTCGCACCGAGGAAGTACTGGCGCCCGAGAATGTCGCCGTAGCTGAGCGTCGGATAGGACGGCTCCTCGTTCGTCACGTTGTCGATGCCGGCACGGATCGTGAGCGACTCGTTCCAGTTGTACTGCGCCGAGATGTGGTGCGTCGTGTTCGACGACACGAACGGGTGCGGATCGTTCTCGATCGTGGCATCCGGGATGCGCAGCACGTCGTCGAGGTACCGCATCTGGTACGTCACGCGGAACGGCTCGTTGATGTAGCGTACGTCGAGCCGCGTGACCCAGTCCGGCTGCTCGGTCGTGTTGTCCGTGCGCGTGAATGTATCTCCCGTCACGGAAGACGTGAGCAGCGAGGTGTGCGTGGCCTCGAGGCCGAGCTCGATCTCACCGCCGAGGTTGCCGAACAGGGAGGCAAGCTCGAAGCCGTAGTTCAGGTAGTACACCTCGCCACGGAACTTCACGACGCCGGCGTTGAAGGTCGTCGTGGTGCCCGTGACGATCGAGCCGCCGGGCAGGCTCCTGGCCTCGTCCGGCTGGGCGATGCGGGTGAACGCCTCGCAGACGCCTTCAGGCGGAGTCACGTTGTCGTAGCAGGCGGCCGCGAAATGCAGCGTCTCGTACGGCGACAGCCCGTCCGTGAGATCGACCTCGACGCGGTCGACGATCAGCGTGAGCCCGGGCACGAACTCGGGCTCCCAGACGAACCCGTAGGTCAGCGTGTTCGAGATCTCGTTGCGCAGGTCCGGGTTGCCGCCGGTGGTGATGAGCGCCTGCTGGAAGTTCTCCGCGGGATCCTGGAACGTGGCGAGGCGCTCGGCGGCGGAAGCCCCGGCATTGCTGCCGTCCGGGAGCACGCCGTAGCCCGGATTGGCCTCGAATTCCGCCAGGCAGTTCGCGTAGCGCACTTCCGGGTTCGGCCCGCTGGAGATCCGGTCCGCGTCGCAGGGATCGCGGCCAATGGATCCCAGGGCCGTGACCTGGGGCTCGAGGAGCTGCTCCAGCGTCGGCGCGCGGAAGTTCTTGCTGCGCGACACCCGCAGGGTCAGGGCGTCGTTGACGTCCCACTGGAGGCCCGCACTCCACAGGTTCTCCGTCCCGGCGAGCGAGTTGTCGACGTAACGGTACGCGGTCGTGAGCTCGAGCGAATCCACGAGCGGCAGCGTGTCGGAGCCGAGGAGCGGCACCAGGAGCTCGAGCGACAGCTCGTTGGTGTGGTAGCGGCCCGACTGCGGGATCACCGGGGAGCCGGTGCCGATCAGGCCCTGCCGGTTGGCCGCCAAAGGCTCGAAGTCCGCGCGCTCGTCGCGCCGCTCCCAGGCGGCGACGAAGCTCAAGGGGCCCGCGGGCAGGTCGAGCAGGTCGCCGCCGAACGTGGCGAGCAGGTCCACCTGGCGGTTGTCGTAGTCCGAGCCGCTCCGGATGTTGATGTACTCGCGCGCGGCATCGCTGATGTTACCGTCGCCGAACGGGTTGATCGGGGCGCAGGCCGGATCGTCGTTCGACGCGTCGGCGTCGGCGTTGATCGCGCACACGATGTTGCCGTCACCGTCGCGCGCCGCGACGATCGCGTTGTTGTAGCGCTCGTTCCAGATGCTCCAGCGGCGCACGGCCCCGTCGACCCTGCCGTAGCTGCCGGACACCGACCAGTAGTAGTCGCGCCCGCCGAGCTCGAGATCGCCTTCGAGCGCGAGCATCGCCCGCCAGGTGTCGGTCTCCGTCGCCTGGCGGCCGTCGATGAGCAGGTCGCGGAACGACTTGGACAGGAACAGCGGCGCACCCGCACCGAACGCCGGGTTGGCCGCGGTCAGCGCCGCGATCGCCTCGTCGGTCAGGAACGGGTTGTTGATCGTGAACGGGATCGGCCCGGCATTCGATTCCGCCGGGTTCAGGATCGTGCGCGCCTGGATCTGCGGCGATTCGATGCCCTCGGTGTTGGCGTACAGGAGCTCGGCGGACAGCCTGAGATCGTCCGTGAGATCGTAGTGGCCGATCAGGTTGGCGGCGGCGCGCTCGACCCCGGTGTGCAGGCTCGAGAGGTCGGCGAAGCGGAAACCCTCGCCGCCGGCCGCGAACGGGATGCCGTGGCGCTCACCCGGATCGTAGGGCGCGATCCCGCCTGCCGGCGTGAATTGCAGCGGACGGCCGTCCGCGTCGCGCGCGAAGCAGATGTCGTTGCCGCAGGGCGGCAGCGGCACCGGCGCGGGCAGGGTGAAGATCACCCCGTTGTCGTTGAACTCCCAGAAGCGCGCGTCCAGCACCTCGCGCACGGACGGGATGCCGTCGTTCGGGCCCGTGTCCTCGCTGTTCGTTGCGGTGATGCGCGAGAGGTTGCTGCGCGGCCTGTCGGCGAACGCGAGCGGCCGCGTCTTCGACCACTCGACGTTGAACGCGACGTTGCCGCGACCGGCGCCGAAGTTCTGTCCGCCGGTGGCGCGCAGGCTGTAAACCGGGTAATCGCCGTACTTCGACTCGCCCGCCTGGGCGTCGATCTCGAATCCCTCGAAGTCGTCCTTCAGGATGTAGTTGACGACGCCGGCGATCGCGTCCGAGCCGTACACCACCGCGCCGCCGGCCTGCACGACCTCGACGCGGTCGATGAGCCCGACCGGGATCACGTTCGCGTCCACCTGCGCATCGCCCAGCCCGCTGGAGGAGGTGACGAAGCGGCGGCCGTTGACGAGCGTCAGCGTGCGCCCGGGGCCGAGGCCGAACAGGTTCGGGAACTGCTGGCCGGCGCCGCTCGCCGAGCCGTCACCGGGCGAGAGGTTGAGCGACGGCACGTTCGACGTGATCTGGTTGAGCGCGCTCGCGGCGCTGACGTAACCGCGGTCGGTCAGTGCCTGGTCGTCGAGGGTGACGACCGGCGCGGCGGTGTCCGTCTCCGCCCGGCGTATGCGCGAGCCGGTGACGACGATCGACTCGACGGTTTCGTCCGGCCCGGCGAGGTCGGGGCCCGAGACCTGGGCCGGGGCGACCCCCGGCAGTGCCAGGCTGCCGAGCGCTGCGGCCACGGCGAGCGCGGTGTGTTGACGGCGGAATCTGCGAGACGGCATGGCCTTTCCCCTGTTGAAGCATGACGGGCCGCCGCGGGGTCGCGGCGGCCACGGAATTCGTTTGAGACCTGGGTGATCGGAGAATCATCTTACGCGCGGGCCGGGATTTTTCTTGTCGATCGACGGCGAGGGTCCCCGGCCGCGCGAAAGTTCTATTCGCTGTTTCCCGCGGTCCGGCATTAATCTCGCCGGCGGAAGCGCGGGAGCGCTATCACGCGAGCGCCGCGAGCAGGCGCTCCACGTCTTCCATGTCGTTGAACACCGAGACGCTCGCGCGGAACCGGTTGCGCCCGACCGAGATGGCGACGTTCGCCTGCTCGAGGCGCGGTGCGAGGCGCCGCGCGTTCTCCATCCAGCAGGCGACCATCGGCGCCCGGCTTTCCGGCGGCGTGGCCAGTCGATAGCCGAGCCGCGGCAGCTCGGCTTTCAGCCGGTCCGTGAGCGTCCTCGCGTGCGCGTTGATGTTGTCCACGCCCACGTCGAGGAGATAGCCGAGCGAGTGATCGAGGAGTGCCAGCACCGTGTGCGCGTACGTGCCCGTCGCAAACATGCCGCGCGCGTCCTCCCGGTAGGCGTAATCCGCGATCGCCTCGCCCGGCTCGTCGAACGGGTACACGTGCGTGCTGAAGCGACCGATGCCGTAGTACCCGTGCCGCACGCGGCGGAGCTCGGCGAGGCGGTCGGCGCGCGCGTACAGGAAGCCGAGCCCGAAATCGGCCATCAGCCACTTGTAGCTCGAGCAGGCGGCGAAATCGACGCCGCTCGCTTTCACGTCCAGGGGGATGCAGCCGGCGGCGTGGATGATGTCGGCATATACCCGCGCGCCGTGGGCATGGGCGATCTCGCAGACGGCGGCGAGATCGTGCTCGAAGCCGTTCACGGTCGACACGAGCGACAGGGACACGAGCCGCGTGCCGCGCCGCACGGCGCGCTCGATCGCATCCAGGGGGATGCGACCCTCGTCGTCGTGGCGCAGCCAGGTGACCTCGACACCCGCGCGCTCGAGATCGCCGTACAGCGGGAAGGAACCGAAGAAATGCAGCGTGTCGGTGACGACGTGCGCGCGTTTTTCGGGCAGCCCGAGCGCCTGCACGACGAGGTGCTCGCCGGCCGTCGTGCTCGGCACGAACGCGATCTCGGAGGGTTCGGCGTTGATGAGCTTCGCGAAACGCTCGATCACGCGCCCGCTGTCGAGGCGATGGTCCGTGGCCCCGGGGACCTGCATGCGGCCGGCGAGATAGCGGTCGAGTGCCGCTTTCGCGCCGAGGCTGATCGGGTGGCGGCTACCGGAGTCGAGCCAGGTCACGTCCATGCGCGCGAAGGAGGCCTTGTCGGGCAGGCGGCGCGGAGCGGCCGGGGGCGCGGCAGGCAGTGCCTCCCCGGCGCCCGCGATCCCGGCCGCGAGCGGCAGCGCCCCCGCCGCGATCAGCCATTCCCTGCGCGTAATTGCCCTCGTGGTTGCCATGGTTGGCTCCGTCGGCCAGGTCAGGAGCCAAGGATAGGCGGCGTGGGCAGGCAAAAACGACCGCCATGGGCGTGGGTAGTGCATTATCGTTGCGCGACGGGGGTCGATTACCCCGATATGGGGCGAAATCGTGCCGGAGGCCGTTGCTACCATTCATGATCCGGCGCGACGCTTGGGTTTGCTCGGCCGGCTGGTGGTCGCCGGCGTGTGGGCGCCGGTTCCCAGCCGCCGAGCCTCCACAGCCGGACGATACCGTGGCGACAGGTGCGGGGGACGACGCCGGGCGCGCATAAGTCTGACGCTGCCCGCGGCTACCAGGGGTTTGACGTTGCCGTCGTACGTCGGTTGACGCAAAATCGTTGCCGTCTTGGGCGCTAGCAGGAGCAATTGGTGGCCGACGAGCTGTCTCCCATCGACCTCCGGATCCTGGAGCAGATACAAAAAGATGCGTCCCTGTCGACCGGCCAGCTTGCCGAGCGGGTGGGCCTGTCGCAGTCGCCTTGCTGGCGGCGCCTGCAGCGGCTGAAGAGCGAGGGCTACATCAAGGGACAGGTGGCGCTGCTGGACCGGCACCGGTTCGGCTCGAGCCTCATCATCTTCGCCTACCTGAAAATGACGACGCTCACCGAGGAGAAGCGGGCGGAATTCGTGCGCAAGATCGAGCTCACCCCGGAGATCGTCGAATGTCACACGCTGTTCGGCGACAAGGACATCCTCATCAAGGTGGTGGCGTCGTCGATGGAGTGGTACCAGAAATTCATCTTCAACGTGGTGCTCAAGCTCCCGGGCGTGCTCGACATCCAGTCGACGGTCACCTTGTCCGAGATCAAATCAACCACCGCCATTCCGCTGCGGACGTCCAAGGTCTTCTGACCTACGGGCGCGGCGCGCCGGACCGGCGACGCGATCAGCGGCTGCTGCGCGCCGCGCCGACCGGGCGGATCACCAGCGACGGCATTCCTCGTCGGCGACGCTCTCGACGCGCACCCATTCGTACCCCTCGGTGCCGTCGTCATAGGTCGCCGGCTGCCGTTCGAAGCAGGGGCCGAATGCCTCGGAAGGCGGCACGACCAGCGCGCCGTCGACGATGCCTTCCGTGAACGCGGTCCTTTCCGACTCGCCGGCCGCCGCCGCGAGCGCGTCGAGCAGGATCTCGCGCGTGAGCGCCTCGCCGTTACGCCGCGCCTCGAACAGGGGCAGGATCACGTCGTCGAGCGTGCGCCGGCCGCCGGATGCGGCACGGATCCGCGCGTCCGCCGCGGCGAAGTACAGGCTGCCGCGCGTGTAGGCGATGTTCTGCGCGCTGCCCGCGCCGATACCGGTGCTGAAACCGAGGCGAAAGAGCTCATCGGCCGAGGCGCTCCGGTACGGGCTCGAGTAGTAGTTGCGTGCACTCGAGTTGATGCTGTCGAGGTAATCGTCCACCGGTGCGAGCCCGGAACGCAGGAGGAGCAGGCGCGTGTAGTGCACGTTCAGCCCTTCGGCGAACCACGCGGCCCCGCCCGGCGGCTCGCCGGCCAGCCCGCCGACGAACAGGTGACCCATCTCGTGGAACAGCGTGCCGCGCGGTGCCTGCGCGCCCGGCTCCGGGTCGCCTTCGGGGACACCCACCATGAAGGAGTTGCCGAGTGCCGTGCCGCCGAGACCCTGTTCCGCCGGGACCGCGCGCACGAAGACCCGGTAGGCCGGCGTCGTGTCGTCCCGGAAGAAGCGCCGCAGGTAAGCGTAGGCTTCCGCGGTCCAGGCCATCTCGGCGGGCGCGTCGAATCGCGTCCGGCCGAGCCAGTACGCGTGAAAGGAGGAATTCGTGTCCTCCGCCGCAAAGCGCCCGAGCGGGCCTGCCATGTAGTAAGCCTGTACCAGCCGGTCGCCCGGACCCTCGAGCTCGAGCGCGCCCTCGCCGTGGGTACTGGCGGCGAACGCGCCCGGTGCGAGGTCATCGAGGTCCCAGCGGACGCGCCAGCTCGCGTCGAGCCCCTGCGGGAGCACGAACAGCGCCATGCCGCCGCTGCTGACGCCGCCGCCGTGGGCGTAGAAATCGAACTGCGGCCCCCGCAGCGGTTGTGCAGCCGGGGTGACCCGGTACGACACCGTGACCGGCGCGACCACCGGCCGCTCCGCGCGCCAGTGGCGGTAGTAGGGAAAACCGCCGGGATCGGCCGGGTCGTCTGCGATGCCGAGCGGCACGCGGCCGTCGGCGTCCTGCACGACGAGCTCGTGGACGGCGTCGGCCATGCCGGTCCGGCCGGCGTACACGATCGGCGCCTTCAGGTGGAATGCGTCCGCTGCCCCGCCAAGCTCACCGCGGTAGACCGACGACACCTCGATCGCGGTGACCTGCTCGCCCTGCCCGCGCACGGGGTGCAGCGAGATCTCCGCCTCGGGCTTTGCCGCCGCGGCGCCGGATTCGGCCGCTGCGGCGGGCGCGACCTGGGCGAGGGCGAGGCAACAGCCGAGCGCCGCGACGATTCGCGCACGCATCCGGCTAGAAACGCATGTCCGCGCCGACGAAGAACCTCCGGCCCAGCACGTCGCCGTGCGTGAACGTGGGGAACGAAGGCATCCGGTCGGTGAGGTTCGTGACGCCCGCGCGTACCGCGAGGGATTCGTTGACGTCGTAGCGGCCCGAGATCGAGTGCGTGACGTTCGAGGCAATCACCGGGTTGAGGCTGTTCTCGATCTTGGCGTTCTCGTTCGCCTTCACGCTGTCGATGTAATAGAGCTGGTAGCTCAGGCGCAAGGGCCCCCGGTTCCAGGCCGCGTCGAAGCGCCCGACCCAGTCCGGGTCCGCCAGCGTGCCGTCGGTGCGGCTCAAGTCGAAGCCGGTCACCGAGGTTTCGTGCAGCGCCTTGTGCGTGGCCTGGGCCGAGAGGAACAGCCGGCCGGGATCCCCGCGGCGCACGACCGCATCCAGGGGGAATTCCCACGAGAGGGCGTAGATCTCGCCCTTGAACCGTATGGAGCCGGCGTTCACGAACGTCGTGCGGCCGGTGACGATGGAGCCCGAGTTGATGTCGGTCGGCTCGGTGTCCTCGCGGGTGAAGGCGTTGCAGAACTCCGGCGGTTGCGGCGACGAGTCGTAACAGACCGCCGCAAAATCGGCCGTGGTGAACGGCGAGAGGCCGTCGGTCAGGTCGATCTCGATGCGGTCGACCGACAGCGTGAGGCCCGGGACCCAGCGGGGCTCGAGCACGAAACCGAAGGTCCAGGTATCGGACACCTCGTTCTCGAGATCCGGGTTGCCCCCGCTGGTGATGAGCGCCGAGGTGAAGTTGCTGCTTTCGTTCTGGTAGACGTCCAGCGGCGCCCGGTCGGGGTGCTGCGCCCACTCGGCTTCGCAGTTCGCCCGCCGCACGTCCGGCGCCGGGCCGCGGTTGATCTCGCGGGAATCGCAGGGATCGACGCCGCTGATGTTCGTCAGGGCGACGTTCGTCGGCTGGAAGATCTGGGTCAGCGTCGGCGCGCGGAAGTTGCGGCTGCGGGTGGCGCGCAGCGTCAGGTCTTCCGACAGCGCCCAGCGCAGGTTCCCGGCCCACACGTTCTCGGTGCCGGCGATGGAATTGTCGACGTAGCGGTACGAGCCGGAGAGCTCGACGATGTCGGCGAACGGAACGTCGCCGACGACCGGCACCAAGAGCTCGGCCGCAAATTCGTCGGTGTAGTAGCTGCCCGAGGTCGGGACCTGCATCGTGCCCGTCCCGACGATGCCCTGCTGGTTGGCGAGCGACGGGATGAACTCGGCGTACTCGTCGCGATGCTCGTAGGAGAGCACGGTCTTCACCGTGCCCGCCGGCAGCGCGAACAGGTCCGTGCCGACGGTCGCGAGGATGTCGACCTGGCGGTTGTGGTAGTCCTGGCCGGTCGGCACGAGGACGTAGCTGCGCGCCGCCGGGCTCGATTGCCCGACCCCGAACGGGTTGAACGCCACGCAGTCGGGATCGTCGTTGTCCGGGTCGGCATCCATGTTGACGCGGCACGCGGCGCCGCCGGCACCGTCGCCGACCGCATCGACCGCCCGGAAGAACCGCGCCGTGTGCACGCCCAGCCGGTTCACGTCGCCGTCGACTTCGGCATAGCTGCCGGAGAGCGACCAGTAGTAGCTGCGCTCGCCGAAGTCGAAGTCGCCTTCCAGGCCCACGAGTCCGCGCCAGGTAGTCGTGATGTTCTCCTCGGCGTTGTCGGGAAACAGGTCGCGGTAGAAATGCTTCGACAGGAACAGCGGCGTGCCGGTGGCGAACGACGGACGCGCCGCGGTGAGCGAGTCGATCACGGACTGCGACAGGAACGGGTTGTCGTTGTAAATGCGGATCGCCTCGGATCCCGAACCCACCGGGCTCAGGACGGTGCGTGCGGCACCCTGCGGAAACGCCTCGCCCACCGTGCGCGCGTACAGGAGCTCGACGTTGAGGCGCAGGTCGTCCGTGAGGTCGTAGTGACCGATCACGTTCGTCGCAAACCGCTCGACGCCCGTCCGCAACCCGGTGAGCTCTTCGTAGCCGGTGCCGTCGCCACCGTCTGCGAACGGTATCGAGATCGTCCGGCCGGGATCGTAGGGAATGATGCTCTGCCCGTCGGGCGAGAACTGGATGGGCGAGCCGTCGAGCATCGTGAAACAGGGGCCGATGGGAGGCGGTTGCACCCCCGGCACGGTCAGCGCGCAGGGCGGGATCGTGTCCGCGCCGAAAATCACGCCGTTCTCGTTGAAAGCCTGGAACGTCCGATCGTAGAGGCGCAGCCGGTCCGGGATGCCGTCGTTCGGCCCCGTGTCGGCCGGATTGGGCTCGGAATGCAGCGTGATGCGCTCCACCCACTCGCGGCGATCGGTGTAGAACAGCGAAGGCGTTTCGCTCCACTCGCCGCTGATGGCGACGTTGCCGCGGCCGCCGCCGAAGTTGAAGCCGGCGGCCGCGCGGACGAGCGGCTGCAGGTAGTCACCCTCGTCGCTGTCGCCCACCTGCATGTCGATCGCAAAACCCTCGAAATCGTCTTTCAGCACGTAGTTGACGACGCCGGAAATGGCATCCGAGCCGTACACGGCGGCACCGCCCGCCTGCACGATTTCGATGCGGTCGAGCAGCATCATGGGAATGACGTTCGTGTCCACGCGCGGCTCCTCGAGACCGCTCGAGGACGTGACGAAGCGCCGGCCGTTGACGAGCGTCAGGGTGCGGCCTGAACCGATGCCGAAGAGATCCGGGAACTGCTGCCCGGCGCCGCTCGAGGCGCCGCTCCCATCGGCCTGGTTGAGTTGCGGCGTGAGGGACGGTACCTGGTTCAAGGCCTCGGCGGCGCTGATGTAGCCCCGGTCTTCGAAATCGACGAGGCCGATGTCCGTGATGGGCGCCGCGGTATCGGCGGTGGAGCGCCGGATGCGCGATCCGGTCACCACGATCGTGTCCTCGGACGCCTGGGCCTCGTCCTGGGCGCTCGCGCTCGGTACGAAGGCCGGTCCGCACGCAGCCGCGATCGCCGCGGCGGCCACGAGCCCCCGGCTTTTTCTGTGCTGGTTCATGATGTGCTATCCCCCCGCATGGGCATTCCCGCGGGGTGCACGCGGCACCTCGTGCGGCGCCGGCCCGCGGGCGTCGTCGACAAACTAGCGTAGCGTCCGCGCGTGGATTTTTTAGTCGATTGCGACTGCCGCCGGCCCGCGAGAGGCGGTTTTTATTCGTCAACGATCGCGCGCGCGAATTGATCCGTGCGCCGCGGCGGCGCGCTCAGTCGCCGGTCCCGCCCGCCATGAACTCGCGCAACGCCTGCGACAGGATCGCCTTGTTGTCGTCCCCCTGGAATACCGAGTGCGGACCGGCGAGCAGGATCTCCTGCACGCGCTCCTGCGGCAGGCCGGCCTGCTCCACGGCGAGGCGGGCGGCGTACGCCGGCGTCGACAGGTCGTAGTACCCGTTGGTCCAGACGAGGCGCAGCCCGGGATCGTCCTGCATCGCCCGGGCGATCATCGGCATGATCGGGGGACTGCCTTCGTGATCCCACGCCTGGTTGGCATCGAAATTGACGCCGCGGTACTGCGGCACGGCCGTCTCGAAGGCGAGGTCTTCGGTCAGGTAGCGCTCGAGCGCCGTCGGCGGGCGGTCGGTAAGCGGCGGCTGGTTCGGCTCGTCGATGCCGATCAGTCCGGAGCCGTCGATCTTGAGCCCGCCGGGCCCGAACATCGTGGGATCGCCGGCCGCGCCGCGGGTCGCGCCTTCCAGGGGCGCGCTGACCCGCGTGTCGAGCTGGCCGGTGCGCAGCCCGCGATCGGCGATCAGCGTGAACATGAAGTCGTCCTTCGCGAGCCTGAGGTTCTTGTCGGCGATGAAGTCGGCCGGGATGCCGATCAGCGCCGCCATCGCCCGCGCAACCCGGCGTTTCTCGTCCTCCGGCAACGCGTCGCCCTGCGCGAGCGCCGCGCGCAAGGTGCTGCCGGCGAAGTCGGCCGCGTCCTCGAACACTTCCGCGACCGTGCGGTCCCGCGGGATCTTTTCCCAGTACCACGCGGTCGCCGCCATGCTCGGGAAGTCGCCGATGACGCGCTCGTCGGGGTCGTTGCCGGTGTGGCCGACCATGGCGACCTGCACGACGCCGTCGATGCGGAGCTCGTGCTGGTGGTTTGCGAGCAGGTAGGCGTTGCGCACCGTGCCGTAGCTTTCGCCGATGAGGTAGCGCGGCGAGGCCTCGCGCCCGTTGTCCCGCAACCAGCGGGCGATCACGGTGGCGACCGACTTCGCGTCGCCGGTGCGGCTCCAGTACTGCTTGCCCGCCTCGGTGGTGAAATTGCGGCTGAATCCCGCGCCGACCGGGTCGATGAACACGAGATCGACCGCGTCCAGCAGGCTGTACGGATTGGGACGGATCGTATCGCCCTCGCGGATGCGGGGGCCGATGCCGTCCATGTGCAGCGGCGACGATGACGCGCCGGGACCGCCGTTGAACACGAAGGCGACGGGCCGCTGCGCCGGGTCGGGCACGCCGTCCCGGACATAGGCAATCGTGACCAGGTGGGCGTTCGGGATGCCGTCCGGCCCTGACAGGAAGTTCTCGCGGACCGTGGCGGTGTAATGCACCGTCTCGCCGTTGAACTCGCCGCTGTGGCGAGTGACCGACACGACCGGCTCGCGCGTGCGGGCCGGCTCGCCCGCCGTGCTCCCGGCCGGCGTGGCCCAGGCGACCGCCGCAAGCATCAGCAGCAGCGCTGGCGTCAGGCGTCTCATCGGCATCCCCTCGTGTTCCCCGCGTGCTCCCGCGGCGCGCGACACATGCGCACCGGGAGCCCGCATTGCGCGTCGCGCCGCGGACGCGCGGCCGACATGTCGCCTGCGACGCGCTGCGCGCGTGCGGGCAGCTCCCAAGCCTCCTGTTGCGCGTTTGCAATCACGTCGACGTCCCTCGGAAGAATTGTCCGTGCTTGACGCTCGCGTACGGGCCGCCTCGAGCGGCCGATGCTGGCGTCGGGGGCCAGACTATAGCGGCAGCGCCGCGGCGCGGCCACGACGGTGAGCTCCCCGAACGGCGCCCCGCCTGCGTGGGTGCGCAGTGGAACCGCCCGGTAGAATGACCCGGAGCCCACACAATCGTACGAACACGGAGGAAATCGCCGCATGAAAACACCGACAGGGAACACGTTGCTCGCCGCCGGCGTGCTTGCCGCACTGTCTTTTCCGGCATTGTCGCAGCAGCAACAGCCGCAAGCTCCGATGAGCTTCTTCGTCACGAGTGTGGGCATTGGCGATGGCGGCAACTGGACGAGCAACAGTTTCGGCGCCGCGATCGTCGGTCATCACGACCGACTTGGCGGCCCGAGCGCGTCGTGGAACGCGGTGC
>Ga0079224_100007185_pt1 | contig 14892 bp, 20 predicted proteins | sample Stecom2015_FD_80414 | JGI IMG/M metagenome (GOLD analysis project Ga0079224, IMG submission 80414) | Agricultural soil microbial communities from Utah to study Nitrogen management - Steer compost 2015 | ecosystem: Environmental > Terrestrial > Soil > Agricultural land | place: USA: Utah...
CTCCTCCGTCGAGGCGTTCCGCATGGAGAAGCGGTTCGCCGACGGCGTCAAGGGCCTGCACCTGTACGGGTCCAAGGTCATCCGCCCCTACGCCATCGCGCGCCTGAACGCGCGACGCGCCTAAGCCGAGAGGAGTCTGACCGATGGCACGTACCGTCGTTTCCGTCTCGCCGACCCTGGTCCAGAATCCGACGGCGGACGCCACTCTGACGCTGGCCACCGCCGGTGGCACCGCTGTCGACCCGACCAACGGGCACGAGTTCGTTCAGAGCCAGCCCAACGGCAGCGGTGGCCTCAACAACGCTCTGCCCAAGGCGCGCAAGCTCCTGATCGTCATCGACAACACGTTCGCGGGTGCCAAGACCGTCACGCTCAAGGCGCCGGACTTCGCCGCCGCCGGACGCATGCGGTCGGAGGGTCCCAACCACCGGGCGGCCAGCGAGGACCTGGTCCTCACCTGCCCGGAGGGTCTGTCCATCTTCACGACCGAGCTGGGCCGCTGGCTCCAGCCGCGCGAGGCGGAGCCGGGCTCGCTCGAGGGTTCGGTCTTCGTCGACTACGAGGCCGCCATGACCGGTGACATCACCATCCTGGCGCTCCCCGACGAGATCTGACACCAGCTGCTGGCCCTGTGCTTCCCCGTCGCACAGGGCCAGCGTAGTAGCCCGTCTCTCAGGATGCCCTCGCTGGGAGGCGGGTCAACCCCCGGGTGGAGCAGCTCGGATGTGCTCGCCTGCGTCATAAGCAGGAGGTCGCGGGTTCAAATCCCGCCCCGGGTACTAGTCGAAGGAAGGAGAAGGCAATGGCCGTTCGCGCCACAATGGCAGCGCTCATCACGCACGCTCGTGAACTCATCAACGACACCGCCGCCACTCCTTCCCTGACGGATCAGCAGATCCAGGACAAGCTGGACCTCAACCGCCGCGACGTGTACAACATGGAGTTGCGGTTCCCCGACATCATCGACACTGACGGCAACGTCATCTGGACGGACTTCTACTCGCGGTATCCGTTCTGGGAGGACGGCTATACGCTGCAGGGTCCCAACTGGAATGAGGTGACTCCGAATACAGAGGAGCCCCTCATCGGTCGATGGACGTTTGCGGAGTCGCAGTTGACGCCCGTCTACATCACCGGTCGCGTGTACGACATGTACGGCGCCTGTGCACAGCTGCTGACGGTACTCGAAGGCCAGCTCCGCGAGACGATGAACTTCTCCGCTGACGGTCTGTCGGTACAGCGACTCGATCGTCTTGCGAACATCCGCGAGCTGCGATCGTCGTATCGCAAGCAGGCCTGGTTCCGGACCGTCCGAATGGTGCGGGGTGACATGCGATGACCCTGACGCCAGATGAACTTGCGTACATGCGCTCGGTGCAGGAGGAGTTCCTGCCCGACACGTGTACCCTCCGCCGCCGAACGGTTGTTGAGGACGACTATGGCGGCGTGACGTACACGAACGTCGACACGCCGAACGTGCCCTGTCGTGCGTGGAACACTGAGACGCGTGCAGCTGACGGTGTCGCAGATGCAGAGCGCAACGTGTACCCGTACACGTTCACGTTCGAGTACGACCGCGACATCCTTCTCGAGGATCAGATCCTGTACCAGGGTCTCACGTTGGCAATACGACGCATCAACACGCCTGACACGTGGACCACCGCCGTCCGCGTTGGTGCCGAGGCGGTGGACTGATGGCGACTAGTGTACGAATCAAGGTCCACAACAACAAGCTGCCACTGATCGCCAAGAAGTTGCCGAACCAAGTGGGAGAGATCGTACAGGGTGCCGCGCAGGAAGCCCTGAAGGTCGCGCGTACGCGCGTTCCTGTGCTGACCGGAGCGCTCAAGGCGAGCATCACGGTACAGACCAAGGGGCTCGAAGCTGTCGTCAAGTCGGACCTGGTGTACGCAGCGATCATCGAGTACGGTGGTGTCAACCGACCCGCACAGCCCTACATGCGACCCGCGGCTGTTGCTGGACGGATCTACATCCAGAAGGGGCTGTCGAAGCTTGCTGGGAAGCTGGAGCACCTGTGAGCACTCGCGACGTCAACAAGGCTATTAGGAATGCGCTGCGGTTTGACGCGCAGTTGCTGTCGCTGGGCTCCACTGGCGTGTTCGACTCGTCTGCTCCGGAGAGCCAGGACCTGCCGGTCGTGGTGTTCACGAAGGTCGGTGGCGACCACTCGTACACGCTAGGCGGGCCTGCGTGGCAGACACACACGTTCGACATCAAGGGCATCTCGCAGACGACGAAGGACCTCGCGGAGCAACTCGACAACCGCATCGCGGCGATCCTGAACCTCACGAAGCCGACACTGGACAACGGCACTGTGCTCGACTTCCGGCGAGTGGCTGACATCTCGTACGTGGAGCGGAATTCGGGAACGACGTACTACCATGTCGGCGGCACGTACGAGGTGATGGCAACCAATGGCTGAGAAGCCGCAGTACAGGGTCCTCGTCGGGATCAACTACGTCCCGGTGGGCAAGAAGCTCGAGGTTCGCAAGGAGGTCGGAGACGTCATCACGGACCTGCCGAAGACGGCGGTCAAGACGCTCCTGGCCCAGGGAAGTCTGGAGGAGGTGAAGTAGGTGGCATTCCAGCACGGCTCCAATGCCGAGTTCTATCTGGCGGGGTTCGACGCAACTGGGTACTGCAACTCCGTCAGCATCGAAGGTGAGATCGAGACCGCTGAGACGACCACTCTCGGCAAGACGGCCAAGAACTACATTCCGGGCCTGGAGGATGCAACGATCTCGTTCGAAGGGTTCTTCGACTCGGAGGCCCTTGCGGACACGACCGCGTTCTCCTACAAGATGGATGCGCTGCGGCGTACCATCACGGAGGCAACCTATATCCAGCAGACGGACCTGGTGGGCGGTACCTGCAAGTTCGTGCAAGGGGAGCTGACCAGTCACTCCATCGAAACTCCGGTAGACGATGCTGGTACGTTCGAGGCGGAGATGCAGTCCAACACCGGCTGGGAGACTGGCGCGACGCTTCACGTTCTCGGTGCGGAGGCTGCAACAGCCAACGGAACGACCGTTGACCAGACTGCTGGTTCCAATGCCGGTGCGTCTGCGATGCTGCATGTCACTGCGGTATCAGGTACCGGTAGTCCATCACTGACCGCTGTCGTGCAACATTCGACAGACGATAGCGTGTGGGTCGACCTCATCACGTTTGGCGCCAAGACCGCCGCTGGCACCTCGGAGCGAGCAGCTGTCACGGGCACTGTGAACAGGTACGTGCGTGTCATCTGGACCATCACCGGCACTACGCCATCGTTCACGTTCCACGTCGCATTCAGCCGCAAGTAGAGAGGAGACGCTGCGGTGGCATTCTCACACGGCTCCAACGCCGTCATGACCATCAACTCGGTGGACCTGTCCGAGTACATCAACACCACCAGCCAGGAGATGGAAGCCGAGACCGCCGAGGTGACGACTCTCGGCAAGACGGCCAAGAGCTACATCCCTGGTCTGGAAGACGGCACCATCTCCGCGGACGGACCGTTCGACGGAACGCTGGACGCCGCGATCGACGCCATGCGTCGAACGCTGGTGCCGTTCATCTACCAGCCTCAGGGCGCGGGTTCCGGTCTGCCGGTGTACACCGGCAACTGCATCCTGACCAGCTACTCCATCGAGACGCCGGTGGACGACGCCGGTACCTGGGATGCCGAGTGGCAGATCTCCGACGGCTGGACTCGCGGTACCAACCCGTAACAACCAAGCGAGGGCAACCATGACCGAAGCCAACCCGAACTACTACTCGCAGCCGACGGCTCCGGAGCCGGCGCAGGGACAGGACAATGCACGCCCTGTGCCACAGCCCCCTGCTCCGACGCAGTACGGCACCGTCGAGGCCATCCTGGCAGCGCCGGACATCTCCGAGGAGGACATGTTCATCCCGGAGTGGAACTGCACCATCCGGATCCGGTCGCTGACCAAGGCACAGCAGCACGCCATCCGGTCGGAGGCCAGCCGCGGGCAGAAGAACCAAGAGCCCAACCCGGAGCGGGTTGAGATGCTGATGTTCCTGAGCGGCGTCACGCAGCCGCAGTTCAGCCGGGAGCACTACAGCCAGCTGCTGAACAAGAACACGGGCGTCATCGACCGTGTCATTCAGAAGATCGCCAAGCTGTCCGGTGCAGATCCGAAGGCTGTGGAAGAGGCGAAGGCCCAGTTTCAGGAGGGATGACGACCTCTTCGGGCAGTTCGCTCTCGCTGAGAAGCTCGGCAAGACGCACGCCGAGCTTCTCTCCGGTGCCCCACAACCACTGTCTGGACGCGAGTTTGCACAGTGGTCCGCGTACTTCGAGTACGTGGCGGAGCTGGAGAAGGAAGAGTTGAAGAAAGCGGAGAAGGAGGGAAAACGGAGGGGTCGACACGGGTAGGTACAAATACGTACGCCCGTACAGATCCGTCCGTATCCCCGGGGCAACTCGAGGTATAGGTGGGTAAATGGCTACCGTAGCAGACCTGGTTATCCAGGTAGACGCGGACGTAAACCGCGCCATCAAGGGCCTGGGAATGGCCACTGCTGCGCTCAACCTCGCTCCCGCTGCTGCAGCTGCAACTTCCGCTTTGATGGGCATCACCGCTGGTGCAGTTGCTGCTGGTGCTGGTGTTGGTGCGTTTGCACTGGCTGCTAAGCCCGCAGTAGAGGAAGTCACCGAAGCCATGAAGCTGCAGGAAGCAGCCGTGGCAGCAACCGCCCAGGGTGGTGCCGCTGCAACCGCAGCACAGAAGAAGTACAACGAGGCCGTTGCGGGTCTGTCGCCCCACCAGAAGGCGCTGATGACGCAGATGAACGGTCTCAAGACGGAGTACAAGGACTGGTCCAAGTCACTCCAGAGTTCCACGCTGCCTGTGTTCACGAACGGCGTCAAGCTCCTGCGAACCATTTTGCCGCAGCTAACGCCGTTCGTCAAGGAGGCAGGTGCAGCTCTCAACGAGTTCGTCCTGGAGCTGCAAGCCGGTGCGAAGTCGCAGGGCTTCAAGACGTTCATGAAGGATCTGGCCAAGTTCTCCGGCGAGAACCTCAAGAACTTCTTGGGCGCGGTCAAGAACATCGCTCGCGGATTTGGTGGACTGGTAGCAGCATTCTTGCCCATGTCCACGGACATGACCGGCGGCCTGGAGAGCATGACCAAGGCGTTCGCTGACTGGGCAACAAGCCTGAAGGGCAGCGAGGGCTTCGCACAGTTCCAAGAGATGGCTTCCGCTGGTGGCGGAGCACTTGGCAACCTGGGCGGTGCTGTGATCGAGTTGGTCAGCGCCATGCGACCGCTCATCGAAGCTGCGACGGGCATCACAACAGCGTTCGCACAGATCATCGCCAACACGCCCGAAGGTGTCCTGGTTGCACTTGGCACGACGATCTTGGCCGTGAAGGCTGCGCTAATGGCGTACCGCGCGTACATCGTCATCGTAACAGCGGCCACCAGAGCCTGGGCAGTGGTGCAGGCACTGCTGAGCGGTACGCTCATGCTGAACCCCATCGGCCTTGTCATCGCAGCTATCGCGGCACTCATCGCCATCATCGTAGTCATCGCCACAAAGACTACGTGGTTCCAGACGGCGTGGAAGTACACGTGGAACTTCGTCAAGACCGTGACGCTGGCAGTGTGGAATGCCATCAAGGCCGCGCTGCTGGCGGCGTGGAACTGGATGACGTCTACTGCGACCGCGATCTGGAACGGCCTGCGGACGCTCATCTCCGCTGGTTGGAACTACGTCAAGGCCATCACGCTGGCCGTCTGGAACACCATCAAGGCCAACCTGCTCGGAGTGTGGAACTGGCTCAAGTCCAAGGCATCCGCTATTTGGAACTGGGTCAGCCAGAAGATCAGCTCGATCTGGAACGCCATCCGGTCCAAGACGGTGTCGATCTGGAGCGCCATCAAGTCGTTCCTGACAGGTGCGTGGAACGCCATCAAGTCGTTCATCAGCACGCGGATCAGCAACATCCGCAACAACGTCAGCACGGCCTTCAACTTCATCCGGACCACGATCACCAACGCGATCAACCGCGCCAAGTCCGCTGTGACGTCTGCGGTCAACAAGATCGGTAGCGTGATCCGCAGCATCAAGGGCAAGGTGACTGGTGCTCTGTCTGGCGCTGCGCGGTGGCTGTACAACGCAGGCAAGCAGATCATCCAGGGCCTGATCAACGGCATCAGGAACATGGCTGGACGAGTTGCCAGCGCGGTCAAGAGTGTCGTGTCCAAGGCGCGAGACCTGCTGCCCTTCTCTCCTGCCAAGGAGGGTCCGTTCTCCGGTCGCGGGTACACGCTGTACTCAGGCCAGGCACTGATGAAGGACTGGGCCAAGGGTATGCAGTCGCGCGCAGCCCTGCCTGTGCAAACGGCAGCGAAGACTGCGGCCGCTGTGTCACGCGGTACAGCTACGCAGCCTGCACGCACGAGTGGTCCGCCGCAAGGATCAAGTGGCTGGCTGCAGTTGGCTCGCGCTGCCATTCAGGCGCGTCAGGCCGGCGAACGCATCCAGATCGACGTAACGGGTACAGACGAGGACATGAAGCGCATGGTGCGCAAGATGGTTCGTCTCAACGGCCGGGGCGGTAGCGTCCAGACCGCATTCGGAGGGAGGTAGTCGATGGCGTTTCCCCAGACTCCGCTCAACATTCAGGTGTGGATTCGCATCGATGGCGTGTTGACGGAGATCACGGAGGACGTCAGGACTGCCACCGAAGGCGCCATCACTGTCAAGCGTGGTCGAGCTGACGAGGGCTCCCGGTCGGACGTCGGCGAGATGACGTTCATGCTCAACAACCGCGATGGCAAGTACAGCCCGCGGAATCCAACGTCCGAGTACTTCGGCAAGATCGGGCGCAACACGTACTGCCAGCTGCGCGTCGTCGAGAACGCAACGACCTACCTCCTGTTCACCGGTGAGATCAGCGCTTGGCCTCAGCGATGGAACACACCGGGCACCGACGTGTGGGTTCCCATCACGGTCAGCGGTATTCTCCGCCGACTGGGTTCTGGCTCTTCCGCTCTTGAGTCGACACTGCGTCGCCGGATTCCGTCGGACACGAACATCTTGGCGTATTGGCCCTTCGAGGACGAGTCTGACACCACTACCGTGGCGTCTCCCATCCCAGGCGCAGTCAACGCACAGGTGACTGGATTCCAGTTCGCACAGCAGGACGAATTGCCTGGGTCCAAGCCACTGCCTGTGCTCAGCGCTAGTGCACGGTTGAACGCTCAAGTCCCGCCGCCGGTGACGAATCCGGATGTGTGGCAGGTCGAGTGCGTGTACAAATTGGATGCGATGCCCGCGTCGCTGGAACAGATGCTCCGAATCAACACTTCTGGCGGTGTTCATACGCTGCAGGTGCTAGTCCAGACCAACAACGTTCGACTCCGTGCTTTGGATCCCGAAGGCGGGACGGTTGACGAGACTAACACCACAGCACCGAGTTTCAACGGCACATGGAACCGACTGCTGATCACCGGAGAGCAGGACGGTACAGATGCAGTCTTTCGCATCACCTGGATCGTCATTGGCGAGGGTAGCTTCGCCTCCGACATCACGGTGCCCAATGTCACGATCAACCGCGTCAGCACCGTAACAGGTAGCTGGGGTTCCGCGTTCGAGGGCATGGGCTTCGGTCATCTGGCTGTGTTCAACGAGCTCTCTACCATCTTCAACAACGCAGACCACGGCTTCGTTGGTGAGACAGCGATCGATCGCGTACAGCGTTTGTGCGCTGAAGAGGGTGTCGACGTCATCACGCGTGGCACTGATGCTTTGAGTGCGCGCATGGGACCGCAACGTCCCAATACGCTGCTGGCGTTGCTGGAAGAGTGCGCAGACGTCGACCTTGGGTTCCTGACCGAACGGCGCGACCATCCGGGGCTACTGTACGTGTCCCCTCAGTTCATCTACAGTACAGCGTCCAAGCTGGACTTGGACTACTCGCTGGAGCAGATCGCTCCGCCACTGGAGCCAATGGACGATGACCAGAACGTCCTGAACGACATGACGGTGCAGCGCGTGGATGGTTCCTCTACGCGCGTCGTTGACGAGACCAGCGCGCTCTCCGTCAACGACCCGCCGGATGGTGTCGGTCGGTACGACTCGTCCATGACGGTCAACGCGTATCAGGATAGCCAGACGGGAGACATTGCCGGCTGGGCTGTGCACCTAGGTACGGTTGACGAAGCTCGGTATCCGGTGGTGCGGTTCAAGCTGGCAGCCAACCCGGAACTGCTGGACGCCGCCGAGGACATTGATGTCTGGAACCGCATGCGGATCCTCAATCCGCCGGAGTGGCTTCCGCCAGACCCGATCGACCTGCTGACGCAGGGCTACTCGTACCAGCTGGGCTCCTACCAGTGGGACATGGAGTTCAACTGCACTCCCTACAGCCCGTATGACATCGCCATCCTGGACGACAACTCCGTCAGCCGCGCTGACACCCTCGACTCCGAGGTGTACACAGCCGCGACAAGTACTGCGACGACAGTCGAGGTGTACACGAACGCCGGCCCGAAGTGGATCCGCGATGAGTCGCTGGTCACGAACTCGACGTTCGAAGTTGACATCACAGGCTGGACGGGTAGTGACGGCGGCGCTGTTGCCTTCGCAACAACCCCCGATGGTGTTGGTGGGCACTCCTTCCCGGGCAGTGGGTCGCTCAAGATCACGCCGGATGGTGTGGGGGTTTTCCCAGGAGCGGAGTCGAACCGGTTTGTTGTCACGCCGGGAGAGTCCTACCGCATTCGCGGTTGGATCTTGTGCGAGACCACGCGGTCGATCGACCTCAACATCAATTGGTACGACGAGTCCGACACGTACATGTCGACGAGCACGGTGTCCAATTCCTTGACCGCCGACACGTGGATGTTCTACGACGGAACGTTCACTGCCCCTGCAAGCTCCGGATACGGGCGTGCCCGGCCTACTGTTCCGTCGGGGACGCCGTCGGACATCATCTACGTGGACCAAGTTCACCTGGGGCCGGTGACGGAGAAGTCGCCGGACAACTTCCCGTTCGACGTCAAGATGGCCGGCGAGAAGATGACGGTGTTGTCGATCAAGGACAACGTCTTCGACGACTTCGCCAGAACGGTGAACCCGTCGCTGGTCGACACGTTCACGCGAACGGAGACGGACACCTGGGGGGATGCGGACTCTGGGCAGACGTGGTCCGCGAGTGGTGGTGTCAGCACAGACTTCCAGGTCAACGGCACTTACGGCTACCACGTTCTGTCGACGATCAACGCATCGCGGCGGTCGTTCATCGATTCCTTCACCGCGACGGACGTTGACTACTACGGCAGCGTCGCGGTCAGTGCTGTGGCGACTGGAGCCCCCATTCGCGGTGGGCTCGTGGCTCGCTACACAGACAGCAACAACCTGTACTTCTGCCGCCTCAACTTCACGACGAGCACCAGCAACCTCCAACTGGAAATCCGCAAGCGCGTCGCTGGGGTGGAGAGTTCGGTGGCAACGTACACCAGCAGCATCACGTATGCCGCTGGAACGTTTTACCGGATGCGGTTCCGTGTCATCGATACCATGCTCAAAGCGAAGTTCTGGGACGTCTCCGAGGCGGAACCCTCTGATTGGCAGATCAAGGTCATCGACGGCGACCTGCCGACAGCGGGCTTCATTGGCGTCCGGTCGATCTCCGACACCGGCAACACGAACGTCAATCCGCAGGTGCGGTACGACGATCTGCGGGTGTACGAACGCAGCGAGGGTTGGGGTACGACCAACCCGTCGGGAGACACCTGGACCCTTGTGCAGGGCCTGACGGAGGAGCGTGACGTTGTCAACGGTGTGGGGACGGTGATCCTGTCGTCTAGCCCTGCGACCTTCCGACTGCAGACAACAGGTGCGGCATCCGTCGCCGATTGCGAGATCATCGCCCAGATCTCCGCGCGGCAAGTAGCTACCGGAGACTCCCTCCTGCCCGGGATCGTCTTCCGGTACGTGGACACGTCCAACTTCTACCGGCTGCGAGTGCACTTCCGTACAGATGGTGGCATCAACCTCTCAGTGACGTACGCTGGTACACAGATCGGGGACCAAGTCGTCAGCGGATTGACGTACAGCGGAACGGAGACGTTCTGGGTTCAGGCCCGCATCGACGGTCATCGCCTCCGTGGCCGTATCTGGGAGGGCAACCTCTCCATGGCGGACGAGGAATGGCAGATCGACGAGACGTTCACGAGCTCGACGATTGACACCGGCATGGTGGGAGTCTCTTGTTCCGCCTTCGGTGGCAACACAAACGTGAGCCCGGAGTTCTGGTACGACAACTTCCGGATCCTCAACCCACAGGACTTCAACGTTGTGCGGTCGCAGAACGGGGTCGTCAAAGCACAGGCTGCTGGGGGAGACGTACGCCTCTTCCGGCCAGCCATCATCACGCAGTAGGAGGGCACGGTGGCATTCAGCCCCTGGGCCGCCGGTGAACGAATCACCGCCGCCCGACTCAACGAGATCAGCCCGGTGTGGGCGACCTGGGTTCCGGAGTGGTCGACCAATACCGGAGTCAACACGCCGTCGTTCGGCAACGCAACCATCTCCGCGCGGTACACGCAAACAGCGGACCTCGTCGTTTGCAGGCTGGAGATCACCTTCGGCAGTACGACTTCCTTCGGCGGTGGCGGTGCAAGCGACAACTGGCGCTTCACGCTGCCAGTAGTCGCGGCGTCCACAGCGCTCATCGCGGGATACGGTGAGGCCCAGGACGCCTCTGCCGTTGACCGCTACCCGCTGCGACCGCGTCTTACGTCCACGGAGCATCTCGAACTCGAAACGTCCGGCGGTGCAACCAACGGCGCGGGAGTCTCCACTGGACTAATTGACGCGGTCTCGCCCTTCATCTGGGCCAACGGGGACGCGATCAGGGCACTCTTTCAGTACGAAGCGGGATAGGAGGGCATGTGAACATCCCGGGGACAGACACCATCCTCAGCATTGCCGGAGGTTTGACCACGCTGGCCATCTTCGTTGCCATCTGGCGCTGGGTCAGAAGCTGGGGTAAGCGCATCGGAGACTTCCTCGACGACTGGAACGGCGAGCCGGAGAGGCCGGGCGTACCGGCTCGCCCTGGGGTGATGCAGCGTCTGGCTGACAACGAAGAAGCCCACAAGATCACGGACCAGAAGTTGGACAACCTGTGTACGCGGATCACCTCTCTGGAGACTGCAGCTCTCGCACAGGCTGCCACGACCGTCAACGTCAACACGCAGGAGTGACCCATGGCAACGCCACTGTCATACAGCAAGTTCATCGCAGCACTCAAGGGCGAGGGCCTGAAGGTCATCGAGCACAAGACCGACGGCAAATCACCGGCGAGCCACAATCGCAACCACAAGGGTGCATGGGGGCCCGTACACGGTGTCATGATCCACCACACTGTCACCAAGGGGCACGACAACACCATCGAGATCTGCCGCAAGGGCTACTCGGGGCTGCCGGGCCCTCTGTGCCACGGTGTCATCTGCAAGCAGGGCCACATCCACGTGGTCGGCTACGGTCGCGCCAACCACGCTGGCCTGGGTGATGACGACGTCCTGGACGCGGTCATCGCCGAGAAGAAGGTGCCGGCCGACAACGAGGCCAACACGGACGGCAACAGCCGCTTCTACGGCTTCGAGTGCGAGAACCTCGGCGACGGCAAGGACCCCTGGCCCGCAGTGCAAGTGGAGTCGATCGTCCGCGCGTCTGCCGCGCTGCTCCGTGCGCACAAGTGGAACGTCAAGGGCGAAGGCGTCGAGTCGGTCATCGGGCACAAGGAGTGGCAGCCCGGTAAGGTCGACCCGCGAGGCATCAAGGGCGACATGGACGGCATTCGCGACCGCGTGGAGGAGCGCCTCCAGCATGACGCCAGTTGGAGCCCTGCGGACGACAAGCCGGAGCCCAAGCCGGAAGCCACCAAGCCCGCCTACCCGGACATCTGGGTCCACAACAGCAGCAACGTGACGCAGAAGCCGGGAATCTGGTACCGCCAACTCTTTGGTGAGAACCGGCGAGCGATCCTGTCAGACGCCTGCATCTACGACGTAGCGGTCAACATAACACTGCAGCGGCTAGCGCCTGGAGTGCAGGTGCAGGGTCGCTTCGTCACGTACGACGTCAAGACCCAGCAGCGGATCCTGGTGGGTCCGATCATGGAGGCCGTCGGCTCGGACGGGTCCACGTTTGCGCAGTTCACCGCCAAGGGCGTGCTGGCGGCGGGCCAGGACCTCCAGTTCGAGATCCTGGCGTGGGCCAAGGCCGACTACACCAGCACCTACCGCCTGGCGCAGGGCCACAAGCTCTGATCGCTGAACATGCCAAAGGGCGCCTGTGCATTGCACAGGCGCCCTTTGTGCTACTTCGGTGCAGGAGCGGTAGCGTTTCAGGGGTAGATCAGATCGTCGGGAATCAGGTGCATGTGCACCTGCTGTCCCACGAGGAGCGGGCTCTCGCTCCAGAAGTACCACGCGTCGCCCGTGGAGTCGACGCACGTGCAGGTGGCTGCCGTTCCGCCGTTCTCCTGGTACACGTGAAGGCGGTGGTTGCCCTCTGAGGGCTTCAGCAGAACCCTCAGCACGGCCCAAGCGGTAGCTACCGCTTTTCGGGCAGTGCTAATCTGTTGACGCACGTACGTTCCCTCCGTATTCCGGGTGTTTTTGGACGTGATTTTCCGGCTGCTTGACCTGCTAGCGACCGATCTGGTCGTAGACGAGCTCTGCGAGGATAGCATCCACCTCGTCGGTGTCGAGCTCCTGGCACTGCTCCGGCAGTTCTTCGTTCAGGAAGACGTCAGCACCGTGGAGTCGCATCTCCGCGTCAGCGGATGCTTTGCACAGCAGGCGCTGGTCCTCGTTCTCCCGCCTGCTGTCCAGCAGCAGGAACGCTGCGACGAACGCGGCAGCCACCAGTGCGACACCTGCGGCGTAGATGATCCATGCGCGCTTCATGCTCTTCCCTTCGATCCGGAGACCCGCTTGAGGAACGAGAACTCGATCCGCGAGCCCTCGCAGGTCTGGAGTGCGACGTCAGCACCAGCACCGCTGGCGGGGTAGCGCCCGCCCTTCTTCGGCACCGAGCCGTGGGCGTACACCTGGTAGGTGCCCGCCAGCTTCCCGGACAGGATCTTGACCGTCCGTCCCGTGGGCAGATCGTCGAGCCAGTACCAGCCCTTGTAGTCGTGTCCGCCGAGCACCGGCACGCTGGTGGGGTAGTACAGCACCAGCGAGCCCTGATCGATGCAGGGCTGGGCCTGTGCAGGGCTGGGGCCGCAGTACCGGTACCCGTTGATGGTGGTCGTCTTGTACACCGGTCGTACGGGCTTCGGTGCCGGCTTCTTCGCCAGCGGGAGCTTCCGCACCGGAGGGGCCTTCGGCTTCGGCTTCGGCTTCGGCTGCTCCTTCGGCTTCGGTGTGCGGACGAGTGCCGATTCGCCTACCGGCTGCGCAGTCCGAGGTATCGATGCAGTCTTCGGGGCTTCCGATGACGGCCCAGGGAGCGGGTCCCGTCCACGCGGAGCTCCATCGTTGTCTCGTTCGACACCGGCGTCGCGGTTGCGTTCGGCACTCGCAGCGTCGTACGCTGCAACTCCTCCGAAGCCAACCGCAGCCGCCAGTACGCCGACTGCCATCCTGATCCGAACATCCTTCACGATCCCTCCTACTCCCAGAACCACAGCAACACACCGCAGATGATCCCTGCGATGCACGCTCTGACGATCTCGCCGTTGATAGCGAGCGTGATGGCCGTGCCAGCGGCACAACCAATGCGAGCCTGCCAGGCCCGCCTGGTGTCGCTCATCCGATCTCCTACTGCAGGTGATGCAGGTCGTATTGGCGCCTGCGCCACTGACCGCCCTTCATCACGTCCACCTCGGCAGTGACGCATAGCCACCTACCGCTGTGTACGCCGTACACCTTCCGCCACCGAATGACGCCGTACTTCTCTGCGCCGAACAGCAACATCAGCTTCGACAGTACGAGCATGCCCCACACGGGCAGTTCCTCGTCATCGCGCCACGCGCCATCGACGAACTCGTTGGGAGCCATTCAGCCTCCTCCGGTGCAACGAAAGGGCGTCACTCGCGTGACGCCCCATCTCGCACCGGTCAGAACGGAATCCCCTCTGGTCCGAACTTCGCAGCGAGTACCTTTTGCTGCGCCTGGTACCGTTCCACTGCCTTCTTCGTCGCAGGAAGTTCGCTCGCGTCAGCGCCCTTCAGCGTTACCCCACCGTCTTTCCGCTTCCCGTACTTTTTGCTGGCGCGTGGAAAGATCCCGTACCCGTCCATCGGCTCCTGCACCCACCGGTTGGTTGCAACCGACTCAAAGTGCCACGCTTCCCAAAAGAGCTCAACGTCCTCATCGAGCAGCGCGTTCCACTGCAGCGCCAGCGCGTGCCGCTCTTCAATGTCCGCAGTGGTCAGCAGCTTCCCTCTGAAGCACTCGCGCGCAATGTCCTGCGTCTCCTGCAACCCCCAGAACACTCCCGCACCCTGCTTCTGTCCGAGAGTCTTCACCCAGTACGAGAACTCCTTCCGCACTCCGGGGAAGTTCCAAAAGCGCTCCTGCGCCTGCTGCGCCTTCTGCTTCTGCTCCTCTGTCATCATCGTCCGCTCACCTCCTCTGCTGTCTGTCTGCCTTCTACTGATAAGTATATGGGACAACCCCAGCGGAAGATAAGGGGGAAACGCAAATTCCTTCCGGGAATTTCCGAACATGAACAGGGCCAGAGGCCAGCTGCGGGAGGGGCAGCAGGCCTCTGGCCTGCTTCTGACGGTGGGTATCAATCAACGCAAAAACGGTGCTTTTGGCGTTGTCAGAAAACCCTCGGAATACGTCCAAAAACCCCGGGGATACGGAAGGGTTCTCCCAGGGGCAAC
>Ga0079224_100007186_pt1 | contig 14890 bp, 11 predicted proteins | sample Stecom2015_FD_80414 | JGI IMG/M metagenome (GOLD analysis project Ga0079224, IMG submission 80414) | Agricultural soil microbial communities from Utah to study Nitrogen management - Steer compost 2015 | ecosystem: Environmental > Terrestrial > Soil > Agricultural land | place: USA: Utah...
CGCCTGCAGGCGGACGGCCATGCGGTGACGGCCTACGATCGGAGCGCCGAAGCGCTCGCCGCCGCCGCGTCGGAGGGGATGGCCACCGTCACGTCACTGGAGGCGCTCGTCGCGAAGCTGGAGGCGCCGCGAACCGTCTGGCTCATGGTGCCCTCGGGAGATCCCACCGAAACCACCGTCACCGCGCTGGCCTCCCTCCTTTCCCGGGGCGATGTGATCGTGGACGGCGGCAACAGCAATTACAAGGATACGATGCGCCGTGCCGGGTTCCTCCGGGAGGCCGGGATCGACCTCATCGACTGCGGAACCAGCGGCGGGATCTGGGGGCGCGCGGAGGGCTACAGTCTCATGATCGGCGGGCCGGAACCGGTGGTGGAGAGGCTGACGCCGATCTTCCGCTCGCTCGCGCCCGGGGCGGAAACGGGTTGGGGGCGGACCGGCCCGTCGGGGGCCGGTCACTTCGTGAAGATGGTGCACAACGGGATCGAGTACGGAATGATGCAGGCGTATGCCGAGGGGTTCGAGATCTTTCATCGCAAGAAGGAATTCGAGCTGGACCTGGCGGAGATCGGGCGGATCTGGCAGCACGGGAGCGTGGTCCGCTCCTGGCTGCTGGACCTCACTACGGCGGCGCTGGAGGAGAATCCGGCCATGGACGGCATTGCGCCCTGGGTTTCCGATTCGGGCGAGGGCCGCTGGACCGTGGCGGAGGCCATCGATCTCGACGTGCCGGCGCCGGTGATCACGCTGGCCCTCCTGGCGCGACTCCGTTCCCGCAGCGAGGAAGCATTTGCGGACCGCCTCCTCGCGGCCATGCGCAATCAGTTCGGCGGGCACGCCATGAAGAAGGAAACCTGATGCCGCCTGCCGAGCCGGCGCTCTTCTGTCTCTTCGGCGCCACCGGAGACCTGGCCCGCCGGAAGATCCTTCCGGCACTCTATCGGCTGCACGCGAGCGGTGCCGCCCCCAACGTGTACGTCCTCGGGGTTACCCGAAGCGCGGATGTGGACGACGTCGCCTTCCGCGGTATTGCCCGCGAGGCGCTGGCCGAGGCCGATGTTCCCGACGCCGAGGCCGGGCGCTGGTGTGATTCCCGGCTCTTCTACCAGGCGATCGGCGAGGGCACGCCGGAGCTGTTCAGAACGCTGATGGAGCGGATCGAGGCGATCGAATCGCGGCATGTGCTCGCCGGCAACCGGGTGTTCTACCTGGCGCTTCCGCCTGCCGGCTTTGCCGCTTCCGCCGAGGGCCTTGCCGCGGCCGGCGCCATGAAGACGCAGGGATGGGCCCGGCTGGTGGTGGAGAAGCCGTTCGGCCGGGATCTCGAATCGGCCATCGAGCTGAATCGCACGCTGCACGAAGGGTGGGACGAGTCACAGATCTACCGGATCGACCATTATCTCGGGAAGGAGACGGTGCAGAACCTGCTCGTCTTCCGGTTTGCCAATGCCATGTTCGAGTCGCTCTGGAACCGGGTGCACATCGAGAGCGTCCAGATTACGGTGGCGGAAGACCTCGGTGTGGAAGGACGCGCTGGCTACTACGACAAGTCCGGGGCCATCCGTGACATGCTGCAGAATCACCTGACCCAGCTGCTCACCCTGGTGGCGATGGAGCCACCCAGCCGGCTCGATGCCGCAGCGATCCGGGGCGAGAAGATCAAGGTGCTCGAGTCCGTGTCGCCGCCCACCCGGGCCGACCTGGTCCGCGGCCAGTACGGCGACGGCACGCTCGCCGGTCACCCGGTCCGGGGCTACCTCGAGGAAAAGGGCGTCCCTCCCGGCTCGGACGCCGCAACCTACGCCGCCATCCGGCTCGAGGTGGACAACTGGCGGTGGCAGGGCGTTCCCTTTTTCATCCGGACCGGCAAGCGGCTGCCGAAGCGCGTTACCGAAGTGGTGCTCAACTTCCGCGAGCCGCCGCTGCAGCTCTTCGACCGCTACGATGCGTGCTGCCCCCAGTCGGATACACTGGTGCTCAGGCTCCAGCCCGATGAAGGCTTCATCCTCTACTTCGACGTGAAGACGCCCGGCACCTCGATGCGGCTGGAGCGGCAGCCGCTCCACTTCGGGTACGCCGAAGCGTTCGGTCCACTCCCGGGCGCCTACCAGACGCTCCTGCAGGACGTGCTCGAAGGAGACCAGACGCTGTTTGTCCATGCGGGCGAGGTCGAGGCGTCATGGCGGCTCTACACGCCGCTGCTGGGAGACGGGCCGCCGCTCCAGTCCTACGCCGCCGGTACCTGGGGACCGGCCGCGGCCAGCGGCCTCATCGGGAAGGGAGTCCAGCCGTGGCGCAACCCGTGACCCCCGAGATCTCGGTGCTGGAGTCGCTCGATGCAGCGAGCCACGAGGCCGCGCGCTTCATTCTGCTCTCGGTGCGGGAGTCGGTGCTCTGCACCGGACGCTGCACCCTGGCGCTCGCGGGTGGTGGAACGCCGCGGCGGCTCTACCAGCTGCTCGCATCGGACGAGTATCGCGAGGCGCTGCCATGGGAGGAGATCACCTGGTTCTGGAGCGACGAGCGTTGCGTGCCGCCGGCGGATTCCCGGAGCAACTTCCGCATGGCCCACGAGGCCATGCTGAGCCGGGTCGCCACGCTCCCCTCGCAGATGTTCCGCATGCATGGCGAGCTCGATCCGCCGCGTGCCGCCATGTCCTACGAGACCATCATCCGGGAGGAGCTCCCCGACCTGGCCTTCGACCTGATCCTCCTCGGCGTGGGGGAGGATGGGCATACGGCATCGCTCTTTCCGGGGCATCCGGCGCTCGAGGAGCGCGAATGGCTCGTCATGGCGGTGGACGGAGGCCCCGACCTCGATGTGCGGGAGCGCATCACCATGACGCTGCCCCTCATCAACCGCGCCCGCAGCGTCCTGGTGCTCGCGGCCGGCGCGTCGAAGCGGCCGGTGGTCCGCGCGGTGCAGGAGGACCCGGTGGCCGCGGCGGAGCGATATCCCGTGGCCCGGCTGCGGCCGGCGGGACACCTCACCTGGATCGTGGACCAGGCCGCCGGAGGGTGACCTCGCTCAGCTGTTGAGGTCGGGCCGCAGGACCCGCGCCTCCCGCAGGTAGACGTGCCGGGCCACCTGCTCGAGGTGGCGCGGCGTCACGTGCAGCAGCACCCGCAGGCAGCGGGGCAGGGCCCGCGGCACCCCGATCTCCGCCGTGCAGAGGAGCGGAATCTTCCCCCAGCCGGCCTCGCGGGCCGCCACCGCCGGGAATTCGCTCGTCAGGTCCGGCGTCGCGGTGAAGATGGCGCTCACCACGTCTTCCAGCCGCAGCTGGTTGGCTTCCAGCATCGCGTCCAGCAGCTCCCGCACGGCTTCCTTCATTGCCTCCGCGGTATCGGACTCTGTCGTCGTGGCGCCGCGTACCGCGCGGACGCCGTGCGCCGCGCGCAGATGCCGCGTGACGTGCGCCGTGAGTCCTTCCGCGGAATGGGGAGCGAGCCGCCGCCGGGCCAGAAGCCAGAAGCGCGTGGCGTTGTCGGTGCGGTCCTGGATCTCGCTCGCCAGGATGACGAGGCCATGGCGCTCGCCCGCTTCGCGGCTCGCGATGGCCGCCACGGCTGGGTCGAGCCGTTCGGCCACCAGGCGCGCGGCGCCGGCCGTGTCGTGCTCCGCCACGGCGTGGATGGCGGGGTGATGGAGGAAGAACCGGGAGCACTGCGCGAGCGCCACCGGATGCGAGGCCGCTGCCTGCACCGTGGCGAGCGAGCTGCCGGGCAATCCGAGCAGGAAGAGGCGGACCGGGACTTCCACCTCCGCTTCCACCCGGAGATCGTGTTCCGCGATGGCTCGGAGGCTCGCCCCGACCACCCCGACGAGCGAGTTGTGCACCGGGAGCAGGGCGCGGTCCACCTCGCCGGCTTCCAGGGCCTCGAGCACCCCGGCAAAGTCGGCAAACGGCACGGCCTCGCCCGCGAGGTCCGGCAGGCTCCGCACCGCCGACTCGCTGAAGGAGCCGGCTTCCCCCTGAATGCCGATCCGGAGCCGCAGGGCCGGCTCCTGCGGATGCCGAAGGTCCTCCGCGGCCTCCAGGCGGGCGGCGCTGCTCATGCGACCGCCGCGGCGCGAAGCCCGCCGGCCGGCACCGCGGACGCCGGTGCAGGCCCCGCCAGTGTACGGCCCGCCGCCTCCGCAAACGGGGCGAGCCGGACCATGAGTGACGCGAACCCGGCCGGCGTGAGCGACTGGTCCCCATCCGATAGCGCCGACTCCGGGTCCGGATGCACCTCGATCATCAGCCCGTCGGCCCCGGCCGCGACGGCGGCAAACGCCAGCGGCGCCACCAGGGCCGCGCGGCCGCCGGCGTGGCTCGGGTCGACGATCACCGGCAGGTGGGTCTCCGACTTGAGCACCGGGATCGCGGCGACGTCCAGCGTATTGCGGGTGGCCGTCTCGAAGGTGCGGATCCCCCGCTCGCAGAGAATGACCTCCCGATTGCCGTGCGCCATCACGTACTCCGCGGCCATCAGCAGTTCCCGAATGGTGGCGGAGAGGCCGCGCTTGAGGAGCACCGGCCGCCGTGCGCGCCCCACCTCCGCCAGCAGCGAGAAGTTCTGCATGTTCCGGGCGCCCACCTGCAGCACGTCGGCGTGCTCCGCCACCAGCTCCACCTGCCGGGTGTCCATCACTTCCGTCACCACACCCAGGCCGGTCCGCTCGCGCGCCTCGGCCAGGAGCTCGAGGCCGGGTGCGCCGATCCCCTGGAACGCATAGGGAGAGGTCCGGGGCTTGAAGGCACCGCCGCGGAGGAGTGCGGCACCGGCGGCACCGACGGCGTCCGCCGTCTCCATCAGCATGTCACGGCTCTCCACCGAGCAGGGACCGGCGATGATCGCGAGCGCCGGCCCGCCGATCGTGGCCCGGGCGGCGCGGATCTCGGTGCCGCGGACGGGCCCCGCGTCGCGGCTCGCCAGCTTGTACGGCCGGAGGACCGGTGTCACCGACTCGATGCCGGGAAGTGCCAGGAGCGGCACTTCGGCAAGCACCGCGTCGTCCCCCACGCAGGCCACGACGATCCGCTGCTCGCCGATGAGGACATGGGCATGCAGCCCGAGCGATTCGACGCGCTCCTTCAGGTGGGCAAGCTCGGCGTCGGTAATGCCGGGCCGGGTGACGATCAGCATGAGTTCCTCGATCGGGTGATCAGTGATGGGAAAACAGAAAGGCCCCCGGAGAACCGGGGGCCCGTTGTCCTGGCTTGCTCGCGACTAGCGGCGCGCGCCTGCCCGACTCCGGCCCCCGCTGGGGAAGCCAAAGAAGAAGCCGAAGGCAAAAAACGCCGGGCGAACCGCCGCGCGATGCATGCTCATGGGCCCAATCTGTGAAATTCCCCGCCGCCGCGCAAGCGCCGGGCTTCCGGTAGCTCCCTCCACCGTTACCTTTTCCGGCATGACGACCACTCCGACGTACACGCACCTGACGCCCCCCTCCGAGGGCGCCGCGATCACCATGGCATCCGGCACGCTCAGCGTCCCCGACAACCCGGTCATTCCTTTTATTGAAGGGGACGGCACCGGGCCCGACATCTGGCGCGCCTCGCAGCGGGTCTTCGATGCGGCGGTGGCCAGGGCCTACGGGGGCAAGCGGCGGATCACCTGGTTCGAAGTGCTCGCCGGAGAGAAATCCAAGAAGGCGCTCGACGACTGGCTCCCGGCGGACACCCTCGAGGCCATCCGGCACCACCTCGTGGCCATCAAGGGCCCGCTGACGACGCCGGTGGGCGGCGGATTCCGCTCGCTGAACGTCGCGCTCCGCCAGCAGCTGGATCTCTACGCCTGCGTCCGCCCGGTGCGCTGGTTCCATGGCGTGCCCTCGCCCGTCAAGGCGCCGGAAAACGTGGACATGACCGTCTTCCGGGAGAATACGGAGGACATCTACGCCGGCATCGAGTATCGCGCCGAGTCGGAGGAGTCGCGGAAGCTGATCGCGTTCCTGCAGGAGGAGCTCGGCGTCCGGTCGATCCGCTTCCCGGACACGAGCGCCATCGGGATCAAGCCGATCTCGGTCGAGGGCACCAGGCGGCTGGTGCGTGCCGCCCTGGCGTACGCCGTGGCCCGGCAGCGGCCGAGCGTCACGCTGGTGCACAAGGGCAACATCATGAAGTTCACCGAGGGCGGCTTTCGCGACTGGGGCTACCAGCTCGCAAAGGAAGAGTTCGGCGGTGTCGAGATCGACGGCGGGCCGTGGCTCAGGCTTCCCGGCGGCACGGTGGTGAAGGACGTGATCGCGGACGCATTCCTCCAGCAGATCCTGACCCGTCCAACAGAATACAGCGTCGTTGCCACACCCAACCTGAACGGCGACTACATCTCGGATGCGCTGGCGGCGCAGGTGGGCGGGATCGGCATCGCCCCGGGAGCCAACATCAACTACGTCACCGGCCATGCGGTCTTCGAGGCCACGCACGGCACCGCACCGAAGTACGCCGGGCAGGACAAGGTCAATCCCGGGTCACTCATCCTGTCCGGCGAGATGATGTTCCGCTACATGGGGTGGGACGAGGCCGCGGACCTGATCGTCTCGTCGCTCGAGGCCACCATTGCCCGGAAGCGGGTGACGTACGATTTCGAGCGCCTCATGACCGGCGCCACGCTGCTCCGGACCAGCGAATTCGGCGAAGCGATGGTGGAGGCGATGGGGTAGCGTAGGGAGCGGCTACTCTCTCCCCTTGAGCCGGCCGATCTCCCGGCGGTCGCGCTTGGTGGGCCGGCCTTTTTCATGCTGGACGAACGCCGGGGCGTGCTTGAGCTGCCAGGCGAGCTTCTCGCGCCGCTCGCGGCTCTCGGCGGTCTCCTCGTAGAGCCGGGCCGCCTCTGTCGCAGGGCCGCGGCGCCCCGAAAGCCCGCGCACCACCACCCGGTGCTCGTACGGGCCGAGGCGGATACGGACTTCGTCGCCGATGGCCACCGGGCGGGCCCGCTTCACCGGCGCATCATTGACCTCGACCTTCCCGCCGCCGATCGCCTCCGCCGCCAGCGCGCGCGTCTTGAAGAAACGCGCGGCCCAGAGCCACTTGTCGAGGCGGATGCGCTCGTCCTCGGCGTCGGCGGATTCGTGACGACTGTCCCGCGAGTGTGACATGTGTTCATTCTAGCATCAGCCGCCCGCCCTGAGCAGTGGCCTCGGCGCCCGCCTGCGCCGGCCTTCTCACTGGTACGTTCCCTGCATCGCCGCATGGCGTTCCCCTCAGCCACTCCTGCCCGACATTCGCGAGGACGCCCGGTGCTGCTCTTTGCCCTCTCGCTCACGCTTTTCTGCCCGCTCAGCCTTCCCGCCCAGCTCGCTTCGGCGGTGCCGGGATCGGCCTCCGCTGCCGCTGCCGATTCCGCGGTGGTGGCTGCGCGAGAGGCGCTGGACCTCGGGCTCGCGTGGCGGGCGAGCCGCCTCCTGGCACCGGTCCTGTCGGACCCGCTCCGCCGCACGCCCGAAGTGCTCTTCCTCGGTGCCCGGGCGGCGAGTGGCTGGGGCGGATGGGCCGAAGTGGAGCGGCTGATCGGGGACGCCCCGTGGCTCGATTCCGCGTTCGACGGGGAGGGACGGGCACTGCTCACCCGCGCGGCACTGGCCCGCGGCGCCGATACGACGGCCGCCGCGCACGCCGCCCGCGCGGTCCAGGCCGCTACCGATTCCACCGTGAAGGGCGAGCGGCTGGTGCTCCGGGCCCGGGCACTCGACCGGATCGACTCGCTCGCACCGGCCGCCGCCGCCTATGCGGAGGCCGGACGGCTCCTCCCCGTTATCGGGGAGTGGCTCTACTATCGTTCGGCCATCGTCACCACCGATCGCGCGGTCCGGGCCGAGCGGTTTGCCCGGGTCACCTCTCCGGTGGCAACGGCCCGCGTGGCCGCAGGACGTGCGGAGGCGCTGGGTCGCTCCGCCGACTCGGCCGCCGCGGCAACCGCATTTGCGGCGCTCGGTGACTGGAACGCTGCCTATCGCTACCGCATGGCCGCCGCGCGCGCCGATACTGCGGAGCGGGACCGGTTCCGCCTCGAGCTGATCGAAGTGGTGCGGACCCGCCCGGGGACGGCCCAGGCGCGCGCCGCCGTTGCCGCGCTGGATCAGGCGTTTGCCCCGCTCGGCAACGCACTCGAGCTCTCCGTGGCACGGGCACTCGCGTCGGGAGGCAGCTCGTCCCGCGCCGTCACGGCCTTCCAGCGCGGACTCGCGGGCGGCGGAGGCACCTCGCGAGACCATTACGACTACGCGCGCCACCTCTTTGCGCTTGGCCGCTATGACGACGCGGCGAAGCAGTTCGACCGGGTTCGGGAACCCGCCTCCCTCGCGGCCTCGGCCGCATACCAGCGGGCCCGCGCGTTCGTGCGGGACGGGCAGGTGAGTGCGGGGCGGACTGCGCTCCGCGCGATCGGCCGCCGCTTCCCCGCCGAGAGCAACTCGGCGGGGATGGCCCTCTTCCTGCTTGGCGATCTGGCCACCGACGAGCGCCGCGATGCCGCGGCACGCGACGCGTTCCGCGCCGTCGTGACCCGCCATCCGGGCGCCGCCATTGCGCCGGCGGCCGCCTTCCGCGCGGCCATCATCGCCTATGTGGCGGGCGATGCGCGCGCGGCCGCTACCGAGCTCGACCAGCTCCGCCGGGTCTTTCCCCGCAGCGCCGAAGTCTCCGCCGCCCGCTACTGGGCCGGCCGCGCCTGGGCCGACGCGGGGGACACGGCAGCCGCCCGGGCGCGCTGGCGGGAGGCGGCCACGGCCGACCGGACCGGCTATTACGGCAGTCTCGCAAACCGTCGGCTGGGCATATCTCCCTGGGTCCCGGCCGCGGCGCGTGACAGCTTCCTGGCGGTCCCCGAAGTCGAGCGCGCGCTCGACCGCGCGGAGCGCCTCGCCGCCCTCGGCCTGGGTCGTGAGGCGGAGTGGGAGCGCGATTTCCTGATGCAGCCCGGGGACACGTCCGCCGAACGCCTGCTCGCGGTGGCCAACGCCTTCCGACAGCGGGATATGGCGTCACGCGGGATGCGCCTCACCTGGCGGGCGCTCGCCAACGGCGCGGCACCCGACGCGCGCACCTACCGGCTGCTCTATCCGGTGGTGCACCAGGAACCGCTCGACGTGGAGGCACGGGCCCACGGAGTGGACCCCGCATTTGCCGCGGCCCTGATCCGTCAGGAGTCGAACTTCACCCCCACGGCCACCTCGCCCGCCGGTGCGCGCGGGCTCATGCAGCTCATGCCGCAGGTGGGCCGCACGGTGGCGCGGGGCCTCGATTTCCCGGTCTGGGATCCGGTGCTGCTCTATGAAGCCGATGTCAACGTGCAGCTCGGCATGGCCCATCTCGCGGAACTGATGGAACGCTACGACGCGCCGGTGCACATCCTCGCGGCGTACAATGCCGGCGCGTCGAGGGTGGAGCGCTGGAAGGAAAAGCGGGGCGCCGACGACCCCGAGATCTTCGCCGAGCGGATTCCCTACAGCGAGACCCGCGACTACGTGCGGATCATCCATCGGAATCAGGAGTTCTATCGCGCGCTCTACGCCTGGCGCGCCCAGCCGGCCGCGACCATCCCCTGATCCATTCCGCGAGGACCCCGCGCGTCAGCGCGGTTGGGCACCTGCGGCCACCGCGATAGATTCAGGCAGGGCCCATACCGCCACCGGACCTGCCATGCCACTCCAGCGCCTGCCTGCAATCGCCGATGCCGGGGCGATTCTCGACAGTATCAGCGAGATCTTCATCGCCACCGACCGCGACTGGCGGGTGACCTACGTCAACCGCAAGGCCACGGAATATCTGGCGCTGCTCCGGATCCGGGCAGACAGCCTGCTCGGGTCGGTTGCCTGGGAGCGAATGCCGTTCCTGGTGGGCACCCGCTTTCATGCGGCGGCACTCCGGGCCATGCAGGAAGACGTGGAGATCGAGATCGAGGCCGCGGTGGACCAGCTGGACCGCTGGTTCGTCTCGCGCATTGCGCCGACGCCGGACGGCATGGTCAGCTATTCGCGGGACGTGACCTGGCGCCACCGGGCCGAAGAGGCCGCCCGCGCCAACGCCGAGCTGGTGCAGGCGCTCGCCGGCTCCACCTCCGACGCCGTCTTCGCGAAGGATCTCGAGGGGCGCTACGTGATGGCCAACAAGGCCACCGCCTGGACCCTGGGGACCACCCGCGAAAAGATCCTCGGCCGGCGCGACCCGGACTTCCTCCCACCCGACCTCGCGAAGATGGTGGCGGAGAACGACCGCCGGGTCATCGAGAAGGGGGGGTCAATTCTTTATGAGGAACGCCTCGACACCCCGCGCGGCCCCCGGATCTTCGAATCCCAGAAGACGCTGTACCGCAATCTGGATGGCCGGCCGGCCGGGGTGCTCTGCATTGCCCGTGACGTGACCGAACGGCGGCAGGCGGAGGAGCGATCGAAACGCCTGCGCGAGGACCTGCAGGAGCGCATCACCGAGTTTCGCACCCTTCTCGAGGCGCTTCCGGTCGGTATTGCAGTGGCCCTCGATTCCGAGGCGCGCGAAGTGACCGCCAACGCCGCGCTGGCGGAGATGTTCGGCGTCGAGCCCGGCATCAACACCGGGCTCAGCGGCGTGGATGGCACCCTGCTCGGCTTCCGCGTGCTCCGGGACGGCCGCGACATCCCCCTGCGCGATCTTCCAGTCCAGCGCGCCGCCCGGGGCGAAACGATCCGGGGTGAAGAAGTGGACATGGTCCTTGCCGACGGAAGCCACCGGATTCTGCTCTGCCATGCCGCGCCGCTGTTCACGCGCGAGGGCGTGCCGCGCGGCGCGGTGGCCACGCTGCTCGACATCACCAGCCGCCGCCGCGAGGAACGCGCGCAGCAGCTCATCGCCGAGGCCACGGCGGCGCTCAATTCCACGCTCGACGTCGGCGACACGCTCGCGGCCGTGGCGGAGATGGCGGTGCCCGCCCTGGCGGACTGCTGCCTGGTGGACCTGATCGAGGAATCGGGCCGGCTGGAACGGGTCAAGCTCGTGACCACCGGCCGCGCGCGGGATGCGGAGCTGTTCGAGATGGCCCGGCAGTATCCGCCCTCGCTCGATTCGGACGAATCGTCCATTGCCCGGGCGATCCGCTCGCGGCAGCCGGTGTTCGTGCCGTCCCTCACTCCCGAATCGCGCCGCGCCGCGGCGCGGAGTCCGGGACACCTGGCCTACCTGGAGGCCATCGGCGCGAGCTCGATCATTTCGGTGCCGCTGGTGGCACATGGCGCCGTGCTGGGCGCCCTCACCTTCTGCTATGGCGAGTCCGGCCGCCGCCATGACGAGGCGGACCTGGTGCTGGCGCGGGACCTGGCCGACCGCGCGGCGCTCGCGGTGGTCAATGCGCGGCTCTACCAGGCGGCCCGGCGCGAAGTGGCACGCAGTGCGCGGGCAGAGGCAGACGTGTCCCGGTGGGCCCATATCTTCCGGCACGCCGGCTGGGGCGTCATCATCGGCGACCCGAGCGGCTCCCTGGTGCAGTCGGTGAATCCGGCCTGCGCGCGCATGCACGGTTACGAGCCGGAGGAGCTGCTCGGCAGGCCCATCACCGACCTCGTGGCGCCGGAGTACCGTGGGCTCGTGGCCAAGAACGTGGAGATCGCCCGCCAGCGTGACCGGGTAATCTTCGAGACCCGGCACGTAACCCGGGACGGGAGCGAGTTTCCCGTCCTCATCGACCTGACCGCCATCCGCGATGCGGACGGCGCCCTCCAGTGCTTTGCCGGCAACGTGCAGGACCTCACCGAGCGCGAGCGCGGCGAGCAGCAGGTGCGCCAGGCCCAGAAGATGGAGGCGCTCGGACGGCTGGCCGGCGGCATGGCCCACGACTTCAACAACATTCTGATGGCGATCATGGGCTTCGCCGATTTCCTGGTGGATTCCTTCGAGCCCGAGGATGCCCGGAAGGTGGATGCGGAAGAGATCCGCAAGGCGGCTGACCGCGCCGCCGCGCTCACCGGCCAGCTGCTCGCCTTCGGCCGTCCGCAGCCGCGCAGTCCGGAAGTCGCCGATCTCAATCACGTGGTACGGGACATGGAGCTCATGCTGCGCTCCGTGCTGGGCGAGCGCGTCCGTCTGGTCACCCGCCTCCAGCCGGGTCTCGGCGGTGTCGAGGCGGAGCGGGGCCAGATGGAGCAGGTCGTCATGAACCTCGCGCTCAACGCGCGCGATGCGATGACTTCCGGGGGCCGCCTCGAGATCTCCACCGACGAAGCGGTGCTCGACCGCGCCGAAGCGTACCGCCTCACCGGCCTCGAGATTCCCACCGGCGACTACATCCTGCTCAAGGTGAAGGACTCGGGGCAGGGGATGACGCAGGAAGTCCGGGCCCGCATCTTCGAGCCGTTCTTCACCACCCGGAACTCGTCGCACAACAGCGGACTCGGGCTTTCGGTGGTGTACGGGATCGTCAACCAGTCCCGCGGCTATCTCTGGGTAGAGAGCGCCCCGGGGGCCGGCACCACCTTCACCATCTGCCTTCCCCGCGCCGCGCGGCGGGCAGAGCCGGCGGCAGCCGGGACGCTGACGAAGATCCCGGGCGGCACCGAAACGATCCTGGTCGTGGAAGACGAGGAGACCGTGCGGTCACTGGCGAGCCGGGTGCTCTCGGATGCGGGGTACGGCGTGATCCGGGCGGCGGACGGCGCGGAAGCCTTCGGCATCGTGAGCGATGGGGAACGGGTGGACCTCGTGCTCAGCGACATCGTGATGCCCCGCCTGAGCGGCATCGAGCTGGCGCAGCGGCTCGCCGCGCTCGAGCCCGGTCTGCCGATCATCTTCATGTCCGGATATACCGGGGCCGACATGGAAATGCTCGATCCAGGGGCAATTTTCCTGCAGAAACCGTTTGCCGCGGAGAACCTTCTGCTGCAGGTCCGCCGGGTGCTCGATTCCGGGATGCCGGGCGGGGGAGTTGGTCATCGGTCACATTCTGCCGGCGCGGAGATGCCGATAATGGGCGCGCCGGGTCTTACACCGGAAAGGGAGGCAGGATGAAGCGATTGCTCCTGGCGGCGGCCACCATGGCCGTTCTTGCGGCCTGTGAACCGGAGTATGAGGAAACGGCAGGCCACGAGGATGTGACCGGAGCGGAAGCGCATGGCGCGGCCCCCGAGCACGCCCTCGAGGTGACCGGCGGCGCCGATAGCGCAGGCGTCTCCGGCCGGGTCCCGGCGGACAGCGGAGGCACCATTCACCATCCGGGGGCCGACGGAAATTCCGGCCGACCGCCAGATCTGCGGACGGCGGAGGCAGCTTCCGGAGGCCCCGGAGGAGCGTAGCAGAAGGAGGGAACTCATGAAGCGACTACTGACGGCCGCCGCGTGCATGGCCATGCTCGCGGCGTGCAACCCGGACGGCGCCGATACGCGCCAGACCGGTGCAGCTGATGACTACGATACCCGAATCGATGATGTGGCCGGCAGGAACGATACCAGCGGGATCAGCGCCGGAACGCCCGGAATCGGCACCACCGGCGCCACCGGCAACATGAGCGGCGATACCCGCGGCGCCACCGGCGCGGATGCCGGCGGCACGGGGCAGCTGACGGAAGCAGCAATTCTTTCCCGGCTTGCCGTGGCCAACCAAAGCGAGATCCAGGAGGCCCAGCTGGCCCAGCGCCAGGCGGCGAGCGCTCAAGTGAAGGAGCTGGCCCGAACCCTCGAGCGGGATCACTCGGCCAATCTCACCCGGGTGAAGTCCCTGCAGGAAAGCGTGGAATCCGATCCGGATGCCCGGGCGCGGGCCGTCGAGGAAACCGACGCGGACAATTCGGACCTGGCCGGCAAGACCGGCGCCGAGTTCGACAGCGCCTTCCTCGACCGCCAGGAGAGCCTGCACGAGGAAAACATCCGGAAGCTGGAGGAGGAATTCCTCCCGTCCGCGCAGGACGCGGAGCTGCGGACCCACATCGAGCAGACGATCCCGACCCTGCGGCAGCACCTTGCCAGCATCCGCCGCCTCAATGAGCAGCAATAGGGAGGAGGTCCAGATGGAGAGCAGAGCCAAGCTGCTGGGGCATCCGATTCACCAGATGCTGATCGTCTTCCCGCTCGGCCTGCTCGCCACGGCCGTGATCTTCGACGTGATCGGTCTGTTCCGCGGCGGAGACTGGGGGCAGATGGCGTACTACATGATTGCGGCGGGGATCATCGGCGGGCTGGTCGCGGCCGTATTCGGGCTCCTCGATTTCCTCGCCATTCCCCGTGGCACCCGCGCCCGCCAGGTGGGCTTGCTGCATGGCGTGGGAAATGTCCTCGTGATTGCGCTCTTCGCCGCCAGCTGGCTCCTCCGGCGGCCGTCGCCGGCGGAACCCGCGGTGGAGGCGCTGGTCTTCTCGTTCCTCGGGTTCTTCCTGGCCGCCGCCACGGGCTGGCTGGGCGGAGAGCTCGTCGACCGGCTCGGCGTCGGGGTGGATAACGGCGCGCATCTCAATTCCCCCAGCTCGCTGTCCGGGCGTCCAGCATCCGAGGGCCGCAGTATGTCGGGTTTCAAGGGCCCCGAAAGGCGGGTCGGCGCGGAGCCGGCGTACGCAGGCGGTGAACGCCGGCGGTAAGGCGCATTTCCGCCCGGATCGAGTCTTCACGTTGAGATCCACCCGGCGCTGTGGGAGTTGGGCGGAGTGCCCGCCGCAGCGTCGGGGCGCTCCGCAGTGCCAGTAGAGCCGCCCTGATCCCATTCTCTGCCTTGGCGAATCGCGGCCACCCGCGCACTTCGCTATATTGCGCCCGTGCCGGAATCCCACCGAACAGTCAGGACCTCATTCCCGGATCAGCGGACCCTGCTCAGGTGGCTCTTCAGCGGGCGTCTGCTCGTTGCGCTGGCTGCGCTGATTGCGGGGGCGCTCGTCTGGACGAGCGCCCCCCAGCTTTCCTTCCTGGCCAGCGTGGCCGTGATCGTGGCGCTGCTGATCACGGGGTACG
>Ga0079224_100007187_pt1 | contig 14890 bp, 19 predicted proteins | sample Stecom2015_FD_80414 | JGI IMG/M metagenome (GOLD analysis project Ga0079224, IMG submission 80414) | Agricultural soil microbial communities from Utah to study Nitrogen management - Steer compost 2015 | ecosystem: Environmental > Terrestrial > Soil > Agricultural land | place: USA: Utah...
GCCCCAGAGCACGCCCCCTGCCGAGGCGCAGCTGACGTACAAGGGCGTCCCGATCGGGCCGATGCAGACGTTCGCGGACATTGAGCGGCAGGCGATCGCGCCCGCGGGGGCTGCCGAGGACATGGTGCTGGACGCCATCGAGCGGCGCGAATCGAGCGCCCCCGTGGGCGGTGACCGATGGAAGTCCCTGATCGGCCAGTGGCAGCGGCGGGCGGAGGCTGCCGGATATGACGGCGTGGAAGATGCGCTGGACGCCCTCGCCCATCGGCAGCCCGAGGCGTGGATTACGCCGGGAGGTGACGTTTCGCGGTCGTTCTACTGGTGCTTGGAGCGCTGCCTCCCAGGCCAGCAGCCGCGCCCCCTATACGCCGCGCCACAGCATCCCGCAGCCGCTGATGGGTCGGACGCACAGGCCGCCGAGATCGAGGCGCTGCGGGCGGAGTCGGCGGAGGCGGCAAAAGTCCTGCGCGGCGCTTTGGATGCCAGAACAGATGGCGAGCCGTTGCGCGTGCTGGCTATCCGCGCAAGCAATGCCCTGTACTGGCGAAACGAACGCGCCGAGCGGGCCGAAGCCCGCGCCGACAAGCTGCTGGCGGCGGCGAAGAGGCTGACGCAAGAGGTGGGCCGCCTTCAACAGCAGTACGACGAGCGGACCGCCTGCGTGATCGCGCATCGCGGATCGGCGCTTGCGTGCAGCGACGCCGTGCGCTCCGCCTACTCCGACGAGCGCCGCCGCGCCGACAGGCTGGCGGAGGCGTTGCGCAATTCCGCCGACGCGCTGGAACGCCTCGCCTTCGCCATCCGCGCGCCGAACGCGCATACCCCGCGACTGGTGGAGCTGGCAATCGCCATGCGTGCCGCCGCCCATCCCGGAGGCTCCGACAATGGCCGCTGACGTTGAACAAAAGGCCGCGCGACCGCATGGCGAGCTGATTCGTGAACTGCTCGACTCGCGCATACCGAAAAGCGAGCGAGAACACGCGGCAGCGCGAGAGATCGAGCGGTTGCGGGCGGATGCGGAGCGGTATCGGTGGCTGCGCGAACGCATGGTGGCAGAGGAAATCGTAAACAAGGCGTACGCGGTGATCGCCCTGCGCGTGGTCGGGCCCATTGCCAAGCGCCCCGCAGATCCCGAATACTGCGGCGAGCTCGACGCCGTCATCGACCAGGCGCGCGGTGGATGCGGAGAGTGGGCGGCGCTCGACGCCGCGAAGACTGACCAACAACAGGCCAAAGGAGGCCAGACAAATGCATGACCTGAGCTACATCATCAAGGCGAACAAGGAAGAGGCGGCCCGCCAGCTGCGCGAGAGGCGCAAGCGCCAGGCCGCCGCCATCGAGCGCATCGAGCGGGCGAACAAGCAGAAGGCCCGCGTCCTCTCCGGCTCCAGGGGGCGCTGACCATGTGCTCGCTCATGGACTACATGGCAGCGGCCACCCTGGTCGACATGGCCGTCATCCTCCTGGCGGCCGTGGTGCTGGTCTCGGCGTCGCTGTGCATCGGGCTCACGGGGTTCTTTGCCCTGACGAGCGCGATCTGCAGCTGGCGCGGCCGCCACGATCGGCGGCGCCCGGCGCGCTGGTGGCCTGGCCGGTTCAGTTGACCGGCCAGCGCGCGCTGCAATACTGAACCGGGGAGTACAGCAATGAAGATCACCCTGACCGGCGACCAGGCCCGGCTGTGCCCCGAGCTGGCATGGGACCGGCACGTACGGGAGACCGACCTGCCCGGGGCGCTGATGACGGACAAGTGCGAGCGCGTGCTGGAGCTGGAGCTGCGCCTCTTCCCCGACGAGCTGGCGGCCGAGCTGTGGGCGCTGGTGCCCAAGGTGTTCGAGGGGGAGCGGCAGCCGGTGCGGCTGGTGCGGGCGACGATGGGACACGAGTTCTGGCGCAGCTTGCGCGACCCAGAGGCCAAGGGTCAGCTGGCCCGGGAGCTGATCGGCTTCGCCGAGGCTTCGCGCAATACTGCACCGACCGGTATAGAATCCCGGCATGGCCAGTAAAGTAGTGAAAAATAAACCGGCGAGTACAGGAAAGCCCAAGCCGCCAGCCGCGGGCCGGGGCAGGCCGAAGGGGTCGCAGAACAAGGCGACCGCGAAGGCCAAGGAGGCCATCGCCATGCTTGCCGACGGCATGACGCACGAGCTGCAGGGGTGGCTGCGCACGTCGGCCTACGGGGTGGCCGAGCTGTGGGAGCTGTGGCAGCCCCAGGTGGAGGGGGAGGAGCCTCCACCCGACGCCGTGACCCGGGGCCGCGGCAAGTCCGCCCAGGTCCTGCGGCGCATGCGGGGCAAGGACGGCAAGGTCCTGACGGCGAGCCTGGCCGACATCATGTCCGGCAGCCTGCCCGAGGGTGCTATCGTGCAGTGGGTGCTGCGCCCCGACCCGGGCGGCGCGACCGACACCATGCTGCGTGCGCTGGAGTACCACATCCCGAAGCTGGCCAGGACGGAGCACACGGGGCCGAATGGCGGGAAGCTGGAGCCCGCCGTCATCAAGATCACGGGCGTGAAAGCGCCGAGGAGAGAGGAATGAACCTGAGAGAGTACGCAGAGCAGGCCATCCCGCTGTTGCAGGCGGTGCTGGAGGGGAAGACGCTGGAGTTCCGCCCGAGGCTGGGCATCGCCGGCCACGTCCGGAAGTGGGAGCGCCTGAACGACCTTACCCGGGTCGATCACCTCAACCTGGCCGAGTTCGAGGTCAGGGTGAAGTCCGAGGCGCCGGACGTGGTTGCGGTGCATGTCTATGGGGACGGCATGGTTGACGTGGCCTTCGGCCCGAAGGAGCCTTTGCCGGAGGTCAGGGGCCAGCTGGTCCGCTACGTGCGCGAGGACCTGGTCGTCTGGCCGCCGCCGCAGGGGGCCAGCCCGCCCCCGGCCGAAGAGCAGGAGGCCGAGGAGCCGGATGTCCCCGATTACCCCCAGTTCGTCAGGCTCGTCCTCACCCCATCGGGCATGGTGAAGGTGACTGGCCCGAAGCAGGCGGTCGACGACCACATCGCCTTCGTGGAGCGAAATCAGGGTCGATGAACAAGCCCTGCAAGGCCTGCAAGAAGATCCGCGCCGCGGTGGCCAAGCCGGCTGCCGCGGCGCGTCGTGCTGTCAACAAGGCCGTCGAGGCCGTGAATCGCAAGCGCCGAGGCAATGGCTGACGGATCCGGCCCTGGGCGGGTGATCGACCTCCAGATCCCCGAGAAGCTGCTGCCGCTCATCACCGAGAGGCGGCGGTACAAGTCGATCCGTGGCGGCCGAGGCTCGGGCAAGTCCCACACGGTCGCCCGCGCGCTGCTGGCACTGGGCGCGTCCAGGGAGCGCCTGCGCGTCGCCTGCTGCCGCGAGGTGATGAAGTCCATCGACGGCTCGGTGAAGCGCCTGCTCGACGACCTGATCCAGGAGTACGGGCTGCAGGACTACTTCGAGAGCCAGCGCACGAAGATCATCACCGCCCTCGGCGGCGAGTTCACCTTCCACGGCCTGAAGGACCACACCGCCGCGGCGCTCAAGTCGCTCGAGGCCTGCGACATCGCCTGGATGGAAGAGGCCCAGACCATCGGAGAGCGCAGCTGGCAGCTGCTGACGCCGACCGTGCGCCGCCCGGGGTCCGAGATCTGGGCGAGCTGGAACCCGGAACTGGAGTCGGACCCGGTCTACCAGCGGACCTTCGTTTCGCCTTGGGTGCCGCCGGAGAAGATGCTCGACATCGAGATCAACTGGCGCGACAACCCCTGGTACAACGAGGTGCTGGAGGACGAGCGCCAGCAGCTCAAGCGGGCGAACCACGACTTGTACATGCACATCTGGGAAGGCAAGCTCCGCACTGTCGCGGGCCTGCTGTTCAAGCGCGTCTGGTTCAAGCGGTACAACCCTGGCGACGAGCCAGCGGACATGAGCTACTACCTGGCGACGGACTATGCCACCACGGACGTCGAGGACCCCGAGGTCAAGACCGAGCCGGACTTCACCGAGCTGGGCGTCTGGGGCATCGACCGCGAGCGGGAGCTGTGGGCGGTGGACTGGTGGTCTGGCCAGGTCGAGCCCGGCGGCAAGGACGGCTGGATCGAGGCGATGGTGGCCTTGTGCAGGAAGTGGCAGGTCGAGCGCATCTTCGAGGAGAAGGGGCCGATCTACCGGGCGACCCGCCAGGCGGTGTCCAAGTCCCTGCGGGAGAAGGGGTGCATGGCCGTCCGGACCCCCATCGCCAGCGTCAACAGCAAGGTCGAGCGCGCGATGGGTTTCGTCGCCCTGGCGTCCGACCTGATCGTCCACATCCCCAACAACGAGTGGGGGAACCGCCTGGTCGAGCAGCTGTGCTCATTCACAGGCCAGAAGGGCAGGGTCGACGACATGGTCGACGTCTGCTCCATCCTGGCCCGCGGCATCGAGCTGATGGCCACCGAGCCGCGAGACGAGCGCCCAGAACCGCGTACAATCAAGCCGTTCACCGAGGAGCACTTCGCCTTCTCCGACGAGGACGAGGGCGAGGATCCCGAATACCGCCGCAGCTACACCGAGGTTTGAGGCCATGAGCACCCCGTTCGACCAGATGCCGCCCCCGCCGCCGTCCGCCGCCCTGACCGGCGGGGTGCCGCTCGCGCCCGCTGCGCCGGCACAGCAACCCCCGGAGCCCGTTCGCTACGCCGTCAGCGAGGAGCGCGTCAAGCGGCTGTTCGAGGAGATCGACGCCGCCAGGGAGTTCGATGACAACGCCAGGCGGGACTACGCCTTCTGCCGCTTCTACGCCCGCGGCGACTCGAACTTCGAGGTGTCGGTCAACCTGATCGGCACCTACATCGACATCATGGTCGCGTTTCTGTACGCGCGTGACCCGGACGTCGCGTGCTCGCCGTCGGACAGCGTGGGGCGGAGGGCGAAGGCCGAGGCCAAGGTCTTCGCCGAGACCATGCAGAAGGTGCTGTCGCGCTGCTGGAGGGACGTGGGCCTCAAGCGCGCGGCAGAGCGCTGGGTGCGCAGCATGCTCACCATCGGCGTCGGCTGGCTGAAGTCCGGGTGGCAGGAGCGGTACGAGACCGACCCGGAGATCGCCCAGCGCAAGCGCGACATCCAGGAGAACCTGGCCAGGAGCGCCCAGCTCCAGGAGGAGCTGAGCAACGGCGCCGCAGACGACTTCGAGGCGCGCCAGGAGGAGCTGCAGGCGCAGCTGCATGGCCTGGAGGGGCACGTCGAGAAGCTGGTCTATCGCGGCCTGTTCGTGGACTTCGTCCCGGGCGAGCACATCCAGGTGTCGGTCGACGTTCCCAGCCTGATCGACATCGAGGGCGCGACCTGGATCGCGCACATCAACTACATCCCGCTGGACCACGCGAAAGCGAAGTGGCGAGACGCGGGGATCACCGACGATGAATGGAAGGCCGCCGAGCTGTTCCACGTCAACAAGCCCACCTCGCGCCAGGAGCGCAACGAGACGCCCGAGGCCCGCACCGACATCGATCCCACCATGGCCAGCCGCTACTCGCGCGGACATCTCCCGAGCGGCGTCGGCAGCAGCGACAGCAAGTACAACTGCTTCGTGCAGCACATCGAACTGTGGCGCGGCGACGAGAGCCTGGTCTACGACCTGGTGCGTGGCGTCAAGAAGTGCCTCGACTGCGGCCCGCCGAATGTGGCCACGACCCGCTTCTACCCGTTCTTCCCGTGCGCCCTGCACGAGGTGGACAACGAGCGGCACCCGCAGTCGCTGGTGCTGCGCAGCTACAAGCTGGTCGACGAGTACGCGCGCACCCGCTCCGGCAAGGCGCAGCTGCGCCGCCGAATCAAGCCCAAGATGGCGTTCGATGCCCGCGCGCACACCGCGCAGCAGATCAACAAGATCGCCCGCGGAGAATACGGTGAGTACATCCCGCTGAAGCCTGCGGTCGAGGGGGCCACGCTCAAGGACAGCATCTGGGAGATGCAGTACCCGAGGATCGACCCGGCGCTGTTCGACCTGTCCGAGGTGCGCAGCGAGCTGGAGACCATGTGGGGCATCCAGGAGGCGCTGTCGGGCACCGTCCAGGTCGCGAAGACCGCGACCGAGGCCGAGATCCAGCAGGCCGGCACCCAGGCCCGCACTGGCGCGATGCGCGATCGGATCGAGGAGCGGCTCACTGCGCTGGCGAACTACCACGCCGAGATCCTGCTGCAGATGCTGTCGCTGGAGGACGTGGCCGAGATGGTCGGCCCCGAGGCGATCTGGCCCCAGGTCGACGTACAGGACCTCGACCTGCTCGTGAAGGTGGAGATCGCTGCCGGCACGACCGGGAAGCCCAACACCACGGCGCAGCGCGAGGCCTGGGCAGCGACCCTGCCGCTGGCCCGCGACCTCATCATGCAGATCGGCCAGCTGCGGATGTCGCCGCCGGAGGAGGTCGCTCGCTGCCTGGAGGCGCTCCTGGAGGAGACGTTCATCCGCGCCGGAGACGATCGGTTCGACATCGAGCGCATCCTCCCGCAGGCGGGACAGCCGGCGCCGCTGGTCGACCCCGCCACCGGAATGCCGGTGATGGCGCCCCCCGCCGCTGGTGGTACACTGCCCGAGCAGCTACCGCCGGCGACCGACCCGACGATGCCGCAGGGCGACGTGGTGGCGCCCTCTGAGCTTCCGCCGCGAATGCAATGAGAGAGACCAGCATGGACATCAAGACCTTGAACATGGCGCACAGCTCGATGAGGCTGCTGCTGGGCATCGAGGAGGCGCTCGCCTCGCTCCCGAGCAAGAGCGAGATGGAGGCGTCGCTCGCCGACGACGAGCATGCGCTGGGCATCTCGGTGTGGACGCCGCTCGGCCAGATCTTCGCCCCGATCCCGCTGGACGACGCCGGGTTCGCGCTGGAGAAGGCGCGCGAGTACCTGTCGGCCAAGAGGCTCGACGTGATCTCCGGCCTCGCCAGCATGGGCGTCGACGCGAGCCCCGACCACGTCGCCGAGCTGCTCGACGAGCGTCGCGGCGTCTTTGCTTCGCCGGCCTCGGCCAAGGGCAAGGGGCTGAACTGATGGCCGGGGACATGGGTCACAAGCAGGTGGTGGAGGCCATCGCCACCGTGGCGGCCCGGGTCATGATGGTGGCGCTCCCCGTGAGCGCCACCTTCAACCTGAGTGAGAGCCAGGCTGCGGCGACGCTGGCAGGCGATGTCGTGCAGGTGCTGAAGTACCAGAACTACCCGGCCGTCTACATCGACCAGCACGCCGAGTGGTCGGATCTGATGAAGCAGGCGGACGAGCGCACGCGCTTCATCTTCATCGCCCTTGTCTTGGGCATCTACGAGTAAGGAGAGAGGCGATGCCTCAGAGCAACCAGAACCAGCCCGCCCCGGGCGACGACGAGATCAAGGCCGGGCAGCAGCCCGACACCGCGGCCGACCCCGAGGTCGAGACCACTACCGACGACATCGCGCAGCAGGCGATCGCCGCGTTCGACGAGGGCGAGGCCGAGGCCAGCGGCGACGACGGCTCCCTGGTGCCGGCCCCGCCGGTCAACGAGCGCGCCGACGACGAGGGCGACGAGGGCGACGAGGGCGACGACGGGGCCGGCGACGACGGCAGTGGCGGCGAGGAGACCCCCGAGCAGAAGGCCGCCCGCGAGAAGCTCGAGGCCGCGAAGGCCGCCGAGGACGCCGAGGTCAAGGCGCTGAGGCTGCACGGCAAGACCGAGCAGCGCTTCCGCGAGCTGAGCGGAAAGGTGCGCGAGCTGAGCGACAAGCTCGAACGCGCCGGCGGCGACGAGGTGCTCGAGACCGTCGCCAAGCTCGGCGGCAAGCAGGGCCTGGCCCTCACCATCCAGGCGGCGCAGGACCAGTTCCGCTGGGACGAGGAGATGGCCCGTATCGGCGCGAAGCCCGAGCAGTTCGCCACGGCGGTGGGGATCATCGCCGCTGCCAACAGCAACGACGAGAAAGCGTGGCGCGGGGCGCGCGAGGTGCTCGTCCAGCAGCTCGCCTACTTCGACCAGCTTCTCGGCAATCCCTCCGAGCACTACGACCCGCTGAAGCAGCACCCGGATCTCCAGGAGCGCGTGCGCAAGGGTGAGCTGGACGAGGCCGACGCCCAGGAGATGGCGGCCCTGCGCGATGCGCGGGCGCGGGCCCAGCAGGAGCGCGAGCGGCAGCAGCAGGACGGCATGGCCACCGAGGCCCAGCGGCGCGCGCTGGCGGACCTGAGCGGCCTGGGCGCGGAGCTGAAGAAGCGGGACGGCGAGGCGACGTTCACCCGCAAGATGGCCGTCCTGCAGGAGGCGATCAACGAGACGCTGGCCTCGCTGCCGCCCGACAAGTGGGTGGCGAAGGCCCGGGCCATGTACGAGAAGCTCGCCCTGCCGGACGCCCCCGCCCCCCAGGCGCCGGCGCAGCGGCCGCGGCCGGGCAAGCAGCCGGTGCGGGTGTCGTCTGCGACGACCGGGGCTGCCGGCGGTGGCGCCATCCACCCCAGCCGCCCCGTCGACCCTGTCGCGGCGTTCGACCAGGGCGTGCAGGAGGCGCGAGAAGCCGGCCTGTGACGGGGTATTGACAGGCGCGAAAAAGTCTGTATTGTCCCCGGTAAGTCGAAGGCCGCCACGCGGCCTCGATCCCCGCAGGGGAGGAGGAGTGGACCGGTCGCTCCGGTCGCCTCCTCCCCCGCGACCACCGCCAAGCAGCACCGCTGGAGTCGCGCCCAGCAGCACGGAATACGAGGGGTCGTGTCCTCGCGGCGGGTAGTGAAGCCTCCTACCTCTTTCGCGAGATCGCCAACATGCCCATGACCCCGGCGCAGTTCGCCGCAGGTGCGAACCGACAGCTCGAAGTCTACAGCCGCGACAACCCGGTCGACCAGATCGGGTACGAAAAGCCGTTCCTGAAGTGGCTCATCGCCAACAAGAAGGAAGCCATCGGCGGCAACCAGTACTTCAACGAGAAGGTTCGTGTCGGCTACGACTCGAACTACCAGAACTACTACGGCGACGACCAGGTCGACTACAACCGTCGTGACACGGTGCGCCTGGCCAAGTTCGCGTGGTTCAACTTCCACGACGGCTTCATGCTCAACGAGGACGAGCTGGCCGCCAACGGCATCATCCTGACCGACGACCGCAACGCCGTCGCGACGGGCGCCGAGAAGATCCAGATCTACAACCTGCTCACCGAGAACTTCGACGTCCTCCGCGAGGGTGTGCAGGAGCAGTTCAACCTGGAGATGCTGCTCGACGGTTCGCAGGACCCGAAGGCGGCCCAGGGCCTGGACCTTCTGGTCAGCACCTCCCCGTCCAGCACCACGGTCGGCGGCATCAACGCCGCCAACGCCAGCTGGTGGCAGAACAACGTCAACGGCCCCATCGCTCTGTCGCCGGGCGGCACGTACACCCCCTCCATCCTCATCACCGAGATGGAGGAGACCTGGCGTGACTGCACCCGCTACGGCAAGAAGTCGGCGCCGGACAAGATCATCTGCGGCGGCGCGTTCTACGACGCCTACCGCGATGCGGTGAACGCCACCAACCAGCGCCAGATCACCATCCGCGAAGGCGGCAACGGCGGCCCGAAGGTCGACGGCGGCACCAGCGACCTGTACTTCAAGGGCGTGCTGGTGGAGTACGACCCGACCTTCGACGAGATCGACAACCTGTTCGGCCCGATCTCGCCGGCGTGGTCGAAGCGGTGCTACTTCCTCAACAGCAAGACCATCAAGCTGCGCCCGCTCCCGGGCCACTGGATGGTCAACCGCAAGCCGCCGCGCATGTACGACCGGTACGTGTTCTACTGGGCGGTGACGAGCAAGTACCGCCTGACCACCAACAAGCGGAACGCGAACGCGGTCCTCTGGATCAGCTGACGCATCGAGGGGCCTGCCCTGCGTAGGCCCCTCCCCGCCGCCCACAAGAGATCACTGCCATGTCGAACATCAAGACCATCACCATCGACGTCAAGACGGCGACCACGGACGAGTCCACCCTCGGCGCGGACCCGGTCTTCCTGGGCCGCACCCCGCACGGCGGTGGCGCCGGCCGCGAGGCCAAGCTCCATATCCCGGTCCTGCCGGATACGGCCGTCATCACCCTGCAGGGCCATGACGGTCACGGCACCGAGGAGCGCGGCACCACGGACATGAACCCGCCCGACTACGAGGACGACGGCTGGACCGACGTGCTGGAGCTGGACTCGTCGTCGGAGCACCTCATCGAGCTGGAAGACCTGCCGCGCTGGCTCCGCGCGTTCATCACCACCGCGGACGGCGGCGGCTCGGACGTCGTCGTCCACATCGAGGGCGTGCAGTAATCCTGCACGCCCCTCCTTCAAGAGAGAGGTGCAACGTGACCAAGACCACCAAGACCACGAAGAAGAACGCGGCCGCGGACGAGCCGACCAACGAGAAGGTGAAGCTGAGCCCCAAGGAGATCGCGGAAGCTGTCCGCGCCCCCAAGGACGCTGCGCCTTCGCTCGGCCCGAAGCCGCCGGCCGATCGAGAGGACCTGGAGCCGAGCGGCCCCGAGGTCACCTCGGTGCGCGTGCTGGTCCGCATGAACGAGCTGACCGTGATCCCGAGGCGCGTGTTCGAGCACGAGATCGACATCCTCGTGGCGATCCACGGCGAGGAGAACATCGAGGTCGTCGAGGGCTCGGAGCTGAAGCGTCCGCTGATCGGCGACGCGAGCGATGAGCTGAATCGCCTGCTGCGCGTCTACGGGCGCAAGCAGGAGAGGCACGTCCTCGCGCAGTTCGCGAACGCTCGCCAGCTCGCCGACTACCTCGGCATCAAGGCCCCTGTCGTCGGCCGCGGCACGCGCGGCAGCACCCGCACCGACACGATGTCGGCCCAGCGCGGCGACGGCGTCGAGTAAGCGGGGGCGTCCTCTCTCCGTCCCCGAGTACAGGCCCGGCTGGGCAACCTGCCGGGCCTTTTTGTAAGGCGAGCAGCGAATGGAAGGTGTGGGCGCAACAGAATTGATCCTCGGTGGCGGCGTGGTCCTGTGGCTCACCCGCGAGGTGTGGTGGTCCCTGCTTCGCCGCAAGGGTGACGTCGCAGAGGCCGGAGCGAACGCCGCGCTGCTCGAAGGGCTCAGGAAGCGCATCGAGTCCCTGGAGGTCAGTCTGGTCCAGGTGCATGCGCTCCTGGAGGAGGAGACGAAGGCAAGGCGCCTCGCCGAGGAGCGGGCGCACAGGCAACAGCTCCGCATCCAGACGCTGGAGTCAGCTCTGCGCAGGCTGGGCGCTGTGATCCCCGAGGAGGAGTGATGATCTTCGACCTGTCCACGATGCACCTCGGGGACGTGCTGATGGCGCTTCCGGCCATGCGTGCGGGCGACGCTGTGGTGACCCGTCATCGTGTCCCGGGCGCGCCTGTGGAATGGATCGACCCCGAAGTGGCACCGCCAGCGCGCGAGCGCACCTACCCCGCCATGCGCCGCGGGCGCCACACGACGGATGCGTGGCTGGAATCGACGGGCCGCGCTCCGGTTCGGCATAGGCTGGCGCCGGAGGCCGACAAGCGGCACATCGTGATTGCACCGGCGGTGCGGGCCCCTGAGAAGCAATGGCCGCAGGAGCGCTGGGAGGCGCTGCGCGACGCGATCCCTGGCGCGCTGTACGTCGATGGCGACGCGGACCGGGCCGAGTGGATGCGCTGCCTGAACATCGCCGACACCGTCATCTGCCCCGACACCGGCACCGCGCACATGGCCGACGCGCTCGGCTGCCCGCGGGTGATCGCGCTGCACGGCGTGCCGGCGAACTGGCCGCATTGCGCCCCGTATTGGGACCGGCGCTACTGCATCGCGCGCGAGTCCATGGATGCAATCACGGTCGATGACGTGCTGGAGGTGGTCCGTGGCTAACCTGCTGCTCGATCCCACCCTGTGGGCCGATGGCACCGGCTCGCCGCCGTCATCATGGGACGGCAGCAGCTACGCCGTCAGCGTAGGCCCGGGGACGACGGGGTATTTCGGGATCAACTACACGGGCGCGGCTCCTGCGCCTGGCGATGTCGTGGCGGGAAGCGTCGTGCAGACCAACGCTGCTTCCCCGGAGCCGACGGTATTCCTGAACCTGGTCGATACTGCCGCTGACGTCGTGCTGGAATCAGTGCAGCTGCCGAAAGGCGTCCCCGTGGACTTCTCGTTCGCCGCATCGGCACCCATGCGCCTGATCCTGGCGGGAGCGGCGGACAGCACCTTCTCCACCGGCTGGTACGGGCTGAATATCAGCGTGACGCCCGCAGCGCCCGTCGAGGAGTGCAGCTACAACTGCAGCTGCGACCCCCAGACCGGCACGCGCAACATCGACACGCTCGGCAACCTGGCCTCGCGCCTGATCCGCCGCCTGGGGTTCGTGGACCCGCTGGGCGCCGCGGAGGTGCGTACGCTGTTCGACTTCCGCACCGAGCTGATGATCCGCATGGGCTACGCCGCCAACGCGGCGAACCCGCCGGCGGGGATGCTCTCCCTGATCGACGCCGTGGTCAACGAGTCGCAGCAGCTGCTGTGGCGTCGCCTGGAGCTTGACCAGGAAGGAGCACAGCCTCCGCGCATGGAGGAAGATACCGACGTCAACGTGCTGGACTACCCGCTGGTGTTCGCGCACGCGCTCGGGCAGCTGAAGGCCCACTACAACAAGCCGGACGCGAAGCTCTACCTCGACCAGGCAGAGAAGCAGCTGGGCGACTACATGCGCCGCAGCCCGCCGAGCATCCAGTTCCTGGCCCGAGATTTCCTCAAGGAGGCGCAGCGGTTCCTGTACCAGAAGGCGGCGAGCTTCCGGCAGAGCCGGTTCTTCTACTGGCCGCTGCAGGAGGGCGTTCGCTTCTACGACTTCGCGCAGAACGAGGGCGAGTGCGCGCACCGATTCGTGCCGGAGCTGATCGAGGGCGTCTACGTCACCGAGGGCGACGACTGCACGACCGAGCGCTGGCGCGAGCTGGCGGCCGGGATCAACCCGCTGCTGTACAACGGCGGCGTGCGCGAGAGCTGGCCGTACCGCTACGAGTTCCGGCAGTGCATCGAGATCTTCCCCGCGCCGGACAGCCGCGCTGGATACCTGCGGGTGAAGGCGAAGTTCGAGCTGCAGCCGTTCGAGGACGACAGCGACTACACCACCATCGACGCCGATCTGGTGTTCCTTCAGGCGCTGGCGGTGGGGCAGGAGCACTTCCGGCAGGAGAACGCGCAGCTCACCCATGCGCTGGTGCGATCGCGTCTGGGCGACATCATCGCCGGCGAGCACCACACCCGTCGCTACATCCCGGGCGACCCGTACGAGCCTCCGGCGAATCCGCCGCGCCCGCGTGACGGGTTCATCGAGGACCTCTGAGCATGGCGACCGCGACCCTAAGCGCAGTCCAGGCCGGCATCACGAGGCTCCGCTCGAAGGGCGGCGCCTCGCCGGAATCGCTCTACGACCTGGTCAACGGCCGGGTCACGGCCGCGCGCACCATCGATCCGCGCCCGGGCAGTGCGGTCTCCGCGCAGCTGCCGGCCGGCACCATCGGGCTCGCCCTGTTCAACGGCGTCTTCCAGGTGTTCGCGTCCTCGGCCGTCGGCCCGATGCCTCCCGGGTACAACCTCAACGTGCTGAGCCACCCTGACCCAGACCCGGCGGATCCGCCGGAGCTGGTGCGCATCTGGAAGGCTGAGCCGCTCATGGGCGGCCTGTACGTCGTCGCCGAGTGGAGCGATTCGCCCGACGAGGCATACCACTACTGGGTGCTCACCGTCGGCGCATCGACCTGGCAGCCCAACAAGGTGTACATGCTCAACGACCCGGTGGTCGCGACGTCGCCCACCGGCATCACCTTCACCGCGCAACGCCTCAACCCGGCCGACCCGGTGTGGGAGGCGGGCAAGGAGTACCAGGTCGGCGACAAGGTCGAGCCGTCCACGTTCAACGGCTACCGGTACGTGCTGGTCGAGGCCGATGGGTCGCCTCCGCGCAGCGGCGCGACCGAGCCCAAGTGGATCGCCGAGGAGGGTGCCATCGTCATCGAGGAGGCCGACGTCGAGCCGCCCAGCACCGGCCCGCAGCAGCCGCCCCCGGCGGTGCCTCCCAGGTACAATAACCCGGGCGGCAGCGGCGGCAACGTCCTGCGAAACGAGGGCATTGATCTTCGGAGAGTTTGATGGCTACGCCGAAGTGGGAACCTGGAAAGCTGTACCCGCCTGGCTCGCTCGTCGTGCCACGGACCACGCTGCCCCCGGGCCCTGTCCAGGTCTCGAACGGCGGTTTCGACGCCGACGCCGACGGCTGGGTGCTCAACGAATACCACGCCGACGCCACGCTGGTATGGTCGGCCACTGGCGGGTATCAGTCCCCCGGCTGCATTCGCTTCACCTGCGTCAACAACCCGATCCCCACCGGCGAGGGCCTGCTCGCCACATCTGCCCTGTTCCCGGTCAAGCCCGGCCAGCAGATCACTGCGCAGGCGATGGCGCGCATCATCTCCAGCCCGGGGAACAACGGCGGCTGCCGCGTGTTCCTCATCTGGTACGACCAGAGCGGGACCATCATCTCGACCTCGCCGGGGGCGAAGGCGCTCAACGACGTCGGCGGCTATCGCGTCATCTCTTGCACCGCAAGTGCGCCGCCGAACGCTGCCGGCGTGCGGCCGAGCGTGAGCTTCAACGGCGGCGTCGGCGGCGTGACCGAGATCCTGCTCGACAACGTCTCGTGGAACTACGTCTCCCCCGGCGGCGCAGGCCTGCAGTATCGAGCCGTGCAGTCCGAGGCCGGATTCAGCGGCAGCAGCGAGCCGCTGTGGCCGCCCACCCTCGGTCAGCAGGTGACCGACAACGAGGTTATCTGGGAGGCGGTCAGCATCTCGCGCCTGGTGTGGGAGGCCGAGCCGATCCTCAAGAGCGGATCGGTGGAGCCGTCGTGGCCCAGCAACATCGGCGACGCGGTGGTCGACAACACCATCTCGTGGATCGCATCTGA
>Ga0079224_100007190_pt1 | contig 14889 bp, 7 predicted proteins | sample Stecom2015_FD_80414 | JGI IMG/M metagenome (GOLD analysis project Ga0079224, IMG submission 80414) | Agricultural soil microbial communities from Utah to study Nitrogen management - Steer compost 2015 | ecosystem: Environmental > Terrestrial > Soil > Agricultural land | place: USA: Utah...
AGTTGTTCGAGCAAGCTCTCCAGTAGTTGCGTTAGCGCGCTCAGCTCTAGCGGGATCGCGCCTGGCACATCTGACAGCGCGATCATCGCCTGATCCATGTACGCTGGATCGTCCTCATTAACCTGCACGATGGTCATCAGGCTCAACACCTCGACCGCAGCCGGCAGCGTATCTGGCGGCAGCAAGTACTGATCCCCGAACCCTACCTGCGCGCTCTGCCGCGCCACCAACCCGACGACTTCGAGATCGAGGACAACGCCCTCCGAGCCGCGCGAAGGTGACCGGAACCCAAAACGCAGCACATCCCCCACGCCAAGCCCCATTCCCTCGGTCAAGAATGTCTCGCGCAACATGATCAGGTTCTTACCCGCGTCCGCCGGAGTCAGTTGCCGCCCCTCCACCATCTCATAGGTTGGCAGATCATCCAGGCTCTGGCGCTCGGACAGAGTCATCACAAACGGATCGTCCTCAGCGCCCTCGGGCATGTCTTCATCCGTCTCTTCCGCAATGTTAAAAGGCCCGCCATGCTCAAAGACCGGCGGCTCGCCGTTCACCGATATCAGCTCTGCGCGGTACGTCGCAAACTGCGAAAAATACTCGATTCCGTCCAGTCCATCCAGGGCCTCGCGAACCGCGTCGCCCTGCCGCGCCGCGCGGGTGATCACCAGCAGGTTCCCCTCAGCACGCTCGGCAAGCTGAAACTCAAGGATGTGGCTTACCGCGCCGGTCGTCAGTGAAACAAGACTCAGCCCGGCAACGCCCACGCTCAGTCCGAGCAGCGTCGAAGCGACGCGCGTCCGCCTGCCGGACATCTCGCGAAGCACCAGCCGCCCGTCAATACTTAAGCGGTGACGCAGCGCGCGCCACAGCACCAGGAATGCGACCACGCCAGCGATCAACGCCAACCACTCCGCGCCGCGAACACGCGTCTCAGTCGCCAGCACACCGCCGAGTACCAACACGCCGCTTAACAACAGCGCGCCGCCCCACGCGGGCGATGTGACCTGGCCCGGTTCTCGTGCCGCCGAGCCGGAATCAGCCGGTCGATCCACCACCTGAGCTCGCCACCATACCAGCACGCCACCCGCCACCACGATCGCGACCGCGGCGAGGGCCAGCGGCGAGCCGGTCATCAGCAGCGAGCCAACCGCGCCAATCGCCAGCAGCACGGTCAGACTCATCACCGCCAGCAAGATCGCGGAGGGGAGCTTGCCAATCACCCAGACCAGCAGCCAGTAGCCGACGAAAATCGCTCCCAGCAGCGCCAGCGCCCCTTCGACCAGAACGATCCCGGTCGCCTGCGCGCTCAAGAAGTTCCACACCTCGGTCCCTTGCAGCAGTTCCTCGAACAGCTTGCCGGAGAACCAGCCAATGCTGCCACCGACTGTCACGCCAATCGAGCCAAGCGCGATCATGCCGGACAGTGCCCGTCCATACCAGCGAATGAGCAGGCCAATACCGACCGTCAGCGCCAGCCAGACCGCCACCCATAGCGCATCGCCCTGCACGATCGCGGTGCGAATGTAGCCGGGCGGCTTGATCTCGCCAAGCTGCAAAGGCCGCCAGCTTTCGGCGACGATCAGCATGATTCCCGAGGCCAGCACCGCGCCCACTGCCAGCGCGCCATAGAGCAGCACCGTCTGACGCAGCCCGCGCAGGCCGGTTGTCACCGCCGCGCGCCCGCGCTCGTCCACATTCTGATCGCGCTGGCCCGGCGCCAGCGCAGCCAGCGCGCCCGCGCCCTTTGTAATCCAGCGGTCCAACCGATCAAAACGGCGCGGCAGCCGGAAGACATAATAATCCGGGATCGGGCGACCGACGCCCAGGTTCGAGATAATCACCCCTGCGAACAGGCCGATCAGCGCCCCCGCACCCGCGATCATGTACGCCGGGTTGATCGTAATGATGCCCTCGACAATTGAGTTGACCAACATTCCCAGCACGCCGATCATGACAAGCAGCGTCGCGAGCGTTTGCAGCAGCCCCGCAGCAGGCATCTGCGCCTCATTCGGACGCAGCACAATCGCCGGGCGCACCTGCCCCGCGATCAGCGTCGGCAAAAAGCCGAAAAGCATCGTGATGACCATGCCGAGGAACATGCCACTGAGCATCGCTTCGGGATACGGGCGCCAGACCAACGCCAGACCAAACGCTTCCTCGCCGACACTCTTGACCAGATAGCTCAGCAGCACGCCCACACCTACGCCGAGCAGGCTACCGATCAGCCCCAACAGCGCCGCCTCGACCAGGAACAGCGTCGTCACGCGATACGCCTTCAGGCCGAGCGTCTTCAGCACCGCGATCTCAAGCGTGCGGCGGCTGACGACTACCAGCATTGTGTTAATAATCCCGATCCCGCCGATCAGCAACGACGACAGGCCCATCACCAGGATCATGTCGTCGATGACATCAGCAGTCTCTGCGTTTTGTTCGGCGAGCTCGCCAATCGTCACGCGGCTCAACCGCTCGCCGATGTCCTCGTCGGTCTCAATGCGGTTCTCAAGCGTCGCGATCAGGCTCTTGTCCAGCGCGGCGACGTCCCGCCCCAATGGCGCCCTGACATACACTTGATCGGGCAGCGGCACGTCACCCAGCACCGCCAGATCGTCAAACAGCACATAGATGAAGTCGAACAACGCGGTTTGCGGCGTGGAGAGGATCGTTTCCGCGCTGGCAGGGACAATGCCCGCCACGATGTACAGCACATCCGACGCGCCGATCCGCAAGAATTCCCCTTCAGACAGCGCCAGAGTGGATGTGCGCCGTAGGTTGCTGGAGATCAACAGCGGGCGCGCGTGCGTGATGCGGTAAGTAGGATACGTCGCCCACGCCAGCCCTGGCCCGCCTGCGCCAGGCGACGCGCTAAGCGCTCCGACTGCGCTAAGATGTGGCCCTATTCGCGCGGCGAGCCGCTCTCCCCCGTTGTTCGCCTCAAAAACGTCCGCCAGCGACCGTCCATCCTCAAGGGTCACCGAGCCATAAAATGGGTACAACTGTGGCTCGACAAACAGCGCGAGGATCGGCGCAGTCGCCACCGTCTCGCCCTGCACCAGATGACGCACCGACGAGATCGAGTTCATCCGAGCGAATGTGATCTCGACGTCCTCGCGCCGCGCCCACGATCGCAACACCGCGAGCGTTTCTTCCGAGAACACAGCCGAGCCCTGGACGCTGCGACTGGTCAACTCCTGCGCGTTGCGTGTTGCCGCCAGGCGCATATCGCCGCGATTCATCTCAGCAAGGTTGCTGGTCAGCTCGTCCGCCACCATGAACGCCAGCGAGCGCAGCGCGACCACCGCCGCCACGCCCGTCGCCACGCACACCAGCGCGAACGCGGTCCGCGTGCGGTTGCGCCAGAGGTCTCTTAACGAATGGAGGATAAAGAAGCGCACGAGTCTCATTCTGGCACGTACTCGCGCACGATGCGCCCATCCACAAGTTCCATCACGCGGCCCATCCGCCCAGCCAGCTCGCGATCATGCGTTACCAGCACAACCGTAGTTCCAGTCCCTCGCCATACATCGCGCAACGCTTCGAGCACCACTTCCGACGCCTGCGAATCCAGGTTGCCCGTCGGCTCGTCTGCCAGCAGCAACGGTGGGTTATTTGCCAGGGCGCGGGCAATCGCAACACGCTGCTGCTGCCCGCCCGAGAGTTCCATGGGCCGGTGGTTCAGCCGGTCGCCCAGCCCCAGCAGATCAAGCAGCTCGCGCGCTCTTTTCTCCGCGTCGAACTTCGGGCGGTCTGCGAACTCAATCGGCAGCGCGACATTCTCCAACGCGGTGAGGGTCGGGATCAGGTTGAAGAATTGGAAGACGAAGCCGATCTTCTCGTTGCGCACTTCGCTGAGCCGCCCCTCGCTCATGTTGGTAATATCCACGCCGTCAATCTCGATCCGTCCGGTAGTTGGCGTGTCCAGCCCGCCAATCAGGCCGAGCAGCGTGCTCTTGCCGCTGCCGGATGGGCCAACGATCGCGACCATCTCGTTTTCAAAGATCGTCAGGTTCACGCCGCGCACCGCGTGAACGACAACCGGCCCCAGTGGCAAGTCTTTCGTTAGATCCGCCGCCCGAAGAATCGCGCGACGACCGTTCGAGTTTGTCATAGTGGCTCCAGCTAGACGCGCCATACCAGCTCCCCGGAGTACTGTACCATAGGCAACGCCATCACCCCATTAGAACTCTGTGAATTCAGCGCCAGTCAGCCCCAGGCAGGGCGGCGTTGGGTGCGCGGTGGTTGACCAGCGTGCCCTGGATTGTTATGCTTTACCAGCGCTCTGTCAACGTGCTGATCGACGACTGTATCGACAACTGTGAGGCGAGAAAAGGGTATGCGTAGGCTGAAACACCTGTTGTTACTTGTGGTGCTGCTCAGTATTGCTGTCTTCGAACTCTCCGCGGCCCGCCCGGCAGCCGCATTCCCCGGCGACCGGCGCGATGAAAATTGCGCCGAGCGCATCGCAGAGGTTCTGGCGAACACACCCGAAGGTGAAACGCCCGATATCCCCACCGACTGCCTGCCAGACACGGGGTTATCTGCGCTGGAGCTGCGTGCCGCCGAAGCCACCATGCGCGCCGAGCCTGAACCAGATGTGCTCCAGGTTCCCTACAACGAAGAAGTCGTCTGGACGCGCGCCTACCGGCGTATGCTCGGCGACATCACCATGTATGACGCGCCGCATGGAAATCCGATCGGTCAGATGGCCGCCGGGTACAACTTCGTTACGATCATCAACCAGGAAAACGACTTTACCCAGATTAACTGGGGCGTTTGGGTGCCCTCTGAGCAAATCACTCTGGCAGATGTCTCGCACTTCTCCGGGGTAGAGCTGCAATCGCACCCCAAGCGGCCTTTCGCCTGGATGCTCGCCGAAGCCTACCCCAGTCGCTATCCTGGCGGCCCGCAAGACAAAGAGCAGGAAATGATCGAGCGCTACACGCTGATGAACATCTATGGCGTGGAGTATGTCGATGGGTGGGAGTGGTATCTCGTCGGTCCGAACCAGTGGGTGCAGCAGATCCGCGTTGCGAAGGTCCACCCCATTGCTCGCCCGGCGGAGATCGGCCCGAACGATCGCTGGTTCGCAATCGACCTGTATGAGCAAACGCTGGTCGCCTACGAAGGCGATCGGATGGCCTTCGCTACGCTGATCTCGTCCGGCCTGCCGCAGTGGTCCACTAATGAGGGGCTGTTCAAGGTCTACGAGCGCTACGAGGCAACGCGCATGAGTGGCGCAGTTGGCCAGCCAGACTTCTACTACATCGAAGAGGTTCCGTACGTCATGTACTTCGACGACGAGATCGGCCTGCACGGCACCTACTGGCATGATCGCTTCGGCTATCGCCAGAGCCACGGCTGCGTGAATCTCTCGATCATGGACGCCTGGTGGATTTACGATTTCTCCGAGGAAGAACCACATCAGGACGCCTGGGTATATGTCTATAGCAGCGGCACCTACCGGCGCGACCTGCCGTCCTGGGCGCGGCGCTAGCCCTGACTACCTGACACACGCAAAAGCGGGACGAGTGTCCCGCTTTTTGATTCTAAGTACGAGGAGACTATTCCTGGTCGTCAATCTGAAGCTCGGTCCGGTCGAGATCGGCGGCAGTCATCTCGCTCCACGTCGAGTCGCTGCTGCCCTTCGACGAAGGATCAGCCGTCTCGGACAGCGCCAGCGCCGCGCTGAGAAACGCCAGCCGCCGCCCGTCGAGCGATTCCGACTGCCAGTCCATCAAGCGCAGCCCGATGAACGTCAGCGCGACGAAATACTCTCGCCACTGGCCCGGCACAGCCAGACACGCCCGCACAATTTCGCGCACGGCCTCGATCATGGTCAGCGCCTCAATCGCCGCCTGGCTGGCCTCTGGCGCGCGCAGGTCCTTGCCTCGATTGAGCGCATGCAACAGCCGCACAATCTCCCAGGTCCCCGCCCACCCTGGCTGCGCGCGTCCGGCGACCACCTCGACCAACAGACTCACTTCAAGCATCGCCCAGTCGAACAGCGTATGCCCCTCGCGCGACCATGCGAAATCGATCAGCCACGCATCGCCACGCGGCCCGACCAGCACATTGCCCGCGTGCAAATCGCCATGAATGATCGACAGGTATCCTGCAACCTGACGCTCCAGTAGCTCGTTCACGCGCAAGATCGGGTTCGGCAGGCTGCCGATCTCTGCGATCGGTGAGGGAATTGTCGCCGCCTGAAAGTCGAAATCCGGCTCAAGCCGTTGCAGGCTGCGGCGCAGCAAGTCGTCCCGCGTGTGGACCACGCGCCCGCCCAGGCGCGGAATGACCTCGCCCCGGTAATGGCCCGCCTCGCTGTCCAACCCGCGAATCTCCACCTTGCTGGCGCGGTTGAGCGCCTCAGGTTGTGAGCCCGCCGCCAGATGCAAGCGGTCCTTCTTGCGCCCGATCTTCTGGACGCTGAACTCCTCAATTGCGATCACCTCGCCCGGCAGAATCTGTGACGAGCGACTCCAGTTCCCCAGCGGGCGGATCACGCGCGTTATGTCTGTGAGCTTCGACTCCGGCACAGCTTCAAGCACCAACGCGGGCGGCAGCACGTGTTCATACTCGCGCCACGCGCCGAAGCGATAGGGCTTGCGCTGCAACCACCACGCCGGGCCGAACGACTCGAACAGCGCGCGAATAAGGTCCGCCACCTCGACCGGCGGCTTCTGCAGGGCATACTCGCGCAGATTAACCGGCTCGGTGTCTTCGATCCCGCCCACAAACGTGTACTTCAGCCCGCCAATAGACAGCTCATCCGGCACAATCGGCATATCAACCAGCCGGGCGGTCATCGCAGGCAGCGTGCCTTTTACGTGCAGATCGTAGCGCCGTCGCTCGTACAGGATCGCATAGCGATCATCGAGTTTGGTGACCACCGGCGCATCGTTAAAGCCGTCCACGCGCACCGGGCGCACCAGCAGCACGCGCGCCCCGCTGTTTCCCCCGTCCAGCTCGCGCACAATCCGCACTCGCCCATATTCGCGAAACATCAACTGCATGACGCGGCGTTCTTCATCGTCTAGCTTCACGTTTCCTTCAATCGGAACCTCTGGCGTCTGCGCATCCAGTGGCGCGTTCCATTCCGCGGCAGCGGCACGGAGCGCGTCGAAGTCGGCGCCAATTTCTCGCATCACGCGAGCGACCACGCTATCTCCGTCATCGAGAATCGCGAGCAGCAGATCGCGCTCCGCCAGTTCATCCCCGCCCGCATATTCCTGCGCGCGACGTAGCACGCGTTGCGCGCGCGGCGTCTCCGGAAAGCCCGACCAGTAACGCCGGTCTTCGTAGCGCCCAACCGATTCGCGAATGCTGTAGCGGACAAAGCGCGGCGACAACCCGTGACTCTGCAGCACTGCGGTCGTCAACCCACCCTGCAGCTGGGTCAGCGCGACGAACAGGTGCTCCACGCCGATGAAGAAGTGGTTCAGCCGTGTTGACTCTTGATGTGCCAGGTTCAGAATGTCTTGCAGATCAACCGGTTCCACGCTTATCATCCAATGAATATGGGCGCGTGCAGTCTCCTGCCCCCGCGCCGCGCCACACGGTACTGATAAGTATACCTGTGTCAGAGCCTAATCGCCTGCCGCTAACTGCGCAATAGCCCAGAGGAACTGGACCCGCTATACTAGCCGCAGAGACTCAACGCGCCATAGGAGAGCGTCGTGGCCCAGCAAAGTCCGTCTCTTTCCCCCCAAATGCTTCCAGCTCACGACTCAGTCGCCGTGTTCGCTCCGGCGACAGTCGCCAATCTAAGCGTAGGCTTTGACATCTTCGGGATGGCGCTCGATGCGCCGGGAGATGTGGTACGCGCTACATTTCGCGACAAGCCCGGCGTGGTCCTTGACGAGATTATCGGCGATGACGGGCGCCTGCCCCGCACCGTTGGGCGCAACACCGCGTGCGTCGCCGCGCAGATCGTACTCGAAAGGCTGGGAACCTCCGGCGGCGTGCGCCTGCATCTCGAGAAAGGGCTGCCGCTCGCCAGCGGGCTAGGCAGCAGCGCGGCCAGCGCTGCCGCTGCCGCGGTCGCCGTGAATGAGTTATTCGGGGCGCCGCTGGGGCTGGACGACTTGCTAGCCGCCTGTATCGAAGCCGAGGCATCGGTCAGCGGGCGCCATGCGGACAACGTCGCTCCGGCCCTGTGGGGTGGGATCGTGCTCGTCATGAGCGCTGAACAGCACACCGTCCATCGCCTGCCCATTCCCAACGATCTGTATCTGGCGATGGTCACGCCCGATGTCGCCGTACCGACTGCACACGCCCGCGCCGTGCTGCCCGCGCGCGTCTCGATGCACGATATGGTCCGCCAGACTGCGCTGGTCGCCGCGCTGGTGCACGCGCTACACACCGGAGATCTTGCGCTGCTGGCGCAGACAGTTGAGCAAGATCCGATTGTCACTCCTGCGCGCGCCAAGCTGATTCCCGGCTTTGAGCAAGCCTGCGCCGCCGCCCATGAAGCGGGCGCGCTCGCCATATTGATCAGCGGCTCGGGGCCAACGCTGTGCGCGCTGTGCGATTCGCCCGCATCAGCACAAGCCGTCACCGCTGCCTTCGCCGTGACTTACGAGCAGCTTAGCATTGGCAGCCGTGCCTTCACCGCCCGGCCCAGCCCGCGCGGCGCGCATCCGGTCACATAAGCGCCGCGCCCTGCACGCCCGCTGGTTGCGCCGCCGGAAGCCAGAAGCCGAACGTGCTGCCGACGCCAACCTCGCTCTCGTACCAGACCTGCCCACCGTGCCGCTCGATCACGGTTTTCACCAGGGATAGCCCCAGCCCTGTGCCGGGAATGTGATCGGTCCCAGGCTCGCGCGCGCGATAGAACCGCTCGAACAATCGCGTTTGTCGCTCTGGCGAGATGCCGTAGCCGGTGTCTTTCACCGAAAATTGGAGCCGCTGGCCCTCTCGCGCAAATTGCACCTCGACCTGCCCACCATCTGGCGTGTATTTCACCGCGTTACCGATCAGGTTAGAGATCGCCTGCCGAAGCTGTGTCATGCTCCCGAACACCGGCGCGTGATCCACTTCGCGCGCCAGCGCCAGATGAATATTGCGCAAAAACGCGCTGCTCTGCTCGGACTCGGTCACCTCGTACACCAGCCCGGAAAGATCGAACTCCTGCCACTCGCTCTCGCGCTCGCTCTCCACACGTTCCAGCGTCAGCAGGTCGTCGATCAGCGATTGCATCGTCTTCGCGCTGCGTCGCAGGCTGCCCATGTATTCTTCGATTTCCGGCGTCTGCTGCGCCGGATCGAGAGTCATATTGACCAGCTCGATATAACCGAGAATGTTATTCAACGGATTGCGCAGGTCATGCGAGGCCATGCGGATCATCTCCGATTTGACCTTCTCAAGCTCCAGCACCTCGTTGAACAGCAGCGACTGCCGCAGCGCGACGGACGCCTGACTCGCGAGCGTTTGCGCCTTGAAAACCTCGTTTGACGTGAAGCTGCGATCGCGCCGCCCCTCAATCACGAGCGCAACGCCGATCAGCTCCCCCTGCGCGACCAGCGGGATCATCAGCGCCGACTGGATGCGCCGCTGTTGCAGCCACAACAGCTCGGCTTGCGGCGTTGTGGGATCCGCCGCTCGCAGGATCAGCGGGCGCTGGCTGGCGATTGACTCCAGCACCAGCGGCAGTTGATCAAGCTGGAGTGCGTTCCCCGGTGACGGTAGCGCTTCGTTCGCATTGCGCGCTGTCCCCACCCGATAAACCGTCAACACCTGCGCCAGCTTCGTCTCGGCCTGATAGTCAAGAATGAGCGCGCTAGAGCACTCCAACGCCACTGCCATCGACTGCGCGATATGCTGCAAGACCTCATCGCGATCCAGCGTCGAGGTGATCGTTCGGCTGGCCGAATACAACACGGCCATATCATCCGCCAATTGCTCCGACTGGCGAAAGAGTCGCGCGTTATCCAGCGCGACAGCAGCGCGCCGTGCGAGCCGCTCGAGGAAGCTAACGTCATTGTCTTCGAACGTCTCCGGCTCGCCCGATGCCAGCATGATCACGCCAAGTATCTCGCCGCGCATCGAGAGCGGCACCGCGATCTGTGCGCGCGCCCCTGGCATCAGGTGCGCCTGCTCCTCATCCAGCGGCAGCCCGCGAATCACGATCGTCTGACCGGTATGCGCGGCCTCGCCCACCGCGCCGAGCGTCAGCGGCCACGGATTGCTCTGGTCAAACTTGCTCACCGCCTGGTCAAGATAGCCCATCGTGATGAAGGGGACCAGCCCGCGACGATCATCCGTCATCAATGCCAGCAAGCCGGTATCCGCTCGCGTGCGGCGCAGCGCCCAGTCCATCGTCAGCGTCATGATACGATCCATGTCGAGATGCGCGCCCAACTCGCGGTCGGCGCGGTGCATCATTGACAACTCGTCCACCTGCTCCGCCAGCGCGTCGGCGGAACGCGTGGACTCTTCCAGCAAGCGCGCGTTCTCCAGCACATACGCCGCCTGGCTGGCCAGGACATCTAGCGCACGCAACGCCTCGGGCGAGGGGCGCAACCCATCGACCGGGTCTTGCACGCGGATCGCGCCGACCAGATTGCTCTGCCCAAACCGCAACGGCGCAAACACCAGATCATCCGGCTGCCATGCGGTGCTGTCTCCCTCAGACGACACAAAATACACGCCCGAAACGCGATGCGCTTCCAGTTCCCCGGCGACATAACGCTTCCACACTGCCTCAGGCACGATCTCGCGCTCCGTCGGAGCATCCGGCGCTCGCTCCAACCCTGCGGTCAGGCGCGCGGAGATCGCCTGATTGTCGTCGTAGAGCGCCAGCGTCACGCCCCCCCAGCCGAGTGACTGCAGCGCCTGCGTGATCTCCAGGAGATTGGCGTGGGTGTCGGGTTGTTCCAGCATCCCGCGCACTGCCCGCTGAAGCTGGCGCAGTCGCTCGCGCTCTTGCCCCAATGCGGTGACAAGCTCCTCGACGTCCGCGCTCGCCTGCCGCGCATAGAGCACGACCGCCGCGCCGGGCGCAAGCAGTTCGAGCGCCCGGCGTGCCTCCGGACCAAACGCGTCTTCCGCCGCGTAATAGCCCGCCACCACGCCGAGAAACTCGCCTTCAAACACCAGCGGAACAGCCATTCCGATTGCAAAGCCCGACGGGGCCAAAGCGTCACCTGAGGACTTCGACGATTCCGGCGCGATCACCGTCTCAAGCCGCGTTGCGCACGCGCGCACCAGTCCGTCGCCCGCGTGCAAAGACTCGGTCAAGCGCAGTCCGCTGTTCGCTACTAATGACAGCAGCGGACCGTGCGCCGCAGCTTCCCACACCCCGGCAGCGTCCGCCCCGCTAAGGTTACGCGCCATGTCAACCAGGTACTGGAGCGCCGCGCCACGCCCGCCATGCTCCGCCAGCTCAACAGCGAGTCGGTCCAGCGCGCTTAGCACATCTTCTCTTGGGATCGTCTGCATATCCTGAATCCTCTCCGCGCTCGCCCAATTACTCGCCGATGATCTGCACCACAAGCTGGCGCTGGCGTGGCCGGTTGTCAAAATCGATATAGATGATTTGCTGCCACGTCCCTAAAGTCAGCCGCCTGTCAATGAATGGCACCGTGAGCGACGGCCCGATCAATGCGGCGCGCACGTGGCTGTGCCCATTGCCGTCTCCCCACCGCTGATTGTGCGCATATGGCCGGTCCGGCGCCGCGATTTCGTCAAAGAGGCGCCGCAAGTCTTGCACGGCGCCGCTCTCAAATTCCAGCGTAGTCACCCCGCTTGTTGCGCTCGGACAAAAAATCGTCGCTGTCCCAGCCGTCAGTCCGCTGGCGCGCACTGCTTCCTGCACGCCGCCGGTAATATCGATGACGTCCGCATCCCCCTGTGTCGTCAGTTGTAGCGTTCTGGTCTCAACCATACCGTCCCCCACTTCCGCGTTCACTTCACATCAATCAGATACAAATAGACAAGCGGGTCCTCCGTCCGCGGATTAATGTATTGCCGAAGTTCCCCATCTGGCAGCCAATGCACAAGCTCGTGAAACTCGTCCAGCCGCGCCGGAGAAATCACGAATGCATGGCGGCCCGGCGCCAGATCTTTCGGCGGTTCATCGGTAGCCTCAGTATACTCGGTCCCGGCGTTTTCTGGGGTGAGGTAGCGCAGGATGTCCGTTCCATACATCGACAGGTGTAACGACGAGAGCGTATGCACCTCGTATTCGCCGTTCAGCGTATCCAGAATCGCGGCGACGTCGTTCAACTGCTTCGTGCGCTCGCCATAGAGCAGCGGGCGTGGCACATAGTCGAAGACGTAAACGACGCCGTTCGCGACCATCAGCCCGATCGCCAGCAGCACCGGGACCCCACGCCGAAGCTGCCCGATCGCACGCGGGCGCAGCGTGGCGCCTGCTGCCAGCACGCGCGCTAGCGCCTGTCCCAGCGTCACCAGCCCCACGCCAACCAGCACGGCGAGCGCGGGGGTCGCGCTGATATAGCGCGGATAGTGCGGCGGATCGACCAGCAGCGCGCCACCGAATATACCCACCGCCAGCGCCCAGATCACCGGGATCAGCGCATCCGGCGAGCGCCAGCGTCGCACTGCCGCCGCAACGCCGATCAGAAATGGCATGCCCTCGAACCAGCCCAGCATCGCGCCGTAATATCCGTAGACGTCGCTCTTGTCCGAGATTTGTAGATAGGCCATCAACCCGCGATAAACCTGATCCTTCCAGAACCCTGCCGCATGCCCTTCAGCGAACGCGTGCTGTGCTGTAGCCGTCTGCCACACGCCGACAGAGTCCAGTCGCGGGTTTAGCGGGCGCTCCGTATCGCGCACCGCGCCATAGAAATACGGAAAGACGGTCACCGCAAAAACAATGGTGAAGATCACCAGCGGGCCGATGCGCCGCCGCACCTCGCGTGGGGACGTGAGCGCCCACAGCGCGACATATCCCGCCAGCAACACGGGCACGATCCGTCCCGCGAAGTAGAAGTACTGCGTCAGCCCGCCCGCCGCCCCGCCGAGCGCTGCATCCATCCGGTTGCCGGTCCGGAAGGCGCGCGCCAGCAACGGAAACGCCAGCGCGGCAAAGAACGGATCGCCCGTCATGTCCATCCCGGTGCGGCTGAATTGCACATGCACGGGAAAGGTCAGCATAAACAGCGCCGCCGCCCATCCGACACGCGACCCGGCCAGCGCTCGCCCCAGCACGTACACCGCAGGGACGGTCAGCGCGCCGAACAGCGCCCACGGCAAGCGCGCCGCGGTCTTTGTCTGCCCCAGCGCCTCGATCGAAATCGCCATCAGCGTATGGACGGTGCGCGGGTGATGCCAGATGCCCATCTCAAATGGGCTGAAGCGCCAGTCCGTATCCCGTGCAACAGCGAGCGCCTCATAGGCAAACTGCGCTTCATCGCCCGCTTGAATGGGGGGAACGGTCTCCAGAAAGGTAGCGCGCATCAGCAGCGCACCCACAAACAACACGCCGAGTAGCAGCCACGTGCGCCGCTCGTGTCGCACGCTGGCTCGAAGCGCCGCGAACCAGGCGCGTGCGTCCGCCCAGGGAGCCAACCCGGCCACCACCAGCACGACACCGCCCAGCCACAACGCGAGATAGGCCCAGACCGAGTGTTGCGCTTCCACCCCGCTCCACCCGGCGTAGACGCTCAGTCCAATCCCCGCTCCAGCCAGCAGCCAGCGAGGCGTGATGCCGGATCGCGCCTGCGTCTGCGGCGCTGCCCTCTCAGTGCGACGCTCCCGCGACCGCGCAGGGCGAACAGCCGCCAGCGTCAGCAGCATCCCCGCCCCGGCCAGCAGCGCGCCTTTCCAAAACGTGGACGTGTCCTGATACCACACGTACTGCCCGGCGGCGATCAGTGCCGTGCCGAACAGCACCAACCAGGGCGATCGCCACGCCGCTGACAGCCAGCGTCCAGATGCGGCGGGCGTCAAACGAAATGGAAGGCGGGAGAACATGCGCTGCATCGCTCAGGTCCTCACCCGTGGCGCAGCGCGGACGCGACAATCTCTACCGGATGCTGCGCCTCGCGCCCTGCGCCGTGCTGCACCTGCTCCCGGCAGGAGACGCCGCTCGCCGCAATGATCGCCTCAGGATGGGCGCGCACCGCCGGGAGTAGCCGCTGCTCGCCAATCTGGACGGACAGTTCATAATGCTCCGCCTCGTATCCAAAGCTCCCCGCGACGCCGCAGCAGCCATCGTCCAGTTCCGTTACGCGGCAGTTCGGGATCAAGTTCAGCGCGTGATGCGCGGCGGTCGTGCCCCACAGCGCGCGCTGGTAACAGTGCCCGTGCAACAGCACCTCGCGCGGCTGGTCGTCGAACCGCTCTGGCGGCAATTGGCCCGCTTCGCCAATCTCTGCCAGCCACTCTTCGACTGTGAGCGTCGCGGCGGCCACACGCTGCGCATCTTCGCGCATCTCCGGCGGGACAAGATCGGGATATTCGTCGCGGTACGCTGCCGCGCAGCTCGGCTCGATCAGCATAAATCGCCGCCCCTGCGCCACCGCCGGAGCCATCCGGCGCACGTTTTTAATCGCCAGCGCGCGCGCCTCGTCCAGCAGTCCCTTCGAGATCAGTGGGCGCCCGCAGCAATCCAGCTCGCGCGGTCCCCACACCTCGACGCGACACCCGGCGGCCTCTGCCACGCGCAGCGCTGCCTTCCCCAAATGCGGATAGTTGTACTCGGTGTACGTGTCGGAGATCAAGATTGGCGCGTCGAGGGCGCTCGGCGGCGCAGGCGGCGCATGCTTGCGCGCCCACACGCTAAACCGCTGCCGTGCCAGCATAGGCAGCGATCGATGCGGCGTAACGCCGACGCGGGCCAGCGCCCAGCGCCCCGGCAGGGACGTCAGCGCGAAATTCGCCAGCCGTGGCACGAAGCTCCCCAGACGGTTCAGGCGATGGATG
>Ga0079224_100007191_pt1 | contig 14888 bp, 13 predicted proteins | sample Stecom2015_FD_80414 | JGI IMG/M metagenome (GOLD analysis project Ga0079224, IMG submission 80414) | Agricultural soil microbial communities from Utah to study Nitrogen management - Steer compost 2015 | ecosystem: Environmental > Terrestrial > Soil > Agricultural land | place: USA: Utah...
AATACGCGTATCGTGATTATCGAAACGGATCGCCACGTGATTGGTATTATGGTCGACAGCGTGGCCGAGGTGGTGTATCTGCGTCAGTCAGAAATTGAAAGCGCGCCAAACGTCGGCAATGAAGAAAGCGCTAAATTTATTCAAGGCGTCTGTCACAAAAACGACGAACTACTGATTTTGATTGACTTGAATAAATTGCTCTCGAGCGAGGAGTGGCTGGAACTGGATGATCTCTGAACCCGTAGGGCTTGATCACCAGCATTTAAATATGGATATCGAGAATCAGTTATGACAATGAATTGGCTGGAGGCGGGCGTAGTGGTCAGCCTGGGCATCGGAATAATCGCCTTTATTCTTGCCGTGTTCGCGCTTATCAATGCGCGGCGCCAGCTACAGCAATCTCAACAACTGTTGGCGCAGGTCAAGCGCGATCTGGCGTTAGCCAATAGTGGATCAGTGGGAATGGGGCAGCGGTTATTGGCAATGGAAAAACGCTTGCGTGAAGCGCCGGTCAAACCGTCTGCTGCGGAACCAGATTACGGTGACGACGAAGAATTTCAAGCTTATACGCAGGCGGCACAGCTGTTTAAGCTCGGCTTTGATAGTGAAGAAGTTGCACGCCGCTGTGGTCTTTCTCGGGCGGAAGCATCACTGATGGAAATGATGCAAAAAGCCAGTCGTTAATTCCTTTCTCTAGATCCTTTCTCTCATTCTTCAAAAAAATAGTTATCCAGCACTTCTCTCTATCTGCAAAGGGAAGGGCGCCCAGTTTTTACGGCCTAGTCTTTACGGCCAGTTTCACAATAGTTTCGACAATTGTTCCAGCAAGTTTCGAGCGCACTAACAAGTGCATGGCAAGTGCATGAATGTCCTTAAGCGAAGGGATTTGCTCGAATAAAATTGAAACGCTCAAGCAAGTATGCCTTTGCTGAGCGTCCGTGCTTTTTCTTGAATAGCTATCTCGCTAACGACTGCCCTTGCGGCAGCCAGTTGATTTACTCCCCGATATAGGAAAACTGTTGCCCCGATACGCCTATCGAATCATCGCTGAGCAAATATAAATAAGTGGGCATAAGTGCCTCTGCACTCTTTACCGAGGCCGGATTCTCGGCCGGGTAAGCGCTGGCGCGCATCTTGGTACGCGTCGCACCGGGATTGATACTGTTTACCCGAATGCGGGTGGTCTCATGCAGTTCATCGGCCAGGGTCTGCATTAAGTTTTCTGTAGCCGCTTTCGAGGCTGCATAAGCTCCCCAGAAGGCCCGGCCCTTCAAACCCACAGTAGAGCCGGTAAACAATATGGCTGCCTGCGGTGCTTGATCTAAGAGTGGCAGTAACGCTTTCGTCATTAAAAACGGAGCGGTGACGTTTACCTGCATGACTTTTTGCCATTCATCGGCCGAGTAACTGGCAATGGGGGTGCGTTGGCCGAGTGCCGATGCATTGTGCAAAACTCCATCAAGCCGACCAAATTCTTTTTCTAACACCTCGTACATAGCAAAAAAATCTTTTTCCAAAGCAGTTTCAAGATTCATCGGATAGATGGCTGGTTGTGGATAACCGGCTGCTTCAATTTCATCGTAAACATTTTCTAACTTGGGCAGGGTGCGGCCCAGTAAAATAACGGTAGCCCCGTGAGCGGCAAAGGATTTTGCGGCGGTGCGGCCAATGCCATCACTAGCACCGGTCACCAGAATAATTTTATCGCGCAGTAGCTCGGACTCAGGTTGATAATTGTGAGGGATTTGCATAATGGACATGTCCTAAAACGTCTTATCTGCCTGCAGTTGTTAAAAGCTGGAGTGATCTCCAACAAACTGGCCTTTGTAAATAGATAATGTAATGCGCAGCGTATCGATAGCTGCTTAACAGGAGTGTGAAAATTACTGGCCTTTCATCAGTCGGTCGATAATGGGCCAGATTTCATTGGCATGTTCAACGCGATAATCAGCTTCCCACAAATCAATATCATCATCCGCTTCAATGTAACCATAGGCGGCGGCGATAGTGATTGCTCCCGCACTGCGACCGCAATCAATGTCGCGTTTGTGGTCACCGACGTAGACAATTTCTCCAGGTTCACAACCGATATGTTGGCTGGCAAGTATCAGCGATTCAGGATGGGGCTTGCGTTCCTTAACATGATCGGGGCAAATCACACTGACGGGGGCGGGTTCAATAGCTAACGCTGCAAGAATGGCCTCGGTGTAAACGGCGGGTTTATTGGTCGCTATGCCCCAAGGGATTTTATGGCTGTTTAATATTTGCAGTAGTTCTTCAATGCCCGGAAAAAATACCGTGTGTACGGCGAGGTGCGTGAGATAAATTTCGAGCAGGCGCTCGCGCAAGGCTTCAAAATGCACAGCGGTTTCATCGATCCCAAACGCCAGTGACACTAACGCACGGGCGCCGTTAGAAACCGACGCACGAATGACGTCAGCGGGCAAGGGTGAAAGCTTGTGTTCGGCACGCAACTGATTGACCACCACCACGAAATCGGGAGCGGTATCCAGCAGGGTGCCATCCAAATCAAACACCACTGCACGTATGGTCCGTTCGCCGGCCTTTACGGCGCGAGGCTGTTCAACTGAAATGTTCATACATTAATCCCTGACTTTGCGCGCGTGGAGAAGATAGTTAACGCTGATATCTGTCGGGTTTAACGCGTAGACTTTGGTAAGCGGGTTATAGGTCATGCCGGTAATGTCGCGCAGCTCCAGATTGTTCGTTCGCAGCCAGCGCGCGATTTCCGATGGGCGAATAAATTTTCCGTATTCGTGAGTGCCTTTGGGCAACAGGCGCAATAAATATTCGGCACCGAGCACAGCAAATGCATAAGCTTTTGGATTGCGGTTGATTGTCGAAAAATACACATCGCCACCGGGTTTAACCAGACGTGCGCAAGCGCGCACCACCGAGGCCGGATCAGGTACGTGCTCCAGCATTTCGAGACAGGTTACGATATCAAACTCGGCCGGGTGTTGTTCGGCCATGGCTTCGGCCGTCGTCTGCTGATAATCGACTTTTACGCCACTCTCCAGTGCATGCAGGCGGGCGACCGATAACGGCGCTTCGCCCATATCGATACCGGTTACCCGAGCACCGCGAAACGCCATTGCCTCGGCTAATATTCCGCCACCACAGCCCACATCCAATAATTTTTTTTCAGCAACGGGTGAGTTATGGTCAATATAGTTGGCGCGTAGCGGATTGATATCATGCAGCGGCTTAAATTCACCGTTTCTGTCCCACCAGCGGTCGGCAAGTGCTTCAAACTTGGCGATTTCCGCGGCGTCTACGTTACTCATGTCAATACTCCAGTTCAGATTGCCGTCTTATCCTCGCGGTCGTGCAGGGCCGTCGACGATAGGGCTTGTTAATGTCGCGGTTCGGCTGCACCCTATCGTCGCATAGCGACACCTGGCCTATAACGGTTGGCGACTGATTTTCTGGTGCCACCAGCGCGCTTTGGCTAACAATTCTTTTTCATTAAGGGTCTGTAGCTGGCGACTCAGCAATACCGCTTTTCCTGCGACCCATACATGAGTGACACGGTGTGCGGACCGGGTATAAATCAGTTGCGACACCGGATCGTGCAGAGGCTGGGCTTCCAGCTCACTCATTTCAACGGCGGTAATATCGGCTGCTTTACCCACTTCCAGGCTGCCGATTTGATCTTCAAGTCCCATGGCTTTAGCGCCGTTCAGGGTAGCCATACGCAAGGCGCTATGCGCACTGACCGCACTGGCGTCACCGCTGATCAGTTTGGCTAATAATGCGGCAGATTTCATCTCGCCGAACATATCCAGATCATTATTGCTGGCGGCGCTATCGGTACCCAGTGCGACATTGACCCCAAGGCGGGTTAACCGGTCCACCGGGCAGGCACCGCTGGCAAGCTTCATATTGGACTCGGGACAATGAATAACATGGGCGCCGCTTTGAAGCAGTAACGCAATATCAACATCATCAACTTGGGTTACGTGCACACACTGGGTTAACGGCGAGAGCAAGCCCAGTTCCATCAGTCGCTGACTCGGACGTTGGCCGTAGCGAGTAACAGAGTCAGCCACTTCCTGAGCGCTCTCGTGCAGATGAATCTGGATAGGTGCATCCATTTCCTGGGCAAATATTGCAATTTTCTTTAAGTGATCGTCAGCGACGGAATAGGGTGCATGAGGCCCAAAACCGATATTTATCAGACTGCTGGAGCGAAAGTCATCGTGGAGTGAAAGCCCCTTGGCAAAATAATCGTCTGGTCCCGAACCCCATACTGACGCCGCGTCAAAAATCGGAAAGAAAATTTGTCCGCGTACATGCGCTTGCTGGGCTACCTGTGCGGCTTGTTCCGGGAAAAAATACATATCCCCAAAGCAGGTGGTACCGCTGCGAATCATCTCGGCAATCGCCAGTGCTGTCCCATCCCGGACAAACTCTTCACTGACCCATTGACGCTCCGCGGGCCAGATCTGTTGCTCCAACCACTCATTGACCGGCTTATCCTCGGCGTAGCCGCGCAGAAGACTCATGGCCGCATGGCCGTGGGCATTGACCAAACCAGGAATCAAGACGTGATTATTGAGGTTAATGGTCTGCTCTGGATGAAAACGTTTTTCTGCTTCTTCCTGAGGTAGCAAGGCGACTATCTGGCCGTTGTTTACGGCGAGGGCACAATTCTCCAATACAGCGTTTTCAGGCACCACCGGTACAATCCAGCGTGCCTTTATCAGTAAGCGAACGGGTTGAGGTGAGGGCATGGTCATTCCTGAGTAAATGCTTCCTGGCGTCAAGCAGAGAGGTGCCCGGCAGGGCCGGATCACTATTCAGTCGGCAGTATAACCTAAGTGCCTTCAGTTGTTGTTCGCCGCGCGTTGTGGCTATTCAGTCACTGCCTATATGCTTGATATTGTGGTACTATTCGCTGCTTTATCCGGTCGCCGTAGCCCTGTACTTACAAACTAGTCACCATAATAAGGAACGCTGTATTCCATGGTCGAATTCGCGAAAGAAATCTTACCGATTAACATCGAAGACGAGCTCAAACAGTCCTATCTTGATTACGCCATGAGCGTCATCGTCGGACGCGCTTTGCCGGATGTGCGGGATGGTTTGAAGCCCGTACATCGCCGTGTGCTCTTTGCCATGAGCGAGCTGAAGAACGACTGGAATAAACCCTACAAGAAATCAGCAAGGGTGGTGGGTGACGTCATTGGTAAATATCACCCCCATGGTGACTCAGCGGTGTATGACACCATCGTGCGTATGGCTCAGCCATTCTCTCTGCGTTATACGTTGGTAGACGGACAAGGCAACTTTGGCTCTATCGACGGTGACCGTGCAGCAGCCATGCGGTACACCGAAATTCGGATGGCAAAAATCTCCCATGATCTGCTGTCGGATCTCGATAAAGAAACCGTTGATTTTGTACCTAACTACGACGGCACGGAACTGATTCCGGCAGTAATGCCGACACGTATTCCCAACCTTTTGGTAAATGGCTCCTCGGGGATTGCCGTGGGTATGGCCACGAATATTCCCCCTCACAATCTCAAGGAGGTTGTGCAAGGTTGTTTGGCGTTGATCGAAAACGCCGACATTACGATTGATGAGCTGATGGAATATATCCCGGGCCCGGACTTCCCAACCGGGGCGATTATCAATGGTCGCGCGGGCATTCTGCAGGCCTACCGCACGGGTAGGGGCAGCATTATTGTACGTGCCAAAGCCGATATTGAGCGGGACGAAAAAACCGGCCGCGAAACCATCGTGGTCCATGAAATTCCTTACCAACTTAACAAGGCGCGCCTCATTGAACGCATTGCTGAGCTGGTCAAAGAAAAGAAAATTGAAGGCATTAGCGAGCTGCGCGACGAATCCGATAAGGAAGGTATGCGCATCGTGATTGAAGTCAAGCGCAACGAGTCGGCTGAAGTGCTGCTCAACAACCTGTTCGCTCAGACCCAGCTGCAGACCACCTTTGGGGTCAATATTGTTGCCCTCGATGATGGTCAGCCCAAAATCCTTAATCTCAAAGAACTGCTCGAAGCGTTCGTGCGTCATCGTCGCGAAGTGGTTACCCGACGTACTGTATATCTGTTGCGCAAGGCGCGGGAACGCGGCCATTTGCTGGAAGGTTTGGCGGTGGCCATTGCCAACATTGATCAGGTGATTGAACTGATCAAGAGCTCTGCGACGCCGGCCGATGCAAAAGACGGCTTGATGGCACGCGGGTGGGCCGCTGAACAAATGATTCCCTTTTTGGAACGTGCGGGTACCGATGCCTGTCGTCCCGAAGATCTGGAACCTCACTTTGGTCTTCGCGATGGCAAGTATTACCTTTCCGCTGCCCAGGCCCAGGCCATTCTGGAATTGCGCCTGCACCGTTTAACGGGTATGGAGCATGACAAACTATTGGCTGAATATGACGAGAAATTAGCGCAAATTGCGGAGTTTCTCGAAATTCTGCGCAACCCTGTGCGTTTGATGGAAGTCATTCGTGAAGAATTAGAGCAGGTAATGACCGATTACGGTGACGACCGTCGTACCGAAATCATGGCTTCAACACTGGATCTGACTACGGAAGATCTGATTACCGAAGAAGACCGTGTGGTCACTATTTCCCATGGCGGTTATGCCAAGAGTCAGCCACTGGATGATTATCAGGCACAACGTCGTGGCGGTATGGGTAAAACGGCGACCGCCGTCAAAGACGAAGACTTTGTCGAACATCTGCTGGTCGCCAGTACTCACGATACTATTTTGTGTTTTACCAACGCCGGCAAGGTCTACTGGCTGAAGGTTTACATGATCCCCGTCGCCGGCCGTCAATCCCGTGGCCGCCCCGTGGTGAATCTGTTGCCGCTGGAAGAAAACGAGCGGATCACCTCGATTCTTCCCGTTAAAACCTACGATGATGATCACTTTATCTTTATGGCTACTGCCAAAGGTACGGTCAAGAAAACCGCATTGACACAGTTCTCCCGTCCGCGCAGCGTTGGTTTGCGTGCGATTGATCTGGACGAGGGTGATACCCTGGTCGATACCGCTATTACCAACGGCAACTGTGACGTTATTTTGTTCTCCAGCGGCGGCAAGGCAGCGCGCTTCAAAGAAAAACAAGTGCGGGCAATGGGTCGGAGCTCGCGCGGTGTCCGTGGGATTCGCCTGCCGGAAGACCAGCGCGTTGTCGGCATGGTGATCCCAATGGAAGAAGGGCAGGTGCTGACGGTAAGTGAACACGGGTACGGCAAGCGCACACTGGTAGGTGAATTCCCGGCGAAAGGACGTGGCGGTCAAGGTGTGATTGCCATGCAGACTTCCGATCGTAACGGTCAATTAGTCGGTGCGGTACAGGTATTTGACGGCGAAGAGATTATGCTTATCTCCGACCAGGGCACTATGGTGCGCACCCGCGTAGACGAAGTGTCTGTTCTCAGCCGTAATACCCAGGGTGTACGCTTAATCAAATTACGTGATGACGAGCGCGTACAAGGTCTGGAACGTATTGAAGAAAGTGCCGATGCAACGGCTCAGCATGAACTGGCTCAGTCAGATGCAAGCGATGACGAGGTGGTTGATGAGACGGATATCGATGCAGATGACCTTGGTGATGACGGCGATGATGTCCAGAGTGACGAAGACACCGACGCGTAAGCTATCGTGATGCCGCTGTTGTACAGCGGCATTTTTTAATTCTCTGCCGGGATAATTTAACGATTCTTTATATATGACGACTGAAATGACCGAAGAGCAAAAACTGCTCGCGTTGCGTAATCGTATTGACGCTATCGACGATGATATCGGCCGGCTTATTTCCGAGCGCGCTCAGTGTGCTCAGGAAGTAGCAGAAGTTAAAAAAGCCGGTACGTCAGCCGAAGCCCAGATACTGTTTTATCGTCCCGAGCGGGAAGCCCAGGTTTTGCGCCGGGTAATGGAACGCAACGAAGGCCCGCTTAGCAATGAAGAAATGGCGCGGTTATTTCGTGAAATCATGTCCGCCTGTCTGGCTTTGGAAAATCCCGTCAAAGTGGCTTATCTCGGTCCTGAAGGCACCTTTACTCAGCAAGCGGCGTTGAAACATTTTGGTCACTCGGCAATGGCCCTGCCTTTTTCGGCCATTGATGAAGTTTTTCGGGAAGTGGAGGCGGGAGCCGTACAATACGGCGTTGTTCCGGTAGAAAACTCGACTGAAGGTGTGGTTAACCACACGCTGGATAACTTTATCGGTTCCAACCTTAAAATCTGCGGCGAAGTAGAGCTGCGGATTCACCACAATCTGCTGGTTTCCGACGTGACCAGCACCGGCAATATCAGCCGGATCTACTCCCACTCACAGTCATTGGCGCAGTGTCGTAAATGGCTGGACGCTCACTATCCCAAAGCCGAACGCGTCGCTGTGAATAGCAATGCGGAAGCCGCCAAGCGTTTGAAAGGCGAATGGAATGCAGCAGCTATTGCCGGCAGTATGGCGGCCGACCTTTACGGTTTAAAAATTCTGGCCGAAAAAATTGAAGATGCACCTGATAACTCCACACGGTTTCTGATTATTGGCACTCAGGAAGTTCCGGCGAGTGGCGTCGATAAAACGTCCATCGTGGTAGCAATGCGCAACGAACCCGGTGCGCTTTATAACCTACTGGAGCCATTTCATCGTCACGCCATTGATTTAACGCGCGTGGAAACCCGTCCTTCACGTACTGGAGCCTGGACCTACGTGTTTTTTATCGACTTCCTCGGCCATCGGGATGATCCGTTGGTCAGCCAGGTGTTGCAAGAAGTGGCCCGTCGTGCGGCCGATCTGAAGATTCTCGGCTCCTATCCCAAAGCGGTACTTTAAATTCTCCATGAACTACTCAGCAGGTACGGTTAATAAACTGGTCGTCGTTGGTATAGGGCTGATCGGCGGTAGTTTGGCGGCCGGTCTCAAGCAACGCGGTGGCTGCGCGGAAGTCATTGGTATCGCATTGGATGAGGCAACCTGCCATATAGCCCGTGAGTTGGGCATTGTTGATCGCGCATTTACGGCACTGGCAGCAATCGCCAGCGAGCTTGCAGAAGGCGATGTTATTTTTATTGCCGTACCCACTTTGGCGGTACCCGAAGTTCTCGCAGAAATCCGCCAATGCGTTGCACCGACGGTAACGATCACGGATGGTGCCAGTGTCAAAGGCAATATCGAGCAGGCCGCGCTGGCGATTTACGGTCAGATGCCACCTCAACTGGTACTCGGACATCCGATTGCCGGCTCGGAAAAAAGCGGGGTGACAGCGGCCAATCCTGATTTGTATGTCAATCATCGTGTCATTCTGACGCCGGCGGCGACGACTGCGGCGAGCCACATTGACCGGGTAACCCGGCTGTGGGAAGCCGTGGGTGCAGAGGTCCTGCAAATGACGGTGAGCGAACATGATGAAGTATTGGCGGCGACCAGTCATTTGCCTCATGCCATTGCTTACGCTCTGGTGGATACTCTGGCACGGGATATAGATAATCCCAATATCTTTCGTTATGCCGCGGGCGGATTTCGCGACTTTACCCGTATTGCATCGAGTGATCCCCGCATGTGGCACGACATCATGCGCGCGAACAAGATGGCCATCCTGCAAGCCCTGGATTTATTTATCGATAATCTGACCCGCTTGCGCACGGGTATTGAAAAGGAAGATGCCGATTATTTACTCGATGTGTTTACCCATTCTAAAGATGCACGCGACAAACTGGTCGAAAATATGCTCCCACAAAGGCCAAAGCACCAATTGGAATAAGCTTACAAGAATTTGATTATCACAAAGGTGCTCGGGCTGCTTATAATCTCCGCCTTTTTCCGTTCCCGCGGATCGCCAATTTTTTGTTATTAATCTGGTAACTGTTCAATGTCAACTTACAACTTGACCCATCTAAAGCAACTAGAAGCAGAAAGCATTCATATCATTCGCGAGGTTGCTGCTGAGTTTGATAACCCCGTAATGCTTTATTCCGTTGGCAAAGACTCGGCGGTGATGATGCATCTCACGATGAAAGCCTTCTATCCGGGAAAGCCACCGTTTCCATTAATGCACGTGGATACCACCTGGAAATTTCGCGAGATGATTGAATTCCGCGACCGTCGCATTAAGGAGCTGGGGTGGGATCTGATTGTTCACATCAACCAGGACGGGGTGGATATGGGCATCAGCCCCTTTGTCCACGGTAGCGCAAAGCATACCGACATCATGAAAACCGAAGGGTTGAAGCAGGCGTTGAACAAATACGGTTTCGATGCCGCCTTTGGTGGTGCACGCCGCGATGAAGAAAAGTCCCGTGCGAAAGAGCGGGTTTATTCATTCCGGGATAAAAACCATCGCTGGGATCCCAAAAATCAGCGTCCGGAGCTGTGGGACATCTACAACGGTCGGGTTGATAAAGGAGAAAGCATTCGCGTATTCCCGTTATCCAACTGGACCGAACTGGATATCTGGCAGTACATCCATCTGGAGAATATTCCCATTGTGCCCTTGTATTTTGCCGCCAAGCGTCCGGTCGTTGCGCGTGATGGCACCTTGATTATGGTGGACGACGATCGTATGCCCATTGGTCCTGACGATAAGGTCGAAGAAAAAATGGTGCGCTTCCGCACACTCGGTTGTTATCCGCTCACTGGCGCCGTTGAATCCAATGCGACCACGCTTCCAGAGATCATTCAGGAAATGTTGTTGACCACTACATCGGAGCGTCAGGGGCGCGTCATCGACCACGATAGTGCCGGGTCGATGGAAAAGAAAAAGCAGGAAGGGTATTTCTAACTATGTCACATCAATCAGATCTTATCGCTACCGATATTGATGCGTATTTAAAGCAACACGAACAAAAAGAGCTGCTGCGGTTTTTGACCTGCGGTAGCGTGGATGATGGCAAAAGTACCTTGATCGGGCGCTTGCTGCACGACACCAAAATGATTTATGAGGATCAGTTGGAAGCCGTGCGTTCCGATAGCGCTCGCCATGGTACGACTGGCGAAAGAATTGATCTGGCGCTGCTGGTAGATGGCTTGCAGGCCGAGCGGGAGCAGGGCATTACTATCGACGTAGCCTACCGCTATTTTTCTACCGCCAAGCGCAAATTTATCATTGCAGATACACCTGGACACGAGCAGTACACGCGCAATATGGCTACGGGTGCATCGACCTGTGATCTGGCAATCATTCTGGTTGACGCCCGCCATGGAGTGGCCACCCAGACCCGCCGTCATACCTACATTGCCTCACTGCTGGGAATCCGCCATATCGTCGTGGCCATTAACAAAATGGATTTGGTTGGCTTTGATGAAGCAGTCTTTGAAAAAATCAAAGCTGACTATCGTGCGTTTTCGGCCAAGCTCGATATGCCAGAAGTTTACTTCGTGCCTATCTCGGCGCTGGAAGGGGATAACGTGGTGAATCGGTCGGAGAGTGCGCCCTGGTATCAGGGGCAGACGCTGATGGAAATTCTCGAAAGCGTACCTGTGTCGGCCGATAAAAACTTCACCGATTTTCGTTTTCCGGTGCAGTATGTCAACCGTCCGAATCTGGATTTCCGCGGGTTTTGCGGCAAGATTGCTTCGGGCGTTATCCGCGTTGGAGAGACTGTCAAAGTATTACCTTCAGGTAAAACCAGTACCGTGAAATCCCTGGTTACCTACGACGGAAATTTGCAGGAAGCCTTTGCCGGACAAGCCATTACTATCACCTTGACCGATGAAATCGATATCAGCCGCGGTGATACCCTGGTACTGGCGCAGGACGAGGTGCCGCAAACCCATGGCGTCAAAGCGCATCTGGTGTGGATGACTGAAAAAGCCTGTAATTCCGGCAGCAGTTATTTATTTAAATTTGCCAGTAAAGTGGTCAGCGGTCGGGTAGATAAAATTCATCATCGAATTGATGTCAACACTCAGGAATCTATAGCGGCGGATAGCTTGCAGCTAAACGATATTGCCGTGGTTGATGTGCAATTGAATCAGCCCGTAGTGGTGGACGCCTATCAAACCAATCGCGCTACCGGCGCGTTTATCGTGATAGATCGCTTAACCAATATCACAGTAGGCGCGGGCATGGTTACTGAACGCTTGGAGGATAAGCTGGGTGTGAGCAGTAATTACAGCGAGTTTGAACGCGAATTGAATGCGCTGGTGCGCAAACATTTTCCTCATTGGGGCGCTTTGGATATCAGTAAGCTGTAGGTGAAACAAGATCATCCCTGGATTTGAGTTAGCAGGGGTGACTTTTGATAAGCGCAATTAAAAAACGCCGGTCTTAGTACCGGCGTTTTTGTTGATGCGGTAGAACGTTCAACGCGATGATTCGTTTTGCGGGCGGTGTTTTAACACACTGTGAATGACGTGGTCATTTTCAAAATACACAATAAAGTGTTCATATTCCCAGCTTGAAATCGGTGGCGTGCCGCGGGGCGCTTTGCGCTCTATCGGTTCGCCAAATTCCTGAAGTACTCGCGCTTTTGTCATTCCTGTGGCGGGGCGTTTGAGTTGCGCCAATTCAGCGGCTTGTTGGCCCACCGGAATCTGGATGACATCAGCATGCAAAGGGGTAATTGTCAGGCCGAACAGCGTCATTATTATCAGTGATTTACGCATCATGGGTTCTACCTCAATATTTAGCATGTTGCTGACGGCGATCCGCCAGTTGGGCACGCATGATTTGTTGAGCAATAATCTGTAGCTGTGAATCCCGGGCACGATAAAATTTTGCCGCAATTTGATAGTCGCCGGCCTTGCACAGTTCACAGCGTATGACTTTCGCAAAAATAATAAGCCCGGCATAGCTGGGTAAAAACGTCAGCCGCAAGGCAATATACGTGTTGGCGGCAATCGGTTTGGCCGAACCAAAGGCGATGCCGCCTTCGCTCAGGCTGACCTGGCGCGTAATCTGGGTCAGGGCGGGAGGCTTATGTTCGGCCAGAATCCGCTGACTGAGCAGATCAATTTTGCGGTTCAGATTATGCAAGTAATCGCCGAGTGCACGGTTACCATTTTTGAGTTGGAAAAGCAGTTGCGCATTATCGCTATCGATTTTTTTTAACTCGCTGTAGAGTGCAATCGCACCGGAGTCAGGATACACTTTGTCGACGTCTCCCCCGGTCGCGGTCGCTTCATCGACCTCGCGATATTCCAGCGCGATGCTTTCATCAATTCGAAAATAACTGCGGCGTTCAGACATGATGTTTTCCCGTCAAAATGGCTGTTACTACCATAGCATAGCGCGTCTTCTTTGCTCACGCTTGCGGCTGTTCTTGTGCACTCTGACGCCTTGGGTTTAAATGCGCCCATGTTAAAAAGCCTTCCATTTTATATTGGCCTGCGTTATACCCGCGCCAAGCGTCGAAATCAGTTTATCTCCTTTGTCAGTGCGTTCTCGTTAATCGGGATGGCCCTGGGCGTGACGGCCTTAATCCTCGTGTTATCGGTGATGAATGGTTTTGATCGGGAAATGAAGCAGCGCATTTTGAGCGTGATTCCCCACGGCTTTATTGATCAGCAACCCTACGTAAACAATTGGCAGACCCTGGCCGATAAAATTGAACAGCATCCGCGCGTTTTGGCGAGCGCGCCTTATATCAGCGGTTTTGCGATGATCTCTTATGCGCGGGGAGTTGAGAGCATCCAGCTGCAAGGTATTGCGCCCGAGGAAGAAGCGCGGGTTTCCGTACTCGAACAGCACATGCTGGTGGGCTCCAGTTATCAACTCAAGTCCGGTGAGTTCGGCATTGTCATGGGCAGCTTGCTGGCGCGCCAACTGGGTTTGGCTCCGGGCGACAAAGTAACGCTTACGCTCCCTGATATTACGATTACCTTGGGGGGGATTTATCCCCGCACCAAACGCTTTACCCTGGTCGGTGTGTTTGAGGTAGGGGCGCAGATGGATCAATCCATGGCGATGATTCATATCGACGATGCGCAGCGCCTGTTGCGTATGCAAGGTGTCCAGGGCTTACATATTAAAGTCGACGATATTTACGCCGCCGGCACGGTAATGAGCCAACTGCAGACCGAGCTGGGTGAAGGGTTTTTGGTAAAGGATTGGAGTCAGACCCAGGGTAGTCTGTTTCAAGCGGTCAAAATGGAAAAGATTGTGATTGCAGCGCTACTGAGCATCATCATTGCGGTAGCGGCGTTCAATATAGTGTCCAGCCTGGTGTTGATGGTGGCGGACAAGCGCGCCGACATTGCCGTATTGCGCACCCTGGGGCTGACCGCGCGGCAGGTAATGGCCATTTTTGTGGTGCAGGGCAGTGCAGTAGGCTTTGCCGGTACCTTTATCGGGGCGCTGCTCGGGTGTGTCTTGGCGCTTACCATCAGTCCATTGATGTCATTGATTGAGCGCATCGGTGGTTGGCAGGTGTTTAATCCGGATGTATTTTTTATGAGTCAGCTGCCTTCGATGCTGTTGTGGCAGGATGTTGTTTTTATCTGCGTCATTGCGCTGGTGCTAAGTGTGCTGGCGACCTTGTATCCGGCCTATCGCGCCGCTCAAATCGAACCGGCAGAGGCCCTGCGTTATGAGTAGTTCTTCAGCTGTTACTAAGGCGCCCGTGTTGACCTGTCGTTCCGTCAGTAAGGTTTACCGTCAGGGACCTCTGGAGGTCGAGGTACTTAAAGCGATCAATTTGGACATTATGCGTGGCGAACGCGTTGCCATTGTCGGCGCTTCGGGTTCTGGCAAATCTACCTTACTAAATATTCTGGGCGGACTGGACCTACCTAGCAGTGGCGAGGTGACGGTTGCAGGTCTGTCATTGAATGCTATGAATGCCGACGAGCGCGGCCGCCTGCGCAACCGCCAGTTAGGTTTCGTGTATCAGTTTCACCACTTGCTGCCTGAATTTACAGCCTTGGAAAACGTGACCATGCCGCTGCT
>Ga0079224_100007193_pt1 | contig 14887 bp, 10 predicted proteins | sample Stecom2015_FD_80414 | JGI IMG/M metagenome (GOLD analysis project Ga0079224, IMG submission 80414) | Agricultural soil microbial communities from Utah to study Nitrogen management - Steer compost 2015 | ecosystem: Environmental > Terrestrial > Soil > Agricultural land | place: USA: Utah...
CGGGTATTCAGGAACAGGATGAAGAACGCACTTACCTTGTGATCACGCGGAAATTTCGTCTCGACCGGGACGACAAGTTTATTGAGCTGGCTCCGTGTGCCAGTTTCCAAATCTCGTACGAAATCGTTTTCGAGCACCCAGTGATCGGGAGGCAGAAACTCGATCTGGAGATTACCCCGGAAAGCTACACCAGAGAAATCGCATTTGCTCGGACTTTTGGCTTCTATGAAGAAGCTGAAGAACTTCGAAAAAAGGGATTGATTCGAGGGGGCTCCTTCGACAACGCGGTGGTCTTAAGTGAAGACCGTGTCATGAACGGAGAACTGCGGGCTCCAGACGAATTCGTACGACACAAGGCGCTGGACTTAATTGGAGATATTGCGCTCTGCGGATTTCCCATTATTGGCCGTATTCGCGCCTTTAAAGCCGGACATGCTCTACATACCCTTCTGGCAACAGAGCTTTCTCGAAATCGCTCACTAACTCGGTTGAGACGAGAGTCCGAACTGGATCCGGCTGTCGCCGTTAACCAGTAGAGAACCAGTCCAGGGGCAAATCTAGCAATCAGCATCATCGAATCAGGGTGGTAGCTTTGCCAGATTTCTCTCCTGCCGTCCACCGCTCGGTTTGATCTCTTCCACTATAATACAGCCATGTCGATTCTTCGCCGGATGTCAGCACTTGCCCTGGTGCTACTCACTGTTACTCTTCAAGTGGCAACAGTGAATCTAAAAGCTCAGGGCTTGACAATTCAAGTCGGTGATCGAAAAAGCCAGATCGGAACACGCGTTCACCATGGTGAGGTCTATTATGACCTTGGCGACCTGGCTAAAACTCTGGAATTGTCTGCAACAGAACTTTCGTCAGATCAGATTCGCGTCGCCGGTCCTCGCGGTGAGCTTCATCTTTCCGCCGGCCGAAGGCTGGTTCGCCTTTCCGATCAGTATGTGGCTCTTTCAGCAGATATCTGGCGTCGTGGTACTCGGGACTGGTACGTCCCTCGCGCCTTCATAGAGAAAGCTCTGCCTCTGCTACTGGATCAAAAGCTCGAATTCCTGTCCGACAATTTGATTCGAGTGGAAGTTCTGGATCGCAATCCGGTCCGGATCAATATTGCAAACTATCCCGATCATGTAACCGTCGTCTTTCAAAGTGAAAGGCCGATCACTCCAGAAGTCACTGAGTATCGTCAATATATCGAGGTCCAGTTCAGTGAATTCCTGGTCGAGCCGAGGATGAGTTCGACTGCTCCCGATCCCAATCTGGTCCGTTCCGTAGAGTTTAACCCGCAGCATGCTTATGGCTCGTTTCGGATCGTGAAAGGCTCTGGCTACGGGATTTACCGTGAATATTTCCTGGAAAATCCACTTCGACTGGTGATCGACATCTACGGCGATTCCCTGCCCGATCTGGTGGAATCTTCACCTGATTCGGAGACTACTCATGCCCAATCGGCGGCTCCCCGAGAGTACACTTCCGAAGCCGATCCCTTCGATTCACGAATTCGAGGCGTAATCGTTCTCGATCCTGGACATGGAGGGGAAGACTCTGGGACCCGCTCTCAGGGGTTCACGGAAAAAGTTCTGGCGTTGCGATTGGCAAGAGAAATTGAGGCACAACTAGGGCGGTCAGGACATGCTGTTCGAACGACACGATCTCGAGACGTCGGGCTCCCCCTGGAACAACGGAGCGCCATTGCAAATTACTTTCAATCCAGGGCTTTCATTTCGCTTCATTTCGGTGGGGCGCCCTCACCCGACACCCGAGGTCCCGTTGTTTACATCTACTCATCCACTTTGGGAGAAACGTCCGGTGCAGGTCCTGCACCGCGCCCTGGCTCTGCCGGAATTCTGACTGACTTAACCACCTGGCACGATGGCCAGAACTCTCATTCTTCAAGGAGTCAGCGCCTGGCGAGGTTGCTTCAGGACGAGCTCAACCAGGTTTTCGGAACAGACAATTCGGTGTCTGAGTTACCTCTTGAGCTTCTAGCCCCTGTACAGGCTCCTGCAGTGGTAGTCGAGGCCGGCTTCCTGACCAGTCCAGCTGATCGTGAACTGCTTGCTTCTGCCCAGTTTCGGGAACAGGTGGCGGTTGCCATCAGTCGTGCTGTAGAAAGGTTTCTACAATGAGAGACAGACGAGCTCTCTGGATAGCGATTGCCCTGATGACGGCCGTACTGGTAACCGGTTACTACCTGCTTCTGTCCGAGCGAGATCGTCAGCTCGCTCTGCAACAAACCGACAGTCCCAGGACCATGGATGTTGATTCGACGGTCCTCGAATCGCGCGGCTCGGAAGAGATACAGGTTCGCCTCTATTTCTATAATGGAGGCAGCCAGGCTTCTGATTCACAGTTCCTCTTTGCTCGAGAAAGAACGATCTATCAAAGTGACGACCCGATCCTGATGGCGCGTCAGATCATTTCCGAGCTGTTCAAAGGGCCCGGCGACGACGCCGATGGAAACTTACTGTTTCCGGAACAGGCTCGCCTTCGGCAACTCTACCTTTTGGAAGATGGAACAGTCGTTGTAGATCTCACTTATGAGACGGTACAAGAACTCCAGGGCATTGTTGCGGAGTTGGCGGCGATTCGTTCCATTACGCGCTCTCTCACAGACAATCTGGATAGCATTCGGCGGGTGCGGTTCCTCGTAGAAGGCCAGTCCCGCCCTACCCTGGCCGGCCACATTTCCATCAGATATCCGTTCATGTAGAATACACGCCATGTCGGCAAGAATTGACGGCCGCCAATCCGGTGACCTCCGGACCGTGCAGATTACTCCGGGGTTCAATAAGCACGCGGAAGGGTCGGCCCTGATTGAGTGCGGCGATACGCACGTTATTTGCACAGCCAGTGTTGAAGACAAGGTTCCACATTTCTTGCGGGGCACGGGAAAGGGATGGGTGACTTCCGAATACGGAATGCTCCCGCGTTCGACAGGCACCCGAATGATTCGTGAAATTTCGAAGGGACGGATATCAGGCCGAACACAGGAGATTCAGAGGTTAATCGGCAGAGCGTTGCGATCTATTGTGGATTTGGAGGCTCTCGGGGAAAGAACAATCTGGATCGATTGCGATGTCATCCAGGCCGATGGCGGTACCAGAACAGCCTCAATCACCGGCGCTTTTGTGGCCATGGCATTTGCCTTGGAACGACTGCGAAGGTCCGGCGAACTTGCGAAACCAGCCATTAAAGATTACGTCGCGGCGGTCAGTGTCGGAATCGTAGGGAACCAGGCGATGCTAGATTTGAACTACGAGGAAGATGCCTCAGCTGAAGTCGATATGAACGTGGTGATGACCGGCAGTGATCTTTTTGTTGAGTTACAGGGTACGGCGGAGGGAGTTCCTTTCTCTAGCTATCAGTTGGATGAGTTGATCCGGTTGGCCCGTTCTGGAATTCAGACTTTAATCGAAGAACAGAAGAAGGTACTTAGAGAGCAATTGGACGGAGCCGAGGATCTTCTCCAAGAGGTTCAAATTGCAGCTTCTCCTGGCAACTCTGAATAAAGATAAACTGCTGGAGATGCGCTGCATCCTGGGAGATCTTCACCTCTCCCTGCTTAGTCTCAACGATTTTGGGGATCTACCTGAAGCGGAAGAGGACGGTCAGACTTTCGCTGAGAATGCCAGGAAAAAGGCCTCCCACTATTACCGCCTGACGGGGATCGCCAGTATCGCTGATGACTCAGGTCTGTCAATCGATGCCCTCGGTGGTCAACCGGGAGTCTATTCCTCCCGCTGGGCAAGTTCCGATGAGGGGCGGATTGGTCGCGTTTTGGAGGCTATGAAGCATCTCAGCGAAGAATGGCAAAGAAAAGCTGCCTTTCACTGCGCCATCTGTTTGTACGCAGGTGACATGGGAATCCTGGAAACGGAAGGCACGGTGGAGGGAATTATCACGCACGAGCCTCGGGGGAGCTCAGGGTTCGGGTATGACCCGATATTCCTCTATCCGCCCGCAAATAAGACCTTTGCAGAGATGTCTATGTCCGAGAAAAATGAAATCTCTCATCGCGCCCGGGCGTTGAAAAGCTTCAAGGTTCTGCTGAGCGAATGGCTGGCACAGCACAGATGAATTTCCTGCACAGTCGGCCCATCCTTGACCAAACCCGATAGCGTGGGGAGCCGAGGTTACATCTCCTGGGCTGCCGTAAACCTCCGTCAGCTCGGCTGGCGGTGACAGTCCGTTTTCATTCGCTTGCGAACTCGCCAAGCACCTTTTCGACCTGCTCAACAGAGGATGCGGGTTCAAGGCAAGTGTAGTTGCGGCATAGATATAATGTTGCTTCACCTTTTGCTTCCCGGCCCTCCAGCAGGGGAACCTCAGCGTCTGCACCACTATTACCCTCTGATCTGGCAATGATCCGATTGGGAATAAACCGAGACTTGATCGGAGCAAGCAATTCCTCCTGCTTTGACAACGCTCCAACCAGCGCGATTTCATAGACCGGACCCAGCAGGAAATCCACCGCCTGTAGCCAGTAGCCGAAGGCAGACGGATAACGAGCAAGTCCTGCAGCCATTTGCTCGATCATTGTTCGGGAAATCGCTTCATACTTCCGTTCGCCGGTGAGATGGTGCAGCTTGAGCAGGTTGAGAACCGACGTTGCGTTACCGCTCGGAATGGCGTTGTCGAAATATTCCTTCTGCCGCACCAGCAAGGCCTCATGATCATTTGAAGTAAAGAAGAAATCTCCCCTGTCTCCGTCAAAGAAGAGCTCCAACTGCTTCTCGGTAAGCTCTACCGCTTTCTTCAACCAGTGATACTCTCCCGTCAGCGAATAAACAGCGATCAACCCTTCCACAACGTGTGCATAGTCATCGAGATAGCCGTTAAGCGTTGCCTCCCCTTCCTTCCAGCTTCGATGTACCCGTCCATCCTTCACTATCTCATTCAGGAGAAACCACGCATTGGCTTCAGCCGTTTCTCGGAGGCTCGTATCAGAAAGGACAAGAGCGGCTTCTGAAAAGGTAGCCAGCATCATACCGTTCCAGGAAGCCAGTACCTTGTCGTCCCGACCGGGCCGTACCCTGCTGTTTCGACGCAGTAATAGCTTTTCACGACTTGATTTCAGCAGCCGGTCCAACTCATCTTGGGACGTTCCGAGAAGCCGTTCCGGAGCCGTGACGTCGAGTCGATTGAGAATATTTCTTCCTTCCCAGTTCCCTTCGGGGGTGACTCCATACACCGTTGAAAAAACTTCGAATTCCTCGCTCGTCAAACACTCTCGTAGCTCCCTCTCACTCCAGGTGTAGAACTTTCCCTCTTCCCCGTCACTGTCTGCGTCCTCTGAGGAATAGAAACCGCCACTCTCGTCCACCAGGTCTCTTTGAACATACCGAAGTGTCTCCTCAACAATCTGACGAAAACCCGCGACTCCCGTGACCTGATGGGCTTCCAGATAAGCCCTTGCCAGCAAGGCATTGTCATAAAGCATTTTTTCAAAATGGGGAACCAGCCACTGTGCATCGACAGCATAGCGGTGGAAACCTCCTCCCAGTTGGTCATAGATTCCGCCTCGAGCCATTTTGTCGAGGGAGAGCACGACGGCTTCTCTGGCAGAATCGGCTCCGGTTCTGCGATGATAACGAAGCAAAAAAGAGAGGATCATTGAACTCGGAAACTTCGGCGCCTCGCCAAAGCCTCCGTTACGAGTATCCAGCTGTTGAATCATTCCGTAGAACGCTTGTTCCAGAAGCTCTTCAGTAGCAGCTGACTTCTCGAGCTGGAGCTGGCCGGCCCGGGCAAGTCTGGCCACGATCTCGTCCTTTTTCTCCTCAATCTGGTCTTTCTGTTGCGTGTAGAAATGCGCCACACTCGTCAGCACTTTGCGGAATCCGGGATGGGCTCCCCGATCCTCGGGTGGAAAATAGGTTCCGCCATAGAAAGGCACTAGTTCAGGAGTCAGAAAAACGGTCAGGGGCCACCCTCCATGCCCCGTGGTCATCTGAACGTAGTTCATATAGATGGAATCTAGATCAGGACGCTCCTCACGATCGACTTTGATATTCACAAAATGACGGTTCATGATCTGAGCTATATCTTGATTTTCGAAAGATTCATGCTCCATCACGTGACACCAGTGACAGGCTGAGTAGCCGATGCTGAGAAGAATGGGCTTATCCTCATTGCGAGCCGCCTCTAAGGCTTCCGTACCCCAGGGGTACCAGTCGACCGGGTTATGGGCATGCTGGAGAAGATAAGGACTTTTTTCCTGGATTAGACGGTTCGGTCGTTCAGAGTTCGAGAGCTGTCCTTTGTTATCCATCCTCCTATTGTAGGCTATATGGCGTCCCCTTGACCGCCGGTAAGTAATCGTTCAACATGAGGTCTGTCCGGAGCCTGTTCGGGGGGAGCCAGCGGTTCCGATCAAACACAACAGGAATATCTATTGTTTTCCGGTTTTGTGGATCTTTGTATTCTCGTACTGACACCTTTTCTTCTATTGAAAAGGTAAAGTGGGTAATCGCCGCCTGGTGCCGCTGGTGAACGTTGAGGGGATAAAAGGGTTGAGCCGTGACAACAGAATAACTACGGAGGTCAGAGAGTTCATTGAACGACTAACAGAGGGCGCAACCCTTCCTCCTGTAGCAATCAGATTGACCGAGGTTACCAAAGATCCGGACTACGGCCTTGAACAGGTTGCGCCTCTTCTGACCACCGATCAGGCACTGGCAGCCAAAGTTCTGCGGATCGCTAATTCTGCACATTTTGGACAGCCGGGACGGGTCGAAAGCCTGAGCCGCGCTGCCGTCCTTCTTGGAAGCGAAACCATTCGCATTATCGCCCTTTCGGTCTTGGTCGTGGATGCCTTTCGGGTGGAAAACGGCCGATTTTTTAAGATTCGTGACTTCTGGTACCACAACATAGCCTGTGCAATTGCAGCCGAACTTCTCGCACGTCGCTTCGAATCGATTCATCCAGAAACCGCCTTTGTTGCTGGGCTTCTTCACGATATCGGCAAGGTGGCGCTCTATCAGTGGAACCCCGACTATTACGATCAAGTGGTTGAGCAGGCCCTCGAGTCCGAAGTACCGCTGATCGAAAAAGAAGAGGAGCTTATTGGTATCCCGCACACTCAGGCAGGAAAGATTTTGCTAGAAAACTGGGGCCTTCCACAGCCGATCACAGCAGCCGCCTGGTTGCACCATCAACCATTCGCGCGACCAGCCGGCGAACTATCGAACGAACAAATACCGTTTCTGATCAAGTGCGCCAATAATTTCGTTCACATTTTCCGGATGGGCTCCAGTGGCGACAGGGCGGAAATGAGTCAAACGGAACTGATGAATTTGACGGCCCTCTCCTTAAGGGAAGTGGAACGGCTCTCGATACAAGTCCTCAGGCGATTTGAGGAGGTTTCCGGCTATTTCGATTGGGATGTGAGCTCTCCCGAGCTGTACCTTTCAGCCGTCACAAGGGCCAATCAAGAGCTGGGAGACAGACAGCTCAAACTCGTCATCCAAAATCGAGAGTTGAACTTTCAGAACAAGGTAGCGGAAACAATGTGCAACTTGCTCCAGGAGGCAGGCCGTACCCGCAGTGCAGGAACCTCACTGGCCAAACTGGCACAGTTGGCTTCCAGACTCGTTCCTTCCAAGCGAGTTCTCGCCTTTATGCCCGATCTCTCTCGAGGAGGCTTGCTAGGCAGAATCGTCAATGGTGACTCGAAAAAGGTTGATGAGGCCTTCCTCCCCGTGTCCATCGCGAAACTATCCGAAACGAGGCTAGACCTGACGCTGATTATTCGAAACAGTCTGCCAGACAACGAAAAAGCAGCCGAACAAATACGGGAATCTCTGGATGCCCCTGGACTTCTTTCGATTCCGGTTTCCTGTGCCGGAAGAGCTCATGCGCAGATCATGGTCGATACCGAGAGAACGCTGACTCCCCAGGAGCAGGAAGGAATGAAACGATTTGCACAGACGGCCGGGCTTTTTCTAGAACATCAGGCACTACTTTCGACTATGGAAGAGCAGCTGGAACATGTCGCTCGTGGGGCCCGCCAAGCGGACCAGTATCGAACAAAGCTCTATGAGGCCGATCGACTCGCCTCAGTGGGACGTCTGGCGGCAGGCGCTGCCCATGAAATTAACAATCCTCTCACTACAATTTCGACTCACGCCCAGCTACTTGAACGTAGTTTAGAGGATGAAAAGACAAAGAAAGCACTTCGGACAATTATTGATCAGACCAACCGGATCTCCAAGATCATTGAAGATCTCATGGGAGTGGCTCGCCCTGCCCGTCCCCACTGGGAAACCACCAATATTCGAGACGTGGTCGCTTCAACCCTGCAAACTCTAGAGGATCGTATACGGGTCTCCGGTGTTGAGATCAAGCAGGAACTGGATGTCGACCTACCCGTGATAGCCGCCGATCCACATCAGCTTGAACAGGTCTTTGTGAACCTGGTACTCAACGCCTTGGAAGCCACTGAGCCAGGAGGCTTGTTGACGATCCGGGCCAGGGTTGAACCCAAAGGGGAGCGAGTCGAGATCGAATTTGAAGATACAGGACGGGGGATTGAACCAGACAAGCTTCCGATGATCTTCGAGCCTTTTTACACGACGAAAGGGGGAACCGGTCTGGGTCTGGCAATCGCCAAGAAGCTTGTTGAGGGCCATGGTGGCGAGATCCAAGTGACCAGCAGCCACAAGGGATCCAAGTTCTCCGTCTTTCTGCCTACCAGTTCCACGTCCGATGAAGTGCGGCCGAAGAAAGAGAAAGCAATTCAAGAAGCCGAAGATGTCGAGAGAGCTCCGAACCGAGCTTCCATCCTCGTGATCGATGACGAAGACGAATTGCGGAACGTCCTTGCAGAATCCCTGCAGCTGGAAGGATATAGCGTCGATGTTGCCGCAGACGGCGAGGAAGGACTCGGGAAACTGGAAACCCACCAATTTGATCTCGCTCTCCTGGACCTTCGAGTGCCACGAAAGCAAGCGCTTGAGGTTTTGAAGTTAGCTCGAGAGAAGAACCCGGATCTCAAATTTATCGTGATCATTGGACTTGCTCGGAGCGAAGAATTAGATGCCGCCCTTCAGGCCGGTGCTTTCAGTTGCCTGAAGAAGCCCTTTACAATGGATGAACTACTCGGGGTGGTGAGGGAGGCACTGTCCGAATAGCCGCCGCGGCCGGCTGGCGATCAACGGACTATTGCTTTGCAGTCGAATGATCTGAACGGAGTGGCAGTTCAAACAAGGAAGCCGGGAAGGAGGTCCGCTTGATTCTCGTAACGGTAAGAACCTCCTCCACCTTTCCATTGTCCCCGAGCTTCGACTCCTTAACCGGAAAGCCTTCAAACCCGATCTCGTCCGCTAGTTTCCTCAAATCCAAAAGGTCGTTGTCACTCGTAGAAGGCCCGATGTCGAAAAAATCGAGAAAAGCATAGAGTGCTGAAAAGTCCTCGGGCCTTAAATTGAGGGACTTCATCGTTGCCACACAGACTTCCGACTGCTTTTCTTCGTTTTCATAACGTTCGTACAGGTCGCATCGCCATGGCCCGTACTTCTGGTCCGAGGCGATCTTCCGGTAGGTGACCTCAGGCTCTTCCAGTTTCCCTTGTCGCACTTCGGCTTCCTCAAGCTGACGCCTCTGCTCGGGCGAGAGCGATTCCATCTCTTCGTGCAGAAAATTGTGGGCCTCGGCCTTTGCGTCTTGCAAACGCATTTTGAGACGGCTCACGTCCGAGGGGGTCCACTCCGCGTAGGTTTCGTCGTGGCGGTTTATCAGCCACAGTTTCTGAAGATCGCTTCTGAAAATATAGCTGATCTGGTTGATGTCGCCACGATAACGGTCACCAGACAAATATATGGTTGATTCCTGGACTTCTCCGTTCCTCTGGTCTTTCTGTTCGATTGTGATAAGAACTTCCCCCCTCATCAGCGAGACTGAAGAAAAAAGTATTGTGATGGCCAGGAGTGGGGGTGAGAGCCTGTTCATAAAGATGCTGACTCGATTCTATCGCAAAAGCAGTGCGAAAAGCGAAGGTCTAAACCACAGAGGCACAGGGACGCAGAGGACAAAGGCGGTGAAACTATATAAGGCTCTCCAATTCTTCGTAGCGGGCTCGGACCGTTTGGATCAGTGCGTCCCTCAACGTTTCGCCTAAAAGACCTCGGCTCTTCAACTTCTTCAGATGGCGTCCAAGTTCTTCGTCCTGTAACACTTCCTCTACCCAGAGCACGAGATCGCCTCGGCTGGAGTGAAACTCAAGAGAACGAGCGGGAACCTTTGGCAGCATGTTGGTAAGTTCCCACAAAGATGCAGCCGATCCATGGGAGCCTCCGGCGGCATCACTAAAATAAAACCGTTTCTCAGTGGGAAGCGGCACCTGCAGGTACTTGTGAAGGTGTCGAATATGGGGAACATCGCGCGGAGCAGTTCGAAACCGAATCGTCTCCTGGATCGGGGGCCCTTCACGCTTTCCGCAAGCAAAGCAGATAACTGCCTCGCCGAGTGGCAATGACTTGATCGTCGCGAGCATCGAATCATCCAATCGCGGCAGAGACTCTACCAGCGTTTGAAGTTCCCTGCCACCATTGCAGCGAGTGAGTACCCAATTATGGACCCGGCCAAGGACCTTCTTTGATACGCAGCTGGGCTTGTAAGTCACCAGCGTCACTCCCCCCTGCTTCATGGTATCCGTCAATATCGAAGCCGCTTCATCTTCCTCGGGAGGAAAGAAGCCCTGAGCTTCGTCGATCAAGATCCAGTGAGGGCGCTTGCGCGAAGCCCGAAGCGCTCTGAGACTGCTCAGAAAGTCGAGGACATAGCTTCGGCGTTCGGCCTCGGAATATGCTGACAGATCGAGGACAAGACTTACGGAAGAATACTCAAGCAGAGTAATTACACTGACGACGGGAGGAAGAGTGGTTTCCGCCCCTCCTAAAAGCAACGTATGGCGGAAAGCTTTCAGACTGCGGTAATCACCCTCCGGGTCGATAATACAGACTTGATATTGCTCCTTCAGTATCTCCTCGGCTATTAACCCAGCCAGCCACGACTTTCCGCAAGCACTGGCACCCACGACCGCGAGATTGTCGTCAAGGAAACGAAAAGGATCAATGAAAACGGGAGAGTCGTCCCCTTTGCTCCCCAGGATGATTCGTTTGTCCGGGCGGACCCTTCTGGGCGGAAGGCGCCCCTGGATCAGTCCCTGGATCAGTTCTTCCACCCCGGCACCATTTGGCCGCTCCAGAACAGAATCCGCCAGTCTCTGAATATCGGGAGCAGCATTCGCGACAGCGACTGCCATTTCCGACATTTCGAAGAGACTTCGATCGTTCTCCGCATCACCGCATGCCAGAACACTGCGGGGCGAATAGCCGAGCTCCCGCAGGGCGTACAGGAGCCCGGTACCCTTTGTGGCTCCGGGAGGGAGCACCATTACTGCTCCCCGGTTGTATTCTACAGTGGCACCACCGCCCGCATCCTTCAACACAGCTAGAATCGCTTGATCGTGTGGTTCTCGCGTAGCGATGATTGCGGAGCCTTTCTCCATGGGAATATCGAGCTTCTCGATTCGGCGAACCAGCCGCCTGTTCAATCGACCAAACGGGCGTGCAATCGAACGAGTGCGCGGGAAGAACACGACGGCTCCATCCTCGGCCACGACTGCTTCACAGATCTCAAAGAAGGGCACCTGTTCGTTAAATGAGTGGATGATCCGTCCTGTCACCAGGATGATGACCAGGCCGTGTTCCTTTGCTCTTCGCAACACCTCAAAAGTACGAGCAGGGACATCGTGTTCCAGGGTCAGGGTACCGTCGAGATCGCAGGCCAGAATTCCAAGATGCATCGAATCGTTAGCTCCTCTGCTACCGAAATGTAAGCAACTTAAATTCCTTAACTGCACGTACAACAGTACAGTTGACAAATATCCGGAATGGTCGGCCGTCATCTATGGGCGAATCCGTTTTGTGACTTTGAATCGATCGCCTTCTCATCTAGAATAAGGGTAGGACGTGAGGACGGATGGACAGTTTCATGTCAACTTGATCTAGCGGCGAGCAAGTTGTTTTGCTCGCGCAAATTCCCTTCTTTCTGCGTGTTGTCATCTCGACTCACGGCCTGAGCTACTCATCTTTTTTTAAGGTTCAGGAGTGAAGAGATGGTTCGAATTAATTCGTTAGGACGTGATTTGTGGGGCGTGTATGACAATAAGGGACAGCTCCTTTATTGGATCGAGAAACGTCGCCCCGAATGTGTCGTCAGGCGCTACGAGCCATCACGCCGTGGCGGAAGAGGTCAGATCGTCTCCACTTTTCTTGGACCTCATTCCTTTGACGAAGCTCAGAAAATGGTCCGTAAGGTCTGTGCCTCGCGCGTGCTCACAGGAGCTCTGCCTTCAGACCGGGTCAAAGCCACCAGTGCAGGGGATTAGTGAAGGGAATCGATTAGCTGAGGATTAGCTGACCCGGGGGCTCAATTCACCTACCCTATTCCTCAACTTTCATTCGGTTAAACAGTTCTGGCAAAATGAAGAGGCTCGTTCAGAATGCGGAACGGGTCAATTGCGTTACGCTGTTGCTTAAAAGGTTTGTATCGGCTCCAACTTCCAAGTGGTGTGCAGTGATGAAAAACCCGAAATCAAGATTAACCATCTTCTTTCCCGGCGACCTCGAGAGAAAGGAACGAGGGTGGGAGCCTAGAGCCGATATCTATAGGTCATCGAATGGATGGGTAGTAAAACTGGACCTGGCCGGCATCAGGCCGGAAGATGTAACCCTTAAGATCGCCGGCTCTACACTGCACATCCAGGGCATCCGACGCGATTGGATCATTGAAGAAGATTGGAGTCATCATTCAATGGAGATCACCTACAGCCAGTTCAAGCGCTCTTTGCAGCTCCCGTGTGAGATCCAGGATGCTCAGATCAAGATGGATTATCGTGACGGTATGCTGATCGTGCGTTTAATTTGTGACGTGGAGTGGCCATGACAGATCAAGAGACCAATGGTATAAAGATCCTTCCGATCCTGCCCTTAAAGAACAATGTCCTGTTCCCCCACGCTCTCATGCCCCTTTCAGTGGGAAGAGCTTCTTCCCTGGCGGCAGTCGAGGCCGCTCTGGCCAGTGAAGAAAAGGAAATTCTCGTAGTTGCACAGCGGGATCCGGCCGTAGAAAACCCGACGCAGGATGACCTTTACACCGTGGGGACTACTGCCGTCATAAAGAGGATGCAGCGACCCCAACCAGACCTGCTCCATCTGGTGGTCCAGGGTGTGGAACGCTCCGTCTTGCTGAAGGTCGAACAAACCGAGCCCTATTTGCGAGGACGCGTCCGGCTACGTCCAGTGACAACAGAGAAGAGTGCTGAAATTGAAGCACTCTATCGTGCTGTTCTTGATCTGGTTAATAGGGCAATCATGGCCACACAGCCCGAGGGCGGACTCAACATCTCCAACCTGATCGGGGAATCTGACGATCCCCTGCGCCTGGTTTATCTCGTTGCGGCAATGCTCAGTCTGGATGTCAAGAAAGAACAGTCTCTGCTAGAAGCCGATCAACTTGTTGATGCCCTCCGTCTGATGCATGAATACCTGACCTTTGAAGTTCAGGTGATGGAGCTGCGAAGTAATATCGCCAGCAAAGCCCAGAGCGAGATGACGAAGCAGCAGCGTGAGTACTTTCTGAGGCAGCAGCTTCAGGCAATCAAGAAGGAATTGGGCGAGGATGATCCTGAAACCGCTGAGGTCAACCTGCTGAGAGAACGTCTTGAAAAGGCAGAGCTGCCTGAACAGGTCCGAAAAGAAGCCGAACGGGAACTGGATCGCCTCGAGAAACTTCCTTCAGTCTCTCCCGAATACAATGTCATCCGGACCTATCTGGATCTGATCCTCGAGCTACCCTGGAGTACCAGTTCAGAGGAGCGACTCGATCTTGCCTTTGCCCGAAAGGTTCTCGATGAAGATCATTATGACCTGGAAGAGATCAAGGAACGGATTCTGGAGCACCTAGGAGTCCTAAAGCTGAATCCACAAGCCAAAGCTCCAATCCTTTGTTTTGTCGGCCCTCCCGGTGTCGGAAAGACATCACTGGGACAATCGATCGCTAGAGCGCTGGGTCGTAGGTTTGAGCGGATGAGTCTGGGTGGACTTCATGATGAAGCTGAGCTGCGAGGACACCGAAGAACCTATATCGGTGCAATACCGGGACGCATCATCCAGGCGATTCGGAGAGCCGGAGTGAACAATCCTGTGCTGATGCTCGATGAGGTCGATAAGATCGGTCGTGACTTTCGTGGCGATCCCGCGGCGGCCCTCCTGGAGATCCTCGACCCCGAACAGAACCGAGAGTTTCGTGATAACTACCTTGATCTTCCATTCGATCTCTCGAAGACCTTTTTCATCACCACCGCCAACACTCTGGACACGATTCCGCTTCCCCTGTTGGACCGGATGGAAGTGTTGCGACTCTCGGGTTATAGCGAAGAGGAGAAGTTGCAAATTGCCAGGCGCTATCTGATACCCCGGCAGATCCGTGAAACCGGCCTCTCTCTGGAACAACTGGAGATTACTGATGAAGCTTTGAAGCAGGTGATCAGTCGTTATACGCGTGAAGCAGGCGTGCGTCAGCTTGAACGAGCCATCGGCAGGCTGGCCCGCAAGGTTGCGCTGCAGTTCGCAGAAGGGCGCACGGAGCCTTTCCGCGTTGAGCCAGAGCACTTGACCGATCTGCTGGGTAGTCCACGGTTCTTTCCAGAAGAAACTCGAAAAGATTTGGAGCCGGGTGTGGCCATCGGTCTGGCCTGGACCGAAAGTGGTGGTGATGTCCTCTTCATTGAGGCTACGCTGCTTCCCGAAGGAAAGGGACTTATACTGACCGGTCAGCTGGGTGACGTCATGCGAGAATCCGCCCAGGCTGCGCAGAG
>Ga0079224_100007194_pt1 | contig 14886 bp, 15 predicted proteins | sample Stecom2015_FD_80414 | JGI IMG/M metagenome (GOLD analysis project Ga0079224, IMG submission 80414) | Agricultural soil microbial communities from Utah to study Nitrogen management - Steer compost 2015 | ecosystem: Environmental > Terrestrial > Soil > Agricultural land | place: USA: Utah...
ACCACGACGTCGTCGCCTGCGGCGGCCCCTGCGGATCCGGTGTCCTCGGTCATCTGCTCACTCGCGTTCACACGAAACCCCGTTCGGTCCACGGCTGACGCAGGCCACGCAACACCCCGGCGGTCGTCAACGCCGCGATCGTGGCCTCCCGCCCCTTGTTCTCCGCCGATTCGGCCAGCCCTGCCCGATCGAGCGCCTGCTGCTCGGTGTCGCACGTGAGCACGCCGTTGCCGACCGGGGTCGACTCGTCCAGCGCGACCCTGGTCAACCCGGCCGTCACGGCGTCGCACACGTAGTCGAAGTGCGGCGTCCCGCCGCGGACGACCACGCCGAGCGCGACCACGGCGTCATGGCCCCGGGCCAGCGCCTGGGCCACGACCGGCAGTTCCACGGAACCGGCCACGCGGACGACCGTGGGCTCGTCGGCGAGCTTGACCTCCGACGCGGCGCGCAGCGCGTTGTCGAGCAGGCTGTCGGTGATCCGCGTGTGCCACCGGGTGGCCACGATCGCCAGCCGGAGGTTCTCGCATTCCTTCAGTGCCTCGACGGTCTCGGCGTTCTCGTCGGGACGTCCTTCGCCGCTCACGGCAGCCCATCACCGCTTTCGGGGTCGTTTCCGTTCACTGTGCCGTTGGTCCGGCCCGCGTCCAGGTCGGTCAGCCCGGCGCCGACGTCGTCGACGTTCTCCAGCTGCGACAGGTCGTGGCCCATCCGGTCACGTTTGGTCTGCAGGTACCGCAGGTTCTCCGGGTTCGGCGACACCGGGAGCGGGACCCGGCCCGTCACCCGCAGTCCGTAGCCCTCGAGACCCACGCGCTTGGTGGGGTTGTTCGTCAGCAGCCGCATCGACCGCACGCCCAGATCGGTGAGGATCTGCGCGCCCGTGCCGTAGTCCCGCGCATCGGCGGGCACGCCGAGCGCGAGGTTGGCGTCGACCGTGTCGGCGCCCCCGTCCTGCAGCTCGTAGGCCTGCAGCTTGTGCAGCAGGCCGATGCCGCGTCCCTCGTGGCCGCGGACGTAGAGCACCACGCCCCGTCCCTCCTCGGCGACGGCCTCGAGCGCGGCCTGCAGCTGCGGTCCGCAGTCGCAGCGCAGCGATCCGAACACGTCGCCGGTGAGACATTCCGAGTGCACGCGCACGAGCACGTCCTCGCCGTCGCCCACGTCGCCGTAGACGAACGCGACGTGCTCGACACCGTCGAGCAGGCTGTCATAGCCGATCGCGCGGAACGTGCCGGCGGCCAGCGGGATCCGCGCCTCGGCGACGCGTTCGACCTGCTTCTCGAATCGCCTGCGGTAGGCGATGAGGTCGGCGATCGTGATCATCCGCAGGTCGTGGTCGGCCGCGAAGACCTCGAGCTCGTCGCGCTTGGCCATGTCGCCGTCGTGCTTCTGCGACACGATCTCGCACAGCACGCCCGCCGGCGCGAGCCCCGCCATCCTCGCGAGGTCCACGCCCGCCTCGGTGTGGCCGGGACGGCGCAGCACGCCGCCGTCCTTGGCGCGCAGCGGCACGACGTGGCCGGGCCGCTTGAAGTCCTTCGGGCCCGTCGCCGGGTCGGCCAGCAACTGGATCGTGTGGGCGCGGTCGGTCGCGGAGATGCCGGTGCCGATGCCCTCGGCGGCGTCGACGGTCACGGTGTAGGCCGTGCCGCGGACGTCCTGGTTGGTGTGGAACATGGGCGGCAGGTCGAGCCGCTCGCAGTCCTCACCGGTGAGCGAGACGCACACGTACCCGGACGTGTAACGCACCATGAACGCGAGCAGCTCCGGCGTCGCCTTCTCGGCGGCGAAGATCAGATCGCCCTCGTTTTCGCGGTCCTCGTCGTCGACGACCACCACGGCCTTGCCTGCGGCGATGTCCTGAACGGCCAGCTCGATCGACTCGAAGTCGAAGCCCGTCGGGGCCTGCCCCGCTGCCGACGCCTCTGTCATGGTCACGCGTCCTCCTTGCCACCGCCATTGTCCACCGCGAGTGCGCGCAATCCCGCAGCGGCCTGTTTCTCGACGTACTTGGCGAGGACGTCCACCTCGAGGTTGACGAGGTCGCCGGGTTCGGTGCGCCCGAGCGTGGTCAGCGACAACGTGGTCGGGATCAGGGCGACGGTGAGTTCCTCCTGGCTCACCCCGGCCACGGTCAGGGACACCCCGTCGATGGCGATGGATCCCTTCTCCACGATGTAGCGCCCCAGCTCGGGTGGGAACGCGAAGTGCGTGACGTCGTCGGCGTCCCGGTGCAGGAACACCCCGGTGCCGTCGACGTGGCCCTGCATGACGTGACCGCCGAACCGTCCGCCCGCGGCCATGGCCCGCTCGAGGTTGACCGTGCGCCCCGGTTCGGCCTTGTCCAGGCTGGTGCGCTTGAGGGTCTCGCGCACGACGTCCACGGTGAACTCGTCGCCCTCGACGTCGACGACCGTCAGGCACACGCCGCTCACGGCGATGGAGTCGCCGTGGGCCGCGTCCGCGGTCACGACGGGGCCGCGCAGCCGCAGCCGGACGCCGTCGGCGGTCTCCTCGACCCCGGTGACCTCACCGAGTTCCTCCACGATCCCCGTGAACACGTCAGCGTCCTCCCTCGTCCGCGACCGGTACGGCCGTGATCCGCACGTCGTCCCCACTCATGGTGACCCCTTCGACACGCCACCGGTGCGCTTCGGTGATGGTCGACACGCCCGCGGGTCCGAGCGCCGTCGGCCCCGCACCGAGCAGGGTGGGCGCCACGTAGGCGACGATCCGGTCGATCATGCCCGCTGCGGCGAACGCCCCCGCCAGGGTGGGTCCACCTTCGAGCAACACGTCCACGACACCGCGTGCGGCGAGCCGCTCCAGCACCTCCGCCGCGTCGTGGGTTCGGATGTGGAGTGTCTCCGCCACCTCGTCCAACACGCGCGCGGTCTCCGGTATGCCGCGGGTGCCGACGATCACGCGCAACGGCTGCCGTGCGGCGAGGCCGCCGTCGGCGTCGCGGACGGTCAGCCACGGGTCGTCGGCGAGCACGGTGCCGGTGCCGGCGACGACCGCGTCGGCCGCCGCGCGGATCCGGTGCACCTCGCCGCGGGACGTGGGCCCGGAGATCCAGCGGCTCGTGCCGTCCGCGGCCGCGACCCGTCCGTCGAGCGTCGCGGCGTACTTCCAGGTCACGTGCGGCCGCCCGGTGCGCGTGCGGTGCAGCCACGCCCGCAGCGGTCCGGCCGCGACGTCGGCGGCCAGCAGACCGCCGCGCACGTCGACGCCGGCCTCGCGCAGCAGCGCGCCGCCACCGGAGGCCGCCGGGTTGGGGTCGGCCACGGCGTAGTGCACGGCCGCGATCCCCGCGTCGAGCAGCGCCTGTGCGCACGGCGGGGTCCGGCCGTGGTGGGCGCAGGGTTCGAGCGTGACGTACGCCGCGCCGCCCCGGGCCCGGTCCCCCGCCTCGCGCAGCGCCATCACCTCGGCGTGCGGACCACCCGGGGGCTGTGTCGCACCGGCGCCCACGCGCGCGCCGTCGGCGTCGAGGATCACCGCACCCACGGGCGGATTGGGGCTCGTCGTGCCGCGCACGTCCTCGCTCAGCGCCAGCGCTGCCGCCATGGCGTCCCGGTCGCGGCCGTGCGGGTCCCGCGGGCCCGCGGGGCCGCCCGGGTCCTGCTCGGCGGGCACGTCAGTGCGCCGGTCGCGCGCCGGCCGCCTGGCTGCGCAGCGCGGCCACGGCCTTGCCCGGGTCCTCCGCCCCGTACACGGCCGACCCGGCGACGAAACAGTCCACGCCCGCCTCGGCGGCCTGCTCGATCGTCGAGGCGTTGATGCCGCCGTCGATCTCGACGACCAGCCGCAGGTGGCCCGTGTCGACGAGCCTGCGGGCCGTGCGGACCTTCTCCAGCACGTCGGGGATGAACGACTGCCCGCCGAAGCCCGGCTCGACCGACATCACCAGGAGCGTGTCGTAGTGCTTGAGCGTCTCCAGATGCGGCTCGAGCGGGGTGCCCGGCTTGATCGACAGGCCCGCCTTCGCCCCGGCGGCACGCAGGTTCTTGGCCAGCATCACCGGGTCGGCGGCCGCCTCGACGTGCACCGTGACGTTGTAGGCGCCTGCCTCGGCGTAGCCGGGGGCCCACCGGTCGGGGTCCTCGATCATCAGGTGACAGTCGAGGGGCACGTCCGTGGCCTTGCGCAGCGATTCCACCACCGGCAGCCCCAACGTGAGGTTGGGGACGAAGTGGTTGTCCATGACGTCGACGTGCACCCAGTCGGCGCGGGTCTCGCCGTCGCGGGCGACGGCGGCGACCTCCTCACCGAGACGGGAGAAGTCGGCGGACAGGATGCTCGGCGCGATCAGCGGCGCGTGCGGTGCGGAGTTCGACTGTGAGGCCACACCGCGAATCCTAGGCAGCCCCACGCGCCGCGTCCGTTCGGGGCAACCCTCTCGGCCACCCCGACACACCGCGTGCGGAGCCGCGGGCGGTGCGTTCAGCGCCCGCCGGGCCGGGCGAGGCGATCCAGCCGGTCGAGCAGCGGGGTCCACGGCCGGTCGTCGAGCGGCCACACGTCCACCCCCGCGCCGGTCAGCGCGTCCAGATGCCCCTGCCACGCCGGGTGCGCCGGCCGGGTCGGCCGCACCAGTGGCCCCACGACCATCGGCACCACCCCGACGGCGTCGCCCAGTACCGTCAGCGCCTGGTTGTCGGCGAGGCCGAGCGCGAGCTTCGCCACCGACCCCGCGCTCGCGGGCGCGAAGACGAACGCGGCGGGGTCCGGATGCGGCCGGGGCTCCCCCGGTAGCCGCGAGGTGGACCGCACGTCGAGGTCGGTCGTGGCCTGCAGCCGGGCCAGGCCACCGGTCTCGGCGAACCAGTGCGCCGCCGTGGGCGTCAGCGTGATGGCGAGCCGCCAGCCACGCGCCGCCGCCGGCTCGGCGAGTTCGGCGGCCAGCCGTGTCTCGACCCCGCCGCACGCCGAGGCGACCAGGCCGAGACAGCCCCGTTCCGGGGTCATACGGCGCGGGCGAGACCGCAGAACATGGCGTCGGTGCCGTGGCGGTGCGGCCACAGCTGCACGGTCGGCCCGTCGCCCAGAGCGGGCACGCCGGGGAAGTACGGCCGCGCGTCCACGATCTCGGCCCCCGCGCGCCGGACCCCGGCGGTGAACGAACCCTCGGTCTCGGCCAGATGCGGCGAGCACACGACGTAGGCGACGATCCCGCCGGGGCGGACGAGCCGGAACGCCGACTCGAGCAGGTCGGCCTGCAGCTTCGTCAGGTCGGCCACGTCGCTCTGCTTGCGCCGCCACCGCGACTCCGGCCGCCGGCGCAGCGCACCGAGACCGCTGCACGGCGCGTCGACGAGCACGCGGTCGTACCCACCCTCGAGCCCCGGATCGCGCCCGTCGGCCACGTGCACCGTCACGGGCAGGCCGTCGACGGCGTGTTCCACCAGCCGGGCGCGGTGTTCGGCCACCTCGACCGCGTCGACGTGCACGTCCGGCAGCTCCGCCGTGGCGGCGAGGCAGCCCAGCAGCGTCGCCTTGCCACCGGGGCCGGCGCACAGGTCGAGCCACCGGGCGTCGGAACCCTCGACGGGCGCACCGGCCGCGGCCAGCGTGACGAGCTGACTGCCCTCGTCCTGCACGAGGGCGAGACGTTCGGCGAGCGGTTCGGAGGCCGACAGGTCGCCGCTGCCCGCGGGCAGGTGCACGGCGTAGGGCGAGTACGGCGCGACGTCGCCGCCGGTGACGGCGGCCAGCTCGTCGGCGCTGATCTCCCCCGGCTTGGCGAGCAGGTGCACCTCGGGGCGCGCGTCGTCGGCCTCGAGCGCGGAGGCCAGCTCGTCGCCGGTGTCGCCGAGCGCCTCGGCGAACGCCCGCGCCACCCACCGCGGATGCGCGGTCCGCAGCGCCAGGTTGCCGATGCGGTCCTGTTCGGGATCGGGAGCCAGCTCGTCGAGCCACTGCTGCTCGTCCTTGCCCGACACCGTGCGCAGCACGGCGTTGACGAAGCCGGCCACGTGCGACCCGGCGGCGTCCCGCACGAGTTCGACGGCCGAGTCGACGGCGGCGTGCGCGGGGATCCGGGTGCGCAGAAGCTGATACGCGCCGAGCCGCAACCCGTCGAGCACTGCCGAGTCCACTTCGGACAGCGGGCGGTCGATGCACGCGGCGATGATCTCGTCCAGCAACCCGGCCGCACGCGCGGTGCCGTAGGTCAGCTCGGTGGCCAGCGCCGCGTCCCTGCCCGACACCCTGCGCTCCCGCAGCAGTTCCGGCAGCAGCAGGTTGGCGTAGGCGTCCCGGTCGGTCACGGCGCGCAGCACGTCGAAGGCGACCTGCCGCGCGGGGTCCTGCACGGGCGGTTTGCGCGGGCCGGTCTTGCGGGGCGCGGGCCTGCGGCCGCGTTCGGACTCGCCCGGCCGTCCGCCGCGGCGGTCGCCGCCCTGCCTACCCCCGCGGCCACGCCGAGGGCCACGGCTCCGGTTGTCGTCACTCATGCGAGGCGCTCCCCCAGCTCGATCCTCGTGCCGCGCGCCCAGTCGGTCGCGGCCATCCGCTTCTTGCCCTGTGCCTGCACCTCGCCGAGTTCGACCGGAACGGTCGCGGTACCCGCGAGGACGCGCTTGCGTTCCACGAGCAGCTCCCCCGGTTCCAGCGTGGGCGCGTCCACGTCGTCGACCGGCCGGACCGGCCCGAGTTTGCACCGCGCGCCACGGAACTCCGCCCACGCGCCCGGCTCCGGCGTCATCGCACGGATCTGCCGGTCGATCGCCATCGCGGGATTGGTGAACCGCACGCGGGCGTCGTCGACGGTCACCTTCGGCGCGTACGTCACGCCGTCCGCTGGCTGCGGAACCGCCTGCACCGAACCGTCCTCGATACCGTCCATCGTGGACACCATGAGGTCCGAACCGGACACGGCGAGCCTGTCGAGCAGTTCCCCCGCGGTGTCGGTCGCCTCGATCCGCTCGGTGACCACACCGAACACGGGACCGGCGTCGAGTTCGCGCACGATCCGGAACGTCGAGGCCCCCGTGTACTCGTCACCTGCCCGGACGGCGGCCTGCACCGGCGCGGCACCCCGCCACGCGGGCAGTACCGAGAAGTGCAGGTTCACCCAGCCGTGCGCCGGGATGTCGAGCGCGTCCTGGGTCAGCAGTGCCCCGTAGGCCACCACCGGGCACGCGTCCGGCGCCAGTTCGGTGAGCCTGCGCAGGAACTCGGGATCGTCGGCCCGCTCCGGGGTGAGGACCTCGACGCCGTGGTCGTCGGCGACCGCGCCCACCGGTGAGCGCATGAGCTTGCGTCCGCGCCCCGCGGGGGCGTCGGGACGGGTCACGACGGCGACGACCTCGTGCCGGGACTCCAGCAACGCGCGCAGCGTCGGCACGGCGGGTTCGGGGGTTCCTGCGAAGACCAGCCTCATCGGCGGCCCGCCTCGAAGTGGGGAGCGCTCATCGGCGACGAGTCTAGGCGGCGCCGCATGTCCCGACGTCGGCAGTACACCCGCCCATCCGGCCCGTCCACCCGGCACCCCCGCCCGGGACGCCGGCGGCACGGCGTCCCGGCGTCTCGGCGGAAACAGCCGGGGCACCGCCCAGCACGGCCGCTCACTCGGCGAACGCGACCGGCCACTAGGGTCGACGCCCATGACGGACGCCACGGTGCGCATCGCCACTGCCGACGACGCCTCCACGATCGCGGCCATCCAGGTCCGCACGTGGCGCGCCGCCTACGCCGAGGCACTCGGCCGGGCCACCGTCGACGCACTGGACGAGGACGCGCTCGCCGCCGAATGGGCCACCGCCGTCACCCATCCCGGCTCGACGGTCCTCGTGGCACTCGAGGGCGCCACGGTCGTCGGGTTCTGCGCCGCGGGACCGGCGCCACGCGACGACGTGGCTGCCGCCGACGACAGCCTGCCCGCCGACGCCGACACCGTCGCTCTCGTCTCCACCGTGCTCGTCGAACCACGATGGGGCAGACGCGGCCACGGCGGCAGACTCTTCGGCACCGCGGCCACCGCCCTGCGGGCCGACGGTCACACCCGCGGCATCACCTGGACCGCCCAGTCGGATTCGGCGTCGCTGTCGTTCTTCCGCAGCGTCGGGTGGAACCCCGACGGCACCGTGCGTACGCTCGACACGGGCGAACGCACCGTCCGCGAACTCCGCCTCACCGGCGGACTCGACGTCCGCTTCACCGACGCCGACGACTAGTCCACGAGCGTCGGCACCGTCACCGCCGACACCGACGACATGGTCCCGGTCCGCCGACCCCGAAACGGGGTGAACATCCGGTTCCTTCCCGGTTGACCGGAGGCGACCCGAACGTCCGAAACCCGCCACGACCAGGGATTCAAGGTGGTGAACCGCGCCACGGCGGCGCTGGCGTCTGACATCCTCGAAGCTGCGGCCGCACGCGGTGACCGGCGTTCACAGGGCCACCACGCCGCCACTGTCATGCTGCCGAGCACCGCGCCCGACACGTCCCCGACCCCCGGAGCCCACCCGTGCTGACCTGGCTGTGCGTCACCTTCGGCGTCGCCGTGGGCTCGGCCCTGCTTCCGGTGGTCAGCATCGAGCTCTTCCTCATCACCGTCATGACGAGCGAGAGCGAGACGATCCCCTGGATCCTGATGGGCGCGGTCGTGGCCGTGGGCCAGCTCGTCGGCAAACTGCCCTACTATCTCGCGGCACGCGGTTCGATCCACCTGCCGCGGGTGCTGCACGACCGCATCCACCGGCCCCGCCGCGAACGCCCGCTCACGCCGCGCCGCGAACGCTGGCAACGGCGCACCAAACGCGTCCGCGGCTGGCTCGAGGCGCTCCGCGAACGCTGCCACCGCCATCCGCACTGGATGGCCACGACCTACGGCGTCAGCTCGGTGGTGGGCCTGCCGCCCTACATGGCCACCGTCGTCCTCGCGGGTTTCGTCAACATGCGGCCGTCGCTGTTCGTCGGCGCGGGCCTGGCCGGCCGGTTCGTCCGTTTCAGCATCCTCGCCGCCTCCCCCGCGGTCTGCGCGGGCTGGTTCGGCGTCAGCCTCTGAGTCGGACCGGCCGCGCGGTCACCGTCGCGTCCGCGCAGGCACCAGGTCGCGCCACCCCTCAGGTCTCGGCGGAGGCCTCGAGCTCCACGGCCTTGCGCATCGTGGCCCTGGCCCTGCGCCGGTCGCCGGCGATGTCGTAGGCGTAGGCCAGTCGGTACCAGCGCCGCCAGTCGTCCGGCTGCTGTTCCAGCTCGCCGCGACGCTCCTCGAACCAGGCGTCCGCGGCCTGCCGGTCGACGCGGCCGGACGGGCGGCGCGGCAGATCCGAGACGTCGGGCAGACCGCCCTCGGCCTCGAGCCTGCGGGCGAGGCGCTGGATCTGGTTGCCCGACCGCCACGTCGTCCACAACATCCACGCACCCAGCAGCGGCAGCACCAGCATACCGGCGCCCAGCAGCACGGGCACGAGTTCGCCGGTCCTCAGCAGCGCGATCGCCCGCCCGGCCAGCAACACCAGGTACAGCGCGACGGCGGCGGTCAGGACGATCGCGACGTTGCGCGCCTTCACAGGTCGAGCACCTTCTCCAGGCCCACGGTGAGGCCGGGCCGGGTCCGGGTCTCCCGCACGCCGAGCAACACGCCGGGCATGAACGACGTCCGGTCCATCGAGTCGTGGCGGATCGTCAGGGTCTCCCCCGCGGCGCCGAACATGATCTCCTCGTGCGCCACGAGACCGGGCAAGCGCACCGAATGCACCCGCACGCCGTCGAGGTCGGCGCCGCGGGCGCCGTCCACCTCGGACACGGTCGCGTCCGGACCCGGTTCGACGCCCGCCTCCGAGCGGGCGCTCGCGATCATCCGTGCGGTGTGCGCCGCGGTGCCCGACGGGGCGTCGGCCTTGCGGTTGTGGTGCAGTTCGACGACCTCCGCAGAGTCGTAGAACCGCGCGGCCTGCTGCGCGAACCGCATCGCGAGCACCGCCCCCAGCGCGAAGTTGGGCGCGATGAGCACGCCGAGGTCGGGCCGCTCGGCGAGCCAGCCCTGCACCTGCCCGAGGCGTTCCTGCGTGAACCCGGTCGTGCCGACCACCGCGTGCATGCCGTGGGACAGCGCGAACTCCAGGTTGCCCATCACGGCGTCCGGCCGCGTGAAGTCGACGACCACCTCGGCCTTCGCCTCCACCAGGGCCTCGAGCGAGTCGCCCGACCCGACGGTCGCCACGAGATCCATGTCCGGCGCCCCCTCGACCGCGCGTACGGTCTCGGCGCCCATGCGGCCCGTGTGGCCGAGCACGCCGACGCGGATGGGACTGGCGGTCATGCGATCACCTCGTGCAGTTCGTCGGGAAGGTCTTCGTCGTGAGCGTACGGCCCGACCACCACGGCGGTCGTCGGACCTGCCTGCCTGCGCAGCAGGGTGCGCGCGAGTGCGGCCACCTCGTCGCCGGTGACGGCGTCGATGCGCGCCAGGTTGTCCTCGACGCTCAGATGCCTGCCGTAGTTGAGTTCGTTCTTGCCGAGCCTGCTCATCCGCGAGGCCGTGTCCTCCATGCCGAGCACGAGCGCACCACGCAGCTGACCCTTCGCCCTGGCGACCTCGGCCTCGGAGAGCCCCTCGGCGGCGACCTCGTCCAGCACGGCCCGCACCACGCCCGTCACCTCGCCGAGCCGGTCCGGCTGGCATCCGGCGTAGACGGACAGATGCCCGGTGTCGGCGTACGTGGCCACCGACGAGTACACCTGGTACGCCAGACCGCGTTGTTCGCGCACCTGCTGGAACAGTCGCGAGCTCATGCCGCCGCCCAGCGCGGCGTTCAGCACCGCAAGCGCGTAGCGCCGTTCGTCGTGCCTGCCGAACGCGGGCATGCCGACCATCAGATGAGCCTGCTCGGTGTCGTCGCTGCGCAACGCGAGGGTGCGGGTGCGGCGCAGCCGCGCCCGTCCGCTGCGGGCGGGTACGGGGGCGGCGTCCCCGCCGAGCCGATCGCCCAGCGCCCGCCGGACGAGCCGCAGCACCGCGCCGTGGGTGACGTTGCCGGCCACCGACAACACCATGCGCTCCGGCACGTAGCGGCGGCGGTAGAACCCGCGGAGCGCGCGCGGCGTCATACCCCGGATCGACTCCTGGCTGCCCAGCACCGGCCTGCCGAGCGGGTGCCCGTCGAGGATCGTTTCGACGAAGGCCTCGTGCAGCAGGTCCTCGGGGTCGTCGTCGCGCATGGCGATCTCCTCGAGCACCACGCTGCGTTCGGTCTCGACGTCGGCGTCGGCGCAACGCGCCGCGAACACCACGTCGGCCACGAGATCGACCGCCACCGGCAGGTCCTCGTCGATGACCTGCGCGTAGTAGCAGGTGTGTTCCTTGGCGGTGAACGCGTTGAGCTCCCCGCCCACCGCGTCGACCTCCTCGGCGATGTCGGTCGCGTCGCGCCGCGCCGTACCCTTGAACAGCAGGTGTTCGAGGTAGTGCGCGGCGCCGGCGACGGCGGGCTGTTCGTCACGTGAGCCGACCCCGACCCACAGACCGACCGTCGCGGACCGGACACCGGGGATCTGTTCGGTGACCACCCGCAATCCGCCGGGCAGGACGGTCCGTTTCACCCGGCCGCCGTCCGATGTGGACTCCAGAGTGCGGGTGGTGCCTGCGGGCTGTTCGTAGCCGGAGATCTGCCGTGCCATCGACCTTGCTTCTCGCGCGGGTGTCACACTGCGCCCAATTCGGGGTGAGGGCCCTTCACCGCTGCCTGCCCACCGCACCCGCACCCCGCCTCGAACGGCGCTGTGCGGCCGGGCGGTCGAGGGGCGGACAACCCGACAGCGACCCGCCGCGGCACGGATGCCGCCGACGGGTCGCTGTCGTGTGCTGGGGTGTCGGTCGCTGCCGTTACTCGGCTGCGGCCGTCCCGGCCTCTTCGGTGCCCTCGGCCTTCTCGCCGCTCTCGTCGTCCTCGTTCACGACGCCGAGGCTGATCTTGCCGCGGTTGTCGATGTCCTGGATTTCGACGCGCAGCTTGTCGCCCACGTTGACGACGTCCTCGACCTTGCCGATGCGCTTGCCGTTACCCAGCTTCGAGATGTGGACGAGGCCGTCCTTGCCGGGCAGGAGCGAGACGAACGCGCCGAACGCCGCGGTCTTGACGACCGTGCCGAGGAAGCGCTCGCCCACCTTCGGCAGCTGCGGGTTGGCGATGGCGTTGATCTTGTCGATGGCCGACTCGGCGGACGGGCCGTCGGCGGCACCGACGTAGATCGTGCCGTCGTCCTCGATCGAGATGTCCGCGCCGGTCTCCTCGGTGATCGTGTTGATCATCTTGCCCTTCGGGCCGATGACCTCGCCGATCTTGTCGACCGGGATCTTCACGCTCGTGACCCGCGGCGCGTAGGGGCTCATCTCGTCCGGCTCGTCGATCGCCTCGGACATCACGTCCATGATCGTCAGCCGGGCGTCCCTGGCCTGGTTCAGCGCGGCGGCCAGGACGTCGGACGGAATGCCGTCGAGCTTGGTGTCCAGCTGCAGCGCCGTGATGACGTCCTTGGTGCCGGCGACCTTGAAGTCCATGTCGCCGAACGCGTCCTCGGCGCCCAGGATGTCGGTCAGCGCGACGTAATGACGTTCCGACTCCCCGGCAGCATTTTCCAACTCGTCGGACACGAGGCCCATCGCGATACCCGCCACCGGCGCCTTCAGCGGCACACCGGCGTTGTACAGGCTCATCGTGGACGCGCAGACCGAGCCCATCGACGTCGAACCGTTGGAGCCCAGCGCCTCCGAGACCTGGCGGATGGCGTACGGGAACTCGTCCCGCTTGGGCAGCACCGGAACCAGTGCCCGCTCGGCGAGCATGCCATGGCCGATCTCGCGCCGCTTCGGCGTGCCGACGCGGCCGGTCTCACCGGTGGAGAACGGCGGGAAGTTGTAGTGGTGCAGGTAGCGCTTCGACGTCTCCGGCGACAGCGTGTCCAGCTGCTGCTCCATGCGGAGCATGTTCAGCGTGGTGACACCCAGGATCTGGGTCTCGCCGCGCTCGAACAGTGCCGAACCATGGGCCCGCGGGATCACGGCGACCTCGGCGGCCAGCTGGCGGATGTCGGTGATGCCGCGGCCGTCGATGCGCACCTTGTCGCGCAGGATGCGCTGGCGCACGAGCTGCTTGGTCAGCGCCTTGAACGCGGCGCCGATCTCCTTCTCGCGGCCCTCGAAGGCCTCGCCCTCACCGATGCCGACCTTCTCCAGGACGGCGGCCTTGACCTCGTCGGTGGCGTTGTCGCGGTCCTGCTTGCCGCCGATGGCGAGCGCCTTGGTGAGCTCGTCGGTCGCGATCGCGGCGACGGCGTCGTAGGCGTCCTGCTGGTAGGCCGGGAACAGCGGGTACTCCCCGGTCGGCTTCGCCGCGACCTCCGCCAGCCGCTGCTGCGCCTCGCACAGCGCGCGGATGAACGGCTTGGCCGCGTCGAGGCCCTGCGCCACCGTGGTCTCGGTCGGCGCGGTCGCACCCTCGGCGACCAGGTCCAGGGTGTTCTCGGTGCCCTCGGCCTCGACCATCATGATCGCGACGTCACCGGCACCGTCACCGACGACGCGGCCGGCGACGACCATGTTGAACGTCGCCTTCTCCAGCTGCGACCAGGTCGGGAACGCGACCCACTGGTCCTCGATCAGCGCGACGCGCACGCCGCCGATGGGCCCGGAGAACGGCAGTCCGCCGATCTGGGTCGAGGCCGACGCGGCGTTGATCGCCAGCACGTCGTACGGGTCGTCCGGGTTGAGGCTCTGCACCGTGATGACGACCTGGATCTCGTTGCGCAGACCGTCGGCGAACGACGGGCGCAGCGGGCGGTCGATGAGGCGGCAGGTCAGGATCGCGTCCGTGGACGGACGGCCCTCCCTGCGGAAGAACGCGCCGGGGATGCGGCCCGCGGCGTACATGCGCTCCTCGACGTCCACCGTGAGGGGGAAGAAGTCGAAGTGCTCCTTGGGCTGCTTCGAGGCCGTCGTGGCCGAGAGCAGCATCGTCTCGTCGTCGAGGTACGCCACGACGGAACCGGCGGCCTGCTTGGCCAGCCTGCCCGTCTCGAAGCGCACCGTGCGCGTGCCGAACCGACCGTTGTCCAGCACGGCTTCCGTTTCGTGCACGGTGATGCCGTCTGCATCAGTCATAAAAGTCTTAACTCCTCGTACCACCGCATGGAACACGCACATCCCCGCCCTTCGGGGCACGTCCGGGGTACGAGGCCGGCCATCGATCGAAGCCCTCGGGAAACTCCCGAGAGCCACTACCGAGGACCGGCTGCGGCGTCCCCGCACGCGGCGCGTGTCACTGCGGAATCTTCTCTGTGGTGTTGTCCGGCCCTGCCGGGGCGGGACCGGTGGACCGAAGGGGAGCGACCCGCTGGGCCACTCCCCTTCGTCATGATGTCATCGGCGCAGGCCGAGTCGCTGGATCAGCGAACGGTAGCGCGCGATGTCCACCTTCATCACGTAGTTGAGCAGCCGGCGGCGACGGCCGACCAGCAGCAGCAGACCACGACGCGAGTGGTGGTCGTGCTTGTGGGTCTTGAGGTGCTCGGTGAGCCCGGTGATCCGCTTGGTCAGCAGGGCCACCTGCGCCTCGGGCGAACCCGTGTCCGACTCGTGCAAGCCGTACTCGGACAGGATCGCCTTCTTCTCGTCGGTGGACAGAGCCACTCGTCACTCCTTGTGTTCAGTGCCGTGTTGTCAGTGTCAGTACCGGCCGCCACGGACCGCAGCCGGACTCAGCTGTTCAGCCTATCAGCGACCGCGGTCAACGCAGCGCATGCCCGAGGTCGAACCGGTCGACGGGCGTGTACACCGGACCGCGGATCGGGCGCCCGTCCACATGCCCGCTCGGGTGCCGGTCGACCCGGTCCGCACGGGCGTCCGCCCGGCCCGTTCGGTGGTCGGTTCGGTGG
>Ga0079224_100007195_pt1 | contig 14884 bp, 14 predicted proteins | sample Stecom2015_FD_80414 | JGI IMG/M metagenome (GOLD analysis project Ga0079224, IMG submission 80414) | Agricultural soil microbial communities from Utah to study Nitrogen management - Steer compost 2015 | ecosystem: Environmental > Terrestrial > Soil > Agricultural land | place: USA: Utah...
CCCCGGCCCATGGCCGAAGCCGCGCCGCCCGGCCAGACCCGCGCCGCCCCCGGCCCATGGCCGAAGCCGCGCCGCCGGGCCAGACCCCCGCGCCGCCCCCGGCCCATGGCCGAGGCCGCGCCGCCGGGCCAGACCCGCGGCGCCGTCAGCCGCGCCGCTCGGCCTCGCTGCGGATCCGCAGCCGCAGCGCGTTCAGCTTGATGAAGCCGGCCGCGTCGCGCTGGTCGTAGACCGCGTCCTCCTCGAAGGTGGCGATGTCCGGCCGGTACAGGCTGTGCGGCGCCTTGCGCCCGGCGATCCTGAGGCTCCCCTTGTAGAGGAGGAGCCGAGCGGTGCCGGTGACGCGCGAGGCGATCTCGTCCACCGCGACCTGCAGCGCCTCGCGCTCCGGCGAGAACCAGAAGCCGTTGTAGACCAGCGCGGCGTAGCGCGGCACCAGGTCGTCGCGCAGGCGGACCAGCTCGCGGTCGAGGGTGAGGCTCTCCACCGCGCGGCGCGCCGCGTGCAGGAGCGTGCCGCCGGGCGTCTCGTAGACGCCGCGCGACTTCATGCCGACGAAGCGGTTCTCGACCAGGTCGACCCGGCCGACGCCGTGCTCGCCGGCGATCCGGTTGAGCGTGGTCAAGAGCTCGACCGGGCCGAGGCGGACGCCGTCCACCGCGACCGGGCTCCCCGCCTCGAGCTCGATCTCGACGTAGCGCGGCTCGTCAGGCGCCCGGCGCGGGTCGACGGTGAGCTGGAACATGTCCGGGTCCGGCTCGCGCCAGGGATCCTCCAGGACGCCCCCCTCGTAGGAGGTGTGCAGCAGGTTGCGGTCGACCGAGTACGGTTTGGCGGCGGTCGCCTCGACCGGGATGTCGTGGGCGCGGGCGTAGTCGATGAGCTGCTGGCGGCCCTTGAAGTCCCACTCGCGCCAGACCGCGACCACCTGCACCGCCGGCTCGAAGTGATAGGCGGCCAGCTCGAAGCGGACCTGGTCGTTGCCCTTGCCGGTGGCGCCGTGGGAGATGGCGTCCGCCCCCTCGCGCCGGTAGACGTCCATGAGGCCCTTGGTGATGCACGGCCGCGCCAGCGAGGTGCCGAGCAGGTACTCGCTCTCGTACACCGCGCCGGCCCGGACCGCCGGGTAGACGTAGTCGCGCACGAACTCCTCGCGCATGTCGAGGACGTGGGCGCTGGCGGCGCCGAGCCTGATCGCCTTCTGCCGGGCCCCCTCGAGATCCTCGTTCTGGCCGACATCCACGCAGACCGCGACCACCTCGCAGCCGTAGGTCTCGCGCAGCCAGGCCATGGCGACCGACGTGTCGAGCCCGCCGGAGTAGGCCAGGATCACCTTCTTTACCGTTCTCGCCATCTCAACATCCTCGATTGGTTGTTCGCGGCTCCCGTGGCCTCGGTCGCGCCCGCGGCGCCCCCTCGGCTAGCGCCCCAGCAGGTTGCGGGCGATGACGACGCGCTGGATCTGCGAGGTGCCCTCGTAGATCTGCAGGAGCTTGGCGTCGCGCATCAGCTTCTCGACCGGGTACTCCCTGGTGTAGCCGTAGCCGCCGAAGATCTGCACGGCGTCGGTCGCCACCCGCATGGCGGCGTCGGCGCCGTAGGCCTTGGCGTAGGACGACACCACGCTGTCGATCTCGCCGCGATCGACCCCCCAGGCGGCCTTGTGGCACAGGAGGCGGGTCGCCTCGTAGGCGATCGCCATCTCGGCGATCATGAACTGCACCGCCTGGTGCTGGGCGATCGGCACGCCGAACGTCTTGCGCTCGAGCGCGTAGGCGCGCGACTCCTCGAGCGCGCGGCGGATCAGCCCGGCGGCGCCGGCGGCGATCCACGGCCGCGAGCGGTCGAAGGTCTTCATCGCGATGACGAACCCCTGCCCCTCCTGGCCGACCATGCAGTCCTTCGGCACCACCACGTCCTCGAACAGGACGTCGGTGGTGTTGGAGGCGCGCTGGCCCATCTTGTCCTCCTTGCGCCCGGCCTTGACCCCGGGGGTGGAGGCGTCCACCACGAAGCAGGCGATGCCCTTGTGGCGCTTCGAGGTGTCGAAGGTGGCGAACACGGTGTACCAGCTCGCCACGCCGCCGTTGGTGATCCACCGCTTCTGGCCATTGATGACGAAGTCGTCCCCCTTGCGGGTGACCCGCGTCGTCATGCCGGCGACGTCGGAGCCGGCGTCCGGCTCCGAGCAGCAGTAGGCGGCGAAGATCGGCTCGCTGGTGAGCCGGCCGAGGAAGTTCTTCTTCTGCTCCTCGGTGCCGGCGATGATGAGCGGCAGCGCGGCGAGGTTGTTGGCCGCCAGCGAGGTGTTGAAGCCTGCGCAGCCGTGGGCGATCTCCTCCTGGATGAGGCAGTGGTCGAGGCAGGACAGGCCGATGCCGCCGTAGGCCTCCGGCACCTCGGCGTTCATCAGGCCGGTCTCCCAGGCGCGCTTCAGGATCTCGCGCGGGAACTCGCCCGACTCGTCGTACCTGCCGGCGACCGGGACGATCTCCTTCTTCGCGAAGTCGCGGGCGGTCTGGATGAGGGCGGTTTGCTCTTCGGTGAGGGCGAAATCGAGCGGCATGGCGCCGGCATGGTAGCATCTCCCGTTCGAGGTGGAACGGCTAGGACCCTACCGGCTGGAGCAGACGATCAACGTCGGCAGCATCGGTGAGGTGTTCCTGGCCTACCGCGACGGCGACCCGCCCGGCCACGCGGTGGTGGTGAAGCGGTTGCACCGGGAGCTGGCGCGCCGGCCGGAGCACGTCGCGCTGTTCGTGCAGGAGGGGGTGATGGCCCGGTGGCTCGAGCACCGGAACCTGGTGCGCGCGCTGTGCGCCGGCGAGGTGGCGCGCGAGGCGGAGGGCGCCCCGCCGGATCACTACATCGCGATGGACCTGGTGCGCGGGCCCAACCTCGCCCAGCTCGCCGAGCGCGGGCCGGTGCCGGCGGCCGCCGCGCTCCGGATCGCCGTTGATCTGTGCGCCGGGCTGGCCTACATGCACGACAGCGGCATCGTGCACTGCGACGTCTCCCCGACCAACGTCCTCATCGGGCCGGACCGGGCGTTGCTGACCGACTTCGGCGTCACCTGCCCGGTCGGCACCGCCCAGGAAAAGGTGCGCGGCACGACCGCGTACATGTCCCCGGAGCAGGCGCGCGGCCAGGTGCTCGACGGCCGCTCGGACCTGTTCTCGCTGGCGACGGTGATCTGGGAGCTCATCGCGCGGCGGCCGCTGTTTCTGCGCAGCGCGCCGTACCTGACGCTCATGGCGGTGGTCGAGGAGGATGTCCCGCCGCTCGGGGTGGCCGGGACCGAGGCGGCCGAGGCGGTGCTGCGCCGCGCGCTCTCCCGCGACCCGGCCGCGCGCTGGCCGACCGCCGCCGCCATGGCCGAGGCCCTCGCCGCGGCGGCCGCGTCGGCGACGTGATCCCCGCCGGTGCCGTCCGGCCGCGAGCGTCGTAGCATCCAGGCGTGGCGGCAGGCTCGATCAGGACGAGGCGCTGGAACGATCCGGCCGAGCCGGGCGACGGCGCGCGCATCCTGGTGTGCCGCTACCGGCCGCGCGGCGTGCGCAAGGACCGGGAGACCTGGGACGAGTGGTGGCCCGAGCTCGGCCCGAGCCGCGAGCTCCACGCCGCCTTCTGGGGCAAGGGGCAGGAGGCGATCGGCTGGCCGGAGTACCGCCGCCGCTACCTGGCGGAGCTGGCCGAGGATCCCGCCCGCTACCACCTGCGCGCGCTGGTCGACCGCGCTCGCCGCGGCGAGGCGCTCACCCTCCTCTGCTCGTCCGCCTGCAGCGACGAGACCCGCTGCCACCGCACCCTCCTGCGCGACCGCATCCTCCGCCTGGCCGGCTGACGCCGCCGCCCCGGGCGCTCGCGGCGGCGACCGCCGCCCCTCCTCCGCGCCGCACTCGACCGGAAGAGCGGGCGGTGCCGCACGCAGCACGGCGGCAGGGATCGCGCCACGGATCGCCGCACCCACGGCAGCTCACCGTGCGCAGGACCTTCCAGGCACGGACCACGCCGGTCAGTCGCGGCAGCAGAGGACGCCGCCGGCGGCGGGGCCGGGCTTGGTGACGTTGAGGGCCTCGGCGATGTTGTCATCGCCGCAGGACCAGGGCGCGGCGAGCTCGATGCACTGGTCGTTCGAGAAGCGATCGAGGGGGGCGCAGGTGTTCCCGGGGGCGATGCCGAGGGTGCCGCAGCCGAAGATGTCGTTGGCGCCCTCGCCGCAGTCGGCCGAGCCGGGGCCGCTCTGGCGGATCGCGAAGAACTGAGCCGGCGCGTTCGCAGGCACCGCGCCGGCGCAGGTGCCACTCGAGCTGGCGGCGGCCACCTCCGCCGGGGTGCGGCAGACGTGCCAGCCGGCGGCGCACAGGTCGGAGGCGTTGCAGCCGGCGCCGCCCGGCGCGGCGCTGTCGTCGCCGGCCAGCCGGTTGCAGGACGGCGCCGCCTCGTTCAGGAGCCCGGGCACCGTGAAGCCGCCGGCGCAGCCGGCGATGGCCGGCTGGGCGGCGACGTCGACGAACGCCTCGCGCTCGCCGTCGGCGCAGCCGCTCCGGTTGACCCCGGCGTCCGGCCCGCAGGTGGCGCACGCGGCGTCGGCCGCCGGGGGCGCCGCGTCCCGGGCCGACGGCGGCGCGGCGTCGATGCCGGCGCGGATCTCGGCGTCCCAGTCGTAGATGAAGCTGCACCCGGCGAGCGCGACCGCCGCCGCGAGGACGACCCAGGTTGCCGGACGCGCGCTCACCCGGCGGCGGCCTCGTCGTCGGTTGCGGCGCCTTCGCCGGCGGCGGCGCCCTCCTCGGCGTCGGGGGCGGCGGCCGCGCGCTCGCGGGCCGCCTTGCGCTCGGCGCGCGCCTTGCGCGCCGCCTCCCGCTCCGCCTGCCGCTTGAGCTCGAGGTTGATGCGGTCCTGGGCGGCGCGGGTGCCGAGCAAGAAGCCGATGAACATGCCGATCACCAGCACCGCCGGGATGAAGATGAAGTGGCCGCTCGTCATGACGCCGCCGCCTTCTTCACCTCGCCGGCGAGCCGGTCGATCTCGGCCAGGAGCCGGCGCTGGCGCAGCCACAAGAGCACGAGGAAGACCACGGTGAGGATCCACACGGCGGCGTACGCCATCACCACGTGCTTCTTGTTGCGGAGCATGAGGGAGGCGTCCTCCTCGTGCACCTCGGGGCGCAGCGAATTCTTGAGCTCCGCCTGCCAGGCGCGATCCTTCTCCAGCTCGGCCTCGCAGGTGGCGCGCAGCTCGCTGCGGTACGGGCGCGGCGGCTCGCCGGCCGGGGCGGTCGCCGCGGCATCTCCCGCAGGCGCCGCCTGCTCAGCCGCCGCCGCCCCCTCCCCAGCAGGCGCCGCGGCCTCCCCTTCGCCCTGGGCCAGAGCCGGAGCCGCCAGCGCCATCGTCATCGCGATCGTCAGCAAGATCCGCGTCATCTCTCTCTCCGTCATTCGATCAGGCCGGCGTCGAGCGCCTGGTCGCGCAGCTCCGCCAGCCGCCGCTCGGCGTAGGCCGCCTGCCGGCGCACCCCCAAGAGGAGCAGGAAGAAGATCAGCCACAGGGCCACGCTCGACCACATCGCCACCCGCATGCCGCCCTCCAGCTCCGGCACGACCGAGGTCTGCGGGTGCAGCGTGCGCCAGATGCGGACGCTGAAGTAGACCAGCGGGATGTTCACGGTGGCGAACACCGCCAGCCCGGCCGCCATCCGCTCCGAGCCCGGCCCGCCGTACTTGCGCACCAGCACGTAGCCGACCATGGTCATCCACAGGAGCAGGGACGTGGTCAGCCGCGCGTCCCAGTCCCACCACACGTCCCACGCCGCCTTGCCCCAGATCGAGCCGCTGATGAGGACGATGGCGCCGAACATCACCGACAGCTCGCCGGCGGCCAGCGCCAGGTCGTCGTGGCGGCCCTGCCGCTTGCGCAGGTAGAGCAGCGAGGCGACGCCGCAGGTGATGACCGCGGCGAACAGCATGAACGCGTTGGCCACGTGGTAGTAGAAGATCTTCTGGTTGAACAGCAGCAGCCGGTCGAGCGGGGCCTGGTAGAACGCCAGGTACAGGGTCCCGGCGAACCCGACGGCGCAGGCCGCGGCGGCGGCGAGGTACAGGGCGCGCTTCATTCGATCACCAGGGATTCGAAGGTCCACAGGGCGGCCACCACGAAGGCGGCGTCGTACACCAGGAGGAACCGGATCCAGAACCAGGCCTGCTCGGTCTGTCCGCCGAGCAGCCCGGAGGTGCCCTTGATCGCCGCGATGAACAGCGGCACCAGGATCGGGTAGAGCACCACGGGCAGGAGGATATCGCGCGCGCGGGTGCGCATCAGCATGGCGGCGAACACCGAGCCGATGACCGCCACCCCGGCGGTGGCCAGCAGCACCAGCACCGCCATCGGCAGCGGCTCGGCGAACAGCGGCGCGGCGAAGAAGAACCAGACCAGCGGCACCACCACCGCCTCGACCATCGCCATCAGCACGAACAGCGAGACCGCCTTGCCGAGGAACAGGGCGGTGCGCGGGGCCGGCGACAGCAGGAGCCCGCGCATGGTGTCCGCCTCGCGCTCGCGGTCGAACGCGCGCGCCATGCCGAGGGTGGCGGAGAACAGGACCGCCACCCACAGAAAGCCCGGCGCGATCTCGGCCACCGCCACCACCTCGCCGTCCCTCCCCTCCTTGAGGAAGGCGAAGGAGAACAGGACGACCATCATGGCGGCGAAGAACGCCATGTTGAACAGGATCTCGCGGCTGCGCAGCTCGACGCGGAGATCCTTCCACGCCATGGCGGCGACGTGGCGAAGGAAGCTCACCCGTCCTCTTTGTACGCCGCCGGCGCCCAGCGCCGCAACAACGCCGCCGAGCTCAGTCCGCATGGCGGTGGTAGAGCTCCTTGAGCTCCTGGTAGGAGAAGCCGGCGGCGCTGTGCCCCTCGTGCTGCAGCCGGCCGCGCCGCAGGATGGCCAGGTGGGTGGTGACGCCGGCCAGCGCCTCGAGGTCGTGGCTCACCACCAGCACCACGCAGCCGCGGCGGACCGCGCTCTCGAGGGTGCGCACCAGCGAGGCCGCGCCGCCGCGATCCAGGCCGGTCAGCGGCTCGTCGAGCAGGAGCACGCGCGGATCGTGCAGGAGCGCGCGGGCCAGCGCCACCCGCTGCACCATGCCGCGCGAGAAGGTGCGCACCGGGCGGTGGCGCGCCTCCGGCTCGAGGCCGACCTCGTCGAGCAGCGCCTCCGCGCGCGCCTCGGCGTCGGCGACCTCGTACAGCCGCGCGTAGAACAGCAGGTTCTCCACCGCGGTGAGGCCGCCGTAGAGGAACGAGTCGTGGGCCAGGACGCCGATGATCCGGCGCAGCTCGCCGCCGCCGCCCAGCGCGCGATCGCCGGCGCGGAAGCTGACCTCGCCGGCGGTCGGCCGCACCAGCGTGGACAGGATGCCGAGCAAGGTCGACTTGCCGGCGCCGTTGGGGCCGAGCAGCGCGCACAGGCGCCCGGCGCGCAGCTCGAGGTCGACGCCGGCCAGGACGCGCTGGGTGCCGAACCGCTTGGTGAGGCCGCGGATGACGACCGCGTCGATCACGGCCGCTCGCCGCCGGCGCCCCCCTGCCCGGCCCCGCCGGTGCCGAGCTCGGCGTAGATCGCCTCCAGCTTGCGGGTCAGGACCCGGCGGTTCTTGTCGTAGACCGCCTCGCCGATCCGCTTCTTGCGGTGATCCGCCTCGAGCTGGACCAGCGCCTGCAGCAGGTCCTCGCGCTCCGCCTCCAGCTCGTCCTGGCGGGTGCGCCGGCGGGCGCGCGCCACCATGCCCCAGACCGCCCAGCCGATGAGGCCGATCACGCCGAGGCCGACCGCGATCCGCGACCAGCGCATCCAGGCCGGGTGCTGCGGCAGCCCGTCGATGCGGATCTGGATCCGCTCGCCCGGGCGCTTCTGGATGTCGCCGAGCACCAGCAGGCGGCGGCCGTCGCGGCCGCGGGTCGGCTGCTGCTGCAGGCCGGGCGCCTCGACCCGCACGCCCGGCGTGTTCTCGAGGACGAGCTGGCTGTCGAAGGCGCCGAGCGGCAGCGTGAGATCCAGCTCGGTCGTGCCGCCGTCGGTCGGCAGGAAGAAGGAGGCGACGATGTCGTGCTGGCCGGACGGGATGGCGCCGCGCCAGACCAGGCCCTCGTCCTCGTCCACCTTGACCCGCGCCGACATCGGATCGCCGACCGAGGCGGCCCGGAAGCCGGCGGGGAGCGGGATGCGCAGCCCGTCCGGCCCGGGATCGTGCGGCACCAGGGACGGGTTGATGACGCTGAACTGGATCTGGAACCAGAGCTTGTCGTCGTCGAGCTGCCCGCCGCCGTGGAAGGCCAGGAGCAGATCGGGGAACACGATCACCTGGGTGGCGGCGCCGCGCGCGGCGGTGAGCTGGAACGGCGGCGACAGGAACGGCCGGCCGCCCTGGATGATGCGGGCGATGTACACCTGGTCGGCGCCGTGCTCGACCCCGGTGAAGCGGGCGCGGAGCGACTGGAACTCCTGCCACGACGCCTCGATCTCGATCCGCGTGCCGCCCTTGTCGGCCGGCTGGAACGGGGCGGACTCGACCAGGCGGCCGTGGATGTCGGCGCGCAGGACGTAGCGCGTGCCGGGGGTGAGGCCCTCGATGACCGCGCGGCCGTCCGCGTCCGTGCGGACCGCGCCCGGGCTCGCGGCGGCTGCCCCCTCGCCGCCGTCGGCCGGGACGACCTCGATGGCGATCCCCTCGGCGCCCTTGCCGCCGCGGGTGACGACGGCGGCGACCAGGCCGTCCTTGAGGGCGGCGTCCGGCTCCGGGGCCCTGGCCTGGCCGGTCGGGCGGATCTTGGTGGTCGCCTGCTCGACCTTCGCCCGGGCGACCGGCTCGTCGGCGCCGATCCGGACCAGCTCGACCTCCTCCAGGCCCTGGGTCTCGCCGTTCACCTCGACCAGCACCTCGCCCGGCGCCGGCGCGCCGACCGCGTCGTCGCCGAGGATGTCGTCGGCCGGCGGCTTGCCGGACTCCACGCCGTGCCCGGCGAGCATGAGCCGCATGCCGACCTGCGGCGGCATGATGATCGCGCGCGACTGCAGCCGGTCCTCGGCGCCCTGGCGCGGGAAGATCGCGAGGGTGTAGTAGGTGACCGAGCCGTCGGTGGCGAGGTTCTCGAAGGTGACCCGCCCGCCGTCGTCGAGCGGGAGGGTGACCAGGCCGACGCGCCCCTTGCGATCGATCGAGACCAGGTGGACCGGCTTCCCCTCCGGGAACGTGGCGCGGATGTCGCCGAACTCGGTCCGCTTCATGGCGCCCTGGGCGGCGCGCACGGTGATCTGGCCCGGCGGGTCGCTCTGCTCCGGGCGCGCGATGCCGCTGACCTTGCGCGGCTCGCGCAGCATCGGCGGGAGGTCGGAGTCGCCGGAGTCCTGGCCGAGGGCGGTGACCGGCACCAGCAGGGCGAGGAGGAGCGCCAGGCGCTTCATCACGGCGCCTCCTCGCGGGCCGCGGGATCCGGGCCTTCGTCCTCGGCCTCGCCGGTCGCGGCAGCCGCGCTCTCGGCCGCGGGCGTCTCGGCCTCCTCGGGCCTGGCGTCACCGGACGTCGCGTCGCCGGCCTTCTCCGCCTTCGCCGCGTCGCCGGCCTTCTCCGCCGTCGCGCCGCCGGCCTTCTCCGCCGTCGCGCCGCCGGCCTTCTCCGCCTTCGCGCCGCCGGCCTTCTCCGCCGCCGCGCCGCCGGCCTTCTCGGCCTTCGCCGCGCCCGCCTCCTCGGTCTTCGCGCCGCCCGCCTTCCGGTCCTTCGCCTTCTTCGGCCGCACGCCAGCCAGCGCCAGCCGCGCGCGCACCTCCCGCTCGATCACGCGATCGATCGGCTCGGCCGGGGCGGCGGGGGCCGGCTCGGCGCCGCCCTCGCCCTGCCGGTCGAGCTCCTTGAGGATCTCGATCGCCCGCCCGCGGTAGACCCGCACGATCTCGGCCGCGTCCCCCTCCGACATCTTGCCCATGTCGCGGTCGAACTCGACCTCCTTGATCGCCTTGAGCAGCGCGCGCTTCTCCCGCTCGAGGTCCTCGCGCCGCGTGCGCGTCACCTCGAAGCCGGCCCGCTCCGCCTCCGAGCCCGGGCGCTCCTCGCCGGCGACCGACGCCGCCCGCCACAGCGACCGCCCGGCGAGCAGGATGCCCAGCCAGCCGATGCACAGGAAGATCGACGGCGCGCCCACATGCCAGCGGTTGACGAACAGGATCAGGAGCCAGCCGCCGACCAGGAGCACGCCGGACGAGACCGCGTCGATGTGCGCCGCCAGCCAGCGGACCGCGCGCTCGCGCCGGTCGGCCGCCTCGCGGCCCGCGCCGGCCGCCCCCTGCCCGGCCGCCGGCCGCTCAGTCTGTGTCGCGGAGCTCGTCATCGAGCCTGTCTGCATAGTCCTCGTTCTCGCCGGCGGCCGCCGCGCTCTCGTGCTTCTCCGCCATCTCCGCGCGCCCGCGCTTCACCCAGCGCCGGCCGAGCGCGTAGATGAGGCCGAGCCCGGCGGCGACCAGGACGTACGGCACCAGCCAGCCGAGCCGCCCCGCCCCCTCGTCCTTGGGGACGATGAGCGCGTGCTCGCCGCCGTGCTTCTCCTGCCACCAGGCCATCATCGCGTCGCGCGCCTTGCGCCGGCCGGCCTCGCTCAAGAGATCGTGCTCCGACATCATGGCGAGCACCTGCTGGCGGTCCATCGCGGCGAGGCCGCACTTGCAGGTGTAGATGGTCTCGCGGGGGCACCCGCACATGCAGACCAGGTTGGCGAACACCTCCTTGGTGACCGCGACCACCGCCGCGATCTCGCGCTCGACCTGCTGCTTCAGCTCGTCCTCGGCGATGCCGGGGTTGCGCTCGCGGATCTGCTGCGCTGCCCGGGCCCTGAGCGGCGCCAGGTACGCCGGGTCGTTGGCGCGAAACAGGTGCGCGCCGTCGGCGTCGTGGGTCGACATGCCGCCGGAGAACTGCGACTCGGCGTGCTCGGCGCCGGCCGGCTGCGCGTGGGCGATGCGCGCCATGCCGGCGGTCAGGCCGGCGATCACCAGGAGCAGCACCGCCGCCTCGCCGAGCCGCCCGATGCGGCTCTTGCGCCCGGGCGACAGCCGGTCGACCCACGCCTGCGGCACCAGGCAGATCATGGTGCCCAGGGTCAAGAAGGCGAAGCCCAGCCACACCCAGTTGACCAGCGGGTTGACGTACACGCGGAAGTTGACCTGCTTGACCGAGCCGTCCGGGTTCTTCTCCCAGCCGGTCAGGATGAGGTAGACGTCGGTCGCCTCGAAGAAGACCTGGGCGACGTTCTTCTCGGCCGGGAACGGGTACGGCCTGATGTCCGGCTCGGTGGTCGGCTGCTCCGGCAGCTTGTGGAAGCGGAAGCGGGCCGGCCGCATGTCGGCCAGAACGTCGCCGCGGTGCAGGAGGGTCACCCGCGCCTCGGTGACCTCCTTGTTGTCATCCGACTTCGGGCTGGGCGCGTCGAGCCCCTCGTAGCGGAAGGTGTAGCCGCGGTACTCGAAGGTCTCCTTGGGCTGCTGGACGGTGAAGTCCCGCATGCTCTCGAACGCCTTGCCGCCGAAGCCGAGGAACAGGACCGCCACCCCGACGTGGACCAGGTAGCCGCCGTACTTGCGCCGCTTGGCGAACATCAGGCCGATGAGCGAGGTGGCGTACGAGCCGTCGGTCTGGCGCCTCCTCACCCGCATGCCGCGCCAGTACTCCTGCGCCACGCTGGCCAGCGTGAACACCACCAGCCCGAAGTTGACCAGGGTGACCGGCAGCCGGATCTTCTCGTGGAAGACCGCGGTGAGCACGCGGGTCTGCGGCAGGAGCACGGCGAGCAGGACGATCGCCACCACCATGGCGGCGAGCGGGAACGCGAACTGGCTGGCGAGCCGCTCGGCGGTGGTGCGGCGGTAGGCGAGCAGCGGCGCGGCGCCGGCCAGGAACAGGAGCACCAGGCCGAGCGGCACCATCCACTGGTTGAAGAACGGCGGCCCGTGGGTGATGCGGTGGCCGATGAACGCCTCGCTGATGGTCGGCCACATGGTCGCGAAGAACACGAACAGGGCGCAGGCCAGCAGGATCCAGTTGTTGAGCAGGAAGGCGAACTCGCGCGAGATGAACGACTCGAAGCTGGCCGCCGAGCGCAGCCGCGGCAGCCGGTAGATCAGCAGGCCGACCGAGCCGACCAGCACCACCGCGAGGAACAGGACGAACAGGAGCGCCAGCGCGTCGTCCTCGCCGAAGGCGTGGACCGACTGCACCACGCCGGAGCGGGTGAGCCCGGTGCCGACGATGGTCAAGACGAAGGTGGCGATGACGAGGACCAGGTTCCAGGTCTTCATCATCCCGCGCTGCTCCTGGATGATGACCGAGTGGAGGAAGGCGGTCATCGTGAACCAGGGCAGAAGGCCCGCGTTCTCCACCGGGTCCCACGCCCAGTAGCCGCCCCAGCCCAGCTCCTCGTAGGCCCAGCGCCCGCCCAGGATGAGGCCGAACGACAGGAAGAACCAGCAGATGAAGGTCCACACGCGAACCGAGCCGAGCCACTGGTCGTCGAGCCGGCCGCTGGCCAGCGCGGCGATGCCGAACGCGAACGGGATGGTCGCCGCGACGTAGCCGATGTACAGCGACGGCGGGTGGATCACCATCCAGTAGTTCTGCAGGAGCGGGTTGAGCCCCTTGCCGTCGAGCGGCGGCGTGGTGAGCGTCGTCGCGAACGGGTTCTTGTTGTAGATGATGACGGCCAGGAAGAAGAGCTGGACCGCCATGATCACCGCGACGACGTACCCGATCATGTCGCGGTGCCGCTGCGCGTTGGCGCGCACGGCGATGGCGGCGAAGGTCGACAGCACCGCCACCCAGAACAGCATCGAGCCGTCGAGGCCGCCCCAGTACGCCGTGATCTTGTAGGACAGCGGCATCGTGGTGTCGCTGTAGTGGGCGACGTACTTGATGGTGTAGTCGTGCGTGACGAAGGCGTAGATCATCAGCGCCGACGCCAGCATCATGAGGGCGAAGAAGCCGTAGAGCGCCTGCACCGAGCTGGTGACCAGGCGCCGGCGCCGCTGGGCGTTGCCGATCGCGCCGGCGGCGGCGGCGTAGGCGGCGACCAGGAACGCGACCAGGATGGTGATGGTCCCGAGCGCCGCGATGGGCGACTCGGGGATGGACAGAGCTGAGCTCTCTGGCACCAGGGTCTCCGGTCTGTGCGGGGAGAGGGGCGCGCGGCGCCCCCGGGCTGGCTACCTCGTGGCTCCGGCGGCCCCGGCAGCCGCGGACCCTCCGGCGCTCCGGGCGGGGCCGGCGGAGGCCGACGGCTCCCCCGGCGCGCCGCGCATGCGCCGCTCTTCCTCGTACTTCGACGGGCACTTGGCCATGAGCTCGCTGGCCTCGAGCACGTAGGCGCCGCTCGAATCCCTGACCAGCCGCCCCTGGGCGACGACCTCGGCGAGATCGCGGAAGGTGTCCGGCTTGGGGCCCCTGTGAGTCACCTTGATCCGCTCGCCCTCGTACTCGAGGACGAAGGTGCGGACGGTGGCGTCCTCGACGATCCGCTCCTCGATGCTGCCGGGCTCCACGAACCCGTGGACCTTCAGGTTCTTGTCCTCCCACTGGCCCGGCTCGAGGGTGACCTCGTTGACGTGCTTGTAGTACTCGGCCTCGGCCAGAGACGAGTAGACGAGCATGCCGCCGCCACCGCCGATGACGGCCACGGAGAGGAGAACTTTGGTTGCAGTGACCATGATCTACGCCCTGTCCGGAGAGTCTGCGCGCGCGGTGCGTGACAAGGGTAGCACAGAGCAGGCCAACGCCAGGTGGGCGCGACCAAACGCCGCGGACCCTGCAGGGCGGCGGGATCGCGGGGTTCTCGACAGATGCCGCGGGTCAGCCGCCGATCGCGACCATGTGCTTGGTGGGGGCCCCAGCCCCCCCGATCTGGAACCCGTGTCCTTCGCGCTTGCCCGCCACCGCCGCGGCGATCGCGGCCTCCAGATCGGCGTCGGTGCCGCCGCCCCGCAGGACCGCGCGCAGGTCGACGGCGTCGTCGTAGCCGAGGCAGGCGTGGAGCCCGCCGGTCGAGGTGAGGCGGACCCGGTTGCAGGTGGCGCAGAAGTGCTCCGACATGGCCGAGATGATGCCGAAACGGCCGAGCTCGCGGCCGCCCTGGACGACCCGCAGGTAGCGCGCCGGGCCGACCGGGCCCCCGGCCCGGCCCTCGTCCGGCGTCACCTCGGCGCCGAGCTCGGCGGCGATCCGCTCGCGGATCTCGGCGGCCCCGAGGTGGCGGGCCGGCGTGTAGAGCGCGCCGCCCGACATGGGCATGTGCTCGATGAACCGGGGTGTGGCGCCCCGCCCCCAGCCGAAGGTGCACAGGGCGCCGAGCTCGTCCTGGTTGACGCCGCGCAGGGCGACCGCGTTGAGCTTGACCACCATCCCGGCGGCGCGCGCGGCGTCGATGCCGGCGATCACGCGGTCGAGATCGCCGCGCCGGGTGAGGGCGCGGAAGCGATCGCGGTCGAGGGTGTCGATGGAGACGTTGACCTCGGCGAGCCCGGCGGCCCGGAGCGGCGCGGCGAGATCCGGCAGGAGGTGGCCGTTGGAGGTCATCACCACCTCTTCGATGCCGGGCACGCGCGAGAGGCGCGCGACCAGATCCACCACCCCCTTGCGCACGGTCGGCTCGCCGCCGGTGAGCCGCAGGCGGCGCACGCCGAGGCCGGCGAACACGCGCACCACGCGCTCGATCTCCTCGAAGGTGAGCACGCGATCGCGCGGCTCGAGCTCCACCCCCTCGGCCGGCATGCAATAGGTACATCGATAATTGCAGCGGTCGGTGAGCGAGACCCGGAGGTACTCGATCCGGCGCTGGTGCCGGTC
>Ga0079224_100007197_pt1 | contig 14884 bp, 8 predicted proteins | sample Stecom2015_FD_80414 | JGI IMG/M metagenome (GOLD analysis project Ga0079224, IMG submission 80414) | Agricultural soil microbial communities from Utah to study Nitrogen management - Steer compost 2015 | ecosystem: Environmental > Terrestrial > Soil > Agricultural land | place: USA: Utah...
AATACTATGATCGCGTAAAACAATATTTCCCTGCAAAATATCCCGATTACGATCATGTTCTAATTTTGAACTATGCATTTTCAGAAAACCTTTTAGAACTTATACAGCCGCTTGAAGTTGAAGGATTTGGAGTTGTAAATGCGGAAAACCTATACAATTTTATCAAAAACGAAACTGACAATCCCGAAAACTTCTATGACGAAGATAGAAAGAAGATTATTAAAGATTTAGCAAAAGCTTCAAAAGAAAAATTATTGGACTTAGGCATTGCTGAAATTCCAAAAGTTATTGATCTAATTGTAAGGTCGTTCCAGGCTAAGGATATAGCGCTAGCTTCAAAAGATGAACGTATGCAGGCATATTTGGACCTCTACAATATGAGCGGCAGATCTGCTCAGGAATTTGAAGGAGACTACTTTCAGTTAAACGAAGCGCAAAACTGTTCATTAAAATTAAATAAATTCGTAAGAGATACAGTTCAAATGAATATTAATATTGATGATTCAGGAAATATCTCAAATTCAGTACATGTTAAATGGCTACAGCCTCAGATTTACGATCCAAGCCTAAAAGGGCAATATTCACCTACTCTACAGTACAGCTATAGAGCTTGGGTAAGATTCTTTCTGCCATTAGGAACACACAATATTTTATCAGATGGCTTTAGCAGATCTGGGTACCTTTATTACTATCCTAAAACATATATCGATTCAGAGATGAATAAACAGGTCAGCGACAATATTGTTCAATTCGATCACAGAAGGTTCAATGATTCCGATCCGATAGAAAAAGATGAGATGAATATTAGCTATACACTGCCTGAGAATTTAAACTACAACGCTCAAGGAAAATACAGGCTTCTAATCCAGAAGCATCCTGGAAAATCATGGGGTGAGAAGTATACAATAAATATAAGTTACCGGGGATCCGTTTCAACTGTTGAATTTACACTAGATCGAGATAAAGTTATCACTTTCAAAGATGGACTTATCACAGTAGACAACTATGAAAAAGGTCTTGATTGGATAACTGAACTCTCCTACAGAATTCCTTGGGATAAGATCAGTGAAAGCGATACTTCGGACTCTGCCCAAGAATAAATTAACCCTATCGATCAGGCAGCGCATCTGGAAATATATATCACTTAGCGTTAAAATGTTTTACCCTAAGACCACATTTGAAGAAATTCAAATGCTATCGTGTTAAAATTTAATTTGTTATCTATTAGGTATACTTATGGATCAGGATTCTTCAGACAGTAAGGACGGTATTAAAAAAACCAGAATAATGTTCGATTTAACCTTTCTATTTGACCAATATGCCAAAAGAGGAATCGGGGTATATGGAAAACACTTAATCAGTAGACTTTTAGAAGTAATAGACGAAGATCCAAATTTTGAAATATATCTTTTGGGATTCAATTCACTTGAACAAAACCTTATCCATCTAGGGTTCTCGCAATTCAGAGTTGAAGAACTCAGCCACAAATTCAATTTTTACAGCTTTGGTGCAGAGACAGATTCGAATATAAAAAACTTTTTAAGATGGGAAAAAACATATTTGCCAGCAATTGAAGAGATCAAACCTGATATCTTCTACGCAGTGCATTTTGAAAGAGGATTGCCTTCAACCAAAGGCTTAAGAGAAAAGCTGTCATATCGTCCTAGAACAGCGGTAGTAGCTCATGATGCTATTCCTCTAGTAACGAATAAGTTTTCTTCAAAGGGATTTATTCAGAATTTTTTGAAAAAGAGATTTTTTAAAAGAATGTGGACGGGTGTCCAGAATGCTGATTTAGTCATAACTGTATCGCAGTTTTCGAAGGAAGATTTGATTAAATACGGAGGTATTGATGAATCAAAAATCAAAGTAATCTATTCAGGAGTTAATGAAAAATACAGACGAGAAAACTATGATCTGGAAAAAGATATTGAAGAAAATATTTTGGAAGCCTACTCCCTTTTGAACAAAAATTACTTTATCTTTGATACAGGTGTTGAACCAAACAAAGGGACTGTTCATTTATTAAATATATTCAAAGAGATTTTGAATTCAGGGTCACATACTTTGCCAAATTACTTGGTTATAACTGGAAAAGACTTTTACAAAGGAGCAGGAACACAAATTAAACCAAAAACAATTTTAGGAGAACAGTTTATTAAAATGGCGAAAAAGCTTGGAGTTCTTCAAAACCTGATTACTACCGATAAGATCCCAGACGAACACTTAGTAACTGTCTTTTTTAATGCTAAGGTATATATCAATTTATCCACTTATGAAGGTTTTGGATTAGGCATCGCTCAGGCAATGACTTCAAAGATTCCTGTGATTGCTGCTAATGCATCTTGCATTCCTGAAATTACTCAAGGTGGGGCATACTTGATTGATATCCGACAGGAAATGGATTACAAAAAAATCACAGAAGATCTGATCAAACATTTAAATGATAAGGATAAGGTAAAGGAGAAGATCAAGAAAGCTTCTAAGGTCGCGCAGCAGTATGATTGGGATAAAACTGTAGAAATGACCTGGAGGGAATTAAAAAAGCTTGCTGTCGAAGCAGATTTGCAATAGTATAAAGAAGTATCGTTTATTTTTAAACTCAAATAAGTTATGGACAATATGAATCCCGCTACAAAGCAATATTTCGTGTTTTCATTAATTGTAGCTTTAATATTATCTGCCATAATTAATTTCGGTTTTATTGAACTGATTAAAGGTAGCTTTATCTACGGGTTTCCATTTAATTTGAACAATCTGGAAGGTTTTGGAGCTTTTTTGGCTAGAGTTGTAAACACTTTAGTTATGGGAGCGTTTCTTGCCATTCCAACCTACTTTATCCTTCGTGAACTTGATAGAAGGAGATGATTTCAGTTTATGATCAAAAAAGCTATAGATAAAAAGTTTGTTCGGTTTTTCATTAGTGGTGGAATATCCTTTCTAGTAGATACTATAGTTTTAGCGCTTACTACTTTTTTAATATTCCAAGGTCAGAATGTAACGATATTAGGAACAATTTCTATTCCAAAGCTTTTATCAGCGGCTGTAGGACTAACAACTAACTTTCTTTTAAACCGAAATTGGGTGTTTAAAGTTAATAACGATAGAAAAATTCAAAACCAGGCATTCAAGTTCATACTTTTTTCAATAATTAATGTATTCTTTGCGAGTATCATTTATAATATTTACTTAGGAGCAATTTTCTATTTAGCGGATCTTGTACACTTTGATATTAACGGTTTGAACAATACAATAATATTGATAGCGAATTTGGCAACTGAAGGAACAAAGATGGTAATTAGTTTTTTTGGATATAAATATTTTGTTTTCAAATGATAGAAAATCCTTTCAATAAAAATAAAGAAGATGAAAAATCTTCAGAAATTCCTAAGAAACGAAAGATCAGAGTAAGGGATATTTTGCTTATCTTAGCGTTGATAATAATAGTTTCTGGAATAACCTTCTTTTTAATTTATCTTGAAATGAAGACAAAGGAAGGAGAGTCCGTAGTAGAAGTTCCTGTTTCCCAGGTTATGGATCCTAGCGATAATGGTCAACGATTCTGGCATATTGATAAAGCAGAGCCAAGCGAATCAAATGGCGGATTATACAAACTCACATTAATAAGTAACGCAGGAAACTTAAGATATTACGACAACGTCAGAAGCTATGGATTATCTCAAAGTCGTGAATACCTAACATTAGTCTCTAATGAAAGCATCACAACTATTAAATTGATAGACGAAGAACAAACCACAGCAAAACTGCCAGCTCAGAAGTTCTCTTCAAGCTTTGGAGATCAAGTCACTTGGAACTACGATAACACATCATTTGCGCTTGCTGTATACACTGAAGATAAGACAAATCAAACAAAAATTTGGATTTTTGATTTGAATGGGGATCTAATCAAAGAAATTGAAGCAAATTTGCCTGTAAGCACGGATAAAAAGACAATCGAACCTATTCTTTTCTCTAAAGGTGGCAACTTTATCTTAGCCAGAACTTACAAAGCTTTAGATGCTGAAGAAGTTAAAGAAGACGGTTCAAACTACAAAGTAACTGAACTTCCAATATATCTAACAGTATACGATTTAAACGGAGACATTATTAAGGAAGTTATGGTGCGAGATTACGATGAAAAAGGTTCGACTACCGTGTTTTATCAATGGAATTTAAGGGATTCTACATATCTAGAATACATTCTTCACGGCAGAAACGAAAAGATAGATCCATATCAATCCTATTTATTTACAAAAGTAAAAATTTAATAAATGGATAACCTTGAAAGCAAGCCTCTGGCTCAGGAAATTCCTCAGCCTGAGCAGCCTAAAGCGACAAAGCAAAAAACAGAGTCCGTACTACTACAGCCTGTGCCGCCACAACAGATCCCAGAACAGGTAAAAACAAACATAGATCTAGACAAAAAAAGATACGAGGCGGATAAATCCGCTGCGCTAACCATTGAAAACGATCAAAAAACAAAACCAAAGGATCCTGACAAAATCAATCGAATCTTTAAAAAAGTTTTAAAGATATCTGCAATATCTTTCGGAGTTATTGTATCAATATTTGTTCTCCTCTTTGTTTTAACAGTTACAAATATTGACACGGCGATATTTAAAATTACATTAACAGGAGTTGTAACTGATCGAATCACTAAAGAACCAATTGCAAATGCCACTGTCTCAATAAATGATTCAACAGTTACTACCGATCCAAATGGCAGATATTCAATTGGAGGGTTAAATTTAGGACTTGCAAATGTTAAAGTCAGTCTTGACGGCTACGAAGAGATCAATGAAGAAGTACCAATCAATCGTCTTTTCTTGAATTACACTACTAAAAAAGATTTTGAACTAACTCCAAAAGAAAAAGCAATACTTACTGGTAAATTTGTAACCACACAATCCGGATATAATTTTTTGGGTGATAAAGTAGTTGTAAACGACATTGAATACAATATTAACAGTGACGGGACCTTTAGATTAAATGATGTATATGTAGGTCAGACAACATTTAAGTTTCTTTCCCCTAACTTCAAAGATATTTCCAATACAATTGAAATCAAAACTGGAATTAATCAACTCCAGGATATTACGCTACAGCCTGCAGGGGATATTGTAGGGGAATTAATCAGCTATGTCAGAGAAGAAATTGTAACCAACATTACTTTCAACGTAGAAAATGTAACCGAAGCTCAAAAAGAAATTAAAGATGGCAACTTTAGAATAAAAGATTTGGAAGTAGGAACTGAATACAAAATACAGGTAGTAGCAGATGGCTACAAAACCCGTGATTATACGGTTAATATTAAGCAGGGTAACAACGAATTTTTTGATTTTAGACTTGTAGAAGAAGGTTTTGCTGTATTTTTAACCGAAGATCCTTCTACTAGAACGTCACAATTCTACAAATCCGATTTCGATGGTGAAGGTTTAGAAGCTTTAACTAATTTTGAAAGAGTTAACATCGAAAATGAATACTTCGACTCTACTCAAAACAAACTCTTCTATATGTCAGATAAAGAAAGATTAAGAAGTGGGACAACTACAACAAAAGCAATATACTCCATTGATATTTTAACTAAAACTGAAACTAGATTAACTCAAAACTTTAACAATCTAGGCAACCTCTATCCTAATTATCAAGCAAACAAAATGTTAAGCGTGCTGCAGCAGAGAACAGGAAGTATTACAGAGTACAAGCTGACTGTTACTGATCTAACGGGCAACAATCGAGTTGATGTTAAAACTACTAGAAATCAGGTTGGGAAAATTGTAATTTCTGATGACGGCAGGTACTTGTTCCTTGAGGAAAGAACATCAGGTCAGCCAACTTTAATGCGCGTAGATATTAACTCAAAACAGGAACGAACGATTACTACCGGAAACGACATATCTTTGTACGACGTATCAACTAACGGAAATATTGCAATTTACTCAAAGAAGAATGAGTCCACAGGATTTATTGATCTCTTTTTGTACAATTTTGAATCCAATGAAACAAGACTAATTAGAGAAAATCATGATGGACAAAGATATCAATTTGTCGAAGGTAATGGAGATTCTTTGTTGTACTTTGCTCAAAGGGACGGCAGATACAATCTTTTTAAGTACACAATCAGTGAAAACAAAGATGAACGATTAACCAACTTATCTGCTGGAGATGAGATTGTAAATATCTACCAGCAGAAAAGGTTTGCTTTCTATATCACCAAAAACGGTCTGTTTGTTATTGACATAAATCAACCGAAAAATTACAAAAGAATTGTTGAAGGTAAAATACAGTATACAGGAATTTAACTTCTCAAGGACGTTGGGGTATAATCGAGTATGATTCCTGTTAATTTAGAGCAAATAAAAAAGCAGTTCCCAATATTTAGCAATAATCCTGATTTGACATATCTAGACAACGCTGCAACTACTCAAAAGCCCCAAAGAGTCATTAATTCATTAGTCGATTTCTATTCAAAATACAATTCAAATGTGCATAGAGGGCTTTATCCGCTATCTGAAACAGCTACGGTATTGTATGAAAATGCGCGAAAAACAATTGCTAAATTTATCAATGCTGAACCGGAAGAGATCATATTCTCCAGCGGAACTACAGATGGAATTAACGCGATTGCAGATTCTTTGTTAAGATCAAAAATGGTAAGTGAGAACCCTAAAATTCTTCTTACAGAAACTGAGCACCATTCAAATATTTTACCTTGGATGCAGATCTCGAATGTTTCTCTAAGCTTCATACAACTGGATAAAAACAATGAATTAAAACTTGATGACAGTAAACTTGAAAGCGATTACGATGTTTTAGCAATCAATCATTCAAGTAATGTCACGGGCGGTATTAATGACATTAAATTGGTTGTAGAGAAAGCAAGGGCTAATGGTAAAAGACGATATATTGTTTTGGATGCAGCTCAATCAATTGCTCATCTTCCAATAGATGTAAAGGAATTAGATGTCGACTTTATGGTTTTCAGTGGTCATAAAATGTACGGGCCGACAGGAATTGGAGTGATTTATGCTAAAAGAGAACTCTTAGAGAATATGGATCCATTTAAAGTAGGTGGCGGAATGATTAGAGAAGTGACCAAGCAAGCAGCTTCCTGGGGACCACTACCTGAAAAATTTGAAGCAGGCACCCCTCCTATTGCCGATGCTATAGCTTTAGCTGAAGCGGCATTGTTCATTCAGGAAATTGGATTTGAAAATATTAAATTACATGAACAAGAACTCAGAAGATATATGGTAAATAGGTTAAAAGAAATTGAAGGCATGCGTATTTTTCATCCTGATTTGGATAAAGAAGCTCTTGGAGTTATCAGCTTCTACACAGATAAGGTTCATCCTCATGATCTTGCTCAATTTCTAGGTGACAGGAATGTTTGTGTTAGAGCGGGACATCATTGTACTCAGATCCTTCATAGAGAGATTTTGAACATTCCGGCTTCAATTAGGGCTAGTTTAAGTATATACAACAGCGCTGAGGATATAGATAAAATGATGGATGCCTTACAAGAAGGCATCCATTTGTATCAATAGTCCTTTTTTGAAACACATTCCCCTACTCTACTTAACTTTAATTAATTACAAAGTAGTTAAACTTGATTTCACTTCCGCTTGCTTGATTTAGTTTAATATTAAATCCTCCTGAAACTTTCTCAGTCCAATATGTTACCCCTGATGGAACTTGAGTTGTTGGCGATACAAGCACTTTAGAATTATCAGAGATGTTGCCTACTGAAACAAAGTGTTCGGTAACTCCTGTTGGAAGTGTAACTTCTCCAGCGATATTTGAGTTAACTTTAAAGTTAGAAGTTTCAACACTACCTGCCAATATTTCATCAACTTGAAGTTTGCCTGAAATTACTACTGCATTTTCTTGAATTGAAATTAAGTCAGTTAAAGATAATGCAAGGTTTAATTTTACCAAATCTATACTTTCCTCATTTATTGCGATGGTTTTACCCAGGTTGTTTCTACTTATCAAAACATTGATTGTATCTGTTGGGGATTCTTGAGATTCCAAGGCGATACCTACAGTAGCATCGCCTGGATTAGCTTTCATACCATGACCAGGTGTATCGGATACTGTTACATAATCTCCTCTTTTGATTAATCCATTCTGATCGACTACTTTTGTAGGCAATACCCCTGTTAACCCTACTGGGTAAGCTCTATTGCTAGTAAATGGTCTATTACCCATTACTAGTGTTGGGTTTGTTGAGATAACACCAATTACCTGATCATTTGAACTTGTAGTTCTTGAAATTAACCTCCAATTATCTACTGGATTTGGATCCAGCTTTACAAGCTCGCCTGGTTCAAGGTCATCGTTACTTGCAAAGGTTTCAGCAACATCACAACCATCATTACCTCCATCTGCTCCGTCATTGTCACCACATACACCATCAATATTTATACTTCCCCCTACATATGTATTACCAAAATCATCTACTTCAAATCTAAGGATATCTCCACCACCTCCATCACCCTCAGCAAATCTCATGAAGTATGGGAAATCACTACTATCTCCATTAACTATATTAATTAGAGCATCTCCACTAAAAGTTGTACCCTCATATCTCAAATTAATTAATGGATTACCAGATGTAGCTACTTGAGCACTGCCAGGTTCAAATTCAACAAAACCCGATCCTCCACCGCTTCCACCTCCACCTTGTGGTATCAATCGGCCATAAGTAGGTTCATAGATACTATGATATTCATCATCAGCCCTAAAGAACTGGAATCCAGATGAGATATCTCCACCTTCTCCCCTGGTTAGCAATCCAACATGCTGAATTGAGAAGCTTGGATTGACTGTTATAAACCTAGAGTAGGTTATACCATCAAAACTATAATCTATATACAGCTCATTAGCTCCAAAATTGTATCTTGCTCGAATATATAGTGTGTTGGCATGAATTTGTCTTTCTTTGAGGTTATCTTCACCATTTGCTTGATAGTCTTCATAGAAATGAACCTGGAAAGATTCATTATCATAGTGTGAAAATATAAACGCATAAATCATATCTCCATTAGGATCTGTTGCATCTTCCATTAATGCAAGACCAGGGAAAGTTATAGGACCTTCTGTATTAGCTTGAACTTTAGTTACATATGTAAAATCCTCACTTTGAACTTCCTGATATATTCCTCCTAATTCAAAACCAGGAGATCCATTCCAGAATATTCTTAAACCTGTATCAGTATCCTCTGCATCAAAAGGCACTCCAGTAAAATTGTACTCTGACCACAAGCCGCTATCAAAAGAGCCATCATTAAATTCATCATCCATAGGATTCGGACTTACTGGTGGCGCATCATGGTCCCATTTGGTATAGATACCACTTCCGCTGCCGCCGCCACTTCCTCCTCCAGCCAACAGGTCAATATTATTAGCTCCGTCATTAAAATATAGGTTTGTTCCATTCCACCATAGGTCACCTGCAGATGGTGATAACAGATCTACTCCTGTGGCAAAATTTATTGCAGCCTGAGTTTCTTTTGAACCTGCTATGTTAACTATCCCTGTCGTACCAGGAGTGTCTCCAACAAGTAAGCTATTATTTCCATCATCCCATAGGAAGAATGAACTTCCTCCAAAAACTCCACCATTATTAAATTGAATAGATCCATTACCTCCCTCTGGCGTTCCGCTGCCTCCACCTCCTGCTAATAGATTAATATTAGTTGATCCATTATTGAAGTATAACTGCGCTCCATTCCACCACAAATCTCCATTTTGCGGAGAGCCAGGATCTATTCCTACAGCTAAGTTAATTGATGCGCGATCTTCACTTGCGCCGGCTACATTTAAAATGGCAGATGTACCAGGAGGCGCATATGTTCCTGAGAACGATCCTAATGTTAGGACTTCTATACCATTACCTCCTAGATCATGATTAAATCTGAAACTAAGTTCTGTAGATCCTGGGTCCATTCCTACACCCCATCCCAAAGCTCCTTCCTGGAAAATATTTAAAAATGATCCATTGCTATTTGTGCCTCTTAATTCAAGGCCTATACCTGCTGTTGAATTGAAATCTCCTTGTACAGTTAATACTGCGCCAGGAGTATCTGTTCCTACTCCTAATCTACCATTAGTATCATCCCAGAATAATAATGAACTGCCTCCAAAAGTTCCACCATCATTAAATTGAATTGCTCCATCACTTCCTCCAGGTGTTCCACTCCCACCTCCAGCTAGTAAGTTAATCGCTGAAGATCCGTTATAAAAGTAAAGTTGTGTTCCATTCCACCATAGATCACCTGATACAGGATTCAGTGGATCTAATCCACCACTAGATGCAAGTCTTATAGATGAATAATCATCTGTAGCAGGCGCAAATCTCGAAAGACCACTGTCGACCCATAAGGAAGCATCATTGCTACTTCCACCACTAACTCCCTCTAAGAAAATACCATAATTATTAATACTACCACCGGCAACATTCCCTATATAAATACCATAATGATTGCCTGAAATGGTACCAGGATCGGTAGGAAATTCTTCAACAAGCAAACCATAAAGATTATTGGCTGTGGCACCAGTTGCATTCTGTGCCCATAGACGCATTCCGATTACATCCCCACTTACACTTGCATTGTTCCACATAGCCAAGCTATAACCGATATAGTCTCGGCCTATAATCCCACGATTTTCCATTTGAGATCTAAATCCAATCCAGTCAAGCGTTATTACGCCAGTATCGTAGTTATCACTTTGATTAAACAAAGCTGCTCCAGTACCTGCAAATAAACCCCAGTTAAAAATACTAGAGGAAAGACCATAGAATTCAGGGACAACACCCCCCCCATAATTATACCAATCAAAATTAGCTGTTCTGGTATCTACACCAGAGTAGAGACCGTAGTTATCAACATAACCGTTAAACACTGTTCCAGAGCGGTCATCACTTTCACCATAGTTCTGAACTGTGCCTCTATAAGCAGTAAACTCATTAAGAAGACTTGAATTTTCGTTTCGTATATATGACCCAACGCCTCGAATACGGAAAGCATCACTCAATGGACCTGCCAGAATATCAGCTTGTAAACCAAGTAAGCCAGTTGCAGATCCATTATTATTAATTACACCATAAACACCAATTTGGTTAGCCAATGTAGTCCCGTTATTAGTAATAGTACCTTGCACACCTACTGTAAAACCTGTTTGTGATCCAGCTGAATTAGTTATTTGACCCAATAGAGCATTATAAGTAACGTTGATGTTGTTATTAAGTGTGCTATTAACCATGAGACCACTGCTTGCACTGGTAATCCCTGTGACTGCATGGTTTATACGCATGGCATTTCCAGAATTCCCACTTAATGTTGAATTTAAAACTGCAAGCCCATTAGTATTTAAAGTAAATAACGGACTTCCATTTGGTCCTATTTCAAAATTTCCAAGAGCATCAAATGCTCCTCTTCTTATGCCTGCTGTTTCAAAAGCTAATCCGTAGTTATCATTTGTGCCTAATACTGCCAAAGTTCCAAAGCTATTTCCATTTTGTACAAAGTCATCTGTATCGTCAACAAACCCTCCTCCGGAAGCTGTTGAACTAATCATTAATGTAGTTCCAGTATTTGTTACAGTTATATTGCTGCCTGCTTGAATTGTTTTTAATGTATAGCCTCCATTACCGTCACCTACCAATATTTGACCTTCTACCGGCACAATTCCTACACCAGTGCCACCATTTGCAGCTCCTAGAACCCCTTGAACTTCATCTTCATCCTCTAAATCAACACCTCCAACCATTAAAACACCATTCTTTGCTCTAATATTTCCATTTAAATTACTAAGTGTTAAACCGTTAAAAATTGGGGAAGAAGTGCTTGCAATAGGTTGTGGCGTTAAAAGTGTCAAATTACCCCCATCATCACTTAATACAATCACTCTATCCTCTGTACCATTGATTGAAACTCCGCTGACAGAACCATCTGCTCCTGAAGACAAAGCTTGGTTGCTGACAAAATTAGGTACTATAAAAGTTGAAGATGAAAAAATCAAACCTGCTGCTAATAGCAGTAATAATAGGATGATTATGAGTAATGTATATATGCCTTTCCTATCTGGTTTCACTTTTGTATTCTGCTGAGACGCAGAATAACTTTGATTAGAAAACTGAAACTTATCTGAATTCATGAGTATACTTTTAACTTATTTAAGTTAATCATATTTTAAAAAAGGATTCAATACAAAAGTTCTAAAAAAGCAATTGAAGGATTCTGCATAGATCTTGCAAGAAGTTTGAAAGCATTGAAATACCAAGTTTTAAGTAACTTGGAAAAAATTAGCTAATTAATATATTTTTAATATGAACTTAGGTGCCAATAGCCAGTTTTTTTACCTTGGTTGCAGTTTTGGTACTCACAGATAATTATGTACAAGGCGCCGTATCCGTCAACTCCTTTCTGAAGGTAGCCGTTATGAGCTGCGTATACAGGAGCTGTAGAATACGAACCTACTATATCTATTCCATTATGAAAGTCACAGTACAGTTGGCCACTCCAACTGAAGCATCTGTTTCCAAAACCGCTGGTGAAATGAGTAACCGGATTTAATGGCCATTTTACACTTCCATTTCCATAGCCGCAGATGCCACCAGCTAATTGAGAACATGGATCAACCAAATTTCCGTTAATATATGTCATGAAGTGAAGGTGTGGACCTGTGCATAGACCTGTGCATCCCTGCAGACCAATGATAGTTCCTTCCAGAACATATGTTCCTCCACTAATGGATGTATAACTATTGGCAATTGCCAGTTGTATCGCGTTTGCATCTCTTTTTTTAGTTGCTTCCTCTTGGCTAAATACTTCTATTGAGCTTTGAGCATTCTTATTCTTTTGATTCAAAGCATTGATTTCAGCATAATATATAGCCATTTTTGCATCTAAATCATCTTTCTTTTTCTTTACATCTTCTTGTTTAATTACAATCAATTCTTTATCTTTTTTAACTTGTTCAAGTTTTGCTGCAAGTTCTTTTCTTTCAGCTTCTAGGTCTTGTTTTAGGATAGATAACTCATTGAGTATATTATTTGTATCGGATTGTATAATTTCTTTGTACTGCGAGTCTTTAAAATAGTTGTTAATATTCCCGAAAAATGCAAGACTGCTGGAATTATCCGATGAACCATAAAGTCTGAAATTGTAGTAACTGTTTTTTAGCCTTTTGTTTGATTCAAATTCAAGGTCCAAGATTTCTTCCTCTTTCTTTGCAATATCTTTCTCAGTCATCTTAATATTTTCATTCAGAATCTTTATATTAACTTCAAGTTCTTCAATTTGAAGATTCAGTTCATCTAATTCATTTTGATAAATTAGAGCTTCGCCATGAAGTTTTGAAACTTGTGAATTGTAGCCTGCAATTGTATAGTTATTCGAATTGATTTGATTCTGCAGTTTGTTTTTCTCCTCCTGTAATGCTGCAATTTCAGCCTGAAGTCTGTTCAACTGTTCTTCCAATGTTTCAGCATAAACATATTGAAAAGGCGATAGACCTAGAACTAAGGTTAATAGAAATAAAATAATTTTGAAGTTTTTTTTCATTAATTTGATAATTTAAGATATTAAGGTACAGAAACCATCAAAATAATTTTTGATGGAAATGTATCTAAAAATTAACTAAATACATTTTACAGGTTTGTGGACAATATTCAAGACAGCAGATTTTCGTCTGTTTTGATATATCTTAACATGATATGGTTTCACGATAATAATTTTTTCCAATTTAATGGTAAAATACAGCAAATATGAGAATCATAAATGCAAATGACGAAAATGCAGTATCTGAAGCAGTCGAAACCTTAAACAATGGAGGTTTAATTGTATACCCAACAGAAACTTGTTATGGGTTAGGATGTGATGCAACAAATTCTAAAGCAGTAGATAAACTTTTAGACTTCAAACGAAAAATAGAAGGTAAGTCTATCCCAATTGCTGTATCATCCCTTGATATGGCATCAAGGTATGCTGAATTGAATAGGACTGCTGAGTCAATATACAAAAATTTTACTCCTGGACCTGTTACCATAGTTTCTAAAGCAAAAAGTAGGGATCATTTAGATAGTTATACTTTAGAAATTGATGAAAGGTTAAAAGCAGAAAACAACACTATTGGAATCAGAATTCCTAATTTCAGGCTAGTTTTGGATATTTTAGATTCATTCAACAAACCAATCACAGCAACAGCTGCAAATACTTTAAATGGCAAAACTCCATATTCAATTAATGATGTTTTAACTCAAATTTCAGATAAGCAGAAAAAGCTTATTGATTTAATTATTGACGCTGGTAAGCTTCCACAGAATCCACCTTCTACTGTTATTGATACGACTACTGAAGAACTTGTTGTATACAGAAAAGGAAGAATTGATCCCATTGAATTTGAAAGTATTGAATCAAAGGAGACAACTTCCGATTACGACACTATTCAATATGGTTCTGAATTAATCAAAAAGATAATGAAAATGCAGAATGATAATGATTATCTTGTGATACTTTTAAATGGAGAGCTAGGGGCAGGAAAAACTCATTTTATGAAAGGAATTGCTAAAGGGCTGGGTATAAATCAGGTTGTAAAATCTCCGACATACAACTATGTTAACGAATACAAATTTCCTTTGAGTTCAGATTCTAATGAACCTGATTATTCGGGAAATCTTTTAAATGACTATTCTAATAAGGGCAAACTTATTCATTTCGATGCCTGGAGGATACAAAGTTTAGATGATTTAAAAGCCTTAGGTTTCTATGATTGGTTTAAGGGAAATACAATTGTCGTCATTGAATGGCCATCGGTCATTTCTAATTTGGACACTACTTTCTTCGATAGCATAGACTATTACTATATAGACTTCTTA
>Ga0079224_100007198_pt1 | contig 14884 bp, 12 predicted proteins | sample Stecom2015_FD_80414 | JGI IMG/M metagenome (GOLD analysis project Ga0079224, IMG submission 80414) | Agricultural soil microbial communities from Utah to study Nitrogen management - Steer compost 2015 | ecosystem: Environmental > Terrestrial > Soil > Agricultural land | place: USA: Utah...
ATTATAATTGATTTTCAAAGTCAAAGGCATTTATTTTTTCAATTAGAAACTCTTTAGCTTTATCTAAAGCATCCGCCGATCCTACAGATCCTGCTATATAGCCTGAAGCTACTGGCGTTACAAAAATATCAGCTTTAGAAGTTTCATCAATTCTTGGTGTAGCTTGAGGCCTTTCAGTATCATCTCTTAACTCACCTCTGATTGCATAGGCAACTTGATTTGCATCATCACTAATAGCCAATGCGAGGGTCTCCATTAATGAAAAAGTCCTAGATTGGTTTGAAGTAATTCTCCAGTTGATTAGAGAATTTGCGAGCCTCTCTATTATTTCTTTTCTTTTTTTCTCCGGGCAAATTAGGCATTTCCCAAAAACATTCTGGCCGTCCACCCAACCTTCATTTCTTAATTTCTCCTCGATTTCAGGGAATAATTCAGGTTCAAGTTTATTGGTGGACACGCAAAATAATGTTCGCAAATCAATAGCTACGTCATAAACAAAAAGCCCTGAAGCTCTTGTTTGATCTTGAATGAAAGCTCTGTTCGGCAAACTTCTTTGATTTGTAGTCAACCATTCATTAAGTTCATCGTCAGTTAGCTTTTCTCCTCTTTTTTTGCCATCTAACCAATAAACATTAACCTTATGGTGTTCGGGATGTGAAGTTCTGTCAAAAGAAAGATTTTCTGTTGGCGTTTCAATTCCACCAAGTAATGGATGCAAAGGTCGCATAGCAGAGATTGATAGTGGGCTTCTTCTTTTTACCGTTAAAGCCCCAGATTCCGCTTTCATATAACCTCCTAAAAGTTGATCAGCAAAAGTCGGGTCACAAGGAGAATGGGGTTCTTTTTGGCTCGCCTTATTACTTTTTTTATCAATTTCCCAATTGAAAGTAATAGCAGCAAAAGGTAAATCCAAAGCTTCAATAATTGAGCGCTTTACTTGTTGACCACTCGAATAAGCTAGTCTATAACCAAATTGAGGGTCATAATAAAACTTTTGTCCATCATTTACTGCAAATACGGTATGCTCAGCTCTGCGAAGGCCTCTTAAATAGATAAACGGTGTTTGTTTCATAATTATTTATTTTTAGAAATTTGATAATTGTATTCAAATCGAATTAATGTGATGAAAAGAGGAAAGTTGTCAGTAGGCATTTTTAATACCTCCTCTACGGTCTGTTTCAAGGTGTCCGCCTCGTTTGGAATTTCTAAAATGACTTTAGAAAGGTTTTCAATGAAATACCTTAAGTTTTTACTTTCTCTAACATCCGATGAAAGGGTTGAAAGAACTTTTTTCCCTCTCTCGTCTTTTGCCTCTAATTTAGTTAAAATCAAGGCTGTGTTTGAGGCTAATTCCAACAGCTCTTTTTTATTCAATACGGCCATAATCCATAATTTATAAAGTTGATAATTAAAATATGATTCTTCGTCTTTAAATTTAAATTCTTGTCCCTTTGCCCAAAGGATACTGCCTCGCGGCATATAATCTCTGAGTTTTGCCGGTTCTAATGCTTTTAATCCTATTGTACCTTGCTGGCAGGCACTTCGGAAATTATAAAAAGTTTCTAACTCCTGAATTTGTCTATCTTCCAAAATGGAAGTACTTTCATCAATAAATAGTTGATCTCGGAGTTCATACATTTCATAGACTTCGGGGAGGAACAAATTAATAAAACCCAGTGTCGTATTTGTTTGTGACAAATTATAGCAATAAGCTGTAAATATTTCCTTAGCAAATCTTTTTGATAGAACTAATACAATTTCCGACCATTTTTTTGTTGGAATAGCAATTTTTCCTTGAACATTCTCTGTTTCAATATTTAATCCGTCTTCTGGATTGATTTCATCATAATCAGATGAATAATAATAAGAAAGCCATTGGCCGTTCCATGTCTCAATCTGTTTGTCTTTAACATTTGGTGTTTGACTCAGGTATATACGATAATATTCCCATCCTTTGTAGAGGGCGGTCAAAATTTCCTCGTTTTCAATAAGCATGACAAATCCTCCATTAACTCCAATCCCTAATGCTCCCCCAATCCATGAGGCATACATCTCATTTTTATCTACATCGATAACCAAATCAGAAACCTGCCCAGAAGTGGTTCCTTGTACGTCCTTCGCTGCGGAGCCTACATAAATGGACATATTAGGAACATCTTGCTCAATATTGTTCTTTAAATTGGCATATTGAGCTTTTGATTTTCCTCCATATTTTATAATATCAGCTTCTTTAGGCTTTTGAAAAAATGGAGAATTCCCAACATGCATTAAATGGCTTTCGTCTCGAAAGAAAAGTGGGAAAAAAATTTTTTCAAAAAACTCTTCAGCAGAATAACTACTGTCATTTACTTCATTATACAATTTCAAAAATTTCTTTCCTATATAGCTTGTATACATATCTATAAAAATTTATCGTGTTCTACTAATTGTAATCCAAATTGGTTGTATGCTTCTATTTCCTGTGGGACTACGAATGGATGGGAGCCGATTTTCAATTGCTCATATTCATTTTTGTACCATCGTAGTACTTTCCAGCTGATTGGGATTTCTAAATTTATCCGATTTTCCCAATCAAAGTTGATATATTGGTCTCGGTCCGATTCCAGAATGCAAGTTGCTCCCTCTATTTCCAACGCCTCAATTAAAACAGAACGCTTATTGTCTGTTAATTTCTTTAGTATAAATTTCCCATCCTTTATTTTTAAATGGATATCAATTGGAAACTCTTCCAAATTAGGATAAACATTATCAATCTTTTCTTGGTTTTCGTTTTCCTTTAAAACATTGCCATCTGCTGGAAGCTGAGAAAATGTTCTATCCAAAACATCTTTTTTATAAGGCAAACCTTTACCTTCAGGTGCAATAACATAAACAGGTTTTAGTTTCCCTAAAGATTCTGCTGTCCTAACCCGGTTGATACGTCCAAAACGTTGTATCAAAGCATCAAAAGGAGCACATTCGGTTATCATTAAATCAAAACTAATGTCCAGGCTCACTTCTACAACCTGTGTGGAAACAACAATACAAGGATTGATTCCCGGATTTTTTTCCGTTCCATTAAATACATCTTTTAATTTTTCTTCTTTCTCAAATCGATCCTTTCTTCTGAATCGACTGTGGATAAGGAGCTTTTCGACTTCTTCATATTGCTCACATATTTCTTTGTAAATCGCTTGTGCTTTTTTGACCGTATTAAAAACTAAGAGGATTTTCTTCTTCTTAGAAACTGCTTCTTTGATAATTGGGTAAATTTCGGTTTCATCTCCAAGTTTAAAAACCTGATGCCTGTTATAGGAGTTTAATTCTTCATCTGTCAACTTCACTTCATACACTTCTTTCTCACCACCTAATAATTCAAATAGTTTTTGATATAGTGCAGTAGGTATGGTTGCCGTTCCGATATGAATCCTACAGTTAAACTGTTTTAGAACTTTTACAATTTCTAAAACCATACTTTGAGAATACCCGGAGTAAGTATGTACTTCATCCAAAATCACATCACACCCCATAATATCCAATAGGATTGTTTCGTAGCCAGAGATTCCAAAAATGATGGCAGCTAATTGGTGTGGAGTCAAAACTTTTATGCAAGATCCCGCCAACGGTTGTAGCATCTGTTCTTCAATATTTTTTTTACCTACAGTTATTTTAGAATTTGCGTGTAATAATCGAATATCTTCGTTAGGTATTGTATCTCTAAACCGTTTCCACATTGCATTAATAGATGCCTGAAAGGGAAGTGTATAAAAAATCCTTCCACGGGTTCTTTTTAAGAGAAAATCTGTTTTGCCTGCACCAGTCGGGGCGATAACTAAAGTATGAGGTCGCTTATCATTAGTATCAACTTTGGAAAGATGATATAATGAATTCTCTCGCATAGGATCTCTATAAAAACTCAAGTCTGGTATCTCAAAAAGACGATTTAATTGTACTTCTGATTTTTCGATAAAGGCAGAGGCAAAATGATCAGAGGCTTTTAAAAGCCCCCGATATGGTGACCAGCCTTGTTTTTTGTTTTCACAATAACTTGCTGTGAATCTCAATGCTTTTTCTGCTTCTTCCTTGGTTATGAATTCAGGACAATCGTAACCGAATTTCTCTATAATTTGTTTTCCATAATAAAACCACTGCTCCCATCCTTTTAAGTGATCATTAACCCAATGCCTATAATTTGTTTTTATATTTAAAATCCCCCTTTCACCATTGATAGATTTATGATGAGCTACTACCATATCAATCAAAACAGGCCATTCGTTTTTAGGAAATACCGGCAAAAATGCCAAGGAGGAAAGTTCGTGCCGAATGACTATGCTATCGCTTTTAAGTTGGCTCAATAAAGTTTCCGAATCTTTTCCTGATACTCGTTTTTGAAATTGAGGATGCGCCTTTCCCAAATCGTGTAAGAGGGCTCCTTTCTTTGCCAAATTCTTATCAAATGAAAACTGAAAACCATCTGCAAATCTTTCCACACAATGAAATACATCTTCCGAATGATCAAGAAGAGTAGTTCCTCCATAGAGTTTACTTTTGGCTAATATTTCGTTCAATTGTTTCATTAATACTCTCTTATTGGGTTGCCAAAAACCTTTAATTCTCCAAACATTTCGCTTGCATTATTATATCGATTATATCCCACTTTGAATCCTTTGTCGTTGGTAGAGAAAAGAAGCTCAAAGCCATTTATTTCATTAAATGTTTCTTCGGTAAAAATCTCTGGAATTTCCGGGAAAACAATGTCCTCATTTCTACATAAACAAAGCGTTTGCTTGGCTGCAATTAGGGCATCTTCTTCACTCTCAAAAGCTAGATAAAGATGAGGTTCAATCATGATCCCACGATTAATTATCCCTATATTAGTTTTATAGGTGTTTTTTGATTTACTTGCCTTGAATCCTCCTTTAGCCCAAGTTTTTTCTTGCTGAACACTTATCGAACAATAGTTTAACCTATGCCTTTTAATTTTTTTTATTCCTATTTCATCTAGTAATTCAGGAAACAATTTCTTTTCCATTCCTTCAACTATGCTTGGAGTAAGAAATTGTTGGGAAAATGTTTCACTGTCTCGAACAGCAGTCCAAGGTTTTATAAAGCCAAAAGGACCCGAATATTTTACTACATAATATTTTTCCATAATCTTTTATTTTAATGCACCAAATCCGATTCCTGTTGAATTTCCTAAACCAACTTCCCAAGCATGAGCAATTTGCTCTGGATTACCTTTTATCCTAACAGGAGCAAATGAAGTTTTATTTTTAATTCCTTTATAAGTCACTAGTTTAGTCTGTCTAAAGTTTGTTTCAGGATTCAAACTTATTACTAGACCTTCTGACCCAATTCCTATTTTTTCTAATTTCCTTTTAAAATTATTCGTCAATACCTCTTCAAAATCATCATCTAAAAGGGTTACTTGTCTTATTTTATCTCCATGTTTCTCTTTCAACAATACTGGGCTAGCCATTAAAAAGTTTTCAGTAGATTTAAATTCTGGTGTTCTCTTAATTTGAATATCAAACACTTGTAATCCATTAAACACAATCGGATCATCCATAATACTTCTTACTAACCTTTTAATAAACTCCTCATCAATGCTACTAATAAAAAAATACGCCCCTTCCTTTAAAAAAATCCCCTCTTTACTCGCCTTAGTATTTTGTAGCCAGGAAAAAGAATAATTCGCAGAAGTTCCATGAATAGCATTATCCCGACCGAGCCACTTATGCATAGTAGCCGTTAATAATTCCTGATAATTAAAAGGAATTGCTCGCGCATTCTTACTTAATTTTAAATATATCCTCATATTTCTATATATTACTTAATAATTGTCCATTTACAAAAAACACAATATAATAAAATATTCTTAAAGAAGGTAAAATAATTACATTTAAACTAACAATGTCAAAGATAAAACCCCACTCTGCCAAATACTGTCAGTTGAAAATTTTTCTTTAAAAAAATGGAAATAAAAACATTTAAAACTTTTTTTTATTATTCCTTTTGCTAATAAATATTTTGTAAAAAATCATATATTATTACTTATTTTATGTATCATTGTATTAAATTTAAAATCATTACCATGAGCAAGTTATTTATTAGCATTTTTACCGTTTTATTGTTCTTTTCTTGTAATTTAATGGAAAAAAAAGAAGAGAATGCAAGTGAAAACAATAAGGAAATTGTTACAGATGATCTAGATCAAAAAGGATTAAAATGGTTAGAAAGTATTTTTCAATGTGCGGATGCGCAAGGATTTTGTTATCCCGATGAGGAAGAAGTATTAAGTAAAGAATATAGAGATTATCTAATTTTTGCCAATAGCATTTTCTATGAAGGACATGATTGGAAGGAAAAAGAAAAGGAAATTTACCAGAAAACTTATAGAGATAAATGGGAAGGAACTTATACAATTTTAGAAGAAGAAACATGGCCTTTTGATCGACCTAATGGTGATATTCCCAATTTAGAAAAAGTGACTGTTCAATCAAAAGGCAATTTAAACTATGAAGTATTTATTGATTACTATCAAGGAGAATTTACAAATACTAGTCTAGTAGAACTAATAGAAGATAATGGAAATTTCTATATTCATAACACGAAGACTATTAAATAAAAATTTACAATTGTTTCGAATATGCTTTTAATTCATTTTGCAAATACTGCCTGAACTCTAAAGGCTCTATGGACTTGAAATGGGATAATAGTCCTAATACAAAGCGACCTATTCCATGAAAACTGGCGACTGGAGCTTGCAATTTATAATATTCCCCATTTTCAGTAATTGCTTTTAAATATTTTTTACTTAATGGATACTCTTCTCGTAATAAATTATATGCAGTTAAATTCATTTCAGCTGTAATTTCCATTAGAGGTTCTTCTGCAGACATTCTAAAAATATCTATAAATGGTTTTTTATGCATTTCCTCTCTTTGCCAATCTATAGAGGTTATTTCTACAGCAGATAAACGGGAAATTTTAAAACTTTTTACTTTTTTATCCTCCGTATCTAAAGCCCATATACTATTATAATCTTCCAAAAAATCAAAAGCTTCTACTAATCTATCTTTTACAGTTGCACTATTTGAAGAACGGTATCTTTTTAATATTATTTGTTTTTTCTTTTTTTGAGCATGTGAAATATTTTGTATTCTCTGTAATCTACCCTTTTTTTCGGATTGCAGTAAAGCTTTAAAATCATATAAGCTATGTAATTTTTTTAATAATCGCTTTTTTGTTTCATCATAAAATTCTAAATTTTCTAATGCTTGTAAAAACAGATAAGCTTCCTCCTCGGAAAAGTGTAATAATTTCTGAATATCTCTGGTATTTGCAGCATTTTGCATTAATCTATATCGTCCTTTATTACGTTCTATGACAAATCCAGCATTTTCTAATTGGTTCAAGTGTCTATAAGCTGTTCTTTCACTTATTTCGAATCGATCCTGAATTTCTAATAAACTATAAGTTCTTTTTCCAGATAATAATAATAACAGCCTTAATGTTTTTTCCATAAATGTCTATTATAAAAAAACTCTTTTATCAAAAATTTCGAAAAAAGAGTTTTTAAGATTTTATTTTATTTTTATTTATTTTACTACAATCTTAGTAGTTTTTTGTAATGTCCCTTGTGAAATTTGAACAAAGTACATACCCGTTTTTATACCCAATTCTTTTAATGATAAACTTATATTTTCAGCTTGCACTTTAGTATTATATAGTTCTTTTCCATCAATAGAATATAGAGAGATAGCTACAGGCTCCTCCTTTTTTAGTTTTTCTAAGGAAATCACAATTTTATCTTCTGTTGGATTAGGATAAACAGCAAAATCCAGCATATTTAAATCTGCAATATCTAAAGCTTCGGTATGTCTATTAAAAAATTTCCAAATTTCTTCTGTATAAGCAATATCATTAGTTGGTTTACGCAACCAAACATGATCAGCATTATTTACTTTAAACAATTCATAGTCTGCATTTCCACCAGAATACAAGTAATGATCAACGGTATATCCATCATTTGCAACATCAGGTAATGCAGTATGTACCGGAGTAGGATCGCAAGAATTATTTGTTATCCAGAAATTTGTTAATGAATCCACTGAAATTCCAAAAAGATTTTGATCGTAACCTACTGTTCCATCAGCCGTTCCATGAAAATGCGCAAGAGGCACTGCTTTTCCAGGATTACAACCATTTAATCCATTCCCCATTGTACCAGCTACAGAAGCAAAGGCAGCAAATCGAGAATTATCTTCACATGCTAAACGCTCTGTCATAAAACCTCCCATGGAGTATCCACAAACATAGATTCTATCTAAATTTACAGAATAATTAGCTATAGTAGAATCCAAAATAGCATTAAAAAAGCCTATATCATCTATATCAGTATTGGGATAAATGCCAAATGCACCCGCTCGGGAATTCCAAGCTGTTCCTGTCATTCCATCATGCAATGCTTGAGGTACAAGAATAATAAAATTAGCTGTATCTGCAATAGGAGCAAAACCTATTTGCCTGAAATTTTCTTTAGTATCACCAAGGCCATGCAAGGTTAAAACAAGAGCAGATGCACCATCCGCATCATAACTTGATGGTATATACATGCTGTAAGAACGATTTTCTCCATCAAATTCAAGCTCAATATCAGACCATTGCGCTTGTACATCTGTAGCCATAAATAGACTAGAAACTAATAATAAGGGTAAAACTCTTTTAAACATAAAATTCTTCTTTATAATAATACAAATATATTAAAATAAAAACCTAATGCAAATATAATTTTTTGTTATATCAAATAACTAGTTTTTCTACAATTCGCTTAATTAATAAACTAATCCATGTACCTAAAACAAAGGGGAAAGTAAAATAACCTCCTAAGTTTTGAAATGTATCTAAATGTATAAAAGTAAATTGCACAAAAACAGTAATTAATACTGCTAAAAAACTCCATAATGCCGCATGCTTTTTCACTTGAGAAAAAACTATAGCAGATAAAGCAGCATTAAATCCGTAAATACCCATATAAATATCCGAGGTGCTTTGTTTTAATAATAAAGCAAGGATGCCAGCAAAAAGAGAAGAAAATAATACATATAATGCTATTTTCCTTGAGGCTATAAAAATCCCGATTAAAAATAAAATTCCTGATAATATTTTAGATTGAAAAAATATTTGCGCTATTCCTTTTATTCCTAAATCCCATAAATTCTTATAAGTGAAGGGTGTTTCTATAAGGCTTTCCAAATTTATTTCTTGTTCAGGTAAAAACAAATAGGACAAAATCCATATTATGCTGATAAAAGGAAAAGTAAATCCAGGAATATTTCTAATTATAAAAAGATGTTGCATAATAGCAGCAAAAGCACTACCAATAATAATGTACAAACAATTCATCCAAGAAAATCCGAATAAAGCAAATACTGCTATACCTACTAATCCTGGGCTGAATCCATACAATCCTTTGCTAATATTATGCTTTGGAAAACGTAATAAAATAGCTATAAGATTACCTGCTAAGACTGCTAAACTTAATGAAAAAGCCCATTCCCAAGCATTAATCCATAAACTCAGAAAGGTAAAAACACCTGTCCAAACATGTTCAATTAACACTATTTGCGAAATAGATTTAAAAAAAATTTTAATTCCTTGCAATAAACTTTCTTTCAAATTCCTTATTATTTTTATTATTTGCAATTTAATAAATTATTATAATTAAAGGATTTTATATCCCTATTGAAAGAGTTTATTTAATTAAAGAGTTTAATATCTTTAATTATACTTATCTTTGTTGCAGCATAAAAAATCAATTAGTATGTTTTCTAAAGCTTGTGAATATGCCATACGATCTATAATTTTTATAGCCACTTCTTCTTTAGAAGAAAAGCGAGTGGGATTCAAAGAGATAGCAGAAGAAATTGATGCACCTGAAGCTTTTACAGCAAAGATTTTACAAAAGTTATCGAAAAATAACTTTATTCAATCTACCAGAGGTGTAAATGGAGGTTTCGAGATAGGTTTAGAACAAATCAAAAATATATATTTACATGAAATAGTGGATTTATTTGATGGAGATAGAATTTATAAAGGTTGTGGTTTAGGATTAGCAAAATGTTCCAATGAGCATCCCTGCCCTGTTCATGATCAATTTAAAATTATTAGAGAAAAACTTTCTCAAATGTTGCAAACTACAAATATTTATGAATTAGCAACAGGAATTAAATCAGGAAATTATTTTTTAAGAACCTAAAAAAAGCATAAAAAATTTACAATAATAAAAGACAAAAATATCCTTAATTAAAAAACAATTTAAAATTATGAAAAATAAAACGATTGGCTCATTTGTTGCCGAAGATTACAGAGCAGCATCCGTATTTAATAAATATGGTATTGATTTTTGTTGTCGCGGAGGAAGAAGTTTAGAAGAAGTCTGCGAAACTAACAATATTGACCTTGAGGAAATCAGTGAAGCTTTAAACAAGGCATTATCTTCAGATAATAATGGTTCTATAGATTTCCGTGCATGGCCATTAGATTTGTTAGCAGATTATATTGAAAAAACCCACCATAGATATGTAGATGAAAAATCGGGTGTAATTCTACAATTCTTAGAAAAACTCTGCCAAGTTCATGGTAAAAATCATCCAGAACTCTTTGAAATTCATAAATTATTTAATGAAACTGCAGGAGCTATGGCACAGCATATGAAAAAAGAGGAATTAATTTTATTTCCTTTTATTCGAAAAATGACTAAAGCTTCTATTACAGGTGAAAAATTAGAGCAAGCGCAATTTGGCACTGTAGAAACCCCCATAGAAATGATGGAACATGAGCATGACGAAGAAGGAGTGCGTTTTAGAAAAATTGCTAAACTTTCGGATAATTATACTCCACCTGCAGATGCTTGTAATACTTATAGAGTAACATTTTCTATGCTGCAAGAATTTGAGCAAGATTTACATAAACATATACACCTAGAAAACAATATACTTTTCCCTGCAGCAATTAGTTTAGAGAAAAGATTAAATTAAAATTGTGTTGTAAAGCAAGTCCAAATTTATATAGGAAACATTAATAAAGTTTTCAATCAATTTATTTGGACCCTCTACTGTTCCTTTATCAGAAAAAGCACTTGTTCATAAGTAAAAAAACTCTGATTAAAGGAGCAGTAATTTTTTTAGAAGTAATTATCGTGGAATGTTTTTTTACGAGTTAATTTTAAATCCTGCAATACGGAAGCTTTTACATTAATAGTGAAATGAAAACTTCTATAGAATCCCCAAGGAACAAGATTTAAACTCATTTGCCAACAATGCAAATCGCGACTTATATCTATAGTTGTAGTCCCCATTCTAATTTCCTTAAATTCAGTAAACTCCAAACCACCATTTACCGCAACTTTCCATCTTTGGGTGAGATTAAAAGATCCATTAAACATTAGGTTCGGACTATAGCGTATCCTATATTCCTTAGTACTTTGATCAAAGAAATTATGAATTCCCAGACCGCCCGAAAGGTTAAAATCCCAAGGAATATTAAAATCATGGTATTTTTGTATACCATTATTTCGGAATAACATTGCTAATTCTTCTTGTTTTTGACTAATGGAATCTATATCTCTTTCTTCTCTAGGTTTACCCATAAAACTCACATTCATACTTATATTAGAACTTCTAAAACCTAAAAAACCTTCTCCTTCATTCCAACGATACTTACTGGTTTGTCTATTATTTTCATCATAAACATAAGGATCTAAAACTGCAGTAGCGGTAACACTTAATTTTTGGGCAATATTGGTTTTAAAATTCAAATTTATCATAGAGAGATTCATAGAATCTGCAAAGAAGTTATAATTAAAATTCATACCCAACCCATCAATAATTGATATATTTCTGTCTTTTTGTGTTGAATCAGCTCCCGCTACTTTAACTTGTAAAGTATTTCCTAAACTAAAACCAACACTTCCTCTTGCTAATGCATTACTGGGACCTCCAATAGGAGATAAATTATAAGGAGATTCATAATTTGGGTTTTGATTTGGATCCCATTGGTTTTCATATAAATATTCAAAAGGTGCTTCTGCAAAACCTGGAGTATAATTTAAATTTATAGATGGCGTCATAACATGTCTTATACCTTTTACTTTCTTTCCAGGTTTAAACATTTTCATACCATATATTCTTGTGCTAAGAGAGGAAGTTGCAGAAAATTCTCTTGTTGCATAAAAGCCCAAATTTTGTGTAGTATCATTACTGTTAGTTTGGGGATTATAATGTATTAAAGTTTGCTTAGTATTCCAATACTCTGTGTAAGGAATGGAAATATTCCAATTTATATAGCGAAGTATATTATAATTTGCTTGAATTTGAGCATTATGCCTTAATCCATAATCAAAATCTTTGTAACGTATGCCCTGCTCTGATAATAAAGAATCATAAAATGATAATTTATTTTGGAAATTCACATCATAAGTAAAAACTATTTTTTCATACCATTTAGGTGCACCAATCATTTCTTTTCTTTGAAAAGGAGATAACTGTCCAATTGAAAAATTAATATCGGGTGCTGTAATGGTTACCAATCCCGTTTGTGTGGATTGATTATGACGTAAAGCTGCAGTAAAAGAATAAGGTTTTCCAGCCCAGCTTTTACTATAGGATATAGATGAAGAATATTGATTATTTAATGCTTGATCAACATTATATTCATTTAATGTATTATAGGATGAAGTTCCAAAATCTACGGAAGCACTAAAATTAGATCCAGGTCTTGCTCTTTGATCTACAGTATGTGACCAACGTATTCTAAAATCTTTTGATACACTTCCATCAGGATCAAAGCTTTCTCCATATTTTGTTAAGGAATAATTTAAGCTAAAACGTCCGTTATATCTATATCTATTGGCATATTCTAAGGTATTAAAAGTACCCCAAGAGCCTTTAGAATAAATATCAAATGTACTTGTTAAACCTATATAATCATTAAATGCAAAATAATATCCAATTCCTTGCAATCCCACACCCTTTCTTTCTTCCATACTATAAGTAGGTAAAATAAATCCAGAACTTTGACCTTTTTGTACAGGGAAAAATCCAAATGGTACAAATAAAGGAGTTGGTATATCTTGGATTTCTAAGTTTGCAGGACCTGAAGCTATCATTTTTCCAGGTATTACTTTAATTTTATTTGCATGAATTCCAAAATGCGGATGCGGCAAATTACATGTAGTATAAATATTTCCCGCTCCGAATGTAGTTCCATCTTTATTTCTTTTGACTTTTTCACTATGTATAAAGCCCTCACCATATTGGGTACGTGCATTTAATACTAAAGCTCTTTGGGAAACAAAATTATATCGTAAAGAATCGTAACTAATTAACTCTTCATTTTGTTGAAATTCTTGAGTGGAAGTTATTTTCCCCAAGCTATCCATTATAGGAATTGCAGTTAAAGTATTTTCACTTTGATCATATACTAATAATCCTGATCGCACTTCAATATCTTGGTATTTAGCATTTGCTTTTTCATAAAGATAAAATTTATTCTTAGAAATTTCCAGAACCATAGAATCTTCAGCATGAGTTACTACCTTATCATCTAAAGCGTTGGGACTGATTTTCACTTTTGACATTTTATCTTCTACTTCAGAGCTATCTTTACTTTCTATGCTATCGATTGGAATACTAATCGAATCTTTATCTATAAGATTTATTATAGAATCTTTAGGCATTACCCCTTTCATTTGCGCATAGGAATTAAAACTTAAATTACCCATGGCAATAAAAAGCAAAGAAAGAAAAGCAATAAATATGGTAAATCTCTGTAAAACCATAAATTTCTATAATCAACTTGCACAAAATTACTCTTATTACAAGGATAAAAATACTTTTCTTTCAAAAAAAATAAGGAGAGCCATATTTTTCTAATTATTTTTATAAAAAGAAAAATAGTTTTAATAAATTTGTTCGATTGAAATGCACTTTGATAAAAACTTGTTATTGCTTAAAACTATTTGAGAATTTTTAATTTTAAATTTATTTTTGTTAAGCAATAAACCATTTCTATATTATATTATAGAGTATATAGAACAATCATAAAAAATCATGAATAAAAATAGCATACGCATTAGTCTTTTTTTTACATTTTGTATATTTATCTTCCTTGGCAATTCTATAGCATTTGCCAATCAACCTAAAACTTTAAAGAAAATTGTTATTGACGCAGGACATGGAGGAAAGGATGCTGGTGCTTTAAAATACAAATTGAGTAAAAACGAAAAAGACATAACCTTAGATGTAGCATTACTTTTAGGTGAAATGATACAAAAGCATTTAAAAGATGTAGAAGTTATTTATACTAGAAAAGTGGATAAAGATGTTGATTTAAAAGACAGACATGCAATTGCAAATAAAGCAAATGCAGATTTATTTTTATCGATTCATGTAAACTCTACAGCTCCTAAAAGCAGAAAAGTGAATGGTAGATGGGTGAGAGATAGAGAGACTCAAGCATCAGGTACAGAAACTTTTGTTTTAGGTTTACATAGAGTGGGACAAAAAAGTAAAGCTTTTGAAGAATACGGAGAACAAATAGTGCAAGAACCAGGTTTATTAGATCCTAACGACCCAATGACCCAAATAATTGTAAGTAATTATACGCAAGCATTTTTATCTAGAAGCATTGTCTTTGCGGACAAAATCGAACAGAATTTTATAAGACAAGGAAGAAATAGCAGAGGTGTAAAACAATTAGGATTGGAAGTATTAGCTGGTAGTGCTATGCCTGGAGTTTTAGTTGAATTAGGTTTTATTAATAATGTAGAGGATGAAATATACATGAATAGTAAAGAAGGTCAAAAAGAAATGGCACAAGCAATTTTTCAAGCTATAGTATC
>Ga0079224_100007199_pt1 | contig 14883 bp, 10 predicted proteins | sample Stecom2015_FD_80414 | JGI IMG/M metagenome (GOLD analysis project Ga0079224, IMG submission 80414) | Agricultural soil microbial communities from Utah to study Nitrogen management - Steer compost 2015 | ecosystem: Environmental > Terrestrial > Soil > Agricultural land | place: USA: Utah...
GTACTCGAGGTGGGAATCGAACCCACACTCCCGAAAGAACCGGATTTTGAATCCGGCGCGTCTACCAATTCCGCCACTCGAGCATTTACGGAGCACAAAAATAATGTATTTTCGGTAAAATCCTCCAAAAATAGCCAACTTAATGTGTTTTAGGTTAAAATAAATTTCTAAATTTGCACCTCATTAAAAGCTACGGATTTTTAATGATTAAATATCAACACCTTAGAAATGCCTAATTCCATTACCGAAGCAAAAATTTTTGCCTGTTCACAAAGCACGCATTTGGCTAAAAAAATAGCGGATGCCTATGGTGCTCCTTTAGGTAATGTAATTACTTCCAGATATAGCGATGGTGAATTTCAACCCTCGTATGAAGAGTCTATTCGAGGTACCCGAATTTTCATTATAGGTTCTACACATCCTGGACCTCAGCATCTAATGGAAATGTTATTAATGATAGATGCTGCAAAACGTGCCTCTGCCAGACACATAACTGCAGTATTGCCCTACTTTGGTTGGGCTAGACAAGATCGAAAAGATAAACCCAGAGTGCCTATAGCTGCCAAACTGGTGGCTAAGATGCTGGAAGCTGCAGGAGCAACAAGAATTATAACCATGGATTTGCACGCTGATCAAATTCAGGGATTTTTCGAAAAACCTGTAGATCATCTTTTTGCATCAACTATATTTTTACCCTACTTGCAAAATTTAAATCTGGACAACCTCACGATAGCTTCTCCGGACATGGGCGGTTCTAAACGAGCTTATGCCTATTCCAAAGCATTGGAAAGCGATGTGGTTATTTGTTACAAACAACGCGCCAAAGCAAACGTAATTTCACACATGGAGCTAATAGGTGATGTAACCGGTAAGAATGTGGTTTTAGTAGATGATATGGTTGATACAGCCGGCACTTTAACCAAGGCTGCCGATTTAATGATGGAGCGTGGCGCGCTTAGTGTAAGAGCTATTTGTACACATCCTATATTATCGGGTGATGCTTACACCAAAATAGAAAATTCAAAATTAGAAGAACTAATAGTAACCGATTCAATACCCTTAAAACAGGAATCCAAAAAAATAACGGTTTTAAGTTGTGCAAATTTATTTGCGGAAGTGATGTACAATGTACACCACAACGAATCTATTAGTTCCAAATTTATAATGTAATTAATATTAATATAAACACAAATCAATGAAATCAATTACAATCAATGGATCTCAAAGAGAAAGCGTGGGCAAAAAAGCAACAAAAGCCTTACGTAATGCTGGTCAGGTTCCTTGCGTTTTATACGGAGGCGAAAACCCAGTTCATTTCTCAGCAGACGAACTTGCATTCTCAAAACTGGTTTATACGCCTAACGCGCATACCGTTGTGATTGCTTTAGAAAATGGAGAAACCTACAATGCTATTTTACAAGACATTCAGTTTCATCCCGTTACAGACAAAATCTTACATATAGACTTTTACAGGCTGTATGAAGACAAACCTATTACCATGGACATCCCTGTGCGTTTTGTTGGAAATTCGCGTGGCGTAAGAAATGGCGGTGTGCTTCGTAAAAACAACAGAAGTTTAAGAGTAAAAGCCATTCCGGCTAATTTACCTGACTTTATTGAAGCCGACATCACCAACCTGAAAATTGGAGACAAGCTTTATATTACAGAAGTTGAAAATGAAGCTTATAAATTTATGCATCCCGACAACACTGTGGTTTGTCAAGTAAGACGCTCTAGAGCGGCTATGAATGTAGCAGAAGAAGAAGAAGAAACTGAAGAAACTGAAGCAGCAGAAGGAACAGAGGCTACAGCAACAACTTCAACTGAAGAAACTGCACAAGAATAATATAATTTTGTCGTAATATTGAAGCATCCTAAAATTGAATTTTAGGATGCTTTTTTATTTTTATCAAAGTTACGTATGATGTGGTCTGTACTTAAAAACATTTTTTACAAGAAAAACAGAAAGGAACTAAAACAGGAAACTATGAAAAAATTCTTAATTGTTGGTCTGGGAAATATTGGTGAAAAATATCAAAATACCAGACACAATATAGGGTTTAAAATTTTAGACTACATTGCAGAAAAAGAAGAAAGCACTTTTGAAACAATGAAACTGGGCGACATTTGCCATTTTAAATGTAAAGGCCGATTATTTGTGCTTTTAAAACCAAGTACTTTCATGAATTTAAGTGGAAAAGCCGTAGCCTACTGGTTACAAAAAGAAAATATTCCCATGGAAAACCTACTGATAATTACAGACGACTTAAACTTACCCTTCGGTACATTACGCTTAAAGACAAAAGGAAGTGATGGTGGTCACAACGGGTTAAAAAATATTCAAACTGTTTTGCAAACTCATGCTTACAACAGGTTGCGATTTGGCATTAGTAATGAATTTCCGCAAGGAAATCAAGTGAATTATGTACTTGGAGAATGGAGCGATATTGAAATGGAAAAACTTACTGAACGCATGACGCAGTGCCACAACATCGTAAAGTCATTTGGTACTGCCGGAGTTCAACTCACGATGAATGTTTATAATGGAAAATAAAAAAGGCTCTTAGAAAAGAGCCTTTTAAAATTTACCTGTCTATTGTTATATTTAGTCGATAATAATTTTTTTGGTAATTTCTCTGGTGCCATCCATAGCCTTTACCAAATAGATTCCGGATTGTGCGTTTCTTAAATCTATGGTTTGATTAAATTCCAATCCGGTATCAGAAAACACCTTGCTGTAAATGGTACGTCCTCTTAAATCAAAAACCTCAATAGTCACATCATTGCTATAAGTAGCATTAAATTTAACCGTAAACATTCCGCTGTTTGGGTTTGGAAAAACAGTAAATCCGGCAAAAGTGTTCTCATTAACAGACAGAGGTGTTTCTGTAGTAACACAGAATTCCAAATACCAATCGTTTAATATTCCGGTATCATCATTATAAAAATCAACCACAGCTATAGCCCAGTTTCCGTTAGCCTGTAATCCATTAAACACACTTAATGGGTTTGCTGGAGCGTATGTTCCTGTAGTAGGTTGAGCACAAACAATATCCGGAGCATTATCATCAAAAATTATGTCTAAATTGTTTTCACCTCCACAATTTCTAGCCCAAACATTAGTAAAATCATCTCCACCCGGATGCTGAACTTGAATGACTAAATCGTTGATGTACGTGTGTGAAATATCCACATTGACTCTTACATCAGATACTGTGAACGAATCCGATACTTCGATAAAGTCAAAAACCGGTGAGCCGGGAGAATTCGCTCCAGCGCCATCAGGAATGGCTAAATTTATTGCGCCCGAAGCATATTGATTACAAGTAACACTTACTTCATAATCAATAGAAAAATCTATTGTATTTATTGCAAAAAATGTAGCTCCGCTGGGTTTTACCATAACTCTGCAATAAGGTGCCGGCGTATTAGGCACAATAATGTCTTCTGAGCCGTCATTAGGTGTATTTGCCGCCAATACTTCAGTATAGGTAAGACCTCCGTCTAGGGAAAGCAATATGTCTACATTTGAAGCTCCGGCCAAAGTATTGGTGTCATTAACATCCCATGAAATAGTTTCTGTATTTCCATTGTTCCAAATAATCCCCGCTGTATTTTGTGAAGTTACTGTAAAAGGTCCTTTAGTAGCATCCCAGGTTACCATTACATCATCAAAATTAGTGGTTGCTCCTCCAGGTCTGTTGTCTCTTACAGTTAGCCTGAAATCTGCACTTCTGCTCACTACCGGAATTTTTTCCCATGTAGTTCCATTTACTCCATAGACCAATAAATCTTCTAATCTGGGAAAGGTTCTATTAGGGATTTCTGTTGGACTAAAGGATCTGAATAAAGGTTCATTACTATTTGCTAAATTCTCATTCGGATATGCCGTTAATCCATCATTTTCATCAAATTGTTCCCAGCAATACGTTAATACATCTCCTCCATCTGCATCTGTTGCTGACCCTATAAGCATAAAGGGTGTTCCTATGGGTAAGGTCATATTAGTGCCTGCATCTACTACAGGTGCATTATTACCTGTGTCCGTTTGAATATCACAGGGTCTTGATGCGACATGATTGGTTACTTGCAATATTGATATAGCATGAAAGTAAGGGTCTGAGTTTGACTGGAGGTCTGTGGCTCCCGTTATTCCGGCGTAGCCCATTATTGTCGATCCACTTCCCGGTTCCATTTGGGCTATTCCGCCTTCAGAAAAAAAGGAAAAAGTATGATTAGCCCCAAATTGATGTCCCATTTCGTGAGCTACAAAATCAATATCAAAATTTACGCCTCCCGGTACTGTGCTTGTCGTGTATCCACTTCCTTTCACTCCATTAACGCAAATACAGCCTATGCATCCGGCAAAGCCATTATTGCCTATTCCGGCCATTAAATGACCTACATCATAATTAGCCGCTCCTATATTGGCATCTAGTGTGCTTTGTAAAGTTGGGCTATACATTCCGTCGCTTGTCCCGCTGTATGGGTCAGTTCCCGGGTTTAGGTATACTACATTATCGTTTGAAGCCACTAAAACCATGGTAACGTTAAAATCGTTTTCAAAAACTCCGTTTACTCGTGTTAGTGTAGTAGCTATAGCCGCATTTACCTGCGGTAACGTACCTCCGTGATACTGTGAATATTCTCCGGAAACAGACATAGCCAAATCAAATGTTCTTAATATTCCATCGCTGCCCGATCTGTTTGCGTGTATTGATTCACTTAAGTTTTGGGCTAAGTTTTCTTCCATTTCAGTTGAACAAACAAAAGTACTTCTTGTTTTAGAGTTTGATGTTTTGGTAAAAAAACGGGTGTGATTAACCGCTGAAGTGCTTGCTTCTATAACCAAAGTTTCTTCTTTTTTTGCTGAAAGAATAATTCCGTTTATGCCTTTATAGGGTGAAACAGAAAATCTGGCAAATGCAGTAGGGTCGTCTATTCCATATGCAGCATAAGAGCGAATTTCCGGATATTGTTCTTGAAGTTCGGGTGCAAAAACAGAGGCTTCTTCTACCCTGTACCTCATCATTTCTCCTTGGGCATTTGGAAATTCAACAATTGTATTTGAACGTCCTGTATAGTTTCCTCTTTCGGGAGCATACGTTAATGTGGTTGTTAACGCATCAAGATTTGTTACGTAAGTTTTTCCTGAGGTATAACTTGTGTTCGGCGCATCATTGTTGCTTATTTCTCTCCAGGTATTTTGTGCGTTTATCGAGATGCATGCGAGGGAAAAAACAGAAACAATAACACTTTTAAGTGTAATTTTTTTCATGATTTTTTATGCTATTTATTAAATTTCTGCAATTTATATATTTTTTGTTGAAAAAATTAGTTCAATTCATAATATATAAACCCCTATTTGTAGATTTAACATTTTTTTCCTTCACAAAAAAAGGGAAGTTAAATAGCTTCCCTTTTTTAATGCTTTATTCCTTTTTTGTTTATTCTATTATTATCTTTTTTGTGGCTTTTTTATTTCCCTCTGTTAAAACCATCATATACATGCCTGATTGTGCGTTTTTTAAGTTTATTTTTTTACGTTCTGTTGAATTCCTAAATGATGTGTTGAAAATTTTTCGTCCTCTGAGGTCAAAAATATCTACGGTTACATCTGTATTTGAATACGTGTTCAACTGTAGGGTAAATTCTCCATTGTTAGGATTAGGATATACTTTAAAGCTGGAAATTTCTTCTTCTTCAACAGATAGTGAGGCCAAGACATTTATGGTATAATCTTCCACTTCGGCATCGTGATTGTTTTCACAGGCCGTAGCTGCTTCACCATACTTGGTAGCAACCCGCATTGTAGTTTGTCCAAGAACTGCGTCAGCAGGAACAACTATGCTGAGTGGAGAATTGGATGAAGGCCCATTGGCTGTATTGACCGCTTGTCCTAAATCGTACATCTCATTAGCATCAAAGACACAGTTTTGGTTCCAGTCTATCCATACCGTTGTATAACACAGGTAATTTCCGTCTGTGTTCATGTTCACGGTTAAATTATAAGCACTTTCTCTGTTTACATCTGTAGATATATTTGTGTAATCGCTATAACCAGAAGGCTTTCCGGAAGAATTATTAATGGTGTTAAACTGAACTAATGTTGTACTTGTGTTGTAATCGGTATTGGCAATTGAGGTACAAAGTCCGTTTGATACATTCAACGTTACATCAAGTGTTTTTGTCACAGATGTAGAATTGGCGGTAACAGTTATGGTATAATTGCCATTAGAAGCTGAATTAACACCTGATACCTCCATGGTAAATGAACCTGTAGTATTTAAATTGGTAGGTGAAAAAACAACCGCTGTTCCGGATGGATTTCCCGAAGCACTAAAAGTGGTAGTTTCACTAAATCCGTTAACCGCTGTAAAATCTAAATTGTAGGTTACACTATCCGTTCCACAACCTCCGTTTTGATTCGCATTGGAACAAGATAATCCAAAATCGGGATTGTTTGAAATACTGAAATTACTTGATAAAGCGTAAAAAATATTATCTGCAGCTTCTATAAGTATTCTAGCAGAAGTGGTGTCCGGAACATTGGGAACGGTTATTTGCTGTGATCCATCATTGGGTGTATTGGCAGCCAATACGGTGGGGAAAGTCACGCCGCCATCTGTAGAAAATTTAATATTAACATTCTGGCAGTTAATGGTTGCATTGTTGGTGCTTCCTACGTTCCAAGTTACTGTTTGATTACTGTTTGCGCCCCAAGCCGGTGGTGTATTCACAGTAAATGCAGGCACGTCTTCAACCGTTACCGTCATTAAATCTGACGAAGTACTTCCTGCTACAGGAGCGTTATCTCTTACCGTTAATAGAAAGTTCATCGTTCTGCCAACAGATGGTGTCACTTCCCAGGTGGTTTGAAGCAATCCATTACGCACTGTGTTATAGGCAGGCATATATCTGTCAGGAGACGTTGTTGGATCTAAAGACCTGTAAGCTGGTCCTACTGTAGAAGTTGAAACCGGTGGCATTATAGCCGATTCGGTATCTACTTGCTCCCAGCAGTAGGTCAAAGTATTTCCGGCATCAGCGTCGGTTGCTGAACCTTTTAATACAAAGGCTGTAGACTTTGGAATATTGTAATTTGATCCGGCATTGGCTACCGGAGCAATATTATTTGATGAACTTTGAGCAGCACACTGACTACTTCCTGAAGAAATGTTATTCCACATTTGAAGAATGCTTACCCCGTGAAAATAGTCGTCGCTATTAAACTGAACATTAGGATTACATATTCCGGCATACCCCATTATAGTAGACGCACTTCCGGGTTCTACTGCGGTTGATTGGGTTCTTTGGCAATCGTTATTCTGTGTATGTGTAGCTCCATACTGATGTCCCATTTCATGAGCTACATAGTCTATGTCAAAAGAATCTCCTGTAGGTGAATTGGAACCGGTTACTCCGCGTGCTTTGTTTCCGGTAACACAAGGAGAGTTAAGTTGGGCTATGCCACCGCCACCGGTACTAAATACATGGCCAATATCATAATTGGCATTTCCAATTACCAAATCGCAGGTGGTTTGGTTTTGACTTAACATGGCTCCTCCGTTATTATTGGTAAAAGGATCTGTCCCGGAATTCAAATAGATAATGCTTGTGTTATTTGCCACCAGCTCCATTCGTATTGCCACATCTCTTTCAAACACTCCGTTTACTCTGGTCATGGTCGCATTCATAGCTGCCAAAGCACCATTTACTGTACCTCCGTGGAAGGATGTATATTCTCCGGTACACGCCAAGGCCAAACGAAATGTTCTTAATTTTCCATCGTTTGCATTACGCTGTAGCTCAGCGCCCTCGGGCAGCGGAAAATCATCGGCTATATCTTCGGTTTCACATATAAATGAACGGTTACCTTCATCTTCTTTGCTATTAACATATACTATATAGTTTGAAAGGTCTTTGGTGTACGGCTCTATAAAAACTGTTTTTCCTTCACTTAGAAGCATGCTGCTCAATCCTTTTTCAGGCGATAGGCTAAACCGTAAAACTGAACTAGGGTTAGTTAAACTTTTACCTATGTATGCACGTATTTGCGGGAATTGTGCCTGAAGTTCAGGCGCCATATTTGAGGCTTCTTGCACTCGAAACAATTCTAAATTGCCCTCAGCATCAGGAAATTCGACAATAACTGCAGACTCTGTTTGCAGTTCTCTTTTGGGAGCATTGGCTACTGCACTTTTGAAGGCATCTACATTTAATGTAAAAATTTTATGCTTGTTTGGTGTTGCTAATCGTTCTACTTTTTCTGATTTTTCTAGGTTTTGATTATTCACCGCACTCCACATTGATCGCTGTTTTTGTGAAAACCCATAAATTGAAATAACAAAAAATAATGTAAAAAATAAATTTTGTTTCATGTACTTTTGCTTCATAATAATTTAACCGTTGTTTAAAATTAAAGCTCTAAAAATACCTTTATAATTTCTATCTTACAATTTTGAGTGTAAGTAATTTAATTTTTAATGCATTTTTTAACTTTTGTGCTTTTTTTAATTTCTTTTTCTTTTGAAAATTATTAATTCGATTATTAAAAAACCTCTAAAAACGCCTACGGTTGTAACTATCGGGACTTTTGACGGTGTACATATAGGTCATCGAAAAATAATTCAACAATTGGTAGCTACAGCCAAACAGAAAAACCTAGCTTCTTGTGTGCTTACTTTTTTTCCACATCCCAGAATGGTTTTACAAAAAGACGCTGATATTAAACTCATAAACACTATCGACGAGCGCAGTAAACTTCTTGAAGATTTAGGGTTAGACTATTTATTCATTAAAAATTTCACTAAAGGTTTTTCACGATGGACCGCTGAAGATTTTGTTGAAAAACTTCTGGTTAAATCCCTTAATGCAAAAACGGTAATTATAGGGTATGATCACAGATTTGGCAGAAACAGATCGGCCAGTGTTGAAGACTTAAAAGAATTTGGAACCCGCTTTGGTTTTGAAGTTATGGAAATTTCTCAACAAGATGTAAATCAGGTAACGGTAAGTTCCACAAAAATAAGAAACGCATTAAATGCAGGCGACATTGAAACAGCAAACAGCTATTTAGGATATAACTACATGCTTAACGGCACTGTGATAAAAGGCCGACAAATAGGCAAAACCATAGGCTTTCCTACGGCTAATATTGGCATTGAAGAATTCTACAAACTTATTCCTAAAAAAGGTGCTTATATTGTACGTGCCACAATAGAAGAAAATCCCGTTTTTGGCATGATGAATATAGGTGTAAATCCTACTGTAAACGGGGAAAATCAATCCATTGAAGTCCATTTTTTTAATTTTGATAAAACCCTTTACCATTTTGATTTAAAAGTGGAACTGTTATACCGGTTAAGAGATGAACTTCATTTTGACTCGATTGAATCCCTAAAGGCTCAGTTGCAAAAAGACAAAACTTTTTCTTTGCAATATATCAATACACACTATGCTTAATACGCTACTGTTTAAACAAATTGATAACACTGCACTGTTGATTTTCAGAGTGATTTTTGGCTTGTTGTGTTTTTTAGAATCTGTAGGTGCTATTTTCACCGGATGGATTAAAAAAACACTTATTGAGCCTCAATTTACTTTCACTTTCATAGGCTTTGAGTGGCTACAGCCTTTACCCGGAAACGGTATGTATTTCTACTATTTGGTTATGGGGATTTTGGGTCTTTTCATCATGATTGGGTATAAGTACAGGCTTAGCATCATAGGTTTTACGGTTATGTGGACAGCCACATACCTCATGCAAAAATCATCTTATAACAACCACTATTACCTGCTCATTTTATTGAGTGCGCTTATGGTATTTATGCCGGCAAACCGATATTTTGCATTAGATGCAAAATATAATCCAAAACTGCACAGATATGCTATGCCGCAATGGTGTGTTTTGGTTTTTATTTTTCAAATGTTTATTGTTTATACCTATGCTGCTCTTGCCAAAATTTATCCCGATTGGTTGGACCTATCTGTGATGAAAATTTTGATGCAAAGCAAGCAAAACTATTTTTTGGTCGGTTCAATACTTCAGGAACAATGGCTACAAACTATTTTGGCTTATGGCGGAATTTTGTTTGACGGATTAATAATCCCACTTTTTCTGATTAAAAAAACCCGTAAACTGGCTTTTGTTCTATCGCTGGTCTTTCATTTGTTCAATTCCTTTGTGTTTCAAATAGGTATTTTCCCCTATTTGTCTTTGGCTTTTGCTTTGTTTTTCTTTTCAAAAGAAACCATTCATCGTCTCTTTTTAAAAAACAAACCTTTTTACCACAAAGCCGAAGTTATTATTCCAAAGCATGCCTGGGTTATAAAAACGGTTTTGATAGTTTATTTTACCTTTCAACTACTACTTCCTGTAAGGCATTACTTTATTCCCGGAGATGTATTTTGGACCGAAGAAGGACACCGAATGTCCTGGCGCATGATGCTGAGAGTAAAAAGTGGTTTTGCAACCTATACTGTGGTAGATAAAAAATCCGGAGAAAAAACTTTTGTGAAAATGCAGGATTATCTGACTCCAAAACAAATACGTTCTGCCAGTACAAAACCTGATTGCATATGGCAATTTTCGCAATACCTTAAAAAAGAATACCAAAAAAAAGGAAAAGACATTCACGTATATGTAGACTGCAAGGTGAGTTTAAACGGCAGCAGGCACAGTCCTTTTATTGACCCTGAAACTGACCTGGCAAATATTTCCTGGGAACATTTTAAACACAGTTCGTGGTTACTTCCTCAAAAATAGATTCTTCTTTCGGTAACTATAACTTAAAATCTTATTATTTTTGCAGCAAAATGCTAAGGTTTTCTTGGTTAATCTTTTTTAAATTATGCTGCAAATCCCTTTTATTAGAGAACATAAAGACACTATTATTGCAAGCTTGGCAAAACGAAATATGGATGCCAAAAAGCTAATAGAAGATGTTATTTTACTTGACGAATCCCGTAGAAATATACAAACACAACTGGATAAAATAAAAGCTGAATCCAACACGCTTTCTAAAGAAATTGGCACTTTATTCAAAAGTGGAGAAGCACAAAAGGCAAATGTTCTTAAAGAAAAAACAACTGTCCTAAAAGAGCGCGGCAAAACACTGGAAGACGAACTAAATTCAAGCATTAACCGTCTTAACGAACTGCTTTACAAAATTCCGAATGTCCCTAATGCTTTAGTACCTTTTGGTAAAACCGAAGACGACAACGAAGAAGTTTACCGCGAAGGTAAAATCCCAACCTTATCTGAAGACGCTTTGCCACATTGGGAATTGGCAAAAAAATACGACATCATTGATTTTGAATTAGGCAACAAAGTAACCGGTGCTGGATTTCCGGTATACAAAGGGAAAGGCGCAAAGTTACAACGCGCGTTAATCAGCTATTTTCTGGATAAAAATACCCAAGCCGGCTATACCGAATATCAACTGCCATTGTTAGTAAATGAAGAATCCGGATTTGGCACCGGACAATTGCCCGACAAAGAAGGACAAATGTATCATGTTGGGCACGATAACCTATACTTAATACCTACTGCAGAAGTGCCGGGAACAAATTTATTTAGAGGAGACTTACTCCACGAAGCCGAACTTCCTATTGCTATTACCGGCTACACTCCTTGCTTTAGAAGAGAAGCCGGAAGCTACGGCGCACATGTTCGCGGATTAAACCGACTGCATCAGTTTGACAAAGTAGAAATTATACGTGTAGAACATCCCAGTCGTTCTTACCAAGCCCTTGACGAAATGGTAGCTCATATTAAAACCATTTTAAACGAACTTCAACTGCCGTACAGAATTTTACGCTTGTGTGGTGGCGATTTAACGTTTGCTTCTGCACTAACCTATGACTTTGAGGTATTTTCTACGGCTCAAGAACGCTGGCTGGAAATTTCATCGGTTTCTAATTTTGAAACTTTTCAATCTAACCGGCTAAAACTACGCTTTAAAAACAAAGAAGGAAAAAACGAACTGACGCATACCTTAAACGGAAGTGCGCTGGCTTTGCCCAGAGTATTAGCCGGAATCCTGGAAAATTATCAAACTCCGGAAGGCATAAAAATACCTGACGTTTTAGTACCTTACACAGGTTTTGATAGTATTAATTAATGTAGGTTTTTTCTTTCTTTTATAATCCTCATTTAATACATTATTCCGATTAAACGCATTTTTTTTCGGTATTTCGTCGATTTTTTTAATTTTTTCTTGGCGCTTTCGCTCTTTTTTTAGATGTTAGTACTCCCAAATCTATCAACCATGAAAAATGTTAAACGAATTCTGCTGCTTATTACCATCATAGCCGTTGCTCAAAAAGTATTATTTTCTGATTTTGAATTTACTACTTCTGATACAACCCATGATACAGTAGTTGTAAACTCTCTTGATTAGAATATACTTTTTCCCTTATAGTGTTTTATACAAAACCTGTAAACATGCTCTTTCGTGTTTAAGGTTTTCTGTACGCTAAAAAATACTTTCCTTTTTTTATAAAATATTTTACACATTCTACACTTTACAATTGTTATATTTACAAAAAGTGATATTGTGAAGTTTTTCTGCTCCTTACTAATTTTTTTATTTAGCTTTTCGCTTTGGGCACAAGACGATTTTGTGGCTAAAGAATATTTTGACAATGGCGAATTTGAAAAGGCTCGTATAGAATACACCAAGCTTCATAAACAAAAACCGGGCAACATCAATTACACACTTCAGTTGATAAAAACCCTACAGCAACTGGAAAAATACAACGATGCTGAAACCCTTATTTTAGACCAGATATCCCGAATAAACTATCCGGCATTTTATGTAGAATTAGGCTACAATTTTCAATTGAAAAACCATATTGAAGAAGCTCAAAAAAACTATACAATTGCGCTGGAAGCCATAGACCTAAATCCGTCGCATGCCTACACAATTGCACGTTTTTTTGAACAGCATTCATTACTGGAACAGGCAATAACGGCCTATGAAAAAGCAAAATCATTAAACCCAAACTTAAATTTTGACTTACAGCTGGCAAGAATTTACGGCGAACAAGGTGATGTAGAAAAAATGTTCAACAGCTACATTGACTTTGTTGAAATAAACGACACACAACTCAACAACATTAAAAGAGCCGTGAGCGAGTTTATTTCTGAAGATGCTACAAACGAAAACAACCTTATTTTTAAAAGAGTTTTACTTAAAAAAATTCAAGAAAAGCCTGTTCTACTCTACAATCAATTACTCAGTTGGTTGTTTGTCCAGGAAAACGATTTTAAAAAAGCTTTTGCTCAGGAAAAAGCCATTTTTAGCCGCCAGCCTGAGAGTTTGGATAGACTGTTTGAATTAGCACATATATGCTATGACGCTAATAACTTTACCATAGCCAAAGAAATTTACACCTTTATAGCAAACACCTCGCAAGATTTAGACACCTTACTTAATGCACATTACAATTTATTAGCTATTGAAGTAGAAACCGCTTTGCCTTCAGTTTATGAAAGTATAAAGCTACAGTACGAAAACTTATTTAACACCCATGGAAAAACTGCAGCCACGCTTAACATTCAAATAGCTTACGCCCATTTTTTAGCCTTTTATTTACATCAACCCGAAGAAGCCTCACGCTTTTTAAAAGAAAGTTTACAGTTGCCCTTAACTCCATTCAAAGAAGCCAACGTAAAAATGGAACTGGGAGATATTTTGGTTTTACAAGAGTATTTTAATCAAGCCCTAATTTATTACACCCAAATACAACGCAACCTAAAAAACAGTACACTTTCACAACTGGCAAGGTTTAAAGTGGCCAAAACCAGTTATTATAAAGGCGATTTTAAATGGGCAGAATCGCAATTAAACGTTCTAAAATCCTCAACCTCACAGCTTATTGCCAATGATGCGCTAGATTTAAAATTACTTATCTCAGACAACAAATATGACGATTCCCTGCAAGTTGCACTAAAGCTATACGCGAAAGCCGACTTATTAGCCTTTCAAAATAAAACTGACCAGGCAATATCTATTTTAAATAAAATTATCGAAGAACACAAAGGCGAAACCATAGAAGACCAAGCCTACTATAAACAAGCTCAACTTTTTGAACAAAAAAAAGAATACGACAAAGCTATTTCCAACTATCAATATATTTTAGCACACTATCCTGAAGATATTTTAGCAGATGACACATATTATGCTTTGGGCGAACTTTATGCTAAAAAACTCCATCAACCTGAAACGGCCAAAACCTTTTACGAAAAAATAATCTTCAATCATGCGGACAGTATCTATTTTGTTGAGGCTCAAAAACAATACAGAAAACTTCGCGGTGATGCCATTAATTAATTCCTTATGTACATATATAACGTAACCCTAAACATAGACGAAAGCATTCATGAATCCTGGTTAAAGTGGATAAAAGAACACATCCCAAAAGTGTTATCTACCGGAAAATTTTATCAAGCAAAACTAACTCGGGTGTTAATTCAAGAAGAAATGGGCGGTACAACTTACTCTATTCAATACTACGCCAAAACCCGTGAAGACCTTGATACCTATTATAAAAATTATGCCGACGCATTACGCGCTGAAGGAGCAAACCTGTTTGCAGACAAGGCCTTAGCTTTCAGAACCGAACTTCAAATCATTGATGAATATGATGTAACCTTCAACTAGAAAATGGCGGTAAAAGCAAAAAAACACTTGGGGCAACATTTTTTAACCTGCGAAACAACCGCTAAGCAGATTGCAGACAGCTTGACTTTAAAAAACTACCATCATGTTTTAGAAATTGGTCCCGGAATGGGAGTTTTAACCAAGTATCTGTTGGAAAAAGAAATTACCACATATGTAATTGAAATAGACGCAGAATCGGTAATCTATTTAAAAA
>Ga0079224_100007200_pt1 | contig 14882 bp, 11 predicted proteins | sample Stecom2015_FD_80414 | JGI IMG/M metagenome (GOLD analysis project Ga0079224, IMG submission 80414) | Agricultural soil microbial communities from Utah to study Nitrogen management - Steer compost 2015 | ecosystem: Environmental > Terrestrial > Soil > Agricultural land | place: USA: Utah...
CGTGCTGTCGCTGTTCCAGGGCGTCGACCTGGGGGCCGGCACGTTCAACGTGATCCTGCTGCCGGCCGTGGTGCTCATCCTGTTCGGCTGGATGCCGTACGCCCGCTACGTGCGGGCCAGCACGCTGGAGGCGAAGAACCTGGACTACGTGACCGCCGCGCGCTCGCTGGGCGCCTCCGACGTACGCATCATGACCCGGCACGTGCTGCCCAACGCGATCGGCACGGTCACCGCGCTGCTGCCGACCTCGGTGGCCGGGGTGATCAGCGCCGAGGCCGTGCTGTCGTTCCTCGGCATCGGTGTGCGCCCGCCCGCCACGAGCTGGGGCATCCAGATCGAGCAGGGCTCGCAGTGGGTGCTCGGCGGCGCGCCGCACATCCTGCTGGCCCCGCTGGCCTGCCTGGTGGCGACCGTGCTCGCGCTCGTCGTGCTCGGCGACGCGCTGCGCGACGCCCTCGACCCGAGGCTGGCGGCATGAGCGCGCCGAGCCGGGCCGCCGCCCCGCAGCCCGCGGCCGCCGAGGAGGCGCCCCTGCTCGAGGTCACCGACCTCGCCGTCGAGTTCCGCACCGGTGAGGGCACCGTGCGCGCCGTCGACGGCCTCTCCTACCGCGTCGAGGCCGGGCGCACGCTCGCGATCGTCGGCGAGTCGGGCTCCGGCAAGTCGGTGTCCTCACTCGCCGTGATGGGCCTGCTGCCCCCCACGGCGCACGTCACCCGCGGCAGCGCCCGGCTCGCCGGCACCGACCTGCTCGCCCTGCGCCCCCGGCAGCACCGCGCGTACTGCGGCGAGCGCGTGGCCATGGTGTTCCAGGACGCGCTGGCGGCGCTCAACCCCGTGCACACCGTGGGCTACCAGCTCACGGAGGCGCTCCGTGCCCGGCGCGGCCTGTCCCGGGCCGACGCCCGCGCTCGCGCGATCGAGCTGCTCGACCTCGTCAAGGTGCCGAACGCGAAGGCCCGCGTGAAGGAGTACCCGCACCAGTTCTCCGGCGGCATGCGGCAGCGCGTGATGATCGCCTCCGCCCTGGCCATGGACCCGGAGGTGCTCATCGCCGACGAGCCCACCACGGCGCTCGACGTCACCGTCCAGGCCCAGGTGCTGCAGCTGCTCGCCGAGATCCAGGCCGAGCGGAAGATGGGTCTCGTGCTCATCACGCACGACCTCGGCGTCGTCGCGGGCGTGGCGGACGACGTCACCGTCATGTACGCGGGCCGCGCCGTCGAGCAGGCGCCCGTCGGACCCCTGTACGCGGCGCCCGCCCACCCCTACACGCGCGCGCTGCTGCGGTCCATCCCGTCAGCGACGATGCGGGGGACGCCCGCGCCGTCCGCCGCGGGCGGCGGCGCGGCGCTGCCCCGCCGCCTGCCCGTGATCCCCGGCCGCCCGCCGAGCCCGGCCGCCCGGCCGTCGGGCTGCCCGTTCCACCCGCGCTGCGACGTGGCGCAGGACGTCTGCCGCACGCAGGACCCGCCGCTCGCCCGCCCGGCCCCGGACCGCCTCTCGGCGTGCCACTTCGCGGCCGACGTCCTGGCAGGCCGTGCGCCCGAGACGGGAGGTACCCATGACTGACGCCGTGCTCGAGGTGCGCGACCTCGTCAAGCACTACCCCGTGCGGCAGGGGCTGCTGCGCCGGTCGGTCGCCGCGGTCAAGGCCGTCGACGGCGTCTCGCTCACGCTCGAGCGGGGCCGCACCCTCGGCCTGGTGGGCGAGTCCGGCTCGGGCAAGTCGACGCTCGCGCGCGTGCTCGTCGGCATCGAGGCGCCGACCAGCGGCCAGGTGCTCGTCGACGGCGAGGACGTGAGCAGGCTGTCCCGCGCGGGCCGCAAGCAGCTGCGCCGCGACGTGCAGATGGTGTTCCAGGACCCGTACACGTCGCTCAACCCGCGCATGTCCGTCGGCGAGATCGTGGGCGAGCCGTTCGCGATCCACGGCATCGACCCGGCGGGCGGCCGCCGAGCCGCCGTCGGCGAGCTGCTCGAGCTCGTCGGGCTCGACCCCGACCACGCGAGCCGCTACCCGCACCAGTTCTCGGGCGGGCAGCGGCAGCGCGTCGGCATCGCCCGGGCGCTCGCGCTGCGGCCGAAGGTGCTCGTGTGCGACGAGCCGGTCTCGGCACTCGACGTGTCGGTGCAGGGCCAGGTCATCAACCTGCTCGAGGACCTGCAGGACGAGCTCGGGCTGTCCTACCTGTTCGTCGCGCACGACCTCGGCGTGGTGCGGCACATCGCCCATGACGTCGCCGTCATGTACCTCGGGCGGCTCGTGGAGCAGGGGCCGGAGGCCGACGTCTACGACACCGCCCAGCATCCCTACACACAGGCGCTGCTCTCGGCCGTCCCCGTGCCCGACCCCGCGGTCCGCCTCGCGGCCGGCGCGGAGTCCGGGTCCGCCGCCGCGCCGGGTCGCCTCGGCGGCATCGTGCTGGAGGGTGACCCGCCGTCGCCGGTCGACCCGCCGTCCGGCTGCCCGTTCCACACCCGCTGCTGGCTCGCGCCGACCCTGCCCGAGGCACGCACGGACGGCGACGGCCGCGCCGTGCCGGAGGCGTGCGCGACCGACGTGCCCGCCCTCGTGCCCCGCGGCGGCTCCCCGGCCCACGCGGTGGCCTGCCACTTCGCACGCGAGCTCGTCGCGTCTAGGGTCGAGGCATGACCCGCGTCCTTGTCGTCCTCAACTCCCCGACGAGCTCGATGGGTCGCCTCGAGCACCTGCTGCCGGAGTCGGGCCTCGACCCGGTGCTGACGCCGGCGGCCGAGCTGCCCGCGACGCTCGACGGGTTCGCGGGCGTCGTGCTGCTCGGCGGCGGCTTCATGCCCGACGACGACGCAGGTCACCCCTTCCTCGCCCACGAGCGCCGCCTGGCGGTGCAGGCGCTGGACGACGGCGTGCCGCTGCTCGGTCTGTGCCTCGGTGGACAGCTCCTCGCGCACGTCACCGGCGGCGGCGTCACGGCGCGCTCGGGCGAGACCGAACGGGGCATGTGCGCGCTCACGGTGCTGCCGGAGGCCGGGGGCGACCCTGTGTTCGGCACCCTCCCCGGCGCGCTGCCCGGCACGGACGGCGGGCTGTGGATGATCGAGAACCACGAGGACTCCGTGACGGCCCTGCCGCCGGCGGCGACGCTGCTCGTGACCAGCCCCGCGTGCGCCGTCCAGGCGTTCCGCGTGGGCGAGGCGGCCTGGGGCCTGCAGTTCCACCCCGAGGCACGGCCCGACCGCGTGGCCACGTGGGACGAGGCGGCCCTCGCCGAGCAGGGCATCGACCGGGCGGCGCTGGCCGAGGCCGCGCTGGCGCGCGCCGCCGAGAACGAGGCGCAGTCCCGCGCGCTCGTGGGCGGCTGGGCGAACGTGGTCCGCGCCGCGGCCTGACCGCGCAGACCAGCCGACCGATCAGGAGGAGCAGCATGGTGTCGACCGGCACGCACAGCGACGGCGTCCCGGTGGTGTCGTACCGGGTGGCCAGGGCGTCGGGCGAGGTGCTCGCCGCCCGCGACGACGACCGCGACTTCTACGCCGCCTCGACCGTGAAGCTGGCGGTGCTGGTCGCGGCCGCCCGCGCGCTCGACGCGGGCACCGCGCGGCTCGACGACCCGCTCGTCGCCACGCGCACCTTCACCTCGCAGGTGCCGGGGGCCGGCACGTACACGATCGAGCCCGACGACGTCGACGACGGCCTCCCTCCGGACGGCACGCCGATGCCGTGGGGCGACGTCGTCGACCGCATGGTCACCGTGTCCTCGAACGAGGCGACCAACATGGTGATCGAGCACGTCGGCCTCGACGCCGCGAACCGGGCGCTCACCGACGCCGGGGCGAGCCGCTCGACCGTCGGGCGCAAGTACTCCGACCTGGCCGCCGAGCGGGCCGGCGCCTCGCACCGCACGACGGCGGCCGACCTCTGCGCACTGATGTCCGCCGTCGTGACCGGGCAGCTGGCGAGCCCGGAGCGGACGGCGTGGATGTGCGCGCTGCTCGGCCGCCAGACGGACCGCCAGCTCACCGCAGGCCTGCCCGACCCGGGCGAGCCGGGGGCCGTACCGTTCGGCTCGAAGTCCGGCTGGGTCGACGGCATCCGGCACGACGTCGCGTTCGTCGGCGAGCCGGGGCCGGACGCGCTCGTCGTCGCGGTGTGCACGCGCGGCTACGACGAGCCGGCCGCGGAGGAGACCCTCAGGGCCCTCGGTGCCCTGGCCCGCTCGCTGGCCTGACGCGGGGGTTGCCTCGAACGCCCGTTTCCTATTGAATGCGACTGCAATAGCCGGAGCCAAAGGGGGCAGGCGACGTGATGACCGAGACGACCGAGACGCACCCGACCGAGGACCTCGTCCAGGTCGAGACCAGGCAGACGCTGCTACGGCAGGGGTACCACCTCGTCCGCTCGGGCGTGCTGGCCCCCGGACCGCGACTGCACCGCGACGTCGGCGCGATCTGGCAGCTCCTCAGGTGGGGGCCGTCGATCGCCGGTGGCTACCGTGCGAGCGCCGTGCGCGCGCCGCACCAGACCGCGTTCGTCGACGACCGGCGCAGCCTCACCTTCCGCGAGCTCGACGCGCGCACCGACCGGCTGGCGCACGCCCTGCGCGACCGCGGCGTCGGCCCGCGCACCCCCGTCGCGGTGCTGTGCCGCAACCACGGCGGGCTCGTCGAGGCGATGGTCGCGCTCGCCAAGCTCGGCGCCACCACGCTGCTGCTCAACTCGGGCCTCTCCCCCGCCCAGGTCAGTGCGGTGGTCGCCGAGCAGCAGCCCGCCCTCCTCCTCGCCGACGAGGAGTTCCTCGACCGGGACCCCGGCCTGACCGACCGTCTGCCCGTCCACACGACCTGGTCCGACGACGGCGACTGCGACCTCGCGGGGCTCGTCGCGGAGGGCGCGGCGACACCGGTGCCGATCCCCGACCGCCCCGGCCGGACCGTCGTCATGACGTCCGGAACCACGAGCACGCCCAAGGGCGCCCGCCGCCCGCACCCGCACGGCCTGAGCGAGGCCGCGTCGCTGCTCTCGGTCATCCCGTTGCGCGCGGGCGACCGGATGATGATCACCACGCCGATCTTCCACACGTGGGGCCTCGCGGCGCTCCAGCTGGGCATGGCGCTGCACGCCGAGCTCGTGCTCCCCCGCCGGTTCGACCCCGAGGAGACCCTCCGCACGATCGCCGAGCGCCGCGTGACGGCCCTGGTCGCCGTGCCCGTCATGCTGCAGCGGCTGCTCGACCTGCCCGCGGAGGTGAAGGCGCGGTACGACACGTCGTCGCTGCGCGTCGTCGCCTACTCGGGGTCGGCCATGCCGGCGGACCGGGTCACGCAGTTCCTCGACGAGTTCGGCCCCGTGCTGTACGGGCTGTACGGCTCGACCGAGGCGTCGTGGGCGTCGATCGCCACGCCCGCCGACCTCGCCGTCGCGCCCACCACGGCGGGCCGGCCGCCGCTGGGCACCCGCCTCGCCGTCCTCGACGACGACGGCCGGCTCGTCCCCCGCGGCGTCGTCGGCCAGGTCCACGTGGGCAACGGCATGCTGTTCGAGGGGTACACGAACGGTACGGGCAAGCCGATGCGCGGCGGCCTCATGGCCACGGGCGACCGCGGGCGACTCGACGACCAGGGCCGCCTCTACGTCGTCGGCCGCGCCGACGACATGATCGTCTCCGGCGGGGAGAACGTGTTCCCCCGGCCCGTCGAGGACGCCATCACGACCCTGCCGGAGGTCGCGGACGCCGCGGTGCTCGGCGTGCCGGACGAGGCGTTCGGGCAGCGGTTCGCCGCGTACGTCGTGCTGCGCGACGGCGCGACCCTCGGCGCCGCGGAGCTCGTCGACCGGCTGCGCGACCACCTGCCCCGGTTCTCCCTGCCGCGCGACGTCCACTTCCTGCCGGAGCTGCCCCGCAACCCGACGGGCAAGGTCGTGCGCCGCGCCCTCCCGGGCCTGCGCGAGCCCTGACGCCGGGGGGCTTCGGCCGATCGTCTTTCAACCCGACGTCTCTCGGCTTCGGGCCGCCTCAAAGCCGAGAGACGTCGGGTTGAAAGACGAGGAGCCACGGTGGCTCAGCCCAGCAGCTCGCGGATCACCCACAGGCCGACGGCGACCTCCGTGAAGCTCGTGCTCAGCGGGGACAGCCCGACCCGCAGGCCCTGCGGCGGGCGGAAGTCCGGGACCACGCCCCGCTCCCACGCCTGCGCCACCACGCGGCGGAAGTCCGGGTGGTCGAGCATGACGTGGCTCCCGCGCCGCTCGGGGTCGCGCGGCGAGACGACGCGGACGCCGGGCAGGTAGGCGTCGGCGACGTCGATGACGAAGCCGGTCAGCGCCGTCGACTTCGCGCGCACCTCCGGCATGCCCGCCTCGTCGAGGAGGTCGAGCATGTCCCGCATCGGCAGCATCCCGACGATCGGCGGGGTGCCGCTGATCATCTGCCGGATGCCGGACGCCGGCTCGTAGGCGGGGCCCATGGCGAACGGGTCGGCGCTGCCCATCCAGCCCTGCACCGGCTGGCGCACCCGGTCCTGCAGGCCGGTGGCCACGTACGCGAACGCGGGCGAGCCCGGCCCGCCGTTCAGGTACTTGTACGTGCAGCCGACGGCGAGGTCCACGCCGTCGGCGTCGAGCGACAGCGGCACGGCACCGGCCGAGTGGCACAGGTCCCAGAGCACGAGGGCACCGGCGTCGTGCACGAGGCGCGTGATCCCGGGCAGGTCGGCGACGTACGCGGACTTGTAGGCGATATGGCTGAGCAGCACGAGCGCGGTGTCCGGGCCGACGGCGGCGGCGACCTCCTCCGGCGTGACGCCCGCCTCCGGGTCCGGCGTGATCCAGCGCAGCTCGAGGCCGCGCTCGGCGGCGATTCCCTCGAGCACGAACCGGTCGGTCGGGAAGTTCTCCGTGTCGGCGACGATCACGCGGCGGCCCGGGCGTGCCTCGAGCGCCGCCCGCGCCGCCTTGTACAGCAGCACCGTCGTCGAGTCGGCGACGACGGTCTGCCCCGGGGCGGCGCCGAGGGCCACGCGCCCGAGCGTGTCACCGAGCTCGGTCGGCGCATCCATCCAGCCCTCGTCCCACGACCGGATGAGCCGCCCGGCCCAGGGACCGTCGACGAACGACGCGAGGCGTTCCCGGGTGGCGGCGAGCGGACGGCCCAGCGAGTTGCCGTCAAGGTAGGCGACCAGCCCCTCGCTGCGGGCGAAGCGGTCGCGGTGGTGCGCCAGCGGGTCGGCGGCGTCGAGGGCGGCGGCGCGCTCGCGCAGGTCGGCGGGCAGCGCGGCGAGCAGGTCGGGGGTGGGCGCGGTATCGGTCACGGAGGCTCCTGGGGGTGGTCGGGTCCGCGCCCGAGCGTACGTCGCATCGACGCCCACCCTTGACGCCCTCTGCAGGCTCTCAGTACTGTCCGTTCCATCCGCCTGCAAGAACTCGACAAGAGCATGCGTTTTTGTCTACAGAGAGAAGCAAGCCGAACGACAACCCGTCGAGGACGACGGGAGATCGGGGACGACGATGTTCCGCTCCGCCGCACCACACCGCGCGCACGCGACCGTGCGCAGACCCGGGCGCGCGCCCGCCCTCCTGTCCGTGCTCACGGCGTCGGCGCTCACGGCCGCCGTGCTCGTGCCGGCGAGCGCCTCCGCGGCACCCGTCGTGCTGTCCGCCGGCGCGTCGGCCGCCGCGAGCAGCAGCAACGCGCCGTATCTCGCCGACAACCTCACCGACGGCGACCGGTCCACCTACTGGGAGTCGACCAACAACAGCCTGCCGCAGTGGGCCCAGGTCGACCTCGGGGCGGGCGCCACCGTCGAGGAGGTCGTGCTCGCGCTGCCCGCCGGGTGGGAGGCGCGCACGCAGACGCTGACGGTCCAGGCCGGGGCGGACGCGTCGTCGTTCACCACGCTCGCGGCGAGCGCCGAGCACCGGTTCGACCCGGCGTCGGGCAACACGGTGACGATCGACGTGCCGGACACCGAGGCCCGCTACGTGCGGGTCGCGATCACGGCGAACACCGGCTGGCCCGCGGGGCAGCTCTCGGAGCTCGAGGTGCGCGGCACGCGGGAGGCGGCCGAGCCGGAGGGGCCGGTCGAGGGCACGGACCTGGCGGCGGGCCGGCCGGCGGCGGCGTCGTCGACCGAGTGGACGTACGTCGCGGGGAACGCGACCGACGGTGACACCGCCACGTACTGGGAGGGTGCGGGCGGGCAGTACCCGAGCACGCTCGCGGTGACGCTGGAGTCGGCGGCGGAGCTCGAGGCCGTCGTCGTGCGGCTGCCGCCCGCCGCGGAGTGGGGGCCCCGCACGCAGACGTTCGAGGTGCAGGGCCGCACCGGGTCGGGCGACGCGTGGGAGACGCTCGCGGGATCGGCGGGGCACGCGTTCTCGCCGGCGACGGGCAACACGGTGACGGTGCCGGTCTCGGGGACGGCCCGCGAGGTGCGGCTGCGGTTCACGGCCAACACCGGCGCGGGCAACGGCCAGGTGGCCGAGCTGCAGGTGTTCGGCGCGCCCGCGGCCGGCCCGAACCTGACGGTCACGGGCGTGACGGCGGACCCGGCGTCGCCCACGGAGTCGGACGACGTGACGCTGTCGGCGACGGTGAAGAACATCGGCACGCTGGCCTCGGCCGCGACGGACGTGTCGTTCACGCTCGACGGCGACGAGGTGGGCACCGCCGAGGTGGGCGCGCTCGCGGCGGGCGCCGAGGCGACGGTGAGCGCGGAGACGGGCTCGCACGCGGCGGGCTCGTACGAGCTCGGCGCCGAGGTGGACCCGTCGGGTGCGGTGGCCGAGCAGTCCGAGGCCGACAACGGCTACGCGCACCCGGACCCGCTGGTGGTCACGGAGGTCGAGAGCTCCGACCTGGTGCCGACGGTGACGTGGTCGCCGAGCACGCCGGCGTCGGGCGAGACGGTCACCTTCTCGGCGACGATCGCCAACCGGGGCACGGTCGCGACGTCGTCCGGCGCCCACGGGCTCACGCTCGAGCTGCGCGACGGCTCCGGTGCGGTGGTGCGCACGCTGACCGGCTCGGTGTCGGGCGTGATCGCGCCCGGCGGCACGAGCGCGAGCGTCGACCTCGGCACGTGGACGGCCGCCGACGGCTCCTTCGACGTCACGGTCGCTGCGGCGGCGGACGACACGGAGGTCGCTGCCAAGCGCGCGAACAACGAGGTCACCCGGCCGCTGTTCGTCGGGAGGGGCGCGAACCTGCCGTTCGACACGTACGAGGCCGAGGACGGCGCGACCGGCGGCGGCGCCGTCGTCGTCGGGCCGAACCGCGTGGTGGGCGACCTCGCGGGTGAGGCGTCCGGCCGCCGGGCGGTCACGCTCGGCCAGGCCGGCTCGTACGTCGAGTGGACCACCCGCGCGTCGACCAACACGCTCGTGGTCCGGTTCTCCATGCCCGACGCCGCGGGCGGCGGCGGTACCGACGGCTCGCTGGCCGTGTACGTGGACGGCGACTTCGTGAAGAACATCGACCTGACCTCGCGGTACGCGTGGCTGTACGGCGACGAGGCGAGCCCGGGCAACCAGCCCGGCCAGGGCGCGCCGCGGCACGTCTACGACGAGGCGAGCACGCTCCTCGGACGCACGGTCCCGGCCGGCTCGACCATCCGCCTGGAGAAGACGGCGAGCAACCCCGGGCCGTACACGGTCGACCTCGTGGATCTCGAGCAGGCGACGGCGCAGGCCAACCCGGACCCGGCCCGGTACGTCGAGCCGGACGGCTTCACGCACCAGGCCGTGCAGGACGCGCTCGACCGTGTCCGCATGGACACCACCGGGGCCCTGGCGGGCGTGTACCTGCCGACGGGCGACTACCAGACCTCCTCCAAGTTCCAGGTGTACGGCAAGGCCGTCGACGTGATCGGCGCCGGGCCGTGGTTCACCCGGTTCCACGCCCCGGCGAGCCAGGAGAACACGGACATCGGCTTCCGGGCCGAGTCCAGCGCCAACGGCTCGACGTTCCGCGGGTTCGCCTACCTCGGCAACTACACCTCGCGGATCGACGGCCCGGGCAAGGTGTTCGACTTCGGGAACGTCTCGGACATGACGATCGACGACATCTGGGTCGAGCACATGATCTGCATGTTCTGGGCGGCCAACATGGACGACTCGGAGATCACGAACTCGCGCATCCGCAACACGTTCGCCGACGCCCTCAACATGACCAACGGCAGCGCGAACAACCACGTGCACAACAACCAGGCGCGCGGCACGGGCGACGACTCGTTCGCGCTGTTCGCGGCCACCGACTCCGGCGGCAGCGGCCAGCGGGGCAACGTGTTCGAGAACCTGACGTCGACGAACACCTGGCGGGCCGCCGGACTGGCCGTCTACGGCGGGCAGGACAACACGTTCCGCAACATCTACATCGCCGACACGCTCGTGTACTCGGGCGTGACGATCAGCTCGCTGGACTTCGGGTACCCGATGGAGGGATTCGGCCCGGCGCCGACCACCTTCGAGGGCATCTCGGTGGTCCGCTCCGGCGGGCACTTCTGGGGCGCGCAGGTGTTCCCCGCGGTGTGGCTGTTCTCGGCGTCGGAGCCGTTCCGGGCGATCCGGATCAACGACCTCGACATCACCGACCCGACGTACTCCGGGATCATGTTCCAGACCCAGTACGAGAACGGCGGGCCGGTCAACCCGATCCAGGACACGGTGTTCACCGACGTGTCGATCACCGGCGCCCAGCGGTCGGGCGACGAGTACGACGACCGGTCGGGCTACGGCGTCTGGGCCAACCCGATGCCGGAGCCGGGTCAGGGCCCCGCGGTGGGCTCGGCGACGTTCCACAACCTGACCCTGAGCAACAACTACCGCGACATCGTCAACGACACGACGACGTTCACGATCACCCAGAACTAACCCCCCTCGCCGAGGTAGTCAGTTGGCGAGGTAGTCAGCCGCGGATCGCGGCTGACTACCTCGCCCCATGACTACCTCGCCCCATGACTACCTCGGCGGGGTGGGGCGGGGCGGGAGGCGCGGAGCCAGGCGGTCAGGTCCGGTGCCGTGTCGGGGAGCGGGAGCGGGGACGTCAGGCGAGGGGCCGACGGCGGGCCCAGGACAGCGTGGCGCAGCGCAGCACCCGAGAGACCCGCCTCGCCGAGCAGCTCGACCTCGCGCTCGTTCACACCCGGAGGCGTCGGCCCGTTACCCAGGTCCGTGCCGTACTCCAGCGTGCCGCCCGCGGCGACGAACCGGCGCGCGTTGTCGAGCGCGACGCCCACCGCGGCGCCCTCGTGGATCGCGAGGGTCGAGATCCACGTCGTCCGCGCGGCGGCGCGCTCGATCAGGCCGTCGGACAGCACCTCGGTCCACGGCACGTGGACGAGGGTGTCGGCCCCGGCGTCCACCGCTCGCTCGGCCTGCCCGGTGCCCTCGGCGTGCACCAGCGCGGGCAGTCGCGCTGCGTGCGCGGCATCGACGAGGGCGCGCAGTACGGCGTCGGGCAGCAGGGGCATGTCCGCGTGCAGCGTGATCTTGACGGCGAACCCGCCCGCCGCCACGACGTCGTCCACCGCGGCCGCGGCCTCCTCGGGCGCGGCCACGGGCCGCACGGCCGCGTCCGGCGCCCACGCGCGGCCGCTCGGGTAGCCGCCGGGCGCGGTGTGGAACGGCCCCGCGTACCGCACGCGCACGCCCGTCGGCGGCGCGTCCGCCAGGGCCCGCACCGCGCGGGGGTCCCAGCCGAGGTCGTGCACCTCGACGACGGGACCGTCCGCGAGACGCGCGGCGTCCACGAGGCCCAGGTGCACGTGCCGGTCGACGACGCCGGGGAGCGTCACCGCCACCGGATCATCCACCGAGTGGGCCGTCGATCTCTGTGCGTACGGAGATGAGCTCGGGGAAGAACGTGAGGTCGAGGGCCTTCTTGAGGAAGCCGACGCCGCTCGACCCGCCCGTGCCCGTCTTGAAGCCGATGGTGCGCTGCACGGTGCGCAGGTGGCGGAACCGCCAGAGCTGGAAGGCGTCCTCGATGTCCACCAGGTCCTCGCACGCTGCGTACAGCTCCCAGTGGTCGTGCGGGTGCTCGTAGATCGTCTTGAACACGGCGACCAGCTCGGGGCGCTCGGTCCACGCCTGCGTCACGTCGCGGTCCAGCACCTCCTGGGGCACGGCGTGGCCGCGGCGGGCGAGCAGGCGCAGGAACTCGTCGTACACCGTCGGCTCGGACAGGAGTCGCTCGAGCTGGTCGTGCACCTCGGGCTTGTCGCGGAAGACCTGCAGCATGGCCGCGTTCTTGTTGCCCAGCAGGAACTCGACAGCGCGGTACTGGTGCGACTGGAACCCCGACGCCTGGCCCAGGGTGTCGCGGAACTCGGCGTACTCGCTCGGCGTGAGCGTGGCCAGCACCGACCACTGCTCCGTGATCGTGCGCTGGATGTGCTTGACCCGGGCGAGGCCCTTGAGAGCGCGGGACAGGTCGTCGCCGTCGAGGTACTGCCGCACCGCTCGCAGCTCGTGGACCACGAGCTTGAGCCACAGCTCCGTGGTCTGGTGCTGGATGATGAAGAGCAGCTCGTCGTGGTGCGCCGGGTCGCTCACCGGGTGCTGGGCCGACAGGATCTCGTCGAGCCCCAGGTAGGAGCCGTAGTCCATCGCCCCGCGGAAGTCGGTGCGGATGGAGGCCTCGATGGGCCGGGTGTTGCCGCTCGTTGTGCGAGTCATGCGGCGAGCGTAACGCCGCTCAGGCCGCCGCCTCGTCGCGGTTCGGGTTCTCGAAGGCCTCCGCCATGAGCGCGATCTCCTCGCTCGGCAGCGCCATCTCGCGCGCGACGCGCGTCCAGCCCGACGTCGCCGCGGCGACCTCGGCGAGCACCCCGCGGGCGTCGTCGGGCCGCAGACCGTACGAGTCGGCGGTCGTCAGCAGCTCGCGGACGTCGCGGTCGATGCGGCTGCCGCCGGGCACGAGCGGCGTCGACTCCGCCACGGCGAACGGGTTCGGGTTGACGTCGAACAGCGGCGACAGCGACCACCCGTCCGCCCGGCGCAGGAAGCCGTGGTTCTTCATGTGGTCGTCGACGTTGCGCACGAGCAACGTGAACGCGACGCGACGGAACAGGTCGTGCCCGTCGGTTGCCGGACGGCCCGAGTGGTCGGCCAGGGTCTCCGCGAGCGTCCGGTAGTCGATGACCTCGAAGAACGCCTTCTGCGTGAGGCTGTCCGCAGAGATGAAGCCGATGCGGCGTCCGCCCGCCGGACCGCCCGGCTCGTCGCGCGAGACCGGCCGCCGGTCGAACCGCCGCGTCAGCAGGATCGACCGGCCCGGGCCGATCCGGTGCAGGCGCGCGACCGGCACCTCGATGCCCGCGTCGGACGCGAGGCGCAGCGTGAGGTACTCCCACGCCTGCACGTCCCACCGGTCGTTGCTCTCGGGCAGCTTCGCCATCCACAGGTCGCCGGTCTCGTCCTTGACGGTGGCCTTCGGGCGGGCGCCGCCCATCGACGTCCCCGCGGCGACCAGCAGGCGCACGTCGCGATCGGTCTCGCGGTGCTGCGCGACGGCGTCGGCCGCCTCGGTGAGCGACGGCAGGTCGACGAGGTCGGGCACCTCGGAGCGCGCAGGGCCCAGGAAGGTGCGGCCGTCGTCGAGCGAGAAGCGCAGGGCGCCCAGCCGTGTCTCGTCCTGCACGCCGAGCAGGAAGTCGAGCTCGGTGAGCGTGAGGAAGCGGCGGCCCTCGGCGCGCGCGGCACGGCGCTCGGCGTTGAACAGGAGGGTGCGGCCCCACTGGTCGGGCTGGCAGTCGGCGAAGACGCCGAACAGGGGACGGTCGCTGCCCGACGGGATGCTGCCCGGGGTGAGCGGCAGCTCGGGGCACAGCGCGTAGGCGCCTGGACGGCGCAGGTACGCGGTGTCGTAGCGGAACGTGCAGCCCACGAGGGCGCCGCCGCGGTTGAGGTGCATGTCGAGGTCACCGGCGTGGACCTGGCCACCGCCGGGCAGCTCGACCTCGACACGGATCGCCACCCGCGTTCACCTCCTCCTCAGCGTCCGGGGCTGACCCGGACCCGTTGCGGCAGGGTCCGTTCCGCGTGGAACCGGCCCATCTCGGTCGTCAGGGGGTCGCTCGCGCCCACCACGGCGTCGGCCACGCCGAGCACCCGCAGCACGGCGAGCGTGTTCTCGAGGCTCACGGTGCCCTGCCCCGTCTCGATCGCGCGCAGCGTGGTGCGCGTGATGCCGGCCCGGTCGGCCACGAGCTGGGCGGTGAGACCGTGGATCTTGCGCCAGGCGCGGACGTGGTCACCGAGCGAGGTGAGGTCGCGCTGGGTCCGGAGGGATGGTCTGGCCATGTCGGGGAGCTCCTTTCGGTCACCAGGCTAACCGACGAGGGCCCTAACGGTCACTACGCTGACCGTTATCGAATCGTTCCGGCGGTGGCGTCGGAGCCGCCGTCGTCGGCCGGAGATCGTCTTTCAGGCCGACGTTTCTCGGCTTTGCGGGCCAGCAAAGCCGAGAAAAGTCGGCCTGAGAAGTGGGTGGCGGTTCGACGACGGCGGACGCCGCGTGGGCCCGGCACGATCCGCCCGGAACGACGGCCCGGGGCCGCCCCGGAACGACGGACGGGCCGCCCCGCGGTGTGCGGGACGGCCCGTCCGGGCAGAGGTCAGTCGGTCACTGACCGTTGATCGTGGCCTTCTCCAGCGCGCCGACCGACAGGTCGTGCCGCGCGAGGATCTCGGCGTAGGTGCCGTCGTCGATGAGGCTCTGCAGCGAGGCCTGGTAGGCGCGGACCAGCTCGACGTCACCCTTGAGGAACCGGAAGCCCAGCGGGGTCGGGTTGATGATCTCGGTGTTGGCGACCTCGAAGACGTCGCCGGAGCCGATCTGCTTGGCGTTGTAGGCGCCCGTCGACCACTGCGTCAGCTCCGCGTCGGCCCTCCCGGCCTCGAC
>Ga0079224_100007201_pt1 | contig 14881 bp, 12 predicted proteins | sample Stecom2015_FD_80414 | JGI IMG/M metagenome (GOLD analysis project Ga0079224, IMG submission 80414) | Agricultural soil microbial communities from Utah to study Nitrogen management - Steer compost 2015 | ecosystem: Environmental > Terrestrial > Soil > Agricultural land | place: USA: Utah...
GATCCTGCCGGCGGTGCCGTCGCCGTTCTTCGTCGACCCCGACCGGCGGGTCGCCATCCGCGCCGCGGTCGCCGAGGCGACCCCGGGCGACGTCGTCGTCATCGCCGGCAAGGGGCACGAGGACTACCAGATCCTCGGCACCGAGAAGATCCACTTCGACGACCGCGAGGAGGCGGCCGAGGCGGCGCGCCTGCGCTGGACCTTCCCGCTCGCCGACGTCCTGGCCGAGACCGGCGGCGCGCTGGCCGCCGGCGGCGCCGAGTCGTTTTCCCGCGTGGTGATCGACGGCCGCGCCGCCGCTCCGGGCGACCTCTACGTCGCCATCCGCGGCGAGAGCCACGACGGCCACGCCTTCTGCGCCCAGGCGGTGGCGGCCGGCGCGCGCGGCGTCATGGTCGCGCGGGATCGCCCGCCGCTTCCCGACCTCGGCGGCGCCGCCGTGATCGAGGTGGACGACCCGCGCGAGGCGCTCGGCGCGCTGGCCCGCTTCCACCGCCGCCGCTGGAGCCGGCCGCTGGTCGGCGTCACCGGGTCGACCGGCAAGACCACCACCAAGGATCTCATCGCCGCCGCGCTGTCGGCCGCCGGGCGGGTGCACCGCGCCGCCGGCTCGCTCACCAACGAGACCGGCGTGCCGCTCACCCTGCTCGGCCTGCGGCGGCACCACGACCACGCGGTGGTCGAGATGGGCATGCGCGGCCTCGGCCAGATCGCCTACCTCGCCGGCGTCGCCGAGCCGGACGTCGGCGCGGTGGTCAACGCCGGCGTCGCCCACGTCGGCGTGGTCGGCAGCGTCGAGGCGATCGCGCGCGGCAAGGGAGAGATCTTCGCCGGGCTGCCGGCGCACGGCTGCGCGGTCCTGCCGGCCGGCGACCCGCGGCTCGCCGAGCACGCGGCCGCCGCGCCGCGCCGGCTCACCTTCGGCGAGGAGGCGGGCGCCGACGTGCGGCTCGCCGCCTACCGCTCGCTCGGCGCCGACGGCCAGGAGATCGAGCTCGACGCCGGCGGCCGGCGGCTCACCGCGCGCATCCCGATGCACGGTCGCCACGTCGCGGTCGACGCCGCCTGCGCGATCGCCGCCGCCATGGCGCTCGGGGTCGACCCGGCGCTGGCCGCCGCCGGGCTGTCCTCCGCCCGGCCGCCGCCGATGCGCGGCGAGCTGGCCCGGGCGGCCGGCCGCAACCTCCTCATCGACTGCTACAACGCCAACCCGGTGTCGATGGCGGCGGCGCTGGCCGCCCTCGGCGAGCTGCGCGGCGAGCGCCGCGGGCTGGCGGTGGTCGGCGACATGCTCGAGCTCGGCGACGAGGCGGCGGAGGCGCACCGGCAGGCCGGCCGGCGCGCCGCCGAGCTCGGCCTCGCGGTCATCGCGCTCGGCGACGAGCGCGCGCGGGTGGCCGCCGGCGCGCGGGACGCGGGCGGCGTTGCCTGGACCGCCGACGATCCGGCCGCCGCGGCGGAGCGCGCGCTGGCCGAGAGCGCGCCGGGCGACTGGATCCTGGTCAAGGGGTCGCGCGGGATGCGGCTCGAACGGGTGGTCGAGGCGCTGCGCGCGCTCGCCGGAGGGCCGACCTAGATGCTGTTCCACCTCCTCTACGACCTTCTGTCCGAGCTCGACGGGCTCGGCTTTCTGCGGGTGTTCCGCTACCTGTCCACCCGCATCCTGGCGGCGGCGATCACCTCGCTCATCATCTCGTTCGTGCTCGGCCCCTGGTTCATCGAGCGCATGAAGCGCCGCCAGTTCGGCCAGCAGATCCGCGAGGACGGGCCCCAGACCCACAAGAAGAAGGCCGGCACGCCGACCATGGGCGGCTCGCTCATCCTCATGGCGATGGTCACCTCCACGCTCCTTTGGTGCGACCTGCGCAACCAGTTCATCTGGCTGCTCCTGGTGGTGACGGTCGGCTTCGGCGTGATCGGCTTCCTCGACGACTACCTCAAGATCACCCGCAAGAACACCAAGGGGCTGCCGGGCAAGCTGCGGCTCGGCTGGGAGTTCGCCATCGCCGGCGCGGTGATGGCGTACCTGTTCCACTCGAGCGTCATGGACGAGAGCATCCGGCTCGCCGTCCAGCTACCGTTCACCAACTTCTACGGCGACCACCTGGAGCTGCCCGCCTGGCTGTACACGGTGTTCGCCACCTTCGTGGTGGTCGGCACCGCCAACGCGGTCAACCTGACCGACGGGCTCGACGGGCTCGCCATCGGCCCGTCGTCGATGTGCGCCGCGACCTTCCTCATCTTCGCCTACCTGGCCGGGGTCGAGACCACCATCCTGGTCAACGTGGCCGGCGAGGTCCGCTCGCAGAACCTGGCCGAGTACCTCCACATCGCCCACATCGACGGCTCGGCCGAGCTCGCGATCTTCTGCGCCGCCATGTTCGGCGCCGGCATCGGCTTCCTCTGGTACAACGCCTACCCGGCGTCGGTCTTCATGGGGGACGTCGGCGCGCTGTCGCTCGGCGGCGCCATCGGGATGCTGGCGGTCCTGACCAAGAACGAGCTGACCCTGGTCATCGTCGGCGGCCTGTTCGTGTTCGAGGCGCTGTCGGTCATCATCCAGGTCGGCTCCTACAAGCTGCGCCGCAAGCGGGTCTTCCGCATGGCGCCGATCCACCACCACTACGAGCTCAAGGGCTGGGAGGAGCCGAAGATCATCGTGCGCTTCTGGCTCATCAGCGTGCTCCTGGCCCTGCTCGCGCTCGGCACCTTGAAGCTCCGCTGAGCCGGCCGGGGCCCGATTGGGCTCTTGCACCTGAAAGAGTGAGGGGGTATTCTTTCAACTGAACGATGGTCTCCTCCTCCTCTTCCAGCAGCCCGCGCCGCGCCGGCGCGCCCGATCCGACCGCCGTCCTGGTCAAGGCGCTGGTGCGCGCCGCCGAGCGGATCGGCCTCACCGCGCAGAAGGACCTGGCCGAGGTGCTCGGCGTCAGCCCGCCGACCATCTCGCGGCTGGTGGCCGGCAGCCGCCCGCTCGACCCGCGCTCGAGCGAGGGGGAGCGCGCGCTCCTGCTCCTGCGCATCTGGCGCAGCCTCGACGCCCTGGTCGGCGGCGACGACGGCGCCGCGCGCGACTGGTTCCAGGCCGACAACCGCCACCTCGGCGGCGTGCCGGCCGAGCTGGTCCGCTCGATCACCGGCCTGGTGCACGTGGCCGACTACCTCGACGCCATGCGCGGGAAGGTCTAGCCGGCGGTGCCGCGCGGCGAGCGGACGGCGGTCACCCGGGCGTCCGGCGGCCGGCGCGGCGGCTCGAGGGTGGAGCTGCCGGGCGTCGGCGCGCTCCGCTACAGCCGGCGGCGCCTGAGCGGCCAGGCCTGGCGCGTGGTCGAGGCGCAGCACGTGGTGTCGACCCGCAAGCTGGTCGACGACCTCGACGAGCAGGAGCTGCTCGAGGAGCTGATCGACGGCGTCAAGCCGCCCTTGCCGGCCGACGAGGTCGACCACGGCCGCCTGCACTGGCTGCTCGCCACGCCGTTCCGCTACCCGCCGCTGCGGTACGGCTCGCGCTTCGGCCGCCGCCACGAGCGCGGCATCTGGTACGGCTCGCTGGCGGTGCCGACCGCGCTGGCCGAGACCGCCTACTACCGGCTGGTGTTCCTCGAGGGCACCGCCGCCGATCTGTCGCTGCAGGTGGAGCTGACCGTGTTCTCCGCCGCCTACGACTCGGCGCGGGCGGTCGACCTCACCCGGCCGCCGTTCGACCGCCACATCGCCCGCATCTCGTCGCCCATCGACTACACCGTCAGCCAGGCGCTCGGCACCGCGATGCGCGAGCAGGACGTCGAGCTCCTCCGGTTCCGCTCGGCGCGCGACCCGCGAGGCGGCGACAACCTGGCGCTCCTGTCGCCGCGGGCGCTGGCCACACGCCGGCCCGGCCGGCAGGAGACCTGGATGTGCCACGCCTCGCGCCCGCGGGTCGACTTCGTCCGCATGAACCTCGCGGCCCGGCGCGCCACCCTCAGCTTCCCGCGCAGCGTCTTCGAGGTGGGCGGCCGCCTGCCGTCGCCGGCCACCTGACCGGCCGGGCCGCGCACCTCGGCGGCGCGCGGATCGCGTGACATAGTTGCGGGATGCGCCCGGCACTCCTTTGCCTCAGCATCAGCGCGGCATGCGCCCGCCCGCAGGCACCGGCGGGCCCGGCGGCGGCGGCACCCGAGCCCGACCCTGCCGCGCCGGCCACGGCGCCCGCGCCGGCGGAGACGCCCGAGCCGCCGGCCGAGCAGGCCGACGCGCCGCCGGCCCTCGTCCTCGAGGAGGTCGCCCCCGCCGACATCCCCGGCTTCTCCGACGACGCGCTCGACGAGGCGATCCCCGCCTTGCTCCGCTCCTGCGACAAGCTGCTCCGGCGCGGCGGCGCGCGCCCGGTCGGCCCCGGCGGCCTGGGCGGCACCGTCGCCGACTGGAAGCCGATCTGCCGCGCTGCGCGCCGGCTGCGCGCGGGCGACACCGCCGCCGCGCGCCGCTTCTTCACGGAGCGCTTCCGCGCCTACCTGGTCACCGACCGCGGCGACCCCGGGGCGCGCTACACCGGCTACTACGAGGCGTCGATGAAGGGGGCGCGCCGCCGCCACGGGCCGTACCAGTGGCCGATCTACCGCCGCCCGGACGAGCTCGTCATGGTGCACCTGGCCGACTTCCACGACAGCCCGCGCCCGCGCCGGGTCGCTGGCAAGGTGGTGGGCGGCAGGCTGCGCCCCTACTTCACGCGCAAGCAGATCCGACGCGGCGCCCTGCGCGGCCGCGGCCTCGAGCTGTTCTGGGTCACCGATCCGGTCGACGCGTTCTTCGCCCAGGTGCAGGGCTCCGCCATCGTCGAGCTGCCGGACGGCTCGCAGGTGCGGATCGGCTACGCCGGCAAGAACGGCCACCGCTACACCGCCATCGGCCGCGTGCTCCTGCGCGAGGGGGAGATCACCCGCGAGGAGATGTCGATGCAGGCGATCCGCGCCTGGCTCGACGAGCACCCGGACCGCGTCCACGAGCTGCTCGACCAGAACGACGCGTACGTCTTCTTCGAGGAGGTGTCGCGCCCGGGCGCCATCGGCGCCCAGGGGGTGGTGCTCACCGCGCGCCGGTCGGCCGCGATCGACCCGTACTTCCTGCCGCTGTCGGCGCCGCTGTTCGTCGTGACCGACGTGCCCGACCCGTCCTCGCCGGGGCAGACGATGCCGTGGCGCCGCATGGTGATCGCCCAGGACACCGGCGGCGCCATCCGCGGCCCGACCCGCGCCGATCTCTTCTTCGGCGCCGGCGAGGAGGCGTTCGCCATCGCCGGCCGCCTGATCGGCGCCGGCCGCATGTACCTGTTCCTGCCGCGCGGCGTGTCGCCGCCGGCCGAGCCGCTCGCCGGCGCGCCGTGAAGGGGATGAGCGCCGCGGCCCCGGGCGTTTCCTGGTAGAAGAGGAGCGTGATGGACCTCCGCGGAAGGCGCGTGCTGGTGGTCGGGCTCGCCCAGACCGGCATCTCGGTGGCCCGGTTCTGCGCGCGGCGCGGCGCCCGCGTCGTCGTCAACGACGGCAAGCCGGAGGAGGCGCTGGGCGAGCGGATCGCGGCGCTGCGCGCGGCGCTGGCCGAGGTGCCGGGCGCCCCGGAGCCGGAGCTCGCGCTCGGCGGCCACCCGGAGGCGCTGTTCACCGGCGCCGACCTCGTCGTCATGTCGCCCGGCGTGCCGGAGATGCCGGCGATGGCGGCGGCGCGCGCCGCCGGCGTCGAGGTGATCGCCGAGATCGAGCTGGCCCATCGCTTCCTCCACCCGGAGGCGACCCTCATCGCCATCACCGGCACCAACGGCAAGTCGACCACCACCGCCCTCTGCGGCGCGCTGTGCCAGGCGAGCGGCCGGCCGACCTTCTGCGGCGGCAACCTCGGCAACCACCCGCTCATCGACGCGGTCGACCACCCGGCCAGCTCGGCCGGCGGCCTGGTGGTGGCGGAGGTGGCCGGCTTCATGCTGGAGACCTGCGCCGGCTTCCGGCCGCGCGTGGCGGCGTGCCTCAACATCACCGAGGACCACCTGGATCGCTACGGCACCATGGAGGTGTACGCGTCGATGAAGACGCGGGTGTACCGCTGGCAGGAGGAGGGGGACGCGGCGATCGGCAACGGCGCCTGCCCGCTGACCATGGAGGGGGCGCGGCGCGGCCGCGGGCGGCTCTTCGTGTTCGACTCGCGGCCGGAGGCGGAGCGCGGGCCGATCGCGCAGGGCGCCTGGCTGTCGGACGACCGCGCCCAGATCCTGCTCCGCCTCGCCGGCTCGGGCCCGGGCGCCGCGGTCGAGCGCTACCCGGTGAGCGATCTGGTGATCGTCGGCAACCACAACATGGAGAACGCGATGGCGGCGTACCTGTGCGCTCGCCTGGCCGGCGTCGAGCCGGACGCGATCCGCCGCGGCGCGCGCGCGTTCCGGCCGCAGAAGCACCGCATGGAGCTGGTCGGCCGGCTCGGCGAGATCGTCTTCTACGACGACTCCAAGGGGACCAACGTGGCGGCGGTGGCCGCCTCGGTGCGCGGCTTCCCGCGGCCGCTCGTGCTGATCGCCGGCGGCGTCGACAAGGGCGGCTCGTACCAGCCGATGTTCGAGGCGCTCGACGGCGTCGCCCGCGGGCTGGTCCTCATCGGCGAGGCGGCGCCGCTCATCCGGGCGGCGGCCGCGGCGCACGGCGCCGCCTATCCCGTGATCGACGCCACGGACATGCACGACGCGGTGCGCCGCGCCGTCGAGCTCGCGCGGCCGGGCGACGCGGTCGTCCTGTCCCCCGCGTGCGCCAGCTACGACATGTTCCGCAACTTCGGTCACCGCGGCGCGGTCTTCCGCGAGGCCCTCGGTGCGGCCGGCGCCGAGCGGCTCGATTGACCGCCGCGCCTCCTCGACCGACGTCAGCCAGCGCGCCTAGAATCGCCGCGTGAGTCACGTTCGCGCCTCCGTGCCCGTGGTTGTCTGCGTCGGCCTCCTCCTCTCGCTCGCAGATCGCGCGCAAGGGGACGCGTCGAACCGCAACTTCCTCCCCTTCGGCGAGCGCGCCGCGATGCTGGCCAACGCCGGCATCACCAGCGACGCGACCGAGGCGGTCTACTACAACCCGGCCAACCTGGCGCGGGTCGGCCAGTCGGAGCTGTCGGTGTCCGGCAGCACGTTCCTCAGGTTCGAGGCGTCGAGCGACGCCATCCTCGAGCTTCAGGGGGTCGACCAGCCGTTCGACGCCAGCGGCTTCGTGGTGATCCCGTCGACCATCGTGTCCACCTATCCGATCGGCGACTGGACGCTGGCCACCGCGGTGCTGGTGCCGGACGCCTTCGAGATCCGCAACCGGGTCACCTTCGAGACGCCGGATCTGCGCATCACCCAGCTCCTCGATCAGCGGCGACAGTCGCTCTGGCTCGGCGCCGGGGCCGCGCGCATGATCGCGCCCGGCCTGTCGGTCGGGCTGAGCGCCTTCGTCACCAACGAGACCGAGGCCGAGATCAACTTCCTCCGGCTGCAGGCGGGCGATCCCGCGAGCGCGATCCTCGAGCAGACCACCAGCACCGAGGTGAGCGTCTTCAACCTGAGCGCGATCGCCGGCGTGATGTGGGAGCCGACCCCGCAGCTCGGCATCGGCGCGCGCATCCACAGCCAGACGCTGCGCCTGACCGGCAGCGGCGACATCTACCGCAGCGTGATCCAGCTCGGCACCATGATGGACGTCATCGCCGAGGACGAGCTGGAGGGCGTGCGGGTGGGGCGGCCGCTGCCGTGGGACGCCGGCGCCGGGATCGCCTACCGCCCGCGCCCGGATCTCGAGCTGGTGGCGGACGTGAGCGTCCAGCTCCCCGCCACCTTGACCACGGTCGACGACGCCATCGCCGGGGTCACCGAGCACGAGGTGGAGCTCGCGCCCCGGGCCGGGGTCGGCGCCGAGTGGGAGTTCTCGCAGCGCAAGTGGCTGCGCCTCGGCGTCACCTACAACGCCTCGGCCGTGCCGGCGCCGGAGGCCGCGGGCGACGGCATCTCCGAGGACTACCTCGGCGTCACCGGCGGCGTGTCCTGGCAGAAGGACCGCACCACGACCTCGCTCGGCGCCTTCTACCTGCAGACCAACGCGAGCATGATCATCGACGGCTCCGACCCGCCGCGCGAGGGGGAGCTGGTCGGCCGCCTGTACGGCGCCCTGTTCGCGGTCTCCTACAGCCTGTGACGGCGGCGGCCGCGGCGAGGCCGCTCAGCGGACCAGGCGCGCGCGCGGCAGCTCGGCCTCGGCGCGGCGCCGGGCGGCGCCGTGACAGAGCGCGGCCAGCGCGAGCTGCGCGGCGATGACGCCGATCGCGGCGCGCGGCGCGCCGAGCACCACCATGAGGAGGATCGGAGCCGCGGCGGCGCCGCCGAGATCGAGCAACGCCAAGACGCGCGCGATGCGCGAGCCGGTCTGGCTCGGGTCGCGCCACTGCACGCAGGCGGTGAAGATGCTGAGGATGCCGAGCACGCCGTAGAGCGTGATCGTCCAGAGGATCAGCGCCGACCATCCGATCGAGGGGGGCGGGCACATCATCTCCCCGACGCAGGGATCCATGCGGTCGACGATAGCACCGCGAGGACCGCTCTGGCAGCCGCGCCGCAGATCGGGGACGCAGGTGGCGCCCCGGCCCGGCCCCGCACCCGGCACGGCTGCTGCTAGCGCGGGGCTCGACCATGCAGGACCGCCGGATCTCGGTCACCTCCGTCCTCTTCCTGGTGTGCGCGGTCGCCGCCTGCTCGGGCGAGGTTGCACCCGGCGGGGCCGGGAGCCCCGACGGCGGCGCGCCGGCGGCCGCGGGCGACCCGGACGCGGCGCCGGCGGAGGCGCGCTACGGCCGGGTGGCCGGCACCGGCGGCATCGGGCTCAACCTGCGCCAGGCTCCCGACACCGAGAGCGAGATCCTGGCGACCATGCCGGAGGGCGCGGTGGTCGACATCCTGTCCGGTCCGGCCGGCGACTGGTACCGGGTGCGCTACATCGATCGCGAGGGCTACGCCTTCGCCCCGTTCGTGATCGAGATCGACCAGGGCGCCGCCCGGGGCGGCGTGCTCAACCTCCTGCCGTGGACGCCCGGCGTGGCGTTCCCGGTCACCCAGGGGCACAACGGCGGCAGCCACACCGGGTACAACGCCTGGGCCTGGGACTTCGGGCTCCCGGTCGGCACGCCGCTACTCGCCGCCCACAACGGGGTCGTGCGCGCCATCCGCAGCGGCTTCACCACCGGCTGCTGCGATCCGTCGTGCGGCGAGCAGGCCAACTTCGTCATCATCGCGCGCGGCGACGGGGTCGAGTCGCTCTACCTCCACATGCAGGACGTCCACGTGGCGGTCGGCGACGAGATCACCCGGGGCGACCTCATCGGCACCAGCGGCGAGACCGGCTACGTCTGCGGCGCCCACCTGCACTTCCAGATGCAGTCCACGCCCCAGGAGGGCGACGCGAGCTACCGCCCGTCGGTGCCCGGCGAGTTCCACGACATCGGCGAGCCGTTCGACCCGGTGCCCGGCACGACGGTGGTGTCGCAGAACGGCGTCCTCGACATGCCGTAGCGGCATGCCCTGCGGCGATGGCGCAGCGGCGCGCGCCCGCCCGGGCCCGCTGCCCCGGCCACTGGCGTTGCCACCTGCCGCGGCGGGGCCAGTGAGATCCCGCCCTTACCCATGGCACGACACCTGCTTCGCATCCCTTTCGTGCTCCGCCGAACGCTGTCCCTCACCGCCGTCGCCCTGGCCATCGCCCTCGCGCCGATCGGCCCGACCGCCGGCGAGGCGCTGGCCGGCCGCGCCCGCGCCCGCTCCGCGCGGGTGCCGAAGAAGCCGGGCGAGGGGCGGCAGCGGCAGCGCCAGACGCAGGTCCGCGGGCAGGAGCAGGGCCGCGGCGGCCAGGGGCGCGGCGCCGGCAACCACTTCATGCGCCGCGCCACCGGCGAGGCGACCGGCGCGGCGGCGCGCGCCCGCACCGAGCAGGGAGCGACCGCGCCTCGCGCGACCGCGCCTCGCCAGAACGCCCAGCGCCAGAACGCCCAGCGCCAGAACGCCCAGCGCAGCCGGCAGACCGCGCCGCGCCAGCGCGCGCAGCGCACCCGCGCGGGCCAGCGGCAGGCCGCCCTCGCCCAGGCGCAGGCCGCCCAGCGCCAGCAGCTCGTCCGCGAGGTGTCGGCGTTCCAGCGCATGCGCGCCCGCACCACGCAGATCCGCTCCTTCGCCATCGCCGCGGTCACCGGCATCGGCGGCGCCATCATGTCCAAGTTCGTCGCCTTCTTCGGCGGCGCGAGCGGCGGCCCCGGCCCGAGCGGCGGCTTCCGCGAGTTCGGCTCGCTCATGAGCGACCCGTCGTTCGGGAGCCCCATCGCCGACTTCATGGGCCCGGAGGTGGCGGTCGGCTTCGTGGTCGGCGCCGCGGTGTCGGTCGCGGTCGGCGCCTACCAGGCCTCGCGCCTGCGCCGCGAGGCGCGCGCCATCGAGCGCGGCGAGATGGCCCCGGAGAGCGCCAACCTCGGCCGCCTCGGCCAGGCCGGCCAGCAGCTCAACCCCTACCAGCCGCCGGAGTCGCTTCCGGACTGGGTGGGGGGCGTCCACTCGCTCGGCAACTGAGCCGGCCGCGCGCCCGCGGCGGAGCGCCGCCGCCGCCCCGAAAAGTGGCGCGGCCACGGGGCCTCGCGCAGTATCGACCGGATGAGAGGGGAGCCGGTCCCGGCGGCGTCGCGCGCGGCGCCCTGCCTCTCCGCGCAGGCGCCGGTGGTGGAGACGCCGCCGCGGCCGCTCGACCTCTGGCTCCTGGCGGCGGTCCTCGGCCTGCTGGTGATCGGCACCATCGAGGTGTACAGCTCGAGCGCGGTCTACGCGCTCAAGAAGACCGGCGACGCCACCTACTTCCTCGATCGCCAGCTCGTCTACGTCGCGCTCGGCGCCGCCGCCCTGTGGCTCGGCGCCCGCACCGATCACCGCTGGCTCAAGCGGCGGACCTACCTGCTCCTTTGCGGATCGCTCGCCGCGCTGGTCGCGGTCCTGCTCGTGGGCGCCACCATCAACAGCGCGCGCCGCTGGTTCGTCATCGGGCCGCTGTCGATCCAGCCGGTCGAGCTCGCCAAGCTCGCGCTGGTCACCTACCTCGCCTACAGCCTGAGCCGCAAGGCCGACCGGATCGACAAGTTCACCATCGGGTTCGTGCCGCACCTGCTGGTCTGCGCCGTCATGATGGCGCTCTTGCTCAAGCAGCCGGACCTGGGCTCGTCGATCATCATGGGCGCGACCACGCTCATCATGCTGTTCGTCGCCGGCACCCGCACCTCCTACATCCTGCTCGCGGTGCTGGCGGCGGCGCCGGTCGCCTATCACTTCGTGGTCGGCACGCCGTGGCGCATGCAGCGGTTCCTCGCCTACTTCAACCCGGAGGCGTTCTCCGACGGGGTCGCCTACCAGATCGTGCAGGCGCACATCGCGGTCGGCTCCGGCGGCGCCACCGGGCTCGGCCTGGGCGACGGCCTGCAGCAGCTCGGCTACATGCCGGAGGGGCACTCCGACTTCATCGCCGCCGCCATCGGCGAGGAGCTCGGCTTTTTCGGCGTCACCCTGGTCCTCCTGCTGTACGGCATCCTGGTGTGGCGCGGCGCCCGCGCGGCGCTGGTCGCGCGCGAGCGGTTCGGCACCTACCTGGCGTTCGGCATCACCATCGGCTTCGCGCTGCAGGCGATCATGAACTTCGGCGTGGTGCTCGGTCTGTTGCCGGCCAAGGGGATCACGCTGCCCCTGGTCAGCTACGGCGGTAGCTCGCTCGTGGCCTCGATGTTCCTGGTCGGCATCCTGCTCGACGTCGGGCGCGCCGCGGCGCCGGCGCCGGTGCGCCGCAAGCGGCAGGTGGTCAACATCGTCTCCGGCGCGCGGAGGCGGCGGCGCCGCGCGGTCGTGGCATGCGGCTCCTGATCGCGGGCGGCGGCACCGGCGGCCACCTGTTCCCCGGGGTGGCGCTGGCCGAGGAGCTGCGGGCGCGCGACCCGGAGGCGGCGGTGCAGTTCGTCGGCACGGCGCGCGGCATCGAGGCGCGGGTCCTGCCGGAGCTGGGCTGGGAGCTGGTGCTGATCGAGGTGTCCGGGCTCAAGACGGTCGGCGCGCTCGGCGCCGTGCGCGGCCTCCTGCGGCTGCCGCGCGCGCTCTGGCAGTCGCGCCGGGTCGTGAAGCAGTTCCGGCCGGACGTGGTGATCGGCGTCGGCGGCTACGCGTCCGGTCCCGTCGTGCTGATGGCGCGGCTCATGGGGGTGAAGACCGGCATCCTCGAGCAGAACTCGCTGCCCGGGCTGACCAACAAGATCCTCGGACGCGTCGTGCACGCGGTCTTCCTCTGCTTCGAGGAGAGCCGGCGGTTCTTCAAGCCGAAGCGGATCCTCATGACCGGCAACCCGATCCGGCGCGACATCCGGCTGGCGCTGCAGGCGGCGGCGGGAGGCGAGGCGGGCGAGGGCGAGGGCGAGGGCGAGGGCGAGGGCGAGGGCGAGGGCCCCGCGGCGGGCGCGAAAAGAGGCGAGGGCGCCGCGGCCGGCGCGGGGAAGGGCGAGGCGCCGCGCGCGCGGAAGGGCGAGGCGCCGCGCGCGGCAGCGGGCGCCGGGCCGCTCCGGCTGTTCGTCTTCGGCGGATCCCAGGGCGCGGCGGCCGTGAACCAGCTTGTCGCCGACGCCGCGGCGCTTCTGGCCTCGCGCGGCGTCGAGCTCGACATCGTCCACCAGACCGGCGAGGCCACCCTGGAGGAGACCCGCCAGCGCTACGCCGCCGCCGGGATGAAACCTGACCTGCGGAGCTTTATAAGGGACATGGCATCCGAGTACCGCCGGGCCGACCTGGTCATCGCGCGCGCGGGCGCGACCACGGTCGCCGAGCTCGGCGTGGTCGGCCGACCCGCCCTCCTCATCCCGTACCCGCACGCCGCCGACAACCACCAGGAGGTCAACGCGCGCGAGATGGCGGAGGCCGGGGCCGCCCTGATGTTGCGTCAGGCGGAGCTAACCCCCGAGAAACTCGCAGACGAGATCGAGGCGCTGGCCCGCGACCGCGACGGTCTGGCCCGCATGGCGGCCGCCATGAAGGCGCTCGGCCGGCCGGACGCCGCCGCGCGCATCCTGGACTGGTGCCAGGCAGGGGCCAGGGGTGATACCTAGGGGGGCGATGTTTCGGAAAGCAGACACGGTCGTCCACTTCGTCGGCATCGGCGGCATGGGGATGTGCGGCATCGCCGAGGTGCTCGCCAACATGGGCTACGTGGTGAGCGGCTCGGACATGGCGCCGAGCGAGATCACCCGGCACCTGGAGGCGGCCGGCTGCCGCCTGCACTACGGCCACCGCGCCGACCACCTCGGCAACGCCGACGTCGTGGTCGTGTCGAGCGCGATCCGCGGCTACAACCCGGAGGTGGAGGCGGCGCGGGCGCGGCAGATCCCGGTCATCCCGCGCGCCGAGATGCTCGGCGAGCTGATGCGCATGAAGTTCGGCATCGCGGTGGCCGGCGCCCACGGCAAGACCACCACCACCACGATGATCGCGTCGGTGCTGATGGCCGCCGGGCTCGACCCGACCGCGGTCATCGGCGGCCGGGTCAACTCGCTCGGCCTGGCCAACGCGCGGCTGGGCAAGAGCGAGTACCTGGTGGCCGAGGCGGACGAGTCGGACGGCTCGTTCCTCAAGCTGGCGCCGACCGTCGCGGTGGTCACCAACATGGACGCCGAGCACCTCGACCACTACGGCGACCTCGACAACATCAAGCGCGCGTTCGTCGACTTCATCAACCGGATCCCGTTCTACGGCCTCGCCGTCCTGTGCACCGACAACCCGATCGTGCAGTCGATCGTGCCGGACGTGCAGAAGCGGTTCGTCACCTACGGCATCGGCAACCAGGCACACTACCGGGCCCGCAACATCCGCTACGAGGGGCTGGTCACCCGCTACGTCGCCTGGCGCGAGGCGGAGGAGCTGGGCGAGGTCTGCCTGTCGATGCCGGGCGCGCACAACGTGCTCAACTCGCTCGCCGTGCTGTCGGTGTGCGACTACCTCGGCGTGCCGTGGCCGGTGGTGCAGGAGGCGCTGTCGCGCTTCGAGGGCATCCAGCGGCGCTTCACCGTGCGCGGCGAGGTCGCCGGCATCACCATCGTGGACGACTTCGGCCACCACCCGGCCGAGGTGCGCGCCACCCTGGCCGGCGCGCGGCTCGGCTTCTCCGGCCGCCGCATCGTGGCCGCCTTCCAGCCGCACCGCTACACCCGCACCCGCGACCAGTTCAAGGAGTTCATCGGCGCGTTCGGCGACGCCGACGTGCTGGTCTTGTGCGACGTGTTCGCCGCCGGCGAGGAGCCGATCCCGGGCGCCACCTCGGCCTCGCTGGCTCGCGAGATCGAGAAGACCGGCAAGCCGGCGCGGGTCAAGTACATCCCGCGGCGCGAGGACGTCGCCCCCTACCTGGCCGAGCTGGCCGAGCGGGGGGACCTGATCATCACGCTCGGCGCCGGCGACATCCAGCTCACCTGCAACGAGCTCATCGAGGCGCTCGAGAGCCGCGGAGAGCGCGCGGTGATCAAGAACCTCGCGCGCAGGTGAGCGGCCGCCCGCCCGCCGTGTCCGCCTCCGTCCTCAGCGCCGACGACCGCGCCGCCCTCGCCGAGATATGCGGACCGCGCGTCCGCTTCGACGAGCCGATGAGCCGCCACACGACGCTGAAGATCGGCGGCCCGGCCGACGCCTGGGTCGCGCCGGGGTCGGTGGACGAGCTGCGCCGGGTGGTGGCCGCCTGCGTCCGGCGCGGCGTCCCGCTGGTCGCGGTCGGCGGCGGCTCGAACCTCCTGGTGCGCGACGGCGGCGTCCGCGGGGTCGCGCTCGCCACCGGCAACCTGCGCGGGCTCGAGCGGC